>Ga0268265_10004046_pt1 | contig 10315 bp, 7 predicted proteins | sample KBSSwiS52_FD_190355 | JGI IMG/M metagenome (GOLD analysis project Ga0268265, IMG submission 190355) | Switchgrass rhizosphere microbial communities from Kellogg Biological Station, Michigan, USA - KBS Switchgrass S5-2 (SPAdes) (version 2) | ecosystem: Host-associated > Plants > Roots >...
CTTCACTTCGTCGACCTTCGGCACGTAGGGATCCTGCTTCGCGGTCATCGTCTCGAACACGAACCCGCGCGACGCGCGCAGCGGTCCGGCGACCTCGTTGGGCTTCATGTCGAACGCCTTGCTCGCCACCTCCGGCGCCGGGCCGAGCCCGAGAATCGGCTCTTCGCGAGCGAAGAATCCCGACTCCTGCACGGTGAGCCCGCGGTCCTTGGCGGCCTTGTCGAGATCCGCCGGCTTCTTGATCTCCTTCTCGAGCGTGGCCGCGAGATCCGTCGCCTGGGCCTGGGCACGCTCGTAGGAGAGCTGATCGCTCAGCTGCTGACGAACCTCGGCGAGCGGCCGCGTCGTCGCCGCCTTCCGATCGGTCGTCTTGATGATGTGGTAGCCGTACTGCGTCTTGACGACGTCGCTGATCTGCCCCGGCTGGAGCGCGAAGGCCACCTGATCGAACTCCGGCACCATCCGGCCGCGCCCGAAATAGTCGAGGTCGCCGCCGTTCTTCGCGCTGGCCTCGTCTTCGGAGTTCGCCTTCGCCAACTCCGCGAAGTCGGCGCCGGCTTTCGCTTTCTTGAGCAGATCTTCAGCCTTCGCCTTCACCGTCGCGTCGTCCTTGCCCTCGGTCTTCAAGAGGATGTGGCTGGCGCGCACCTGCTCGGGCGTCTCGTACTGCTGGCTGTTGGTGTTGTACGCGGCCTCGATGTCCGCGGCCGGCACGACGATCTTCGTCCGCATGCCGTCGATATCGATGAGCAGGTACTTGATCTTGCGCTTCTCGGGGATCTTGAAGTCGTCCTTGTGCGCGTCGAAATGGCTGGCCACCTCCGCGTCGGTGACGGTCACCTGCGGCCTGAAGGTGTCGGCGGTGAAGCCGATGACGGCGAGCTTCACTTTGTCGTTGCGGCGGCGGTACTCGGCCTCGAGTTCCTTGTCCGCCACCGACAGCCAGTCGGTGACCGACGAGCGCAGCTTGTCGACGGCGAGGCTGCGGCGGACGTTGTCCTCGAACTGCCCGGCGGTCATGGGCGGCCGCTGCATCCGGAGGAGCTGCTGGTAGCGCGTTTCGCCGATGAACGCCCCGTTCTCCTGGAACGCCGGCGTCGCGAGAATCCGCTGACGGACTTCTTCGTCGCTCACGGTGATGCCGAGGCGGTCCGCTTCGGCGAGCGCGGCCCGTTCGTCGACCATCTGCTGCAGGATCTGGTTCTCGACGCCCAGCTGCTTCAGGAGCTGCTCGTTCATCTGCCCGCCGTACGCGGAACGATAGGCCTGCAGCTGAGCTTGGTAGCTCCGCCGGAACTCCGCGCCCGTGATCGTGTGCCCTTCGATCTTGGCGACCGTGTCGCTCGACGCCGCATCGGCGCCGGTCCCGCGGAGGAAATCCGGGATGTAAAAGAGCACGAACGCCACGCAGACAAGGCCAAGGCTCCACTTGAGCCAGTCCCTGTGCCGGCGCATCCGATCAAGCATGGTCATAAAAACACCGGGGCTTTGGAGGTTTCAGCTCTCACCAAGCGACCTCTGACGGCCGATAGTTGTCAACGGAGAGCGATTTCGAACCTCTTATGGTACGCCATGAACTTACAGTGTGGCAAGCAGTTACCGGCGCCCGTATGGTATATTTGTCGAGGATAGAACCACTTAGCGGATGTCAACAGCCAGTCGAGCCACCAGGACGCCGGTCGCGCTCTATCAGGCCGTCGGTCCTGCCGGGAAAAGCGGATCGAAGCTGCGTCGTGCGAGCGAGATCTCGTTGACGACGCCTGGTCTCGATCTGGCGACGCGGTTGCGCGTCTTCCAACGCGCGCTGCGCAGTCGCGTCGAGCGCCGCGACGCGCTCATCGATATCGTGCGCGCGGTCAACACGACGCTCGAGCCCGTGAAGATTGCCGAGGAAATCGTCGACCGCGGTTCGACCTGGCTGCCCGCGCCCTGCTGGGCGGTGGTCTCGTCGGACCTGTCCGGTCAACTGTCCGTGCTGTCCGACAAGGGTCTCACGCCCGACATGGGCCCCGCCGTGTACGCGATCGCGAAGTGGGTCATGAATCGCGGCCAGGAGTTCGCCACCGCGAACCTGCGGCGCGATCCCCGCGTGTCGGATGCCGCGGTCGGCACGGTGCTGGCGTTTCCTCTCAGCTGCCGCGGCCGCCGCGTCGGCGCGCTCATCGCGCTCGATCGCGAGCCGTCGGCGCGCGAGCCGCGCCTGTCGGCGAGCATGCTGCGCGCGGTCCGCATCCTGCTCGAGCCCGCATCGGTCGCGCTCGACAACGCGTTGCTGCTGAAACGCGCCGAAGCGCTGTCGGTCACCGACGATCTCACGCACCTGTACAATTCGCGGTACCTGAACCTGGTGCTGCGGAAGGAAACCAAGCGCGCCTCCCGCAGCGGGCGGCCGCTGTCGTTGCTGTTCATCGATCTCGACGGGTTCAAGGCCGTGAACGACACCCACGGCCACCTGTTCGGCAGCCGTGCGCTGGTCGAAGCCGCCGCGGTCATCCGGCAGAGCGCGCGGGAAACTGATGTAGTCTCCCGCTTCGGCGGCGACGAGTTCGCGCTCGTCCTGCCTGATACTGGCGGCGAGGGCGCCTTTGCGGTCGGCGAGCGTATCCGCGAGCGGATTGCGGCCCACAAGTTCCTCGCCGGGGAGGGGCTCGACATTCACCTGACCGGGTCGGTCGGCGTGGCGACCCTGCCCGACGTGGCGGCATCCTCGGATGAGCTCGTCTCGGCCGCGGACAAGGCGATGTACGCGGTGAAAGAATCCGGCAAGAACGGTATTCAGGCCGCCGTCGCTCCCGCCGATAACTGATCACAGCAGACACTGACCAACAGCCGACACGCCAGGTCCGCGTTTCACACTTTTGCACGACGCGTCCGCACAAGGAGCCTTTTTTGAGCCTTCGTTCGATGCTTTCGGTGTTCTCGAGTGACCTCGCCATCGACCTCGGTACGGCCAACACCTGCGTCTATGCCCGCGGCAAGGGCATCGTCGTCAACGAGCCCTCGATCGTGGCGATCAACAAGGTCAATGGCCGCGTCGAAGCCGTCGGCAAGGACGCCAAGGACATGCTGGGCCGCACGCCCGGAAACATCGTCGCCATCAAGCCGATGAAGGACGGCGTCATCGCCGACTTCGAGGTCACCGAGAAGATGCTGACCTACTTCATCAAGAAGGCGCACAACCGCAACGTCTGGGTCCGCCCGCGCATCGTCATCGGCGTGCCGTCCGAGATCACGCAGGTCGAGAAGCGCGCGGTGAAGGACAGCGCCTACCGCGCCAAGGCGAGCGAAGTGCACCTGGTCGAAGAAGCGATGGCGGCGGCGATCGGCGCCGGGATGCCGATTACCGAGCCGTCCGGCAACATGATCGTCGACATCGGCGGCGGCACCACCGACATCGCCGTCATCTCGCTGGCCGGCATCGTCTACAGCAAGGCGGTGCGCGTCGCCGGCAACGAGATGGACGAGGCGATCATCCAGTACATCAAGAAGCAGTACAACCTGCTCATCGGCGAGCGCACCGCCGAAGCGATCAAGATCGAGGTCGGCTCTGCCTTTCCACTCGAAGAGCGGATGACGATGGAGATCAAGGGCCGGCACCTCATCGAGGGCGTGCCGAAGACGATCACGATCACCGACGAGGAGATCCGCGAGGCGCTCGCCGAAACCGTCAACGTCATCGTCGACGCGGTGCGCGTCGCGCTCGAGCGCACCCCGCCGGAACTGTCGGCCGACATCGTCGACCGCGGCATCGTGCTGACCGGCGGCGGCTCGATGCTCAAGAACCTGGACAAGCGGCTGCGCGAGGAAACCGGGCTGCCGCTCGCCATGGCCGAGGACCCGCTGTCGTCGGTCGTGCTCGGCGCCGGGAAGATGCTTTCGGACTTCAACCTGTTGAGAAAGATCTCGATTGATTAGAGGCGGCCCTGAAAGGGCCGCCCTACACTGTGGGGCGGCCCTTTCAGGGCCGCCATCCTTATGGCACTTCTCGATATCCGTCAGCGGTCCGGCTACCTGTTCATCGGCGTGATGCTCGCGCACGTCCTGCTCATCTCCGCGCAGCTGAACTCGAAGACCGGCGTGCCGGTGCTCGAGTCGGTGACCTTCGGGGTCTTCTCCGAGCTGCAGCGCGGGCTGTCGGGCGGCTTCTCGGGCGTCCGCGGCATCTGGAGCGGGTACATCGGCCTGCGGCACCTGAAGGCGGAGAACGACGAGCTGAAGCGGCAGCTCGCCGCGACGCAGATCGCCGAGCAGGAGCAGCGCGCCCTGGCCGACCGTACGCGCGGCCTCGAACGCCTCCTCGGCATGCGCGAGCCCCTGGCGCTCAAGACGACCGCCGCCGACATCATCGGCGCGGCCGCCACGCCTGATTTCCGGACCGTGACGATCGACAAGGGCTCGCGCGACGGGTTGGCCCGGGACATGTCGGTGATCGCGCCCTCCGGCGTGGTCGGCCGGATCGTCGTGCCGAGCGCGCGGTCGGCGAAGGTCCAGCTGCTCATCGACCGCAACGCCGCGGCCGGCGCGCTCATCGAACGGTCGCGCGCCCAGGGCGTCGTCGTCGGCAGCGGCGACGAGCGCCTGCACATGGACTACGTGTCCGAAGTCGCCGACGTGGTCGCCGGCGACATCGTCGTGACCTCGGGCATCGACGGCATCTATCCCAAGGGGTTCGTCATCGGGCGCGTCGAATCGGTGGAGAAGGCCGGCGGCGCCTACAAGCGCATCACGGTGATGCCGACGGTCGATTTTCGCTCGCTCGAGGAAGTGCTCGTCGTGCTGACGCCGATGCCCGCCCAGGACGTCACCGAAGGCAAGCCCGAGTGAGGGCCATCGGCATCATCCTGGCCGTCGCCGTGGCGCTCGCCCTCCAGACCACGATGTCGCGCTTTCTCGTGCGCAGCACCGTCGCGCTGGACCTGGTGCTGGTCGTGGTGGTGTATGTCGCGTTGACCGGCGGTCCCGCGAACGGATTGTTGACGGGGACCTTCGCCGGGCTGGTGCAGGACTCGCTGTCCACCGGCGTCATCGGGATCGGGGGGCTGGCCAAGACGATTGTCGGGTTTCTCGCCGGCATCATCGGCAGCCAGTTCATCGTCGCGCAGCCGCTGCCGAGGTTCGTGGTGTTTTTCGGGGCGACCGTGCTGCACGCGGTCGTCTTCATGGGGCTGTACGTGCTCCTCGACTTGAGGCACTTTGGTACGCCCTATGCGGCGGTCGCCGGGCAGGCGACCGCGAATGCCGTCGTCGGGGTCGTGGCGTTTCAACTGGTTGAGCTTTTACCTGGAGCCATGGAGCGCCGCAAAGCGCAGCGATCCAGGCTCCGGCGGTAACATTTCGATATGGCTACCCATGAGGATCGGCGCAGGATCTCGATTCGGCTCTCGATCCTGCAGTACGTCATCACGGTCGTCTTCTCGGTCCTCGCGGTCAGCTTCTGGGTGCTGCAGGTCGTCGAGCACGCGAAGTTCGAGGAGATGGCGGAAAACAACCACCAGCGGACGCTCGCGCTGCGGGCGCCCCGCGGCATCGTGTTCGATCGCCACCTTCAGCCGCTCGTCGAGAACCGCCGCTCCTACAGCATCTCGATCGTCCGCGAACACACCAAGGATCTGAACAACACGGTGCAGCTCCTGGCGTCGGTGCTCGGCATCGACGAGGCCGGGGTCCGGCAGATCGTCGAACGCCATCGCCGCGAGCCGTCGTACCGGCCGATCGTCGTGGTCCAGGACGCGTCGCTCGCGCAGGTCGCCGCGGTCACCGCCCGGCGGCTCGACTTCGAGCTGCCCGACGTGCTCGTCGAGCAGGTGCCGACGCGGCGCTATCCCGACACGCTCGCCGCCCACCTGTTCGGCTACGTCGGCGAAGTGAGCGACCGCGACGTCTCGGCGAACGACGCGCTGCGGAGCGGCGACATTGTCGGGCAGTCGGGAATTGAGAAGATCTACAACGCGCAGCTGATGGGCGAGGACGGCGCGCGCCGGGTCGTCGTGAACAGCGTCGGGCGCGAGATCCGGACGCTCGAAGAGGAGGCGCCGACCGAAGGCAAGCGCCTTCAGCTGACCATCGACTACGACGTGCAGCGGGCGATCGAAGACGGGTTCGATCAGCTCGGCTTCAACGGCGCGGCGGTCGTGCTCGATCCGTCCAACGGCGATGTCCTCGGCTTCACGAGCCGGCCGACCTACGATCCCAACGCCTTCGCCGCCGGCGGCATCGACCGGGTGACCTGGGCGTCGCTGACGACCGACGAGGATCGCCCGTTGAACGATCGCGCGATCCAGGGCCGCTACTCCCCGGGCTCGACCTTCAAGATGGCGGTCGCGACCGCGGCGCTCGAGGAAGGCGTGATCACGCCCGACTTCAAGGTGCACTGCGTCGGCAGCGCCAGCTTCTACGGGCGCCCGTTCAAGTGCTGGAAAAAGGGCGGCCACGGCACGATGGACCTGCGCCACGCGATCGAGCAGTCGTGCAACGTCTACTTCTACACCATCGGCAACATGACCGGCATCGACAAGATCCACAAGTGGTCGACGCTGCTCGGCCTCGGCGAGAAGAGCGGCATCGACCTGCCGAACGAGGTGCAGGGTCTCGTGCCGTCGCCGGAGTGGAAGCAGCAGTACCGGAAGGAAAAGTGGTACGCCGGCGAGACCGTGTCGGTGTCGATCGGCCAGGGCTCGGTGTCGGTGACGCCGGTGTCGATGGCCGTCTACGCGGCGACGCTGGCCAACGGCGGCACGCGCGTGACGCCGCACCTGCTCAAGGCGGTCGACGATGGGAGCGGATGGAAGCCGGTGCCGCCGCCGCCGGCGCGGTCGCGGTCGCCGCTCGATCCCGCCAAGCTGCAGGCGATCCGCGACGGGCTCTTCATGGTCGTGAACGGCGCCGGCACCGGCCACAACGCGATCCTGAAAGGGTATGACGTGTCGGGGAAGACCGGCACGGCGCAGGTCATCTCGAACCAGGGCAAGGAGAAGGCCGGCAAGACCGACAAGGACCTGCGCGACAACGGCTGGTTCGTGTTCTTCGCCCCGCGCGACAAGCCCGAGATTGCCGGAGTAGTCTTTCTGGAGCACGGCGTGCACGGCTCGAACGCCGCGCTGATCGCGCACCACCTGATGGACACGTTCTTCGCGAAGAAGGAAGGGCGGCCGCTGCCGCCCAAGCCGGAATTCAAGGCGAACCTGGTACCGTAACCGTGTTTGAACGACGCCTGTATTACCACATCGACTGGGCGCTTCTGATCGCGCTGCTCGCCCTCTGCGCGCTGGGCGTCACGATGATCTACAGCACCACCGCGGACCCGACACGGGCGATGTCGCGCCTCTACGTCACCCAGCTCTACGGCATCGTGCTGGGTCTCGTGGCGATGGTGTTCATGCTCACCCTCGACTACCGTACGTTCACCGACAAGTCGCACCTCATCTACATCGGGCTGCTGGCGCTGCTCATCTACGTCCTGTTCCTCGGGAACGTGCAGATGGGCGCGCGGCGCTGGATCGGGTTCAGAGGCTTCAACCTGCAGCCGTCGGAGTTTGCCAAGGTCGGCGTCGCGCTCGTGCTCGCGAAGTTCTTCGGCGAGAACCGCGGCGCGCCGACCTCGACCGATCTCGCCATCGGCGTCGTCCTGACCATGATTCCGTTCGCACTGATCGCGAAGGAGCCGGACCTCGGCACGGCGGTGACGCTGCTGCCGGTGTTCCTCGCGGTCGCGTATCTCGCGGGGATGAAAATGCGCATCCTCGGCGTGCTGTTCCTGGCGCTGCTGCTCGCGGCGCCGATCGCGTGGAAGTTCGCGCTCAAGGATTACCAGAAATCCCGGGTGACCACGTTCCTCGACCCCTCACAGGATGCGAAAGGCGCCGGCTACCAGCAGATCCAGGCGCGCATCACCGTCGGGTCCGGCGGGCTCACGGGCAAGGGTTTCAAGCAGGGGACGCAGGGGCAACTGCGGTTTCTCCCCGTCGCCCACAACGATTTCATTTTCTCGGTGCTGGCCGAGGAGCAGGGTTTCGCCGGCGTCCTGTTGGCGCTCGGCCTGTATCTGTTTGTGATTCTGCGCACGCTCGACGCGGCCCGTCTCGCCAAGGATCGGCTCGGGTCGTACCTCGTGCTTGGTGTGCTCGCCAGCTTCACCTTTCAGGTGGTCTACAACATCACCATGTCGGCAGGGCTGGCGCCCGTCAAAGGGCTGACGCTTCCGCTCATGAGCTACGGAGGGTCGTCGATGATCGCGACGCTCGCGGGCTTCGGGCTGGTGCTCAACGTACGCATGCGCAGATTCACGAACTAACGCGAACGCCCGGCTGAACGGCTCGCGCTCCGACGCGCGAGCTCAGGCGAGCGTTCAGGGAGTTTGTGAATGCAGAAGGAGATGATCGTCTCCTCCAACGGCCACGAGACCATGGTGGCCATCCTCGAAGACGACCTCGTCGCCGAAGTCTTCGTCGAGCGTGAGCGCCACCGCGGCGTGGTCGGCAATGTCTACAAGGGCCGGGTCTCGAAAGTGCTGCCCGGCATGCAGTCCTCCTTCATCGACCTCGGCCTCGAGCGCGACGGCTTCCTCTACGTCGCCGACGTGATCGACACCCTCGACGAGTTCGACAAGCTCTCCGGCGACGACGACGAGGACGGCGGCGGCAACGGCGCGAAAGGACGCGATGGTTCGACCGGCTCACCATCGCCCCGCGCCGAGTCGAGGGGCGAGGCCCGGGGCGACCGGGACCGTGATCGCCCGCAGCCGAAGATCGAGGATCTCCTCAAGGAAGGCCAGGAAATCATCGTCCAGGTGGTGAAGGAGCCGCTGGGGACGAAGGGCGCCCGCCTCACCTCGCACGTGACGATGCCGGGGCGGTTTCTGGTCTTCATGCCGACCGTCGATCACATCGGCGTGTCGCGCAAGATCGAGTCGCGCGAGGAGCGCAGCCGGCTGCGCGGGATCGTCCGCGAGTTCAGGGAGGCCCATGGCTTCACCGGCGGCGTCATCATCCGCACCGCCGCGAGCGGCCGGCCCAAGGAGGACATCCTCGGCGACCTCGACGCGTTCCACAAGATCTGGACCGAGATGCGCCAGCGCAACGAATCGTCGCGCGCGCCGGCGGTGCTCTACCAGGAGCAGAGCATCGTCAGCCGCCTGCTGCGCGATCTCCTGACCGAGGACTTCCAGGCCATCCGCATCGATCACGAACTGGAATATCAGCGCGTGCTCGAGCTGGTCGAGCGGATCATGCCGAGCCTCGCGCCGAAGGTGAAGCACTACGCGAAGCCGTTCCCGATCTTCGACGAGTACGGCGTGCAGGCCGAGATCGACAAGGCGCTCAAGAGCAAGGTGTGGCTGAAGTCGGGCGGATCGATCGTCATCAACCAGACCGAGGCGCTCGTCGCGATCGACGTCAACACCGGACGCTTCGTCGGCAAGAAGACCAGCGGCCGGCTCGAGGACACGATCGTCAAGACGAACCTGGAAGCGGTGAAGGAGATCGTCCGCCAGGTGCGGCTCCGCGATCTCGGCGGCATCATCGTCCTCGATCTCATCGACATGGAGGACAAGAAGAACCGCCAGAAGGTCTACCAGGCGGTCGAACTCGAGTTGAAGAAGGATCGCTCGCCGTCGAAGGCGCTCCAGGTGTCGGACTTCGGGCTGGTGATCATCACGCGCAAGCGCGTGAAGCAGAGCCTGGAACGCGTGCTGACCGAGCCGTGCCCCTATTGCTCGGGGACGGGCGTGATCAAATCGAGCTCGACGATCTGCTACGAGATCCTCAGCGAGGTGAAGAAGGTGGGGCCGGACCTGAACGGCCACCGGCTGCTGCTGCGCGTGAACCCGGATATCGCGCGCGCCCTGAAGGAAGAAGAGCAGGGGGTCGTCAAGGACCTGAAGCAGTCAATCGGCAAGGAAGTGACGATCAAGGCCGACGTCCACCTGCATCACGAGCAGTTCGATGTGATGGCGGTCTAAAGCGGGCAGGTGGGTCGGGTAGGTCAGGTGGGTCGGGTAGGTCAGACGGGTCGGGAATGCCGCTTCAGGTGCGCCGGGAGGAACGAGCGCGCACCGGCAGCCTCGCCGCCGTCATGCCGCGGCCGCGCCGCGAGGCGGCCACTCGCACCAGCCTCAGACAGCTGTTGACCTCGGTCGCGAGATCCGGCATCGCGACGGCACGCGCCTGGACGCGGGCGAAGCATGTCGTGATGGAGAGAAAGATCAGGACCGCCCGTGGCAGTTCGAGTCGCACGGTTGCTGCTGAGGCAAGCCCGGTGCCGTGCGAAAACCTCCAGAAAATCCGTTGGATCGTCCCTCTGCCGCCACGCGCCGTTACGG
>Ga0268265_10004051_pt1 | contig 10308 bp, 9 predicted proteins | sample KBSSwiS52_FD_190355 | JGI IMG/M metagenome (GOLD analysis project Ga0268265, IMG submission 190355) | Switchgrass rhizosphere microbial communities from Kellogg Biological Station, Michigan, USA - KBS Switchgrass S5-2 (SPAdes) (version 2) | ecosystem: Host-associated > Plants > Roots >...
AACCACGAAAACCACGAAAACCACGAAAACGGTCATGCCTTCACAGAAGGCCAGGAGACCAAGAGATCTCGACTCTTGATGTCACGTTGGTGCCAAAGCGTCGCACATCGGCCGGCTACGCCGGCCGATTCGGCGCGCAGGAAGAGCGACAGAAACGCAAGATGTTGACCACGGGCCCCTTGCGTTTCTGCCGCTCTTCCTGCACGAGGCCGCCGCAACGCGGCGGCGTGCGACGCGGTCAACCTCCTGCGCTCCTGCCCTCTTGTTCAACCCGTCCGGCGCCGCTGAAGCGGCGCCCTACGTACGACGATCATTTTTCGTGTCTTTCGTGAATTTCGTGTATTTCGTGGCGATGGTCTGACTCGCGCGTCAGCGCGCGAGGTAGCCGGCCCCGATTCGCAGCCGGCCGGTCATCGCATCGTCGAACGCGTAGAGGATCGCCAGCGTCAGCAGCGCGTGCGACAGGGCGAGCGGAAGAAGATTCGGGTGACGATCGTAGATCCAGCACCACGCGATCGCGCCGAGGCCGGTCATCGCGGTGAGGAACGGATTCGGCAGGTGCAGGATCGCGAACATCAGCGCGGCGAGCAGGACGCCGCCGGGGCGGCCCACGGTGGCCTGCGCTTCCCGCAGGAACACGGTGTGCAGCGCGAATTGCTGGCCGAGACCCCACGGAATCAGCTCGGCGAGGTTGATCCACAGATCTCTGCGATCGTGCCACGTGCCGAGGCGCGACCCCGCCAGGTAGATTCCAAGCGTGCTGGCGGCGGTCATGGCCGCAGACCATCCGAGCGCGCCTCGAAACGCCCTGCGCCGGACCCCCCATTCGCCGGTCCTCACCGCCCGCCACACCGCGAGACCCAGCACGAGCACGACCGCCCCAGCTGTGGCCCATTGCGGGGCGCCGGGGGCGAGCACCCACGTGAAGATCAGCACGACGCCCAGGATGCACAGGCTGTATGTCACCGTGACCTACAATAGATCGATGCCAAACCTGACGGTCGAAGGATATGGGACGTTCGAGGTCCCCGCGGACAAGCGGCTCGTGCTGGCCATCGAACAGGACGCCGGCGTCGACATCCTCCACGCCTGCGGCGGAAACGCGCGCTGCACGACGTGCCGTGTCGAGTTCATCGACGGCGAACCCTCGAAGATGACGGTGGCCGAGCAGGAGCGCCTCGCCGCGAAGGAGTTGACCGGCGTGAGGCTGTCCTGTCAGATCCTGTGTGATCATGACATGGCGGTGCGCGCGATCAGCCGCCTCGAGGGTTCGGGCCGCCCCGACCCGGGCAAGACCCCGGAGCCGACGATTACGCCGCCGGCGCAGTGGGTGTGAATTCCACGGTGGATTCCACAGAGCTTCACGACCAGACGGACGCCTCGGCCATCAGCGAGCTCGAACGCGAGGTCGCGCGGCGGCGCACGTTCGCCATCATCTCGCATCCCGACGCCGGCAAGACGACGCTGACGGAGAAGCTGCTGCTCTACGCGGGCGCGATCGAGCTGGCCGGCGCGGTGCGCGGCCGGAAAGCGCGCAAGCATGCCACCTCCGACTGGATGGCGCTCGAGCAGGAGCGCGGCATCTCGATCACCGCCGCCGCGCTCGAATTCGAGCTCGACGGACGCCGCATGGCGCTGCTCGACACGCCCGGCCACAAGGACTTCAGCGAAGACACCTATCGCGCGCTGATCGCCGCCGACAGCGTCGTCATGGTGATCGACGCGGCGAACGGCGTCGAGGAGCAGACGCGCAAGCTGTTCGAGGTGTGCCGCCGGCACCGCCTCCCGATCCTCACGTTCGTGAACAAGTTCGACCGGCCGGCCCGCGATCCGCTCGAGCTGCTCGACGACATCGAGCGCACGCTCGGCATCTCGGCGGCGCCGGTGAACTGGCCGGTCGGCAACGCCGAGCACTTCCGCGGCGTGTACGACATCCAGGCCCGGCACCTGCTGCTCTACGAACGCGAATCGCAGGGGCAGTACCGCGCGCCGGTCGATGTGTCCGATCTCGACGACCCCGGCGCGCGTGCCCTGATCGGCGACAGCGCCTACGCGCACTTCCGCGAGTCGCTCGACGTGATCCGCACCGCCGGCACCCACTTCGACGTCGCGGAATACCTGGCCGGGCGCCAGACGCCGGTGTTCTTCGGCAGCGCGATGACCAACTTCGGGCTCGAGCCGTTCCTGCGCGCGCTCGTCGAGCTGGCGCCGCCGCCGCAGCCCCGCGCGAGCGACCGCGGCATCGTCAGCCCGACCGACGAGCGCTTCACCGGCTTCGTCTTCAAGATCCAGGCGAACATGGATCCGCGCCATCGCGATCGCGTCGCGTTCGTCCGCGTGTGCTCGGGGAAGTTCCTCAAGGACATGGCCGTGTCCAACAGCCGGGTGGGGAAGACCATCCGCGCGACGCGCGCCTACCGGTTCTTCGGGCGCGATCGCGAAACGGTGGCTGAAGCCTTCGCCGGCGACATCATCGGCCTCGTCAACCCGGGGCAGTTCACGATCGGCGATACGCTGCACACCGGCGCGCCGGTGCATCTCCCCGGCGTCCCGCGTTTTCCGGCCGAGCACTTCGGGCGCGTCCGCCTGCAGGACACGCGCTACAAGCAGTTCGACGATGGCCTCCGGCAGCTCGAGGAAGAAGGGCTGATGCAGGTGTTCTTCGCCGCGAGCGGGCGGCGCGAGCCGATTGTCGGCGTGGTCGGCGCCCTGCAGTTCGACGTGATCGCGAGCCGGTTGCGCACCGAGTACGGCGTGGAGGTCCAGATCGACGCCGCGTCGTACGCCGCGGCGCGCTGGGTCGCCGATCCCGCGCAGGCGCTTCCTTCGCTCGGCGGCGGGGCCGCCGTCGCGGTGGATCGGAGCGACCGCCGTCTGATTCTCTTCGCGTCGGAGTGGGAGGTGCAGTACTTCGAGCGCCAGCACCCCGACGTCAAGCTCCTGGCCGAATCGCCGGTATGAATTCCTTCCTGTTCCTGACCGTCGCGGCGGTCGTGGCGGTCGTGCTGTGGGGCCTCGTCGAACCCTGGCGGCAACAGCGGCGTTGGCAACGCCATCGGGAAAGGCAGAATAGGGCGATCGACAAGGAGCTCGGACGGCACTAACCCCGACCGGAGGACGTATGGCGAATGAGACAGCCCAGCCTGTGGACGAACGGCGAACCGCGGCGTGGATCGGGAAGTCACTCCGTATCGAGGGCCGGATTGTCAGCGAGGAAAACCTGACGATTGACGGCCGGGTCGAAGGGACCATCGAGGTGGGGGACCATAGCCTGAACATCGGCCCGGGCGCCGCGGTCAAGGCCGATCTCATTGCAAAAACGGTCACCATCAGCGGGGCGGTGACCGGAAATGTCACGGCCAGCGAAAAGGTGCTCCTCAACCCGACCGGGTCGGTGGACGGCGATATCACGACGCCCAGGCTGGTTATGGCCGAGGGAGCCGTCATCAAAGGGCGGGTCGAAGCTCGTGGGGCGCGCCAGGCGACGGTAACGTAATTGGTTGTAATTCGTTGTAAACCCGTCTGTTAAAGGTTGAAAAATAGGTCCGCGAAGCGCACTATGTTGCGGGTACGTGTGACTATGAAATCCTGCAAGGAGAGCGCGATGCGAATGTTTCGGATGATGTTCTCAGTCGGCACTGTGTTCGCTGTAGCCGTTCCGGTGCTTGCCGCCGACACACCGGCGAAACCGGTCACGTTCTCGAAGGATGTCGCTCCGATCTTCCAGAAGAAGTGCCAGGAGTGCCACCAGCCGGGTTCGATTGCGCCGATGTCGCTCATCTCGTTCCAGGAAGCGCGTCCGTGGGCCCGCTCGATCAAGGAGCGTGTGGCGACTCGCCAGATGCCGCCGTGGCACATTGACCCGAGCGTCGGCGTCCAGAAGTTCAAGAACGACATGTCGCTCACCGAAGAGCAGGTCGACACCATCGTCCGCTGGGTGGACGGCGGAGCGCTGCAGGGCGACCCGAAAGATCTCCCGCCGCCGGTTGCGCTCGTGACCGACAACGGCTGGAAGGGCGAGCGCGACGGTTTCGGCCCGCCCGATCTCGTCATCAAGTCGTCCGAGTACGTGATGCCGGCGCAGCATCAGGACGTCTGGTACCGGCCGATGTCGGACATCCCGATCACCGAGCCGCGCTGGGCGAAGATGGTGGAAATCCGTCCACTGACCCTGAAGGCGCGCAAGCTCGTGCACCACTCGATCGCGTATCTCGTGCTGAACAACGATCCCGATGCCGTCAACAAAGGAACCGCCAACGGACCCGATCGACGCGGCGACGGCGACGATTTCAACCGCCGTCCGCAGTTGATGGAGTGGGCGATCGGCAAGGGCTACGATCTCTTCCGTCCCGATACCGGCAAGCTGATCGTGCCGGGCGAGAAGATTTCGTGGGACCAGCACATCCATGCGGTCGGTGAGGAAACGGCCGCCGGATCCGAAATCGGCATCTGGTTCTACCCGAAAGGGCAGGAGCCGAAGAAGCGCAGCTATCTCGTCGGCTTCACCGGCATCGACCGCTCGAAGATGCTCGATATCCCGCCGAACTCGATGGCGATGACCGAAGGCTTCACCGTGCTGAAGGAGAACGCGCTCATCGAGAACTTCCAGCCGCACTTCCACCTGCGCGGCAAATCGATGCAGGTCGAAGCGATCCTGCCCGACGGGAGCAAGCAGGTGATCAGCTACGTCGGCAACTTCAACTTCAACTGGATGACCAACTACATCTACGACGACGACGCCGCGCCGCTGCTGCCCAAGGGCACGGTCATCCACGTGACTGCCTGGTACGACAACACCAAGGCGAACAAGAACAACCCCGATCCGGACCAGTGGGTTGGCTACGGCGACCGTACCGTCGACGAGATGGCGCACGCCTGGATGAACGTCGTCTATTTCAACGACGCCGAGTACACTGCGCTCCAGACCGAGCGCAAAGCGAAGGCTGCGAAGACCACCAACGAGAACGAGAAGCAGCAGTGAACCGATTCGCGATGATGTGTGCCGCCGGCGTGCTCGCCGGCGGCGTTCTTTTGTCCGGGCAGACCACATCGATGCCGGCGCCGCGCCGCGCGGCCGGAGACAGCGTCACCGGCGCGTTCGAAGGCTGGTACTACAACCCGGACGGCAGCCGCACCTTCCTCGTCGGCTACTACAATCGCAATTCCCAGCAGGAGCTCGACATCCCGATCGGCCCGAACAACCGGATCGAGCCGGGCGGGCCCGACCTCGGCCAGCCGACGCACTTTCTCCCCGGCCGCCAGTGGGGGATGTTCACCGTGGCCGCGCCGAAGGAGTTCAAGGACACCGATCGCTACACCTGGACGATTGTGGCGAACGGCCAGAGCATGAGCATTCCCCTGCGCCTGCACACCGACTACGTGATGAGCCCGTTCAAGGAAATCGCGGTCAGCAACACGCCGCCGGTGCTCAGGCTGGAACCGAACGGCACGGGCGTCCAGGGTCCGCTCGCCAGCATCGCGACCGCGCCGGCGCGCTCCGCGTCGGCCGCTACGGCGCTGGAGATTCCGCTGTGGGCCGCCGACGACATGAAGTTCACGAGCGGGAACGGCGCGCCGATGTCGACGCCGCGTCCGCCGGTGCAGGTGCGCTGGTCCAAGTATCGCGGCCCGGGCGCCGTGACCTTCGACAAGGCGCGGCCCGAGGTGGAGAAGCTGCAGAGCGAGGGCAGCACCACGGGGTTCAGCGGCAAGGCGACGGTCCACGCGAAATTCGCGGAGGCCGGTGATTACGTCCTCCACGTCACCGCCAACGACTACTCCGGCGACGGCGGCGGCGGCTTCGGCTGCTGCTGGACCACCGCACTGGTGAAGGTGGCGGTCAAGCCCTGATCGCATTCTCGAATCGGGTAATCGGGTAATCTGGTAATCGAGTAATTGATTGAATCCGGCAGCCAATCCGCCAATCAATTACCCGATTACCCAATTACCCGATTACCCAATCCTCCTTCTCTCTTCCCTCGACCGCTGAATGACCGATCCTGACGCGACGGCGCTGCCGCCCGGGGAGGTGTCCACGATCAGCGGTCAGCCTTCCACGCCAGTCAACGCGCCGGTGTTCGGCAACTACCGCCTGCTGCAGAAGCTGGGGGAAGGCGGAATGGGCGAAGTGTGGGCCGCCGAGCAGGAGCGGCCGATGCGGCGGAAGGTCGCGCTCAAGGTGATCAAGGCCGGGATGGACAGCCGCGAAGTCCTCGCCCGCTTCGAGTCCGAACGCCAGGCGCTCGCGCTCATGAATCATCCGAATATCGCCCGCGTGTTCGAGGCGGGCGAGTCGAGCCACGGGCGCCCCTTCTTCGTGATGGAGCTCGTCGAGGGCGTGCCCGTCACGCAGTACTGCGACAGCAACCGCCTCAATACGGAAGAGCGGCTGGCGCTCTTCGTCCAGATCTGCGACGCCGTGCAGCACGCGCATCACAAGGGCGTCATTCATCGCGACATCAAGCCGTCGAACGTGCTGGTGCGGATCCAGGATCAGACGCCGGTCCCGAAGATCATCGACTTCGGCATTGCCAAGGCCACCGCGCAGCCGCTGACCGACATGACGATGTTCACCGAGATTGGCGTCGTCGTCGGCACACCGGCGTACATGAGCCCGGAACAGGCGGAGCGAACCGGACTCGACGTCGATACCCGCACCGACGTGTATTCGCTGGGGATGCTGCTCTACGAGCTGCTCGTCGGCGTCTTGCCGTTCGACGCCGGCGGGCGGGGCGACAGCGACCCCGCCGAGCTGCGGCGCCGCATTCGCGAGGACGAGCCGACCAAGCCGAGCACGAGGCTGACGTCGCTCGGCGAAAGCTCGCTCGAGCTGGCCAGGCGGCGGCGGGCCGATCTGCGCACGCTCGGCCGTCAGCTGCGCGGCGATCTGGATTGGATCACGCTGAAGGCGCTCGAGAAAGATCGCACGCGGCGCTACGGATCGCCGAACGAGCTCGCCGCGGACATCGGCCGCCATCTGCGGCACGAGCCGGTGCTGGCCGGGCCGCCGGGGGTTCGCTATCGCGTGAACAAGTTCGTCCGCCGGCATCGCGTCGGGGTCGCCGCCGCCGGCCTGGTCCTGGCCGCCATGCTGCTTGGCACGGCCGCCGCGGCCTACGGGCTGGTCCGCGCGCGGCGCGCCGAATCTGCCGCGAGGCAGGCCGAAACCGCCGCGAGACAGGAGGGGGCGAAGGCGGCGGCGGTGAACGAGTTCCTGCAGGAGATGCTCGCCTCCGCGGATCCCTTCGGCTACGGCACCGGGAACAAGGGGCCGAACGTGACGGTGCTGCAGGCCCTGGGCGTGGCCGCGAAGAAAGTGGACGGCGGTTCTTTGAAGGATCAACCGCTGGTCGAGGCCGCGGTGCGGCGCACGATCGGCGCGGCCTACACCAACCTCGGGAGCTTCGCCGAGGCCGACGCGCAGCTCACTGCCGCCGTCGCGGTCAACACACGCGCCGGCGGCGACGCGCACCCGGACACCGCCGAGAGCTTGCTGATGCTCGGCAATCTTCGCCGCGCGCAGGGACAGTTCGCTGAGTCCGAGACCCTGATTCGGCGCGCGCTCGCCATTCAACGCGCCGCGCTCGGAGAGGATCACCTGAAGGTCGGGGAAGCGGCCCAGTCGCTGGCCGTCACGTTGGTCGAGCTCGGCAAGGCCGTGGAGGCGGAAACGTTCGAGCGCCAGGCCCTGGCCGTCTACCGGCAGCGCTTTGGCAACGAGCACCCCTACACCGCCTCCAGCTTGAACAACCTGGCCGCCATGATGATCGCTCAACGACGGCTGGCGGAGGCCGAGCCGCTGGCCCGGGAGGCGCTGGCGATCCAGCGGAAGACGCAAGGCAGCGACACGCCGGACATCATCGTCGAGATCCAGAACTACGGGGCGCTGCTGCGCGATCTGGGCCGCTATGCCGACGCGGAGCCGCTGCTGCGCGAAGCGCTGGCGCTGGTCCGAAAGCACCTCGGGAACGATCACGAGAGCGTCGCGCGGGTGGGGAACAACCTGGCCGGCGTGCTGCGCGATCAGGGAAAGTTCACCGAGGCCGAGACGATCTATCGCGAAGCGCTCGCCATCGATCGCAAGCGCCGGCCGGCCGGCGATGCGCGGCTCGCGTTCGCGCTCACCGGGCTGGGATGGGTGCTCACCGATCTCGATCGGCCCGCCGAGGCCGAGCCTTTTCTGCGCGAAGCGGTCGCGATTCGCGAGAAGCAGTCGCCAGTCGACTGGCGGCTCTCCTATTCGCGGATGCTGCTCGGCAGCGCGCTCGCCGGCCAGAAGAGGTTCCGCGAGGCCGAGCCGCTGGCGGTCGACGGCTACACGGCGCTGGCGGCCAACAAGGACACCCCGTCGCAGTGGACGCGCCAGTCGCTGCAGAACGTCGTCAAGCTCTACGAATCCTGGGAGCGGGCAGAGCCCAACGCGAGCCATGCGGCCAAGGCCGCGGAGTGGCGGGCGCGGGTGAAATAACTCAGGTGTCGAGCGCGGTCGGATGCTTCAGGTGGATGCCGGCCGCATCCTGGTAGGCCTTCGCCAGCGCAATGACCTCCATCTCGCCGAACGGGCGGCCGTAGAAGGTCACGTTGGTGGGCGATCCGGTGTCGAGGAAACCGTTCGGCACGTTGATCGCCGGATAGCAGGCGAGGTTGGCCATCGCGAAGTGGCGCTGTGCCGGCGTTTGCGGCGTTGCCGGACGCGGCGGTTCACCGGCCGTGGCCGTGGCCGGCGGGCCTCCGAGGCTGGGGTTCGCGGCAACCACGTAGACGTCGACGTTCGCCGTCGCTTCCGCCAGCTTCTCCATCATCATCGTCCTGACGCGCTGCGATCGCAGGTAGTCGACGGCGGGAATCAACCGTCCGCTCGGCCGGCCGCCATTGCGCGCCTCCTTCATCCGTCCGGCGCGCGCGTGCTCGTCGAAGAAGACAACCGACTCGACGCCGATCGCGCTGACGTTGGTCGTGAAGTCGGGCACCGCGATCGGCACCAGCGGCACGACGCCGATCGAGCGGAGCGTCTCGAGCACCTTGGCCGCGTTCTCCTTGACCGCCGCCGTCGTCAGCTCGTCGAACGACTCCTTGATCCAGCCGACGCGCAGCTTCTTCACGTCGAGCTGGGCGTTCCAGTTGAAGGGGATGTCTGAGACGCTCATGTCGCGGCCGTCCGGCTTCGCAATCGCCTGCATGACGATGGCGCAGTCCTCGGCGTAGCGGCAGATCGGCCCGAGGCGGTCCTGCGTCCAGGACAGCGCCATCACGCCGTAGCGGCTGATGCGGCCGAAGGTCGGGCGCAGCCCCGCCAGGCCGCAGCGCGCGGCCGGGCTGAGGATCGATCCGCTGGTTTCGGTCCCGATGGCGAAGCCGACCGATCCCGCCGCGGTTGCGGATGACGGCCCGGCAGACGATCCGCTCGAGCCCTGGGAGAGGTTCCACGGGCTCTTGGTCTGCCCGCCGAACCAGTTGTCGCCGCTCGCCAGCTCGCCGGTCGCGAGCTTCGCGACCAGCACCGCGCCGGCGTCGCGCAGCAGTTCGACGACGCTGGCGTCGTAGTCGAACGACTGCTCCTTGAATGCTGGCGATCCCCACGTCGTCTTGTAGCCCTTGACCGAGATGATGTCCTTGGCGCCCCAGGGGATGCCGTGCAACGGGCCCTTGTACTTGCCGGCGGCAATCTCGGCGTCGGCGCGCCGCGCTTCGGCCATCCCGTACTCGTCGAGGAACGTGACGACGTTGTTCAGCTTGCCGTTGTAGCGATGCAGCCGCGCGAGATACATCCCGGTGAGCTCGACCGACGTGACCTGCCTGGTGCGCACGAGCTCGGCGAGGTGGCGGACCGGCCAGAACGCCGCGGCTTCGAGATTGGCCGGACGTTTCACGGCCGGCGCAGCGCTCAGGCGGAACGGCAGCCTGGTCCGGTTCACCTCCATGCCCGGTACCAGCGGGCTGAAATGAAACGGCGGCGAGACGTCGTTGGGGATGTGGATGGCGCGCATCTCCTCGTAGCGCGAGAGGTTCTGGTTGGCGGCGTCGACCATCGTCTTCAGCTCGGCCTCGGTGAAGTCGAGACCGGACAGCTTCATCGCGCCGGCGACCATCTCGAGCGTGACGGTCTTCGCGTCCGCGTCCTGCATGCGGGCCCAGAGGACGCCCGGCGCGAGGGTGGCGCCGAGACCGATGCCCGCGAAATGGGCCATGAATCGTCGTCGGGTGTCGTTGAGGTCGGGCATGGCGGGTAGTGTAACCTCGTCACGCGTCGAACGCAGAGACCGCGGAGATCGCAGAGAAGAAATGCTATGAATTTTCTCTGCGTGCTCT
>Ga0268265_10004052_pt1 | contig 10306 bp, 5 predicted proteins | sample KBSSwiS52_FD_190355 | JGI IMG/M metagenome (GOLD analysis project Ga0268265, IMG submission 190355) | Switchgrass rhizosphere microbial communities from Kellogg Biological Station, Michigan, USA - KBS Switchgrass S5-2 (SPAdes) (version 2) | ecosystem: Host-associated > Plants > Roots >...
TGCCCCCAATTGTAATCGCGAGGCGCTCAAGTTTTGTCGCGTTGATGTTGACTGGACCACGGTGTAAGGAAATAAAGACATGCAACCTGAAAACAAATATCACTTTACCGTCAGATGACGCTTTTACCCGGCACTCAACTCGGACGCTATGAGATCCGCTCGAAGATTGGCCAGGGTGGCATGGGCGAGGTGTATCGCGGGCTTGACACACAGCTCGATCGCGAAGTGGCCATCAAGATTCTTCCTGCGGAACTCGCTGCAAATGAAGAACGGTTGCGAAGATTCGTCCAGGAAGCAAAGACAGCAGCCTCGCTTCATCATCCGAACATTACGCAAGTTTTTGAAATCGGTCATGAGGGCACTACGCACTTTATTGCTATGGAATATGTCGTCGGCGAAACGCTGAGACAGCTCCTTTCAAGCCGGAAGTTGGAAGTAAAGCGTTCCATTGATCTCGCAGCCCAAGTCGCCTCGGGCCTTGCAGCAGCACACAAAGTCGGAATAGTTCACCGTGACATCAAACCCGAAAATCTGCTCATCAACGGCGCCGGGCAAGTCAAGATTCTGGATTTTGGCCTCGCCAAACTCGTGGACAGACAGAGAGACGACGCCCGCAACGAATTGAGTACAGTGCAAATGGCTTCTGGACGTAACGAGACAGTTCCCGGCGTCATCATGGGAACGGTCTCTTACATGTCCCCGGAGCAAGCGCGGGCTGAGCGAGTTGATCAGCGCACCGATATCTTCAGTCTGGGTGTTGTGCTTTATGAAATGGTCGCCGGTGAACGCCCATTCAAAGCCAAATCGGCGATTGACACATTGCATGCCATCATCAATGTTGATCCGGAGCCGGCCACAAAACTGAACCCGTTGTTGCCTCCTGAATTCGGTGAGATCCTCGAGAAGGCACTCGCTAAAGATTTGCCGGAACGCTACCAGCACGCGGGCGATTTCGAGATCGACCTGCGCAGATTTAAGCGCGCGCTCGAAACGAACACGCTGATTAGTGTTCAAACGAAAGCAATCCGGAAATCTTCCTCTTCAAGTAGAACCTGGAAGTGGGCCGTAGTGGTGATGCTGCTGGCGATCGTCGCGGTGACCGCTGGTTGGTGGATCGGCAAGTCAGGGAGAACTTCCCTTACCGGTGTTTCGCTTGGCAATGTCACACTTGTTCCGCTTACTTCTGATCCGGGATATGAGAGCGAACCGAGCTTTTCTCCAAATGGCGAAACCATCGCGTATGTCTCCGATCGCACGGGCGACTTTGAAATCTACATACAGCAGGCGACGGGCGGCGGCTATCGCAACATAACCGAGAACAAGGGAGACGACGTGCAACCGGCGTACTCGCCCAACGGTCAACAAATCGCGTTCGTCTCTACGCGGTCAAGTCCTTCAAGTTTGCGTTACGAAGGTTACGACTTGCCTTTCATGGGCGGGGATGTCTGGGTCATGCCCGCGCTTGGTGGGAATGCGATGCGCGTTGCGGAGAATGGTAACTTTCCATCATGGTCGCGCGATGGATTGTCAATTATCTACACCGCGGGGCCGGCGTATGCACAGAAAATCTATCGAGTGAATGCGCGTGGCGGGAACGCCAGAGAGATAGTGCCGAAAATTAATCCTAGTCCTCGGTTTCTGCTCTACCCTGCCTATTCCGCCGATGAGCAATGGATTGTTTTTGAATCGGACCCGCCGACCGGATTTGGCCTGCGAGATATCTGGGTGATGAATACGCGCAACGGTGATGCGCAGTACATTGCGAAAGGTCAACATCCGATCTGGAACGCCGATTCAACGGCGATCATCTATTCAAGCGCTGATCCCGGCAAAAACTATTCGCTCTGGCAGGTTCCTTTTTCTACGGTCGAAGGAAAGGTTTCGGGAGTTACCCAGCCGCTAACTGTAGGACGCGGTCGTGATGCGCATCCGACAATCTCCGCGGATGGCAAGCTGATCGCCTTTGCCGGCGTCGAAACCACCTTCAACGTGGAGACACTAATGTTCGACAGTGAAGCCGGTCGTGTCGCAGGCACGCCCCAGCAACTTACGATCGGCAGACGCGTGAGCTACTTCCAGAGCTTTTCTCCAAATGGCAAATCTGTCGTTTTCGAATCGCGCCAGGGTTCTGCCACGCGCATTTGGCGAATCGACCATGGAGGAGTTCCGATCCAACTGACTTCGGATCCGAACATTGACGACAGCTATCCGCGGTGGTCGCCAGTCGATCATACTATTGCTTTCAATCGCAAGCCGCTCAATGAGCCGCTGACCGCAAACAATATTTGGTTGGTGACCGATGATGGAGCTAACCCGCGGCTGTTGATTGAAAAGGCGGGCAACTTTGCGTGGATGCCTGACGGGCGAGCTCTCGTTTACTTTTCTCCGACTGACTCTCAACTTCATTTATTCGAGTTGTCGACGCGCAACGATCGCGTTCTGACTAACGAACAAAAGATCGTTCAGATCATCGCAACAGCGCCGGATGGCAAGTGGGTCATCTTCCAAACTCTGAAAAATGGCAACATAGATCTACGTGCCGTTTCGATTGATGGCGGCGATTCCCGAGCAGTCGTGGAAACACCGCATCAGGATTACCATCCGTTTGTTTCGCCGTCCGGCCGCTGGCTTTACTTCCAAATGGATCACAAGAATCTTTGGCGCGTGCCGGGTCCGGCGCTGAATTGGGAGCGCGCCGAACCTGAGAAGATGACGACCTTTCCCGAGTCGGGACTATTCCTCGAAGACCCACAAATCTCCCGCGATGGTCGTCAACTGCTTTACTCTCGCGGACGAATCACCGGCGATATCTGGATCATGAACCTTGGCAAGTAGGGTTCAGCGCTTCAACGGCCAACCTTCGCGGCCGACGGCCTAACCGATTTGACTGGCGGTTGACGACGCCTTGAAGCGTAAGAGAAAGGTCGTTGGTCGCTAGGCTATCGTCTATTCTCCGGGGGTATGGCAGAGGAGGCGTTCCGTAGGGATTAGTCACCAATCCGCAATGCAGCTAGAATACACAGCCCGGAGCCGGCCAGGCTGCAACTGGATTTTCGCAGTAACGAAAAAATGATCCTTCCTGCAGACTCAGCCCGTATTTTGCGGCCGACTCAGAGCCACACACGTGCTGAGATAGTTTTTCGAAGTCGCCCCAGAAACAGATGAAAGAATTGGAACCCCCAGCCACTCTTTCGCACTACCGCATCGTGTCAAAGCTCGGCGCCGGTGGGATGGGCGAAGTATATCTCGCTGAGGACACAAAGCTTGATCGAAAAGTCGCGCTCAAGATCCTGCCGTCCGATGTCGCAGCAAAACGCCATCGCATGCAACGTTTCGTGCAGGAAGCTAAGGCTGCCTCCGCTTTAAACCACCCAAACATCATCACCATCTACGAGATTGATGAAATCGATTCACGTCATTTCATCGCGTTGGAGTTCATTGCTGGTGAGACGCTTCGCCAACGATTGCGATATTCCGATTTGAAGATTGGCCAGGTGCTTGATATCGCAATTCAGACTGCGCGCGCGCTTTCGGCTGCACACGAGGCCGGCATCATCCATCGTGACATCAAGCCCGAAAACATCATGCTCCGTCGCGATGGTATCGTGAAGGTGTTGGACTTCGGTCTGGTGAAACTGACTGAGCACCCCCAAAACTCCGAAGTGGATATGGAGGCGCCGACGTCCGCGGCAATCACTGAAGCTGGCGAGATTCTCGGAACCACCAATTATATGTCCCCAGAACAGGCACGCGGACTCCAGGTCGACGCTCGCACAGATATCTTCAGCCTCGGTGTTTTGATCTATGAGATGGTTGCACGACGACTTCCATACGAAGGCTCGAGCAAAACAGAGATCCTGGCATCGATTCTGAGCGACAGGGCCGTGCCGCCACTTGCTCGCTACTCTCGAGAAGCACCTGAGGAACTCGAACGAATTGTAGAGAAGGCGCTCGCAAAAGAACGGGAGCAGCGATATCAGTCAGCGAAGGATCTCCTTATCGATTTGCGTCACTTGAAAAAGCGTTTGGAAGTTGGCGCGGAACTCGAGCGCACAACTCTCACCGACAGGTTCGTTATGCCGACCTCGGATGGGAGTGCCGTCGCGGCCAGCACCGCGCCGGTGACACCGAGTCCACAAACGCACCCCACCTCAAGCGCGGAGTACATCGTCAATCGAGTAAAGGCATACAGGCGTGCTGCGCTGGTAACGCTCGGAATAATTGCTGTGGTTGCGATTGCCACCGGAGTCTTCTGGTACTTCAAATCGACTCCCGGTCCCGCATTGAGTGAGAAAGACACGCTCGTCCTGGCAGACTTCGCTAATACGACAGGCGACCCCGTGTTCGATGGAACACTGAAGCAGGGGCTGGCCGCCCAACTGGAGCAATCGCCTTTCTTGAATATCTTCTCCGATCAGCGTGTCAGAGAGACGCTGCGTTTCATGAATCGTTCTGCTGACGAGCGGGTAACAAAAGACATCGCGAGAGAGATTTGTCAGCGACAAGGGTTCAAGGCCTTTCTTGCGGGCTCAATCTCGAACCTGGGGAGTCACTACGTAATTACGCTCGAGGCAACAAACGCACAAACGGGCGACACTGTTACTCGTGAACAAATCGAGGCTCAAAGTAAAGAGCAAGTGCTTTCTGCGCTGGGGAATGCGGCGACGAAGTTACGCGAGCGGTTGGGCGAATCTCTGAATTCGATCCAGAAGTACGACGTACCGATTCATCAAGCTACAACTTCATCACTCGAAGCGCTTAAAGCGTACTCAGTCGGGTTCGAGTATCAACTGAAGGGCAAGTACCTCGAGGCGATTCCTTTTTTCAAAACCGCCACCGCAACGGATCCCAATTTCGCCCGTGCTTACGCTGCCATGTCGTCGATGTACTACAACACGAGGCAGTATGATCTTGCGGCTGACTCCGCACGAAAAGCCTACCAATTGCGGGACCGGGTAGGTGAGTACGAACGGCTGTATATCACTCAGATCTATTACGATAACGCGACCGGGGAGCTCGATAAGTATATTGACAATCTGGAACTGTGGAAGCGCACATATCCACGCGACAGCGCACCTCACAATAATCTGGCAGTGAAATACAACGAACTTGGCCTGTTCGATAAAGCGGCGGAAGAGGCTCGCGAAGCGATTCGGCTCAATCCAAATTCAGCATCTGGTCATTCTCTTTTGGCTTCGAGCTTTGTGGGTCTAAATCGCTTCGATGAGGCAAAGCAAACAATCCGGCAGGCTCTTTCTCAAAAGCTAGAGAATTTGAGAATGCACCAAAATCTCTATCGGATTGCTTTCGCCCAGGGCGATGCCGCGGGAGTGAAGAACGAAATCGATTGGGCCACGGGAAAACCCGAACAGTATGCAGCGCAATCATGGCAAGGCGAGTCTGCCGCGTTTTCCGGCCAATTACGAAAAGCCAAAGAGTTCTCTTCTACGGCGATTGAAATGGCGGAGCGCCGTGAATTGAAAGAGGTAGCAGCTCAGCTCGGAGCAGGAGCGGCCGCACGTAATGCGCAATTTCGCGATTGCGACACAGTGAAAGACCAGACCGCAAAAGCACTCCTGCTATCTCACGATCGAATTACGTTGTCATTGTCCGCGCAGGCTCTGGCCATCTGCGGTGAGTTGGGCCAAACAAAAGCTCTTGTGGACGAGCTGACGCGCCGTTTTCCAACTGACAGTTTGATCAATCAAGTTCGAATACCGTTGATTCAAGCTCACGTTGAGATGCAACGCGGGAATCCTGCTCAGGCGATTCAGTTGTTGGAAAAGACGAGACTCTACGGACGTAACATTCTCTTTCCTATCGCATATCTTCGCGGTCAGGCATATCTCTCAGAAAAAAAGGGTGCAGATGCAGCCGCTCAGTTTCAGGAGATATTGGATAACCGCGGTTGGTCTCCGGTTTCCTATTTTTATCCGCTCGCGTACGTCGGCCTCGCGCGTGCCGCCGCGCTTCAGGGTGACACCGCAAAGGCACGCAAGGCTTACGAGGATTTCTTTGCGCTGTGGAAAGATTGCGATACAGACCTAACGATTCTGATTGAGACGATGAAAGAATACCAACAATTGCAGTGAGTGCGTTGAGGCTGCGCAAATGACGCTATCCGCCAACACAACACTTGGTCCATACACCATCGTTTCGAAGATCGGTGAAGGGGGTATGGGTGAAGTTTGGCGTGCCCGTGATTCGAAACTGGGGCGTGATGTCGCAATCAAAGTCTTGCCCGCTGCGTTTGCCGCCGACAAAGACCGGCTTGCTCGTTTCGAGCAGGAAGCACAAACGGCCGGCGGGCTTAACCATCCGAATATTCTCGTAATCCACCACATCGGCACTCACGGAGGCGCACCTTACATCGTCTCTGAGTTACTCGAAGGTGAAACTCTGCGCGAGCGTATGGCCGGCAATCCGCTGCCGCAGCGTAAAGCCATCGACTATGCGTTGCAGATCGCGCACGGTCTCGCGGCGGCGCACGAGAAGAAAATTGTCCATCGCGATCTAAAACCCGACAACTTGTTTGTCACTAAAGATGGGCGAGTGAAGATCCTGGACTTCGGTTTGGCAAAACTGGTCGGAACTGATGGTGATGGATTGGAAACCGAGATCCCCACTCGGAAGGTCAACACTGATCCGGGCACGGTAATGGGCACAGTCGGCTACATGTCGCCGGAGCAATTGCGCGGGCAGCAAGCGGACCATCGCTCGGACATCTTCTCCTTCGGCGCGATCCTGTACGAGATGTTGTCTGGGCGACGGGCATTTCGCGGGCAGTCGACAGCCGATACCATCAGCGCAATCCTGCGAGAAGATCCTCCCGATCTTTCTGAGACTAACAAGACTGTTTCGCCGGCACTCGAACGCGTCGTTCATCACTGTCTGGAAAAGAATCCTGAAGAGCGGTTTCATTCCGCAAGCGATCTGGGGTTTGCGATTGAGGCGTTATCAGGATCGGCCGGCACGACTACGACCGTGCTGTCTCCGCTGCCCTCCCGCAAGAAGAATTTCGCGACGCTGCTACCCTGGGCCATCGCCGGCGCTACATTCATTGCCACCGCGGTCCTCGCGTGGCTGTATTTCGGCCAACCTCCTGTGATCGAAAAGCCGCTTAGCTTTTTTGTCTCAATGCCGAAGGAAGCAATCGAAGCTTCCAGCCCGGCGATTTCACCCGATGGTCGGACGTTGGTGTTTGTAGTCGTTTCCGAAGGCAAGCGATTGCTCTATGTTCGATCGCTTGGCCAGCTTGAAGCACAGCCGATAGCCGGAACTGACGATGCTCAGTTTCCCTTCTGGTCGCCTGATAGCCGCTACATCGGATTCTTCAGCAACAACAAACTCAAGAAGATCGAAGCGACAGGTGGCCCAGCTCAAACACTTTGTGATGCGCCATCAGGTGGGATTGGAGGGACCTGGAACTCGGACGGTGTGATTCTGATTGGTATAGACACTAAGGGAATCAATCGAGTTCCAGCGGCTGGTGGCACTCCCGTACGCGTTCTTCCGCTGGACGAATCGCGTAAGGAAGTTGAGCAGGCGTGGCCTGTTTTTTTGCCCGACGGCAATCACTTTCTTTATCAAAGCTGGAATGGCCGCTCTAACGGCAGCGCGATTTTTGTAGCCACGCAGGATGGCCGTGAGCGAAAGCTATTGCTAAATGCTGATTCAAACCCACTATATGCCTCGCCCGGTTATCTGTTGTTTGCACGCGGCTCCACGCTAACTGCGCAATCGTTTGATGTTCACAAGCTGGAGCTCACCGGAGACCCTTTTCCTGTCGCCGAACAGATTGCCTTCAACCCTTCCAATAGCTATTCGAACGCATCAGTCTCTGTTGATGGAACCTTGGCTTATTTGACCGGCGGTGTACCTAACCGGCAACTCATTTGGTTTGATCGCGGTGGTAAACAATTCGAATCAGTCGGCCCACCAGGCGAATTCAACGACGTCGTTCTTTCTCGGGACGGAAAAAGAATCGCGGTCCAGCGTTCGGCGGCGGATGGACACTACAACATCTGGTTAATGGATCTGGCGCGCGGTGTCCCATCCCGGTTGACGTTTGAAGCGAGAATTGATGACAACCCTGTGTGGTCACCCGACGGAAACTCCATTGCCTTCAGCTCCACCGGCGTCGGTGATGACACCCTTGTCCACATCTATCGGAAGCTTTCAAGTGGGGCGGGAAATTCTGAGCAATTATTTAAGTCTGATCTCAGTAAAGAACCGACCGACTGGTCGAGCGATGGGCGATTTATTCTGTTCAATCAGTACGCAGGACAGACCGGGAGTGACGTGTGCGTTCTGCCTCTCTTCGGTGATGGCAAACCCTATCCTTTACTTAACAGTGAATTCGAGGAGACAGGCGCCTTCTTCTCTCCCGATGGTCACTGGTTCGCCTACACTTCAAATGAAACGGGACGCTTTGAGGTTTATATCCAGCCGTTTCCTCAAACTGGCGGCAAATGGCTTGTTTCGAACAGGGGCGGCGGGCAGCCTCATTGGCGCGCCGATGGCAAGGAGTTGTTTTATGTTGCGCCTGACAAGACATTGATGTCGGTGGAAATTAAAACCGGATCTACCGTCGAGATGAGCGCACCGAAACCGTTGTTCATTACTAAGGTTCGCAACTACGGTGCGCCGAATCGTTATGTCGTCTCCCCTGACGGCCAACGCTTTTTGGTAAATGCTCCAGCCGGGGACGGTGCTGTCGCTCCGATTACAATCGTAGTCAATTGGACCAGCGGTCTTAAGAAGTGACCAGGCTGTAAGCAAAGCCAGGCGTTTGGATTTCCTTTTGCTGAGGGTCCGGCGGTGAAATTGGTTTGAGACTCACCTGCGCTTCGGTGGCTCCGGTGCGGTGAACATTCCGAGATTCGCCAAACTCAAACTCTCTTCAATTTCTGCCATTCTTCGCAAGGCGGCCTCAAAACCATCTTCACCAAACTGCTCTTGTTCGATTTCTTCAAACTGCGCTCCCAGGTCGTCAAACGCTTCGGCCGAAAGCAATTTCTTCCAGACCGGAAACACCAACGTATCTTCGACCGTAGCATGATGTTCATACATGCGCACAAATGATTCGAGTGCGTTGATAAAGTCTTCACCACTGTTGACTGGAATCTTGTCGCCAGCGGTTTGCGCAAGAATGTAATCCGTTATCTCTCTTCCGCGCGTGTGTTGGACGATCAATACATCCACGTAGGCTGCCGCGGGGTTCGGAGTTTTCTTCAGTGCGGGAAAGATGTGTGTCTCTTCGAGTTTCTTCTCATGATACTCCTCGCCGAAAACACGAAAGAGTTGCGCAGTTTTTTCCAAAGCGTCGGGGGGAACCGAGGCCAGATCCTGTCGCATCCTCGATGCGCATTCTTTGTAGACGAGCAGAGCGCGTCGGAGTATTCCATGCTCACGCATCAGATCTTCTGTGGCCGTCACGTCCGGCGGCTCCTGCGTTCCTTCACCAGAACTCTGTCTTTCGTTAGACGCACCGCCTGGTTCAGATCGTCGACAACCAACGAGCAATGCGCCGGCGCCAATGAGAGGAATTCCAGTCAACAGTTGTCTTCGCGTTGAGTCCAAGATGTTACGCCTCCAAATAAAGACTTGCGTGTCCGCTCAAATGAATACCAGTTCAAAAAATGGATCTAGCACAGTTTATAGCACGCAAAACAAGCGATCGACTCAGCAATTTAACGGCTCATCGGATTAGGCGGCAATTTCAGAACGGACCGATTCAAATTGCCTTGAGCGCGCCCTCGGTTGAATCGGTCGCTTCGCTCCCGTTCTGAATCGAGCCCCTATTTGAAACGACACTCCTGCAAAGTTAGACTACGCGCACAATCAATGAACAACGAAGAGATAGCGCGTCGGTTTTACAAGCTCTCGACGCTGATGGAAATACGCGGCGACGATCCGTTTCGGCTGCGTTCTTATCGCAATGCGGCTGAGGCGATCGAGGTGTGGCCGACGCCGCTCAAGCAGATCGCGAAAGACGAAGGTGTGACTGGCTTGCAAGGAATTCCGGGAGTTGGCAAGGCAATCGCAGGCAAGGTGATCGAGCTACTTGAAAAGGGAACGTTCGACGCGTGGGAACGATTGACTACTGAAACTCCTGAAAGCGTTTTGGAGTTGATGGAGATTCCGGGTATCGGTCCGAAGACTGCGGCGCTGCTGCATCAACGCTTCAAGGTTTCATCACTTGCTGATATGAAGAAATTCGTTGCGGGCGGAGGTTTGGAATTGGTCGACGGAATTGGTCCAAAGACTGAAGAACGGATACGTGAAAGTTTGGAGGAATAGGGCC
>Ga0268265_10004056_pt1 | contig 10296 bp, 9 predicted proteins | sample KBSSwiS52_FD_190355 | JGI IMG/M metagenome (GOLD analysis project Ga0268265, IMG submission 190355) | Switchgrass rhizosphere microbial communities from Kellogg Biological Station, Michigan, USA - KBS Switchgrass S5-2 (SPAdes) (version 2) | ecosystem: Host-associated > Plants > Roots >...
CGATCTCGGCAACTTCGGGCTGGCCGGACACCGCGACACCTTCTTCCGGAAGCTGCGCGACATCAACCCGGACGACGAGATTCGAATCGTCACCAAAGACGGCGTTTTCAACTATTACGTCCAGCGCACCAGTATCGTCATGCCGCAGGACGTCTGGGTCCTCGATCCCACCAACTATCCCGCGCTGACGCTCGTCACGTGCTATCCGTTCAACTACATTGGGTCGGCACCCAAGAGGTTCATCGTGCGGGCCTCGCTCCGTGCAACGGAGGCACCTGCGCGCTCGAACGTCTCAAAGCCCGCTGAGAGGGTCGTGCCAGTTCGAGCGAAGTCGTCGGTCGGGCGTACGGCAGCTTCCAAAAAGAAGACCGCAAGCGTGCGCTCCACGGTCGCTAAACCGCCTCGAGCCACAAACCTTCAAACAAAACGAACGACCGTCCGCGACAAGGCGACCAAAGCGCCCAGCGGCGCGAAGTCGCTCCGCAACGCCGGGAAGGCACGGGCGACCGACTAGGCATCGATATAATGCGGAATTAAATCCGCAAACACAGCCATGGTGCATCCATCCGATGATTCTCGCGATCTACAACCCGAAAGGCGGCTGCGGCAAAACCACGACGGCCGTGAATCTCGCGGCCGAATTGGCGCGCCGCGGCCGCTCGGTGTTGCTCGTGGATCTCGAGGCCGACATGGGCGCCTCGATCTCCCTCGGCGTTCGACCTGGTGAGAAGCACCCGTCCATATTCGAGTTACTGCTCAACCAGCGCCGCCCCACCGAGGCGGTCCGCCCGGTCAGCCGCGTCCCGAACCTGCAAGTAGTGCCTGGCTCGCCGGCGCTGGCGGGCATTACCTCGGCACTTCGCAATGTACGTCAGCCTGAACGACGGCTGACGGACTGCATCCGTCCGCTGGCTGCGTTAGTCGACGACGTCATCATCGACTGCCCGAGCAATTACACGGTGCTCTCGCTCGGCGCCACCGCGCTGGCGCAGCATCTGCTCGTCCCCATTCGCGCCGACTACCTATCGCTCGAATCGCTTGCCCATTTTCTGCGGTGGTATCGCGACCGCAGCGCCGGTGCGTCAGAAGCCGCGCGCATCGCCGGCATTCTGCTGACCATGGTCGATCACCGGCAGGAGGCGACACGCGAGATTATCGACATCATCCGGATGCACAACCGACGAGGCGTGCTGCGAACCGAGATTCCGATCGATCCGCGCGCGTCGGAAGCGCCGTCGCATGGCGTTCCGCTGATGCTGTATGCGCGTTCGCGCGCGGCGCGCGCCTACGAGCGGCTGACGATCGAAGTCATCCAGCGCGTCGATCGCGGCCGCAAGCGCAAGTCGACGCGGCGCTGACGCTTGCACGGTCGTGAGAACCTGCTTTAGGATCGTCGCGCTCGTACCACTTCAAATTTCAATTTATTTACGTAATAATTGAAGGGCATCCCAGTCGGATCCTCCGACGCTCGGGGCGCACGTATGTGAACGTTTAGGGGCTCAGGGATCCACATGGCCATCCGACCACCAGGGAAACGAATCGGCAAGTCCGGCGAGGAGATTTTCGTTCCGCACCGTGACGACGCCAGCGCGGAGAGACCCAAGAAGCGCGGACGGCGCCCGTCGCACACCGAGCACTGGACGAAGGTGACCGTCGTCCTGTTCGACCGCCAGATTGTCTTCCTCGATCGTCTGGGCGCTGACATCCGTGCGGCGAGCGGCGTCGCCATCAGTCGGGCGCACGTGATTCGCGCGTTGATCGACGCACTCAGCGAATCGGATCTCGATCTCACCGGCACGCGCTCGGAAGCCGACCTCAAGGCCATTCTCGCCGCGCGGCTCGGCCGATACCGCGTCTGACCCGGGTTCAGACGTTCAGTGGGTTCAATCGGTTCAGAGGGCCTTGTTCTTGAACCCCCTGCACGGGACTCGCTGACCCGACTGAATCCAGACGTCGTCGGTGGCGTGACGACCTTCTTCACGATGTCGTACATCGTGATCGTCAACCCCACCATCCTCTCCAGCAGCGGGACCGGAATGCCCTTCGCCGGCGTGTTGAGCGCGACCGTGTTGGTCGCCTTCAGCATGACGCTCCTGATGGGTCTCTACGCGCGCCTTCCCTTCGCGGTCGCGCCCGGCATGGGCCTCAACGCGTTTTTCGCCTACACGATCGTGTTGCAGAACAAGGTGCCGTGGCAGACGGCGCTCGGCATGGTGTTCTGGGCCGGAGTCCTGTTTCTGCTGATATCGGCGACCCCGTTGCGTGAACGGATTGCGACAGCGATTCCGCGGAACCTGCGGCTGGCGACCGCAGCCGGCATCGGCCTCCTGCTCACATTCATCGGCCTCCGAAACGCGGGACTGATCGAGCCTGATGCAGCGACCATCGTGCGGCTCGGCACGATCGATTATCGGTCCGCATTTCTGGTTGTCGGCCTCGTCGCGGCCGTGGTGCTGATGCGACGCCGGAACCCGCTGGCCTTTCTGACCTCGATCTTCGTCGTGACGCTCCTCTCATGGGCATTCGGGTACGCGAAGGCGCCGCAGGACATCGTCAGCCTTCCGGATTTCTCGTCTGTGGCGCTCAGGCTGGATGTGTTCGGCGCGCTGCAACTGAGCCTGCTGCCCGCCATCATCTCGATTCTTTTCACCGATCTGTTCGACTCGCTGTCGACATTCATCGGTGTCGCGACAGCAGCTGGCCTGACCGAGCCCGATGGGCGCCCGATTAACCTGCGGCGCGGCCTCATCGTCGATGCGTTTGCGACGCTGGTGGCTGGACTCGCCGGAACATCGTCCGGCACGGCGTATGTCGAAAGCGTCGCCGGAATCCGAATGGGCGGCCGGACAGGACGAGCGTCAGTCGTAACGGCACTCTGCTTCGTCCCGTGTTTCTTCGTCTCACCGCTCGCCGCATCGGTGCCCACCTACGCGACCGCTCCGGTACTCGTCCTCGTGGGGGTCGCGATGTTTCAGATGGTCGGGCACATCAATTTCGCGGCCATCGAGGACGCGTTGCCGTCGTTCGTGACGCTCGTGCTCATTCCGCTGACATTTTCGATTACGCAGGGAATCCTCTGCGGCTTCATTCTCCAGGCACTCCTCTATGCGTGCGTCGGCCGCGCACGTGAAGTTCCTGTGACGTTGTGGCTGCTCGCTCTGCTCTCGTTGGGCCTTTTACTGATTCGGTGATATGAAGCCATTGAACTGGACCCACTGAACCCTCTGAATCCCTTGAACCCACTGACGCCAAGCGATCCGACGGTGTTATGGCGGATGACACGCGGCAGATCCACCGCGCACGCGACGATTTTTCCCGGCGACACCCAGACCACGATTACCTGGTTTTTCGACGACATCATGGACCGGGCCGAAAACTACGAATCGATGGAACTCGCACTCGCCCGCGCGGATCAAATCCGTGGCGTCCTCGAGCGTGATGGGTGGACGTCGGCCTGAGCCGGTATGATGGTTCGAGTGCCCTCTCCAATCAGGGTTCACAAGACAGTCGGTGTCAGAGTTGGCGACGTCCAAGTGGGCGGGGGTGCGCCGGTCGTCGTCCAGTCGATGACCATGACGGACACCGCGGACGCCGCGGCGACAGCGCAGCAGTGCATCGAACTGGCGCAGGCCGGCTCGGAGATGGTCCGCGTCACCGTCAACGTACCGGAAGCGGCGGCGGCGGTGCCGGAGATCAAGCGTCGCATGCTCGACGCGGGCTGCGACGCACCGTTGATCGGCGACTTCCACTACAACGGGCATCTCCTCCTGACACGCTATCCCGATTGCGCCCACGCACTCGACAAGTACCGAATCAACCCCGGCAATGTCGGCACCGGACGACGACGAGATGAGCAGTTCGCCACGATCTGCAAGGTTGCCATCGATCACGACAGGCCCGTGCGCATCGGCGTCAACGGCGGTTCGCTCAATCAGGAACTGGTCGTCTCGAAGATGCAGGAGAACACCGACCGCGCGCTCGGTCGTTCCTCCGAAGAGATCCTCAACGAGTGCATGGTGATTTCGGCGCTGCAGTCCACCGAGCTCGCGCTCGAGACGGGGATGCGCCGAGATCAGATCATCATCTCGTGCAAGGTCTCACGGCCGCGCGACCTGATTGCGATCTACCGCGAGCTCGCGCGGCAGACCGATCAACCGCTGCATTTGGGGCTGACCGAAGCCGGCATGGGCACCAAAGGCCTCGTGTGGTCCGCTTCAGCGATGGGTGTGCTGCTGAACGAGGGGATCGGCGACACGATCCGTGTCTCGCTCACCCCGCGGCCCGGCGGCGACCGGCGCGAAGAGGTGTATGCGGCGTGCGAGTTGCTCCAGGCCCTTGGCCTCCGGTCGTTTTCACCGAGCGTCACCGCATGTCCGGGCTGCGGCCGCACGACGAGCTCGACGTTCCAGGAACTCGCCGAGCGAACGCAGGACTACATCCGCAACCGCATGCCGGAATGGAAAACGCGCTACGACGGCGTGGAAACGCTGACGCTCGCCGTGATGGGCTGCGTCGTCAACGGCCCCGGCGAATCGAAGGCCGCCAATATCGGCATCAGCCTGCCGGGGACCGGCGAAGCGCCACACTGCCCCGTGTTCATCGATGGCGACCATTTCACGACGCTGCGCGGCACGTACGACGAGCTCGCCGAGGGATTCCGCGCGCTCGTGGACAATTACGTCGCCACGCATTACACACAACGTTCGGATCGTTCGGATCGTTCAGGTCGTTCCTAACGTTCGGATCGTTCGGTTTCGAACTCCCGGAAAATCGCTAGACAACCGGCGCCCAGTCGGGTAAAACGCGAGCGTTATGGACGGATTTCGAACGGCTCGAACGATCCGAACGATGTTCTTCGGGGCGGCCGTTGTCTTTACACTCGCCGCCCGCCTCGCAGGTCAGAACGCTCCGCCGAATCCGCAAGCGCCGTCCGATCGTTTCGTCATTGAAATGGGGGCGCGCTTGTACACCGGCCAATGTTCGGTCTGTCACGGCACCAACGGTGACCTGATCAACGGCGTTGATTTGCGTGCCGGCAGGTTCCTGACCGTCCGAACCGACGAGGACCTGACGCGCGTGCTGGCAACGGGCAGGCCGGCCGCCGGCATGCCGAGCTTCGCCGTACTGCACTCGGACGAATCGCGCGCGATCATCGCCTACATTCGATCCGGATTCGACGCGACGACGACAGGCGTGACAATCGGCGACGCCCGACGCGGCGCCGCCCTCTTCGACGGCAAGGGCAGTTGCACGTCGTGCCATCGCGTCAACGGCCGTGGCGCGTACACCGCGACAGATCTCACCGAGATCGGGAGCGTGCGGACACCGGCGTCGCTGCAGCGCGCGTTGATCGACCCCGCGCAAGCGAACCTTCCGGGTAATCGCTCGGTGCGCGCGGCCACCCGCGACGGCCGCACGATTCGCGGACGCCGCCTCAACGAAGATGCCTACACCATCCAGTTGATCGACGAGCAGTCGCGGCTGGTGTCATTGGTGAAAGCGGACCTCCGATCGCTGGAACTCGTTTCAGCCTCATCGATGCCCTCGTTCCAGAACACGTTGACGGCAGACGAGCGAGCCGACGTGGTCGCGTACCTGCTGTCGCTGAAAGGGCGCTAGCCGTGAAGAAGCTGATGAAACTTGTCGTCGCCGTGCTGCTCGTCGCCGCCTCGTACCGCCTCGACGCGCAGGTCACCTCCGATCGCATCCTGCGCGCCGCTGAGGAGCCGCAGAACTGGCTGACGTATTCCGGCGGCTACTCGAGCCAACGCTACAGCCTGCTGAAGCAGATCGATACGTCGACCGTAAAGAATCTCGAGCTGAAGTGGATGTTCCAGAACCAGGTCTTTGGTCCCTGGGAAACGTCGCCGCTCGTCGTCGACGGCGTCATGTATCTCACGCAGCGGCCGAACGACGTCATCGCGCTCGACGCAAAGAGCGGACGCGTGTTCTGGCAGTATCGCTACACGAACTCCGGGCGGCAACAGGTCTGCTGTGGCGCGCAAAACCGCGGCGTCGCCATTCTCGGCGACACGCTTTTCATGGGGACGCTCGATGCGCATCTGGTGGCCCTCGATGCGAAGAACGGAAAGCCGCTGTGGAACGTGCTGGTCGCCGACGACAAGCTCGCCTACTCCGTCACGCTCGCGCCGCTCGTCGTCAAGGACAAGGTGATCGTCGGCGTGGGCGGCGCCGAGTACGGCATTCGTGGCTTCGTGGCCGCCTACGATCCGAAGAATGGCAAGGAGCTCTGGCGCTTCTACACGATTCCCGGCAAGGGCGAACCCGGCAGCGAGTCGTGGTCGGGACAGGCGTGGGAGCACGGTGGCGGATCAGTCTGGGTCACCGGCTCGTACGATCCGGCACTGAACCTCACCTACTGGGGCGTCGGTAATCCAGGGCCCGACTGGAATCCCGATCAGCGTCCGGGCGACAACCTCTACACCGATTCGGTTGTGGCGCTCGACGCCGACACCGGGAAGCTGAAGTGGCATTACCAGTTCACGCCGAACGACGCCTATGACTACGACTCGGTGCAGGTGCCGGTGCTCGCGGATCTGATGTGGAAGGGTTCTCTCACCAAAGCGATGCTGTGGGGGAATCGAAACGGCAACTTCTATGTGCTCGATCGCGAGACGGGAAAGTTCCTCTCGGGCACGCCGTTCGTGAAGGTGACCTGGATGAACGGCTTCGACGAAGGCGGCAGGCCGATTCAGACGCCGCAGCCTGCCGGCATGCCGACGTATCCCGGCGTGCAGGGCGGCACCAACTGGTATTCGCCGTCATACAGTCCGCGTACGGGTCTCTTCTATCTCTCCGCCTGGGAGAACTACGGATCCGTCTATCGCAAAGAGCCCGTGGAGTACGAACCGGGGCGGCGTTTCAACGGCGGCGCAGGTGCAACGGTGAAGCCCGTGCCGGACGCGCCGGTGATGCCGGGGGCGGCCGCCGCACGTCCGTCGCTTAATACGTGGACGAACCTCGTCGGCAACGGTGCGGTGATCGCGATCGATCCGAAAACGGGGCAACCGAAATGGAAGTTCCAGATGTATGACGTCACCGACGCTGGCATTCTGACAACCGCAGGCGACGTCCTCTTCACCGGCGGCCGTGAAGGGTATTTCCACGCACTCGATGCGCGGACGGGAACCGTGCTGTGGAAGGCCGCTCTCGGCGGAGCGATCATGAGCGCGCCCGTCACCTATTCTGTAGACGGTAAGCAGTACGTGATCGTGAACTCCGGAAACGTCATGGCGACGTTCGGACTGCGGGAATAAATCGCTCGGATCGTTCGGATCGTTCGGATCCGTTCGCGTCGTTCCAATCGTTCGATCGGGCGGCGCTGTGGTCAGATTATTTCGCGAGCTTCTTCAGTTCCTCGCCCAGTGCTCCACGAGGACGAGGTCAGGGCCAGTTGACGATGTTGTGTCCTGCTCCTTGATCATCAGGAAACGGCGGTCGTCAACAGACACATCGTACGTGCGGCCACATAGGGCCGACGCCGAAGGTTCCTGCATCCGCATGCCGCTGTAGCACCTTCGTCCAGCCTGTCCAGAGCGAGACCGGGACTTGGTAGAAGAAAGGCTCCGAAGCCGCGCCCTTAAAAGAGGCGTCGTTTGCGTTTTGGCCCCAGTTTTACCCGAGCTCTTGGCACCAATCATGAGACAGCGCAGCCTCACCCCCTGACTTCCAGGCGTTCGGACCTGTCTGGTAGCGGTTCGTACCGACGTGAGGAGTGTCGATGCGTCGATCGTCGTTGGGCTGCGTGATCGCGGTCCTCGTCCTTCTCGGAACCCATAACGGCTTTGCCCAAACGCCGCCGACGGCCGCGAGGACGATCCAGAGCTCGGTGATCCTTCAGGAACCGAGAGGGGACAGCAACGTGGTGATGACCGTTCCTCCCGGCGTCGTCATCCAGCTGTTCGCGCGAACGGGCGACTGGTATCAGGCCAGAACGCTTGGGCCGGTCCCGCGGACCGGCTGGATTCATAGCAGTGTCATCGAATTGCTACCCGCGGAGGCTGGTGTCGCGCTGGTCCCGAACGGTACTGCCGCCACATCACAGGCGGCGCAGAGCCCATCGACGACAACCTCACCTTTACCGGATCCGGATTTCAGCGTCGGCCACGTCGAGCTCGTTATCGAGGGAGGGATGGCAGGGTGGAATGCGGGTGGCGAAACGGTCGGCGTCTTTCAGCTAGACAGTCTGGTCGGACTCGTGGCTTCGCGACATTTTGAAATCGTGGTGAGCACGTCGATTCTCAAAGCCTCGGACGTTGATGCGTTTGGCACCGTCGGAGGCGGTGCGCTCGTCAATTTTCGAGAGAACGGTCCGATCGTCCCATTCGTCGGCGGTGTGATTGGAAGAGGGTTCGGTGCCTCCGCATTGTTCGCCGGCCTCGTTGACGATCCGACGTTCGTGAACGCGTCGGCCGGGTTCCGTGTCCTGACGCGAGGCGGCGGAGGCGCGTTGATCGTGCGTCCCTTCTACGAACGCTATTTCAATTCAAGCGACGTACTCCCGGTGTCAGATGTGAATCGCTTCGGCATTTCACTCGGGGCATCGATTCTGTTCTGAGCCATGTATTGCAGGCGCTTGATGCGGTCCCGTCGATGGCTCCACGGCATTTCCGTATTGGGCATCCTCGTTTTGGTCTCGGCCTGCAAGAGGGCACCTGGCGCCGAAAACCCTCGTGACGTCACGAGCAAAGCGACGCACGTCACACGAGCAATGCCGCGCGCAGCGTCGGCGGCCAAGCCAAACCGCGCGGCGGCGAAGCGGCTCGCGCCCACCGCAACCGTCGGCGCCGCGGTGCGCCGATCCGAAGAGCGCGAGCCGGTCGCACCCAACGAAGCGGATGTTCACACTCCCACCAATGCTCCGCCTCCGAGCCCGGTAACGGAGCTTGCTCGGGCTGTTGCCACGCTTTCTGCTGGTGGCGGTTGCGCGCCGAATTCCCATCGCGCGTTCGTGGTCCTGAGAAACACAGACGCATTCATGAAAGCCGACCCCTCCAGTCTGCGGCTGGCGACGATCGGGGCGGGCGTGCGCGTGAACGGCATCGCTGCCGAAGGCGAATGGCGACTGGTTCGATTCGCGGATGCGATTTGGGGCGAGCGTGCGGCCTATGTCCGTTGTTCAGTTCTCGAACTGGCGCCACTCAACATCACGAATTCAAATGGCAGCCTGGATGGATCGCCAAACGTGAGCGTTGCCGTGCGCGGCGAACGACCGCCTGACTTGACTGTGGATCCACGGCAGAAGCGGGAATCCCTCCGTGGTTATCTCGAGTGGCAGAAGGGCAATTACGTCATCGTCGATGGTCAGCGCGTTCGCTGGGCTCCAGACACGGAATTACAACTCGCCCGCCTCCCCTTCGTCAGCAGCGTGCCGCCAGGCTACGAAGTCGTCGTCACCGGTCGGCGCACTCGCGACGGTTCGTTGATGGCGGAACGGATCGACGCGAAACCGAACGGCGTCGGGTTGTATGAAGGCGAGGTCGTCCAGGAATTTGACGATGTCGAACGAGCATGGATGGCGACAGGCGCGATGTTCCTCGCGAACGGAAAGGACGTGCGAACCATCGGTCGCATCGTGGACGCGGGCCCTGCCGCGGACCGCGTACGCCGCATCATGCGCCGCATCGTGCCACCGTACGTGGACGCGACGCGCATCCGCGTTCACGTCGTCGACAGCGACGAATGGAACGCACGCGCGATGGGAAACGGCGCGATTTGGGTCAACACGGGGCTGCTGAACGATACGTCCGATGACGAACTGTCGGTCGTCCTCGGTCATGAGTTGGCGCACTACACCCACCGCCACACGCGTCACAGTGTCAAGAATGCGAAGCTGTCGTTGCTCGCATGGGTGAACAGCTACAGCCGAACCCTGGAGGAGCAAGCGGACCGCGTCGGATTGCGATACGCGTACGAAGGTGGGTTCGACGTCGAACGCGCGATTGAAATGTGGTCCCGCGTCCGTTCACAGTTTGGCGAACAAGACGTCGTCACGAACTGCTTTGCCGGCGACCACTCACGCGCGACGGACCGCATGAGGAATATCCGTCGCGAACTTCAACTGAACTACCGGGCAAATTAGCCACCGAACACCTCAGTAATTCGCCTTTTTTCCGTCAAAAAGCGGAAATCAGAGTCCTATTCCCGTCGTGCCTTTCCGCCGACTAACTGTAACGGGGGTCCCCCCTTCACCTGATGAAAAAGCGTGTCGCCAGCGCTCGCGCGGACAGCGAGGCATTGTGGGAATGGAATCTGGCCTCAGACCGGATTCACTTC
>Ga0268265_10004064_pt1 | contig 10285 bp, 10 predicted proteins | sample KBSSwiS52_FD_190355 | JGI IMG/M metagenome (GOLD analysis project Ga0268265, IMG submission 190355) | Switchgrass rhizosphere microbial communities from Kellogg Biological Station, Michigan, USA - KBS Switchgrass S5-2 (SPAdes) (version 2) | ecosystem: Host-associated > Plants > Roots >...
CTCGGTCACGCCGTCGCCGTTCAAATCTTCGTAGAAGCTGCTCTTGTCGAGCGAGATCTTGTCCTGGGACAGGCTGTAACGGACCCCGAAACTGGTGAATTCGGTGACCGCGAAGCCGGTTCTCAGACCGCCGCCGGTGCTGACCTGAGAGTAAGTCGTGTTGCGGTCGCCGTTGGTATCGAAGTTGAAGCTGCGATAGTCGCGGCGGAACAGCGACCCGCCGAGCAGGATCGCCTTGTCGAGGAAATAAGGCTCGGCAAAGCCCAGTTCGACCGACTTGGCGTAGCGCGACCAGTTGACGCTGGCGCTGAGCTCCTGGCCCTTGCCCATGAAGTTGTTCTGCGAGACGGCGAGCTGGATGACGAAGCGCTCGAGGCTCGAATAGCCCCCCGACAAGGCCAGCTGGCCGGTGGCTTTTTCCTCGACGTTGACGCCGAGCACGATGCGATCCGGCGCCGAGCCTTCGCTCTGCTTGATCTCCAGCTTGTCCTGGAAAAAGCCGAGGCTCTGGATACGGTCCTGGCTGCGCTTGACCTTGATCGCGTTGAACGCATCGCCTTCGTTGACCCGGAATTCGCGCCGGACGACCTTGTCGCGCGTGACCGTATTGCCGGTAATATCGACTCGCTCGACATAGACACGCGGGGTTTCGCCGACCTTGAACGTGATGTTCATCAGGCGCTTTTCGGCGTCGCGGTCATAGGCCGGGCTGATATCGGCGAAGGCGTAGCCGAGGTTGCCGGCTTCCTCGTTGAGGCCGGTCACCGAATCTTCGACTGTCTTGGCGTTGAACCAGCTGCCCGGCTGGATCTTTACCAGCGAGCGTACCTTGGCCGACGGGAAATCGCGCAGCGCGCTGTCCGCCTCGACCGTGCCGAACTTGTAGCGCGGGCCTTCCTCGACGAGATAGGTGATGACGAAGTCGCGGCGATCGGGCGTCAGCTCGGCAAGCGCCGAAACCACCCGGAAATCGGCATAGCCCTCGGTCAGATAGAAGGCGCGCAGCTTCTGCTGGTCGGCGGCCAGGCGGTCAGGATCATAGGTGTCGTTCGACTTGAGAATGCCGAGGAGCCCGCCGGCCTGGCGCGTGTACATTTCCTTGCGGATGCGCTCGTCGCCAAACGCCTTGTTGCCGATGACGTTGATCTTGCGGACCTTGGCGAGATCGCCTTCGTAAATCTCGAACACGACGTCGACGCGGTTCTGGTCGAGCTGGACGATCTTCGGTTCGACCCGAGCGGCAAAGCGGCCCTGGCGGCGGTAAAGTTCGAGGATCCGCTCGACGTCGGAGCGAGCGCCCGAGCGCGTAAAGATCTGGCGCGGCGCAAGCTTGATCTCGGGCAAGATCTTGTCGTCCTTGAGGCGCTTGTTGCCGTCGAGGACGATGCGGTTGATGACCGGGTTTTCCTTGACCGCGATGACCAGATTGCCGGTTTCGCCACCGGCGATGGTAACGTCGGCAAACAGCTGGGTCGCGTACAGGTCCTTGAGCGCCTGATCGAGCGTCTCGGCGGTGTAGGTCTGGCCCGGCGAGAGGTTGGCGTAGGAGCGAATCGTTTCGGGCTCGAGGCGCTGATTGCCGCGAACGGCGATCGAGCGGATCATCCGCGATGAGGGCGCTGCTGCCGGTGGCGGCGCGGGCGGCGTGGGCGCCAGCTGATCAGCCGGAGCCTGGGTGTCCTGCGCAAGCGCCGGCGCAGTCCAGCCACCGAGCATGGTCCCGACGAGGAGAACGGCGCCAACACGCCTCTTGATGCCATTCGTTGTTGAAATCACGCGTCCCCGCCTTGTGAACTAAGATTCGGCCGCCCCTCAGCCGTCACGCCTCTATTCATGCCCCTGCCCGAAGCCTCCTAGCCAATCAAGCGCTGAAGGCCGTCCCACAGCCCCAGCGAGCCAAGATCGTTGAAAGTCACGAAAACCAGCAACGCGAGAATGAGCGCGAGCCCGCCGCGGAATGCCCAATCGAGCGCCTCGGCGCTGAGTGGGCGGCGCCGGACCGCTTCGACCGCATAGAAGAAGAGATGGCCTCCATCCAGCATCGGGACTGGCAAGAGGTTGATGAATCCGAGATTAATTGAAAGCAATGCGACCAGCAGAACGAAGTCGGGCAAGCCGAGGCTGGCCTGCTGGCCGGCGATCTGGGCGATCTTGATCGGACCCCCGAGGTCCTTCACCGACCGGCGTCCGCTGACGATTTGCCACAGGAAGTCGACCATCCCGACGGTCGTGCTCAGCGTATACGAAGCCGCCGCCGGGATAAGTTCGGGAGCCGACAGGCGAACGAAGGTCCGCTCGCCGCCCAGGATGCCGATCCGGCCGATGCGAAAATGCTGGCCGAAGCGATCGACCTGCTCGTGCGCGCCGATCACGATCTCAAGCGTGACCGTCTGGTCCCCGCGCTCGACGACCAGCGGCACGCGTTCGAGCGGCCGGATCAGCACGACCTTGGTGATATCTTCAAAGGTCGGCGTTGAGCGATCGGCGATCGAGATCACATGGTCGCCGGGCTTGACCCCCGCGACCTCGGCCGGGCTGCCGGGCTGCAAGGCGACCACATTATTGTCCGTCCGCGGCACCCCGATTGTCGCGAAAAACGCCGCAAAAATGAGGATCGCGAGGATGAAATTGGCCATCGGACCGGCCAGCACCACGAGGAACCGCTGCCACACCGGCTTGAGGTGGAAGCTTCGCTGCTGATCCTCCGGAGAAAGCTGAGAATCGCTCGCGGTCGTCGACGTGGCGTCCTCGTCGCCGATGAACTTGACGTAACCGCCAAGCGGCAGCCAGCCGATCTTCCAGCGTGTGCCCCGCTTGTCGGTCCAGCCGAGGACTTGGCGGCCGAAGCCGATCGAGAAGGTCTCGGCGCCCACACCAAACAGGCGCGCCACCCAATAATGGCCGAGTTCGTGGATGACGATCAGCGGGCCGATCGCGGCGACGAACGCGATCATGATGAACCACACCGGCGGCTGTTCGAGGATCATTGGCAAACCGCCTGCATAGTGTCCGCAACGCGCCGTCGCGTCATTTGGTCAATTTCCAGGACCTCGGCGATGGATTGCGGAGCGGCGAGGTCGTTTTCGTCGAGTGCTTTGGCGACGATCCCGGCGATGCGCGGGAAGGCGATGTTGCCGGCGAGGAAGCTGGCGACCGCGGCCTCGTTGGCGGCGTTGAGCACGATCGGCGCCGACCCGCCCGCTTGCAACGCTTCGCGCGCCAGCCTCAACGCCGGAAAGCGTTCAAGATCAGGGGCTTCAAAGTCGAGCCTGGCCACCGCCAGCAGGTCGAGCCGCTGCGCCGGGGTCGGAATCCGCTCGGGCCAGGCGAGTGCGTAGGCGATCGGAATGCGCATGTCGGGACTGCCGAGCTGGGCCAGCACCGAACCGTCGACGAACTCCACCAGTGAATGAATCACCGACTGGGGATGGATGACGATGTCGATGTGGTCGGACGCGAGGCCGAACAGATAATGCGCCTCGATCAGCTCCAGGCCCTTGTTCATCAGGGTCGCGGAATCGACCGAGATTTTCGCGCCCATCGACCAATTCGGATGGGCGACCGCCTGGGCCGGGGTCGCCGCCGCGATCGCCTCCGCCGTGGCCGTGCGGAACGGACCGCCGCTTGCGGTCAGGATAATTTTTGAGACATCCTCATTGCGACTGCACGCAATGCATTGAAAAATGGCATTATGCTCGCTGTCGACCGGGAGCAACGTTGCCCCGTTGGCGGCCGCAGCTTTGGTCATCAGTGCGCCGGCGGTGACCAGCGCTTCCTTATTGGCAAGCGCGACGGTGCGCCCGGCCTCGACCGCCGCCATGACCGGACTGAGGCCGGCGCAGCCGACGATCGCCGCAATCACCAGCTCGGCCTCCCCCGCCGCCGCTTCGATCAAAGCCTCCTGCCCCGCCGCGGCCCGGCAATCGCTTCCGGCCAGCCCGGCCTGTAGCTCGGGCAGCCGGGTCTCGTCTGCGACGACGGCGAGCTTCGCGCCGGTGCGGCGGGCGATCTCGGCCAGGGCCGTGGCGTTGGTCGCGGCGGTCACCGCAACCACATCAAATCGTTCGGGATTACGCTCGACCAGGTCGAGGGTCGACGTGCCGACCGAGCCGGTGGCGCCGAGGATGGCGAGCTTGCGCGTCACGCCAGCCCCACTAGCTGGACGAGGGCGGTTAGGACAGCGACCGGGACGAGCCCGTCGAGCCGGTCAAGCACGCCGCCGTGCCCGGGGAGCCAGTTCCCGGAATCCTTGACCCCCGCCTTCCGCTTCATCCAGCTTTCGAACAAATCGCCGCCCTGTGCCGCCGCGGCGAAGATCGGCGCCAGGACGATCAGCGCGTGACCGAGGTCGCGGTAGAGCACCCAGGCACCGCCGAGCAGGGTTGCAGCCGCCACCCCACCGTAGAGTCCGGCGACCGTCTTGTTGGGGCTGATCGACGGCGCGAGCTTCTTCTTCCCGAAATAGCGGCCGACGAAATAAGCGCCAATGTCGGTCGCCCAGGTGATGATGAAGATCCACAGCAGCAGGTCGAGCCCCTGGCTGTCGCGCTCGCGGATCCACAGCAAGGCGATCGCCGGGAGCAAGGCGTAGACGAAGCCGGCGACGGTCCATTGCGGCCCCCACGCACGGCTCAGGCGCCACCATTCGTAGAACATGACGGTCACCACGGCCGCGACCAGCAATGCGAGGAAGTCCCCGCCCTGGACCGCTGCGGCCAAGGCGATGGCGATCATGATCGCGCCGGAAATGATGCGGACGAGAAGGTCGTTCATCGGCCGCCGAAGCGCCGTTGGCGGCTGGCAAACTGGTCGAGCGCATCGGCAAAGGCCTGCTCGTCAAAGTCGGGCCAGAGCGTGTCGACGAACATCAGCTCGGCATAGGCTGCCTGCCACAACAAGAAGTTCGAAAGGCGAACCTCGCCCGAGGTGCGGATCAGCAGGTCGAGTTCGGGCAAATCGTGGGTCTGCAGCTCCACGCCGAGCGCATCCTCATCTATCGCATTCGCATCGAGCTCACCCGCCGCAGCTTTGGTGGCGAGAGTCCGGGCCGCGGCCGCAATCTCCGCCCGCGAGCCGTAGTTGAGCGCGACGACCAGGGTCAGCCGGTGATTGTCCACAGTGCGCTCGACCGCGGTTTCGAGGCGTTGCACGAGTTCGGGACCGAACGCGGAATAGTCCCCGATCAGCTTGAGCCTGACGCCCTCTTTCATCAGCCGATCGAGTTCGCGTTCAAGATAGTAACGCATCAACGCCGTCAGGTCGGAGATTTCGCCTTCCGTTCGCCGCCAGTTTTCGGACGAGAAAGCGTAGAGCGTGAGGACCTCCACGCCATGGTCGGCGGCGGCCTGGAGCGCGCGCTTGACCGCTTCGGCCCCGGCTCGATGGCCGGCGACCCGCGGCAATCCGCGTGATTCCGCCCAGCGGCCATTGCCGTCCATGATGATGGCAACGTGGCGCGGAACCGCGCCCGTGCCAGCCTTGGCAATCGGTTGGGCTCCCTCGGGAGCGGGACGATTCACTTGCCGAGGATTTCCTTTTCCTTGGTCTCGGCGAGCGCGTCGATCTCCTTGATCGTGTCGTCGGTCAGCTTCTGCACTTCATGCTCGAGCCGCTTGCGCTCGTCCTCGCTGATCTCGTGCTTCTTCTCGTCGGTCTTGAGGTGGTCCATCCCGTCGCGGCGGACGTTGCGGACAGCAATCCGCGCCTTTTCAGCATATTGGCCGACGAGCTTGGCCAGTTCCTTGCGGCGCTCCTCGGTCAGTTCGGGGATCGGCAGCCGGATGATCTGGCCATCGACGATCGGGTTGATGCCGAGCCCGGCGTTGCGGATCGCTTTTTCGACCGGCTGGACGTTGGAGCGGTCCCACACCTGAACCGACAGCAGCCGAGCTTCGGGCGTCGACACGGTCGCGACCTGATTGAGCGGCATGTTGCTGCCGTAAACCTCAACGTGGATCGGATCGAGCAACGCGGTCGAGGCGCGGCCCGTGCGCAGGCCACCAAGGTCATGCCGCAGCACCTCAAGGGCACCATGCATGCGGCGGTTGAGGTCAGCGGTGCTGATGCTGGTGGTCATCGATTACTCTCCACTTTGGACGATGGTCGCGGTCCCGCGTCCGGCGAGCACTTCGGCGAGGTTGCCGGGCTGGCGGATGTTGAACACGACGATCGGAATTCCATTGTCGCGGCACAAAGCGACGGCGGCGGCGTCCATGACCTTCAAGTCGTCGCCGAGCACCTTGTTGAAGTTCAGCGTTTCATAGCGTTTGGCCCCGGCGACCTTCTTCGGGTCGGCATCGTAGACGCCATCGACGCTGGTGCCCTTGAACAAGGCGTCGCAGCCCATTTCGGCGGCGCGCAGGGCAGCGGCGGTATCGGTGGTGAAATAAGGATTGCCGGTGCCTGCGGCGAACAGGACGATGCGGCCCTTCTCCATGTGGCGCAGGGCGCGGCGGCGGATGTACGGCTCACACACGCTCGACATCGGAATGGCCGACTGGACGCGCGTATCGACGCCTAGGCGTTCGAGCGCGTTCTGCAGCGCCAGCGCGTTCATGACCGTCGCGAGCATGCCCATATAGTCGGCGCTGGCGCGGTCAAAGCCCTTGGCGGCGGCGGCCATGCCGCGGAAGATGTTGCCCCCACCGACGACCAGACACAGCTCATGGCCCTGCGCCTTGGCCGAAGCGATCTCGCCGGCGAGGCCATTGGCGGCTTCGGGGTCGATGCCGAACTGGCCCTGCCCCATCAACGCTTCGCCCGAAAGCTTGACCAGGATGCGGTTGAAGCGCGGGCGGGTCATGCGGTCCGAATGTCCTCAAGATGTAACAAGGGCGGCCACGCCTTTATGGCGCAGCCGCCCCGTTGCCAACTGCTAAGCGGCAGTTGTTCGGTTCAGGCGACCGGCTCGGGCTTGGTCCCGGCAGCCGCCGCGACTTCCGCGGCGAAGTCGCTTTCCTTCTTCTCGATGCCCTCGCCGAGCTGGAAACGGACAAAGCCGGCCAGCTTGATCTCGGTCCCGGCATCCTTCGCGGCGGCCGCAACGACCTCGGCAACCGGGGTCTTGTTGTCCATCACGAACAGCTGGGTGGTCAGCGCATGCTCCTTACGGAACTTGGCGAGGCCGCCTTCGACCATCTTCTCGATGATGTTCTCGGGCTTACCGCTTTCCTTGGCCTTTTCCATCGCGATGGCGCGCTCGCGCTCCATCAGCTCTGCCGGCAGGTCTTCCGCCGTCAGCGCCAGCGGGTGAGCCGCGGCGACATGCATCGCGATCTGCTTGCCGAGCGCGGTCAGGACATCGGCCGAAGCCGTGCTTTCCAGCCCGACGAGGACGCCGATCTTGCCGAGGCCCGGAGCGACCTGGTTGTGGACGTAGGCGACGACCGCACCCTGGGCCACGTCGAGCACCGTCGCGCGACGCAGCGCCTGGTTCTCGCCGATCTTGGCGATGTTCTCGGTCAGCGCCTCGGCGACAGTCCCGCCGCCGGGGTAAGCCGCGGCGCCGAGCGCCTCGACGTCCGTGCCATGCTCGAGCGTGAGCTTGGCGACATTGCGCACGAAGTCCTGGAACAGCTCGTTCTTGGCGACGAAGTCGGTCTCCGAATTGACCTCGATGACGGCGCCACGCTGACCTTCGACGGTCACCCCGACGAGGCCTTCGGCGGCCGTGCGGCCGGCCTTCTTGGCGGCGGCCGACAGGCCCTTGGCGCGCAGCCAGTCGATCGCCGGCTCCATCTCGCCATTGGTTTCGGCCAGTGCCTTCTTGCAGTCCATCATGCCGGCGCCGGTGCGCTCGCGCAGTTCCTTGACACTCGCGGCCGTGATCTCAGCCATTTCAAATTTCCTTTTGAATCAAAAATCCGGTTGCCCGGTTCGGACGGAAGATGGGGATCCTCGCGTCAGGCTTCCAGCGCGGCTTCGGCCGGCGGCTCGGCCAGCTCGCCGATGTCCTCGCCCTTGGCGACGGTCTCGCCGGTGCGGCCTTCGCCCACGGCCGTCGCAATCGCGTCGGTGTAGAGGCGGATTGCACGGCTGGCGTCGTCATTGCCCGGGACCGGGAACGCGATGCCGCTCGGGTCGCTGTTCGAATCGAGGATCGCGACGACCGGGATGCCGAGCACATTGGCTTCCTTGATCGCCAGTTCTTCCTTGTTGGTGTCGACCACGAACATGACGTCGGGAAGCCCACCCATGTCGCGAATGCCGCCAAGGCTCTTCTCGAGCTTGTCGCGCTCGCGGGTCAGCTGGAGCACTTCCTTCTTGGTCAGACCGGCGGTGTCACCCGACAGCTGCTCCTCCAGGCTCTTGAGGCGCTTGATCGAGTTGGAAATGGTCTTCCAGTTGGTCAGCATGCCGCCGAGCCAGCGATGGTTGACGAAATGCTGGCCGCTCGCCGCCGCCGCTTCCGCGATCGGGTCCTGCGCCTGGCGCTTGGTGCCGACGAACAGCACCTTGCCGCCGCGCGCAACGGTCTGATTGACGAAGTCGAGGGCGCGCGCGAACAGCGGCACGGTCTGCGACAAATCGATGATGTGGACCCCGTTACGATCGCCGAAAATATACGGCTTCATCTTGGGGTTCCAGCGGTGGGTTTGGTGGCCGAAATGCGCTCCGGCCTCAAGCAATTGCTGCATCGTGACGACAGTAGCCGCCATAGGTCTTCTCCTTCCGGTTTTGCCTCGGTGGAGCCAAGTCACCAGCCTTGCGGCCGGCACCGGGATGTATGCTCCACCTGTGGAATGCTCGCGCCCCTACAGGAGGTGCCCCACAGTTTCAAGGGCTTGGGACCGATGTGGAGCCGGGACTTGACACATGAGAACAAAACAGGAACATTGTCTCGCCTCAACGGGTGAAACGTTCGCGCGCCGGAACGAAACGGGTCCAGCGGTGTTCAACGCCCCAAAGAAGGACAGACGCGATGATTGCAGCTCTCGGCACCCTCGCCTTCCTCGCCACTTTGTGGCTGCTGGTAGTGATCGGCGCCATGGTTCTTGAGGAAAGCGGCGCCAAGATCGCCGCTGCCCTCAAGGGCAAATCCGAGCGTCAGCCGGTCCGGATCTCGGTCCGGATCCGCACTCGCCAGCGGCTGCGGCCTATGCTCCGCGCGAAGGCGGAGTGGCGCGCCGCCGCTTGACCCGGGCGTAGCTCGCCAAAGCGAACGGGATCATCACCAGATAGAGGCCGGCCACCGCCAGCAGCGTGTGCCACGGCGCGACGACCAACGCCGCCCCGAGCAGCGCCACCCCGGCCAAGGCCGACAGCCGCCAATCACGGCGGATGCGCATACTCGACCAGCTGTACGTCGGGATGCTCGAGATCATCAGCGCCGCGACGAACAAGGTCCAGGCCATGACCAGCTGCCAGTGGCGGAAAATCTCCTGGTCTGTGATCAGCCACAGGAACATCGGCGCGAACGCCAGGCCCGCACCCGCCGGGGCGGGCACGCCGGTATTGAAGCCCGCCGACTTGTGCGGCTGCTCGGCGGCATCGAGCCGCGCGTTGAACCGGGCAAGGCGGAGCGCGCAGCACACCGCGAGGGCGAGCGCGGCGATCCACCCGAACCGCGGCGCGGTCTGTAGCGACCACAGGAACAGGATCAGCGCGGGCGCGGTACCGAAGGCGATATTGTCGCTGAGCGAATCGAGCTCGGCCCCGAACTTGCTCTGGGCGCGCAGGAGCCGCGCGATGCGCCCGTCGAGCCCGTCGAGCACCCCGGCGAGGACAATCGCAAGGAGCGCTTTTTCCCACTCACCGCGAATGGCCAGGCTGACCCCGGTCAAGCCGAGGCATAGAGCGAGCGCGGTAATTGCGTTGGGGATCATCGCGCGGAACGGAATCCCGCGCGGATCGAGATCGCTGCTCCCGTTGTCGTCGCTCACTGGCTGTTGCCGGTCACCGGAATGTCGAGCCCGACGATGCCGAGGACGGTTTCGCCGGCGATCGTGCGCTGGCCCAGCGCGACGCGCGGCGCGGCGGTGGATGGTAGATAGACATCGACCCGGCTGCCGAAGCGGATCAGGCCGATGCGCTGGCCGGCCTCGACCGAATCCCCTTCCCTGACGAAGGCGACGATGCGCCGCGCGACCAGGCCGGCGATCTGGGTGAAGCCGATCTTCAGGCCATCGCTGCTCTCGACCAGCAAGTGCTGGCGTTCATTGTCCTCGCTCGCCTTGTCGAGGTCGGCGTTGATGAACTTGCCCGGGATGTAGGCGATCCGCCGCACCCGGCCGCTGATCGGGGTGCGATTGATGTGAACATCGAACACGCTCATGAAAATTGAGAC
>Ga0268265_10004070_pt1 | contig 10276 bp, 11 predicted proteins | sample KBSSwiS52_FD_190355 | JGI IMG/M metagenome (GOLD analysis project Ga0268265, IMG submission 190355) | Switchgrass rhizosphere microbial communities from Kellogg Biological Station, Michigan, USA - KBS Switchgrass S5-2 (SPAdes) (version 2) | ecosystem: Host-associated > Plants > Roots >...
CTCCCACATGGCGACGCGCCGCATCGCGCCGGATTCCTTCGAACGGCCGCGGCGGTCCAGCTCGCGGCGGCGTCCGGCGTCCTTCAGGTAGGCGATCCGTTCGGCCGGCGGCAGACGGAAGACGTCGGCCCATCCGCCCAGCATGTCGAACACGAACCCCGAATGGAAATTGAGGCGCATGGTCGCGGGGTAGACCGACGCAAGGCCGACCACGCTTGCGCCACGCCGGCGGCCATAGTCCGATGCGGCGATCTGGCTTTCCAGTTGCGCCTGATTGCCCGGCGTGACGGACAGGGCGTTCCAATTGATCGTCCGACCGGCCGCGATCGACATGTCGGCCATCAAGCTCCATTCACGCTCGCCGAACTCGCCGACCGCGGGGATGATCTCCAGCGACGTCCCAGGGAAGTCGCGGCAGACCGCGGCGAGCTCCAGCAACTCCTCGCGCGCGGCGTGCCGCGACGGGACCGGCTGTCCGTCGGCGTCGTTGTGCGACACCGACACCGTCGTGGAGAAGCCCATGGCGCCCGCCCGCAGGGAGGCCGCCAGCAGCGCCTTCATCTGCGCAAGATCCTCCGCCGTGGCCTTCTCGCCGACCGCCCGTTCGCCCATCACCACGCGGCGCAAGGCGCTGTGGCCGCACATGAAGCCGGCGTTCAGCCCGACCTTGCCGTCGATGCGGTCGAGATAGTCGCCGAAGCTTTCCCAGTCCCAGGGGACGCCTTCCCGCAGGCTCACCTCGGGCATGCCTTCCACCCGGGCCAGCATGCGCAGCAGGTAGGGCGCGGCTTCCTTGTTGAGCGGGGCGATGGAGAAGCCGCAATTGCCGCCGAACACGGTGGTGACGCCGTGGTAGCAGGACGGGCTGAGCGTCGGGTCCCAGAACACCTGGGCGTCGTAGTGGGTGTGCACGTCGACGAAGCCCGGCGCGACCACCTGGCCGCCCGCGTCGACGGTCCGCCGGGCCGGCCCGCCCAGGGATCCGATCTCGGCGATGCGGCCGTCCTTGACGCCGACATCGGCGGGCCGCGGCGGCGCCCCGGTCCCGTCCACCACCAGACCATTCCTGATCAGCAGATCGAACATGGCGTCATCCTCCGTCGGGACCGGGTCCTAGTTTATCGTGATGCCGTAGAGCTTGGCGGCGTTCTCGAACATCACCTTGCGCTGGGTGGCGGTGTCGTACCTGCCCAGCGTCTCGGCGATCTTCTCACGCACGTTGGGATAGAGGCACTGAGGATGCGGGTAGTCGGTCTCGAACATCAGATTGTCCGCGCCGAATTCCGAGATGTAGTTCTCGACGTTGTTGGCGCCTTCGAACCAGTAGGAGGCGTAGATCTGGTCCTTGAACATCTCGCGGGGCCGGCGCTTGAAGCGGCGCCGGTCCTCAGGCGTGAGCAGCTCGTCGATCGTGTACTCCAGGCCCTGGATGATGAAGGGAATCCAGCCGACGCCGCTCTCCACGGAGACGAATTTCAGGTTCGGGAACCGCTCCAGCACGCCGGTGAGGATCAGGTTCACGATGTCGCGGAAGTTCATGAGGAAGGCCGACATCGAAGCGAAGCAGATCTGGAACGGGTCGTTGGTGATGTTCCCCTCGCCGAACGTCACGCCCTTGCCCCAGTAGTCGTTCTCGGCGCCGCTCGGGCCGCCGGATCCGATGTGGAAGTTGATCGGCAGCTTCAGATCCTGGCAGGCGGCCCAGAACCGGTCCCACGCCGGGTCGGCCAGCGACGGCTGGCCGAAGCGGTCCGGCCGGTCGGACATTACGATGCCGGTCAGGCCCAGCTGCTCGCGGCAGCGCTTCAGCTCGGCCAGGGTCGCGTCCATGTTCCACAGGGGCAGTACGGCTTGCGGGAAGAGGCGGCCCTTGCCGCCTTTCTGGAACTCGGCGATGGCGTCGTTGTAGGCGCGGACGTGGAACAGCCGCAGCTCCTCGTCGTCGCTCAGCTGCATCAGCCGCGTGGATCCGAAGCCGACAACGTTGGGGTATTGCAGGGCCGCGGCGATCCCGAAGCGGTCCATCACCTTGACCCGCTCTTCCGGCCGGTTCTGGGAGAACGACATCTGATCGAGGGTGGGCAGGGTCACCATGCCCCGCTGCTTGGCCTCGGTTCGGTCGATGACCCCCAAGCCGGAATAGGTGATGTATTCCTGGCCGATATACCAGTTCTCGATGCCGGCAGGCGTGGTGCGCGTCTCCAGCACCATCCCCTTGTACTTCGCCGGCGCTCGCGAGCTCCATAGGTCGCCCGGCTCGGTGAAGTGGGTGTCGATGTCGATGATCGGAATATCTTCGAGGCGCGTCGCGACCGCCATGGCGCGGTCCTCCCAATTTTCTTGGTTCTGTTCGTCGAGGAACACCAATCCTTAGCAGGGATGGGCGGCGGCTGGAATTGCCGCTTTCATCGGCGATGCATAGGTTTTGTCAATCGAAAATGACAAAACAATCGATTTCCCTTTTAGAATTCCAGTGCGCAACCTGCGGTCAAGGTTCACGCAGATTGGAGACGCTTCGATGGACAAGCCAAAGACTTTGACCACGGCCGCGGGCGCCCCCGTGGCGGACAACCAGAACAGCCTGACAGCCGGCCCGCGTGGCCCCCTATTGGTGCAGGACCTGCACCTGTTCGAGAAGCACGCGCACTTCAACCGCGAGCGCATCCCGGAGCGTGTCGTCCACGCCAAGGGCTCGGCGGCCTTTGGGACCTTCACGGTGACCCGGGACATCACCGCCTACACCCGCGCCAACCTGTTCTCGCAGGTGGGCAAAGAGACCGAGGTCTTCCTGCGGTTCTCCACCGTGGCGGGCGAGCGCGGCGCGGCCGACGCCGAGCGCGACGTGCGCGGCTGGGCGCTGAAGTTCTACACCGACGAGGGCAACTGGGACCTGGTGGGCAACAACACCCCGGTCTTCTTCGTGCGCGACCCGCTGAAGTTCCCCGACTTCATCCATACCCAGAAGCGCGATCCGCGCACCAACCTGCGCAACCCCACCGCCATGTGGGACTTCTGGTCGCTTTCGCCCGAGAGCCTGCACCAGGTGACGATCCTTTTCTCGGACCGCGGGATTCCCCGAAGCTACCGGCACATGCACGGCTTCGGCTCGCACACCTACAGCTTCATCAACGCCGCCGGCGAGCGGTTCTGGGTGAAGTTCCACTTCAAGACCCAGCAGGGGATCGAGACCCTGACGAACGCCGAGGCCGCCGAGATCATCGCCAGCGACCGCGAGAGCCACCAGCGCGACCTCGTCGAGGCCATCGATCGCGGCGACTATCCGCGCTGGACCGTCCAGGTGCAGATCATGCCCGAGGCGGAAGCCGAGGCCACGCCCTACAACCCCTTCGACCTGACCAAGGTGTGGCCGCACGCCGACTATCCGCTGATCGACGTGGGCGTGCTGGAGCTGAACCGCAATCCGGAGAACTACCACGCCGAGGTGGAGCAATCGACGTTCTCGCCGGCCAACGTGGCGCCGGGGATCGGCTACAGCCCCGACAAGATGCTGCAGTTTCGCCTGTTCTCATACGCCGACGCGCACCGCTACCGCGTGGGGACGAATGCGGAGGCTCTGCCCGTCAACCGGCCGAAATGCCCGGTCCACAGCTACCACCGGGACGGCCAGATGCGCTTTGACGGCAACGGCGGCGGATCGGTCAACTACGAGCCCAACAGCTTCGGCGGGCCGAAGGAGAACCACGCCTTCCGCGAGCCGCCGCTGAATATCTCCGGCGACGCCGACCGTTATGACCATCGGATCGGGAATGACGACTACGGCCAGGCCGGGGCCCTGTTCCGGCTGATGAGCGACGACCAGAGGCGCCAGCTGATGGACAACATCGCCGCAGCCATGGGCGGCGTGCCGGAGGAGATCCAGCGCCGCCAGATCGCCCACTTCGCCAAGGCCGACCCGGCCTACGGCGCCGGGGTGGCCCAGCGGCTCGGGCTCACAATCCCGGTCGCGGCCGAGTAGCCCCTAAGGCGTCGCGCCTCTCGCAGGCGCGACGCCGGCGTGCGGCTCGGCCTTGGTCGGCCACGCCGACCTGCGCGGGGGCACTCCGAGGCAGAGCACCGCCACCAGGGCCGCCGAGACCGCGATGCAGAGGAAGGTGAGCTGGTAGGCGGACTCAGCGGGATAGTTTGCGCCGCTCTTCGGATCGTTGATCCGGGAGGTGGCCAGCAGGATGGCGATCACCTGGGCTCCGATGCCGGCGAATACGGAGCGGATCACCGAGGTCAGGCCGGTCACCTCGCTGCTGCGCTCCATCGGCGCGCCCTCCAGGACCAGGTTCGGGATCGCCGACAGCAGCACGGAGGAGCCGAAGGCGCAGACCACCGAGCCCGTCACCACCTGGATGAGCGTGTCGTGCAGCAGATAGAGGCTCACCCAGCCCACCACGCAGATCAGGCCGCCCTGCAGCATGGCCCAGCGCGCGCCGTACTTGCCGGAGATCCATCCGCCCAGCGGCGACGCCGCCAGGGCGCCGACGTTCGAGGGCAGCTTGAGGAAGCCCGCGACCGTGGCGCTGACGGCCAGGCCGACGCCGGCCATCCGCGGCTGCTGCAGCAGCAGCAGGGTGACGAGGGGCAGCTGCATCACGCCCACGCTGGCCATGGCGGCGCAGGCGTTGCCGACCAGGATCTCCCGCCGGCGCAGCAGGCGCAGGTTGATCAGCGGGTCCGCCAGCCGCAGCTCATGCCAGACCCAGATCGCCAGCACGACGGCGCCGGCGACCACCGGGCCCCAGGCCTCGGGCGCGTCCCAGCCCTCTTTGCTGGCGGTGGTGATCCCGTAGAGCATGGCGGCCACCGCCGGGGCGAACATCACCGCGCCCAGCACGTCGAACTTGCCGCCCGTCTTCGACATCCGCGTCGCGGGGATCACCAGCAGCAGCAGCGGCAGCAACAGGATGGAATAGGCCGCCGTGACGTAGAACACCGAGCGCCAGGTCCCGGTGTCGGCCAGATAGCCGCCCAGGATATAGCCGATCGCCGCGGAGAAGGAGTAGCCGCCGGTGAGCAGGCCGATCCACAGCGGCGCCTTGCCGGGAGGGGCCAGCTCGCGGGTCATGCCGTAGCACAGCGGCAGGATCGCGCCCGACGCGCCCTGGATCGTGCGCCCGACGATGATCCATTCCAGGCTCGGGGCCTGCGCGCTCAGCAGCGAGCCCAGTCCGCACAGCACCACCAGGATGATCAATATCCGCCGCCGGCCGAACATGTCGCCCAGCCGCCCGCCCACCGCCGCGGTGGCGGCCGAGGCCAGCAGGAAGCAGCTCACCAGCCAGCCGGCCGAGGTGATGTTCTTGAACTCCTTCAGCACAGTGGGCAGGGCCGTCACCACCATGCTGCTCTCGAGGGAGCTCAGCACCTCCACCAGCATGAGCACCGTCATGATCGCGAAGAATGACGCGCGGGAAATCGGCGGCGCGTCGGCGGGGCTCGGGCTGCTCAAAACTGCTCCTCCGGAGAGCCTCTCTGCGAACGCCGAGGCGTCGGCCCTTCAGGCGAGGGCGGTAAGGCGTTCCGGGTAGTGAAAGGCACTTTCAGCGTCCCGCCAATGCGAAATCGCCCGGCGTCGTACATGGCCCGCGCCGGCCCGGCGCGACTCCCGCTTGACATTTCGATAATTCGGGAAATATTCAAGCAACAACCCAAACGGAAGACCGCCATGAAACGCCTGCACCTGCACGTGAACGTGCCCGACCTCACCCAATCCATCCAGTTCTACGAGACCCTGTTCGGCGCCGCGCCGACAGTGGTGAAGGACGACTACGCCAAGTGGATGCTCGATGATCCGCGGATGAACTTCGCGATCTCCCAGCGTGGCCGCGCCGCCGGCGTCGACCATGTGGGCGTGCAGGTGGATTCGCCCGGCGAACTGGCCGAACTCGCTGGGCGCCTCAAGGCCGCCGGGGCGGCGACCTTCGATCAGCAGGCGACCACCTGCTGCTATGCGCAGTCGGACAAGAGCTGGGTGAGCGATCCGGCGGGCGTGCGCTGGGAGACCTTCTACACCTTCGGCGAAGCCGTCCGGTACGGCGACGGCGAGCCTGTCCTGGCCGCCGCCGAGGTCGCGGGCGCCTGCTGCGGCAACGGTGAGCCGGACTTGAAGCAGGCCGTAGCGCCGGCGGCGGGCTGTTGCGGCGCGCCGGCCGCCGCCTGACGTCACGCCACTGTCGCAACCTTCCGGTAAAGTCGAACTATGGAAACGAGCACCGCCGTCGGCGCCCTGTCGGCGCTTGCGCACGAGGGGCGCCTGGAGATCTTCCGCCTGCTGGTGCGCGCGGGGGCCGACGGCATGGCCGCCGGCGAGATCGCCAGGGCCACCGGCGTGTTGCCCAACACGCTGTCCAGCAACCTCAACATCCTGAACGCCGCGGGGCTCGTAACCTCGCGGCGCGTGGGGCGGTCGATCATCTACGCGGCTGGCTACGGCCGCATGCGCGAGCTCCTGGCCTTCCTGATGGAGGACTGCTGCGGCGGGAAGCCGGAGATCTGCGCGCCCCTCGTCGAAAACGCCAGCCGGCGCTGCGACGCCGAGGCCTGCTGAACCGGAGGAAGTGCAATGATCCACCCAGAACATGGCCAGCCGTTCAACGTCCTGTTCCTGTGCACCGGGAACTCGGCCCGTTCGATCATGGCCGAAGCGATCATGAACCGGCTCGGCGCCGGCAGGTTCCGCGCGTTTTCGGCGGGCTCGACGCCGAAGGGCGTAGTCGATCCGCGGGCCCTCCACCTGCTCGAGACCCTGAACTACAAGACCGACGGGTTCCGCTCCAAGCCGTGGGACGAGTTCGCGCGGGCCAACAACCCGAACGCGCCCGAGCTGAACTTCGTCTTCACCGTCTGCGACAACGCCGCCGGCGAGGTCTGCCCGATCTGGCCGGGCCAGCCGATGACGGCGCATTGGGGGATCCCGGATCCCGCCGCCGTTCAGGGTTCGCCGGCCGAGGTGGCCCTGGCGTTCGCCGAGGCGTATCGCCAGCTCAACAACCGCATCGAGATCTTCGTGAACCTGCCGATCTCCTCGCTGGACCGCCTGGCGCTGCAGAAGCGCCTGGACGAGATCGGCCAGCTGCGCGGCGCGCCGGCCCACGACGAATCCTGACGCCGCAGCGGACGCCACATGCCTGACGCAAGCCTGGAGCCGCCGCTGTTGCGGTTCACCCTGTCGCGCCGGCTCGCGGCCGAGGCCCTGGGGACGGCGCTGCTGCTGGCGGTGGTGATCGGCTCGGGGATCATGGGCGAGCGGCTGGCCGGCGGGAACGTGGCCATCGCGCTCCTGGGCAACACCCTGGCCACCGGGGCGGCTCTGGTGGTGCTGATCACCATCTTCGGCCCGATCTCCGGCGCGCACTTCAACCCGGCGGTGACCCTGGCCTTCGCGCTCCGGCGCGAGCTGCCGGTCCGCCTGCTGTTTCCCTATATGGCCGCCCAGGTCGCCGGCGCCGTCCTCGGCGTGTTCGCCGCGCACGCCATGTTCGCCGAGCCGATCTGGCAGGTCTCGACGAAGCTGAGGGACGGCCCGGCGCAGGCCTGGTCGGAGGTCGTCGCCACCTTCGGCCTCATGGCGACCATCCTGGGGACGTTGCGGTTCCGGCCCGACTTCACCCCCGTCGCCGTCGGCCTCTACATCACCGCCGCCTACTGGTTCACCGCCTCCACTTCCTTCGCCAACCCGGCGGTGACGCTCGCCCGCAGCCTTTCCGACACCTTCGCGGGCATCGCGCCCAGTTCGGCGCCCGCCTTCATCGCCGCCCAGCTCGCCGGCGCCGTCGTGGGCGTCGCCGCGATGGGTTGGCTTTTGCGGGGCCCCTCCAGCCGCTAGCCTGCCGCGGCGCGCATTGGGCGGCGGATGGGGGATGCGGCTTGAAGCTCTGGCTCTTGGCGTTCGTGGGCGCGGCGGTCGCGGAGATCGCGGGCTGCTTCTCCTTCTGGGCCTGGCTGCGGCTGGGCAGGTCCGCCCTGTGGACGATCCCCGGCGTGCTGTCGCTGGTCGTGTTCGCCTGGCTGCTGACCCTGGTCGAGACGACCAACGCCGGCCGCGGCTACGCGACCTACGGCGGCGTCTACATCGCCACGGCGCTCGTCTGGCTCTGGATCGCGGAGGGCGTGCGGCCAGACCGCTGGGACCTGATCGGGGCCGCGGTCTGCCTGGCCGGCGCCGCAATCATCCTCTTCGGGCCGCGCGCGGCGGCCTGAGGCTCGCCGCTGTCACCCCCGCTGTTCCCTGGACCGGGCGAGCACCGCCTCGCGGCGGGCGGCGATGTCGGCGCCGGCGCCGGAGCGCCAGCCGCCTTCGGTGGCGTGCCGGGCGTGGACCTCCCGGGCCTGCGCCATGGGCAGGTGCATGCTCTCGTCCCAGTCGCGGCGCATGGCGGTGATCATCCGCTTGTCCTGCTCTGCGATCGCCTCGGCGAGCTTCATCGCGAACGGCAGCAACGCCTCATGCGGGACGACGTGGTTGGCCAGGCCGATGCGCAGCGCGGTCGCCGCGTCGATGAAGTTGCCGGTCATCGACATCTCGCGGGCCCAGGCCATGCCGATGCGCCGCGGCAGGTCCACCAGCACGGGACCGGGATAGACCCCCACGCGCACATGGGTGTCGGCGAAGGCGGCCTTCTCGGAGGCGACGATGAAGTCGCAGGCGAGCGCGACCTCGAACCCGCCGGTGGCCGCCGGCCCGTTCACCGCCGCGATCATCGGCGTCTGCGAGGCCGCCAGAGCCTCGGAATAGGAGGGCAGGTCGGCGAGTTTCTCGACGCCGAGGTTCTTCAGGTCCAGGCCCGCGCAGAAGGCGGGGTCCGATCCGGTGATGACGATGCAGCCCGCGTCCTGGTGCGCCGCCACCGCATCGCACAGCCCGCGGGAGAGCGCCGCATTGATGGCGTTGCGCTTTTCGGGCCGGTTCAGCCGGATCAGCGCCACGCGTCCGTGGCGCTCGGTGATGACCACGTCGTCCGTCATGTGGGCGTTCTCCCGCTTGTCCTGGGCGCCGACTAGACTTGCATAGCGGCCTGCGGGCAAGGGGAGGCGGGCCATTGTCGGGCCGTTGGCGCACCGCTACTCAGGAGTCCGATAAGCGCGGGCGATAAGGAAACGGCCATGGCGATCTCCCTCTACGACCTCACCGTCCTGTCCTACCTGCAGACCCTGGGCGGGGTCGCAGGCTTCCTGGACCGCGGGCTGGCGCATTGCATGGACAATGGCCTCGACCCCGAGGAGATCGTCGAGACCCGGCTGTTTCCCGACATGCTGCCGTTCCGCTTCCAGGTGCAGTCGGTCACCCATCATTCCCGCGGCGCCATCGAGGGCGTGAAGGCGGGCGTCTTCTCGCCGCCGCCGCAGATCCCCCCGATCGGCTACGCCGACCTGCAGACGATGGTGGCCGAGGCCAGGGCCACGCTCGAGGCGCTCACGCCGGACGACGTGAACGCGCTCGAGGGCCGCGACATGGCCTTCGCGCTCGGCGAGCACAAACTGCCCTTCGTCGCCGAGAACTTTCTGATGTCGTTCTCGCTGCCGAACTTCTATTTCCACGCCGCCACCGCCTACGACATCCTGCGGATGAAGGGCGTGCCGCTCGGCAAGCGCGACTACATGGGCAAGATGCGCATGAAGCCCCGCTGAAGCCTCAGGACGGAGGCGAGAACTCGAGCACCTGGCGCAGCTCGCAGGTCCCGTCGCCGGCGACCTTCAGGAAGGTGCGGCAGAGCTCGATGGCCTCCTCGCGGGAGCCGGCGTTGAGGAAGGCGAAGCCGCCGGCCCGTTGGGTCTCGTCAGCGACGGTGAACTGGCCGTTCGACAGCCGCACGCGCGCGCCGGCCGAGCGCACGGTCAGCGGCTCGGTGGAGATCAGGGATCCGGCCTTGGTCATCTCCTCGATCAGCCGGCCCATCGCGGCCATATGCTCCGGCGTCGGCATGCCGCCTTCCTCGCCGCTTTCGGGGCGGTAGATCGTCAGGTAGCGCATCGATGTCTCCTTGCTGCGCGGGGCCGCCGCGGCCCCCGTCTGGCCGCAGGACGAACGAGCGGCGTGTCTGCCGACAGGCCTGTGGGGGCGAACGTGAAATGTTTTCCACGGACGACACAGGCGACATAGACGGGGCGAGGCCGGAGGCGTCACGCGTTTCATCCCTCCCCTTTATGGGGAGGGTGGACGCCGCAAGGCGGCGGACGGGTGGGGAACCTGGGCCGCCGTATTCCCCATCCCGGAGTTTATCCTCGGGCCGGCCAATGGCCGGACCCGGGGGCCGGCTTGCGCCGGCTC
>Ga0268265_10004072_pt1 | contig 10272 bp, 12 predicted proteins | sample KBSSwiS52_FD_190355 | JGI IMG/M metagenome (GOLD analysis project Ga0268265, IMG submission 190355) | Switchgrass rhizosphere microbial communities from Kellogg Biological Station, Michigan, USA - KBS Switchgrass S5-2 (SPAdes) (version 2) | ecosystem: Host-associated > Plants > Roots >...
GCACCGGCCGACGAGCCGCAGGCGCAGCCCGAAACCCGTGGTCCACGTGGACCGCGCGGCGGCGGCGGTGGCCGTGGCCGTGGCGGCGGTGATCGCGGTGGCCGCAGTGGCGGTCGTCGCGACGATCGGCGCGGTGGGCGTGGCCGTGGCGGCGACGACGACGGTGGTGAGGAGCTGATTGAAAAGCTCGTCCACATCAACCGCGTGTCGAAGACGGTGAAGGGCGGCAAGCGCTTCGGTTTCGCGGCACTGGTCGTGGTCGGTGACGGCAAGGGACGCGCCGGTTTCGGCCATGGCAAAGCGCGCGAAGTTCCCGAAGCGATCAGCAAGGCAACCGCCGCGGCGAAGAAGGCAATGATCCGCGTTCCGCTGCGCGACGGCCGCACGCTGCATCACGATGGTCTCGGCCACTTCGGCGCTGGCCGGGTGACCGTCCGCACCGCGCCGGCGGGCACCGGCATCATCGCCGGCGGCCCGATGCGCGCCATCTTCGAGAGCCTCGGCGTCGCTGACGTCGTCACCAAGTCGGTCGGCACGTCGAACCCGTACAACATGATCCGCGCGACCTTCGAGGCGCTCAAGGAGCAGACCAGCCCACGCTCGGTCTCGCAGCGCCGCGGCAAGAAGGTTTCCGACCTGCTCGGCCGGGGTGGCGCCAGCGCCGCCGAAGCCGAGGCTCAGGCCGACGCGGTGGTGGAGTAAACCTCATGGCGAAAATCAAGATCACCCAGACCGGATCGCCGATCCGCCGCGACAAGTCGCAGCGGGCGACCCTGGTCGGCCTCGGCCTCAATAAGATGGGCCGCACCGTGGAAGTGGAGGGCACGCCCGAAGTGCTCGGCCAGGTCCGCAAGGTGAACCATCTGCTCAAGGTCGAAGCCTGACACTTTTCAACCGCCCCCAACGGGGCCTGCGCGACAAAAGCGAAAGCGAGTGCACGACATGAAACTCAACGAACTCAGAGACAATAAGGGCGCCCGCAAGAGCCGCATGCGCGTCGGCCGGGGCATCGGCTCGGGCAAGGGCAAGACCGCCGGTCGCGGCCAGAAGGGCGCCAAGTCGCGCTCGGGCGTGTCGATCGCCGGCTTCGAGGGCGGCCAGATGCCGCTCCACATGCGAATCCCGACGCGCGGCTTCAACAACATCTTCGCGCGCGATTATGCCGAAGTGAACATCGGCGCGGTGCAGAAGGCGATCGACGCCGGCAAGCTCGATATCAAGGCGACGCTCGACCATGACGCGTTCAAGGCCGCCGGCCTCGCACGCGGTGGCAAGGACGGCGTCCGCCTGCTCGGCAAGGGTGAACTCAAGGCCAAGCTGGCGCTCAAGGTCGCCGGCGTGTCGAAGGGCGCGCGCGAAGCGGTCGAGAAGGCTGGCGGATCGATCGAGCTGATCGAGCGCAAGGTCGCCTCCGAGCTCGCCGCCGCCAAGAAGGGCAAGGCGCGCGAGGCACGGCTGGCCGACAAGGCTACGAAGAGCGCCGCCAAGGCCTGACATTCGCCACGAGGCCACTATATAGGCCTCTCAAGTTCCCGCTCATCCTGAGTAGGGACTGAGCGACGTCGAAGGCCCGTATCGAAGGACTGTCCTTCGATATGCCGCTTCGGCAGGCTCAGCGGCTACTCAGGATGAGCGGTTTGGTTTGAGCCGTCATCAAGGACACCGAATGGCATCCGCAGCCGAACAACTCGCCTCAAACATCAGCCTGGCCAGTTTCGCCAAGGCGACCGAGCTCAAGAAGCGGCTGTGGTTTACGCTCGGCGCGCTGATCCTGTTCCGCCTGCTCTCGTTCGTGCCCGTCGCGGGCATCGACCCGGTGGCGATGAACGCGCTCTATCAAACCCAGAGCGGCGGCATCCTCGACGTCTTCAACACCTTCTCGGGCGGCGCGCTCGAACGCTTCAGCATCGTCGCCTTGGGCGTCATGCCGTACATCACCGCGTCGATCGTGGTGCAGCTTGGCGCGACCCTCTACGGCCCGTGGCAGACGCTGCGCAAGGAAGGCGAGACCGGGCGCAAGAAGCTCAACCAATATACCCGCTATCTCACGGTGATGATTACCCTCGTGCAGGGCTATCTCGCGATCCGCGGGCTTGAATCGCAGTCGGTCAGCCAGGGCATCCAGGCGGTCGTCGCGCCCGGCCTGTTGTTCGAAATCGCCGGCACCGTCAGCCTCGTCGGCGGCACCCTGTTCCTGATGTGGATCGGCGAGCAGATCACCAGCCGCGGCATCGGCAATGGCGTCTCGCTGATCATCATGGCCGGCATCGTCGCCCGCCTGCCGCAAGCCATCGCCCAGCTGCTCGAAGGCAGCCGCACCGGCACGCTCAACCCGATGATCGTCATCGGCGTCATCGTCCTCGGCGCCGCTTTGATCCTCGGCATCTGCTTCATGGAGCGGGCGCAGCGCCGGGTGCTGGTCCAATATCCCAAGCGCCAGACCGCGCGCGGCATGCAGCAGGAGCGCTCGCACCTGCCGATCAAGCTCAACACCGCCGGCGTCATCCCGCCGATCTTCGCCTCGTCGCTGCTGCTGATGCCGCTCACGGTGATCCAGTGGGCCGGCGCGTCGGCCAATTCCGACAGCGGCGCCAGCGACTGGCTGATCACCATCAGCACCTATCTCCAGCACGGCTCGGCGGCCTACATGCTGCTCTACGGGCTGGGCATCGCCTTCTTCTGCTTCTTCTACACCGCGGTGCAGTTCAACAGCGAGGAAACCTCCGAGAATCTGAAGCGCCACGGCGGCTTCATCCCCGGCATCCGCCCGGGCAAGGCGACGGAAGAATATTTCGACTACCTGCTCAACCGGATCACCGTGGTCGGCGCGACCTATCTCGTCGTCATCTGCCTGATCCCGGAGATTCTCTCGGCCCAGGCCGGCCTCAACTTCCGCCTCGGCGGGACCAGCCTGCTGATCGTTGTCAATGTGACCATGGACACGGTCAGCCAGATCCAGAGCCATCTGATCGCGCACCAATATGGCGACCTGATCAAGAAGGCCAAGCTCAAGACGACACCCCGGCGCCGCTGAGCCGGACGGGCAGGGGAGCGCCGTCATGCTGAACATCATCCTGTTGGGGCCACCCGGGGCTGGCAAGGGCACGCAGGCGGCGCGGCTGGTCGCCGAACGCGGCATGGTCCAGCTCTCGACCGGTGACATGCTGCGCGAAGCGCGCCGCGCCGACACCCCGCTCGGCCACCAGGTCGCCGAAGTGATGGATTCGGGTGCGCTGGTCAGTGACGCGATCGTCTCCGCGCTGATCGACGACAAGCTGACCACGCTCGATCAATCCCAAGGCGCGATTTTCGACGGCTATCCGCGGACGCTCGCCCAGGCCCAGTCGCTCGACACGATCCTCGCCGCCCACGGCCGGACCCTGAACACTGTGATCGAGCTCGTGGTCGACGAAGACGAATTGGTCCGCCGCATCGTCGGGCGTTTCACCTGCGCCGGCTGCGGCGCGCCGTTTCACGATCATCTCCACCAGCCGGTGGTGCCGGGCACCTGCGATTCCTGCGGCTCGCACGACTTCAAGCGCCGTCCCGACGACAACGAGCTGACGGTGCGCACGCGGATGACCGAATATCGCGCCAAGACCGCGCCGATCCTGCCTTATTACGAGCAGCGCGGGCTGGTCCGTCCGGTCGACGGCATGGCGTCCGTCGAAGCCGTCGCCGCCCAGATCGACGCGATTCTGGACGCCGCCGCCTAGACCCGCCATTCTCCCGCTACGAGGGAGGGTCGTTCATGAAATATCTGGCTGTGTTGGGCCTGTTGGCCGTCTCCGCACCCGCCACCGCCGACGTCGTCAGCGCCTCGTCCACCGGCTTTGAAATCCGCCATACCGTCAACCTGGTGGTCAAGCCCGCGGTCGCGTTCCAGGCGTTTGGCAATGTTGCCGCCTGGTGGAACCCGGAACATACCTACAGCGGCAGCTCGGCCAACCTCAGCCTCGCGCTCACCCCCGGTGGCTGCTTCTGCGAGCGCTTCCCCAAGGGCGGCGGGGTCGAGCATATGCGCGTCGCCTTCGTCGATCCGGGCCAGCATTTGGTGCTGACCGGCGCCCTCGGCCCGCTGCTGTACGAAGCCACCGCCGGCGTGCTCGACGTCTCGGTCAAATCGACCGCCGGTGGCTCGCAGCTGGTGTTCGATTATCGCGCGGCCGGTTTCTACAAGGGCGGCGCCGACAAGATCGCGCCGATCGTCGACCAGGTCCTCGCCGATCAGGTCAAACGCTACCGTGTCTATGCGACCGCGCGGCCGCGTACCTAAATCCGCTCGAGCGTGACGAACCGGAACGCCGGCCGCCCATCGTCCGCCGGATGGTCCTCGCGCCCGATTTCGCGCCATTCGCCCGACGCGCGTGGATCGGGCATTACCGTGTCGCCGACCACCTCATCCAACACCTCGGTCAGCTCGATCCGGTCGGCCAGCGCGAGGAATTGCGCGAAGACATGCGCGCCGCCGATCACCGAAATCGGTTCGGTCCCGGCGAGCGCGATCGCCTCGTCAACCGTGTGCGCGGTTTCCGCGCCCGGAGTGTGCCATTGGGCGTCGCGCGTCAGCACGATGTGCCGCCGCCCCGGCAACAGCCCCGGCAGGCTGTCGAACGTCGTTCGGCCCATGATCATCACGCTGCCCATGGTCAGCGCCTTGAAATGCTTGAGGTCGGCCGGGATGTGCCACGGCAGCGTCCCGTCGCGGCCGATCACGCCGTTCTGCGCCCGGGCGACAATCAGGGTGATGCGCGGTCTGTCCACCGCCACGCCTTTGGCGGGAGTGCGCGGCGATGCCAAGCACGCTATTGCGCGCCGATGACCGACACGGCGCAATTCATCGCGGATGCCCTGCGGACGCTCGGGCCCAAGGTGGTGGTCACCGACCCCAAGGAGGTCGAACCGTGGGTGACCGACTGGCGCGGGCGCGTCCACGGTGCCTCGCCGGCGATCCTCGCCCCGGCGTCGACCGACGAGGTGGTCGCGATCGTCAAGCTCGCCGCCAAACATGGCGTGCCCTTGGTGCCTCAGGGCGGCAACACCGGCATGGCCGCGGGGGCGACCCCACCCGCCGACGGTTCGGCGGTGCTCTTGTCGCTGCGCCGCATGCGCCAGGTCCGCTCGATCAGCGCCGACAATCGGCTCGCGGTCGCGGAAGCGGGCGTGATCCTCGCCGACCTCCACGCCCGCGCGCACGACATCGGGATGCGCTTCCCGCTGACCTTGGGTTCGCGCGGCAGCTGCACCATCGGCGGCCTCACCTCGACCAACGCCGGCGGCACCCAGGTGCTCAAGTTCGGCACCATGCGCGCGCTCGTCGCCGGGGTCGAAGCGGTGCTCCCCGACGGCAATGTTCACAGCGGCCTCGGCGGGCTCAAAAAGGATAATCGCGGCTACAGCCTCGACCAGTTGCTGATCGGGGCCGAAGGCACGCTCGGCATCGTCACCGCCGTCGCGCTCCGCCTCGTCCCCGCGGTCGCAGACCGCGCCGTCGCCTGGGCCGGGGTCGACAGCCCGGCGCGCGCGCTCGAACTGCTGCGCTTCCTCGAAGCCCGCACCACCAGTGTCGAAGGGTTCGAGCTGGTCCCCGAGGATTCGCTCCAGTTGGTGCTCAAGCACATTCCGGACACCCGCGCGCCCTTGGCGGGCACACACTGCTGGCATGTGCTGATCGAGGCGACGACGGCGGACGGCAGCCACGACGTCCACGGCGAGGTCGAACGCCTGCTCGCCGCCGCGCTGCAGCAGGGCCTGATCGGCGACGCGGTCATCGCCGCCAACGAAGCCCAGGCCGAAGCCTTCTGGAAGATCCGCGACACCATCTCCGAGGCCGAGCGCGTCGACGGCCAGACCCTCGCCCACGACATCTCCGTCCCCGTCGCCGACATGCCGCGCTTCCTCACCGACGCTGCGGCCGAGGTCGAGCGCGCCTTCCCCGGGGTCATCGCCAGCGGCTTCGGTCACCTCGGCGACGGCAACATCCACTTCCACGTCCGCGCCGCGAGCCACGCCGCGCCCGACTGGTACGACCGCGAAGGCGCGGCGATTACCCGCATGGTCGACGACCTGGTCACCGCGGCCGGCGGCTCGATTTCGGCCGAGCACGGCATCGGCCAGCTCAAGCGCGCCGAACTCGAACGCCTCGCGCCGCCCGGCCGGACCCACGCTTTGCGCGCGATCAAGCACGCGCTCGACCCGCTCGGCATCATGAATCCGGGCAAGCTGGTCCCGTGATGACCCGTCAGCCGCCTGCGGAGCTTGCCGCGCGATGTTGCGGGTGCTGCTGGGCCTGTTGTTCATCGCCCACCTTTATTGGAAATTCGTCCTGTTTCCGGGCGGCCTTAACGCCTGGTGGAACGGGCTGGTCAGCAGCGGCTATCCGGCCTTCGTCCCCCGCCTATGTGCTGTCAGCGGAGGTCGCCGGCGCGCTCTTGCTCATCCCCGGCATCTTCACCCGCTGGGTTGTGCTTTACGCGATGCCGATGATGCTCGGCGCGGCGCACTTCTGGCTCGTCCGCAACGGCTTCTACTTCACCAAGGGCGGAGCGGAACTGCCGCTCGTCTGGCTCGCGCTGCTGGCAATCCAGGTCGTCGCCGGCGACGGTGCCTGGGCGCTCGCGCCGACGCCTTGGCGCGCGCGCTCGAGGCGCTCGGCATGATCAATCCGGGGAAAATGATTCTGGCTGGGTGGGCCTGCCTTGCGCTGGCGGCGCTCGGCGGGGCGTCGCCTGCAACGGCCGCGCCCCCTTACCAGGTGAGCGGACAATGCGCCGGATTTCCCAGGGTCAGGCTCACCACGCGTCCCGGCACCTGTGTCGGGCTGGTCGGATCGCGGCTCGGATTCCCCCGCGGCCTCGCCGAGCATCACGGCGATCTCTACATCACCGACCTCGGCTCGCGCTTGCCGGGGCGGGGCCGGGTCCTGCGCGTGCGCCTCGATCGGCCGTGGAATCCAAACGTCGTCCTGTCGCGCCTCGATCGTCCCGGGGCCATCGTCACCGCCGCCGACGGCTATCTCTATGTCGCCGAGTCCAGCCGCATCTTCCGCTTCAACCCCGACGCGCCCGATCCCGCGGCAAGTGTCGAACCCGTCCTCACCGGGCTGCCGACCAACGGGCTTCACAACCTGCCGGGGTTGGCGATCGCCCGCGATGGCGGCCTGTTCGTCAGCGTCGGCGCGGCGAGCGACAATTGCGAGGATGAGCAGGGGCGGCGGCCCAGGCCGGATCGCCTTTGTCCCGAGGAGCTGGCCCGTCCCCCTCGCGGCGGTATCTTGCGCTTACCCCCGGCCCGGCCGCGTCCGCTCGCGAGCAACATGGCGCAGGTTTACGCGCTCGGCATCCGCAACGCGCTCGCGCTGCTGCAATTGCCCAACGGCGTGTTGCTGGCGGCATCGAACGGGCGCGACGATATCTCGGCGGTCGATCCGCGCCTTTCCGACGAGCGCTTACCCCACGATGTCCTGCTGGCGGTCGCGCCAAACCGCCATTACGGCTGGCCCTATTGCTTCGATCTGCGTCGGCCGAGCCCCGAATTCCCCAACGCCAAATGTGCGAAATTCGCCGCCCCGGCGCTGTTGCTGCCGCCCCACGCCGCGCCGCTCAGCATGTTCCTCTACCGCGGCAAACTCCTGCCCGGGCTCCGCGGCAAGCTGGTGATCGCCTACCACGGCTATCGGGCCGCCGGGCATCGCATCGTCGCCCTGGGGATGAACGCCAAAGGGATTCCGACGGGCTCGTCGGTCGATCTGGTTTCGGGCTGGCAAGCGGTGGCGCACGTCCGGCCCCAGGGCGCTCCGGTGGCGATGCTCGAACTTGCCGACGGATCGATCCTCATGCTCGAAGATCATAACGGTACGTTGCTGCGCCTTGCTGCCCGCTAAGCTTTATTCCATCAGGTCGCGCAGCCGCTGCGCCAGCGGCTCGGCCGGCAGGCTGCTGCGCACGGCGATGAACAAGGCGTCGTCGCCGGCGATCGTGCCGACGATTTCGGGCAGCTTGGCCTGGTCGACGGCGAGCGCGACCAGATGCGCCGAACCCGGCGGCGTGCGCACCACCACCATGCTCCCCGACGTGTCGACCGACTGGACCCATTCGGCGAAAATGCGCCGCAGCCGGTCGGCCGGCCAATTGCGGTCGCCGAGCTTCTCCGGCAGCGAGTAGCCGAGCTTGCCTTCGCGCTTCACCTTGACCGCCCCGACCTGCTCGAGATCGCGCGCGACGGTCGCCTGGGTCACCTCATATCCGGCCTCGGCGAGCAGCCCCGCGACCTCATCCTGCGTGCGCGCCGGGCCTTCGCGCAGTATGTCGACAATCGCCCGCTGACGCTCGGCACGTCCCTGAGTCATACGCTGAAAATACTCCTCTATTGGTGATTCCACTAATGGCTTTGCCCGGGCAGAGGGGTTGAACCCGCCAGCTGCTCGCGCTCGGCCTTCGTCCGGAAACGATTTTTCAACCATCAAGCCCGATAAGGGGGTGATGGAAACACCCCTCTCTGCGTTGGTGGGACTCTTCGTCAAGGCTGGCGTCGCACTCCTGTTGGTCAACGAAGTCCGCGGCTTCGTCCTCGCCGCCCCCGTGCTCTACGGGATGTACCACGCTGGCGGGACGCTGATGGCGATCTGGCTGGGGATCTGCTCGCTGGCCGGGATCGCCTTGTCGGTCATGGGCCCGTGGGTCGTCGCCCGAAAGCTCGCGCTCGTCTGAGCTAGCCGAAATCCGCCCTCAGCTGCCGCTGAGCTTTGAGCCGTCGGCTTGCGCCCGCCGCTTGCGAACGATCGCATTGCCAATCTTCAGGTCGGAGCCCCACGCGAAATAGGCTTCGACCAGGAACAAGGTCCCGAGCACCGTGCCGAACTCGACCATCGTGCGGACGGCCATATCCTCAACCCGCGCGCCGGCGATTTCGTAACCGATCCTCACCACGACAAACACGTTCATCGCGACGTAGCTGCGGATCATGAAGGCGCGGTGCGTGGCGAAGCTGCGGTTACGGGCGAAGTAAAAGGCGACCAGCGTCGCCGCCAGCCAATAGACGGCGAGCGACCCGAGCGCGGGCTTGCACGTCTGGCACTCACTTTTCGTCGCGAGGAACATGGCTGCGGGCGCGCCGATCACCGTCGCCGTCACATAAACTCTTCCACACAGCCGGTGCACCGCCGGCCAGCGCTGCCGGATCGTGGTTGAGAATTGCGCCAGGCCGATCAGGATCGCGATCCCGGCGCCGACGACGTGGGGAATCAGGTACCCGCGCGCTTCCCAATGTTCGCCGTAAGATTCCGGTGTGTAGATCGCGTAATGCGGGACGTCCCTGAGGAAGAAATAACCGATCGCGGCGGTCAGGATCGCCCAACCCGCCCATTCGCTCGTCCGTTTTGCGATCGTTGCCATTTGGCGCCCCCCGACGATCTGGCCCAAACTTAATGGCGCGCCCGGCAGGAGTCGAACCTGCGACCTCATGCTTAGAAGGCACGTGCTCTATCCAACTGAGCTACGGGCGCGTGGCGTGCATGACTAACCACAATTGACGCCAAGCGGAACCGCGCTACGTCAGTCATCGACGGCCATTCATTTGCCGTTCAATCGCCGCGGCGGAATCATGCCGTTAAAGGGGACCAATATATGCGCGCCGCTCGTCTCGCCATCGCCGCCGTCGTGGCCGGCGGCTTCGCGAGCGCCGCGCAAGCGACCACGGTCGTCATCTTCGTCGAGCCGATGACCCTCGAACGCTACACCAAGGTGTTCGCCACCCCGGGTCCCGATCGCGTGCTGATGTGCATGGCGCCGCCGGCGACCAGCGGCTGCACCGACGTTACGTCGAAGGTCCGGCACTCCTAGCTGACGGTTTCGAGCAGCCCTTCGAACAGGCGGCGGCCGTCGGTCCCGCCATGGGCCGGCTCAACCACCCGCTCGGGGTGTGGCATCAGCCCCAGCACATTGCCGGTGTCGTTGAGAATTCCCGCGATCCCCCGCGCCGAACCATTGACCTCGTCGAGATAGCGGAACGCGACCCGGCCTTCGCCCTCCAGCCGGTCGAGCGTCGCCGCGTCGGCCTGGTAATTGCCGTCGTGGTGGGCGACCGGGAAGCTGACTTCCTCGCCCGCATCATAGGCACTGGTAAACAGGCTCTGGCTGTTTTCAACCTTGAGCGGGACCGCGCGGCAGACGAAATTCAGCCCCGCGTTGCGCATCAGCGCGCCGGGCAGCAGGCCCGCCTCGGTCAGCACCTGGAAGCCGTTGCAAATCCCGATCACCGGCACCCCGCGTCCCA
>Ga0268265_10004076_pt1 | contig 10266 bp, 12 predicted proteins | sample KBSSwiS52_FD_190355 | JGI IMG/M metagenome (GOLD analysis project Ga0268265, IMG submission 190355) | Switchgrass rhizosphere microbial communities from Kellogg Biological Station, Michigan, USA - KBS Switchgrass S5-2 (SPAdes) (version 2) | ecosystem: Host-associated > Plants > Roots >...
GATGATGCTTGTGCAACTCAAGGGACCTCCAACTGGGTTAGTGTCGACGAAGCTGCCTTGCGGTTGGAAGTCCCATGGGGCAGCGGAGGCGCGATATATGGGCGGGGGTCACGCGGTGCAAGATTTTTTGACCCCTGTGGATCATTTTGGGGAAGGTTTGTCGTCGTTATGCAACGGTTTAGCGAAAGGATAGAGTTATCAGACAGTTAACCGTCAGCCGTGCGGACGTTCTGGCGGCCGGAGAGCGCATCGCCGGTCAAGTCGAACGGACGCCGCTTATCGCCAGCCAGATCAACGGAACGACGATTTGGCTTAAATGCGAGTGCCTGCAGACCGGCAGGTCATTCAAACTCAGGGGTGCGACCAACCGGTTGCTCCAGCTTACACCGGACGAACGCGCGCGGGGCGTGGTCGCGTTTTCGTCGGGCAATCACGCGCGAGGGGTGGCCATCGCGGCCAAACGGCTCGGCATCCGCGCGGTGATCGTGATGCCGTCAGATGCGCCCCAGGTGAAGATCGACGGCACGGCCGCCGAGGGCGCCGAGATCGTCTTCTTCGAGCGCCTGACCGAGAGCCGCGAGGAAATTGCCGCGAGGATTGCCGGGAAAAGCGGGGCGACGGTGGTGCCGAGCTTCGACGATCCGGCAATTGTCGCCGGGCAAGGCACAGCCGGGCTCGAAATCCTCGAGCAGACTCCAGCGCCGCCGAAGCGCATTGTCATCCCATGCGGCGGCGGCGGGCTGACTTCCGGCATTGCGCTGGCCTGTCCCGACGCCGAGATCATCGCAGTCGAACCCGAGGGGTGGGATGATATGGCCAATTCGCTCGCCAAGGGCGAGATCGTGCCGGTCGGACCCAATCCGCCGCCCACGTTATGCGATGCGATCCAGACGCCGCGCGTCTCCCCGATCACCTTCGGGATCCTCCAGGCACGCAACGCCAAAGCGCTGGCGGTCAGCGATGCCGAGGTCGAGGGGGCGATTCGCTTCGCTTGGCAGGAACATGAGCTGGTGGTCGAGCCGGGCGGGGCCGCCGGGCTGGCCGCGGTGCTCGGCGGCAAGCTCGAGCCGGTCGAAGGCACGGTGGTCATGCTGTCGGGAGGAAATATCGACCCGGCGCTGCACGCGCGGATCGTCGGGCGTTAGGCCGCGGCGCCGCTCGTTTTATATTCGCCGGGCTCGACGTGCATCGGGCTCGAGCGCTCGACCGCCCGGGTCAGCTCCTCGAGCTCGGCGGCGAGGGTCTTGAGCTCGCCGATGAGAAAGCGGCGCTCGCCCTCGGCGACATGTTCGGAGGCCTCAAGCAGGGTTTCGAGCATCATCGCGATGCACGGCAGGATCGTTTCCTCGATCCGCTCAAACGCCTCTTCGAGACGCGCCTGGGTTTGTCCTTTGGCCATGGGGTCCAATCTGGACCCACTACGGTTAAACCTTAGTGAAAATGGGCCGGAATATGAGTGAATTCACATGGGGAGCGATGGGCCTGACCGGGGCCGCCGCCATTCTGCTCGCGGCAGCCGGCGTGAAGCTGGCGTTGAACCGCGAAACGCGGACGCGCGGCGTGCTGATGATCGTCGCCGCGCTGGTCCTGGCTATGAACGTGATGATCTGGACGGTGTAGGCGGCTTGATCGGGTCGGTCGCGAGCCGCATGTCGAGGTAGGTATCGACTTCCTTCATCAGCAGATCGAGCTCGTTGGCGAAGAAGTGGTTGGCGCCCGGGATCAGCTCGTGATTGATGGTGATGTGGCGCTGGGTGCGGAGCTTGTCGACCAGCTTCTGGACGGCGTTTGGCGTGACCACTTCGTCGGCTTCGCCCTGGACGATGATGCCCGACGACGGGCACGGCGCGAGAAAGCTGAAATCGTACATGTTGGCCGGCGGGGCGATCGAGATGAAACCCTTGATTTCGGGACGGCGCATGAGGAGCTGCATACCGATCCACGCGCCGAAGCTGACCCCGGCGACCCAGGTGGTCTCGGCCTCGGGATGGATCGACTGGACCCAATCGAGCGCCGACGCCGCATCGCTCAGTTCGCCGATGCCATTGTCGAAAATGCCCTGGCTCTTGCCGACGCCGCGAAAATTGAAGCGCAAGGTCGCAAAACCGCGGCGGACGAAGGTTTGATAGAGCAATTGCACGATCTTGTTGTTCATCGTGCCGCCGGCCTGCGGGTGCGAATGCAGGATCAGCGCGACTGGCGCGCGCGGGCGGGTGCCGGGATGAAAACGGCCTTCGAGGCGGCCTTCCGGACCAGGGAAAATGACTTCAGGCATGGATGTTTGGTGCTCGCGTATCGGATGTGGCGCTCGCCGACGGGTGCACCGCGGCAGCGCGTCCTATATAGGGGCGCCCGTTCATGTGGCAATCGGCAGGAATCCTAGGCTTTTGACTTCCCCAACCCGACTCTATCTCGACCATGCGGCGACCACGCCGGTGCTGCCGCAAGCGCGCGCGGCGATCGCGCGCGGGCTCGATGCCTGGGCCAACCCCAGCTCGCCGCACGCGGAGGGCCGGGCTTCGCGGGCCTTACTGGAAGAGGCGCGGACGACGATCGCCGAGGAGCTCGGCTGGCGTCATGACGTCATTTTCACCAGCGGCGCGAGCGAGGCGGTCGAGATTGTCGCCGCCCGCGCGAAAGCGGCTGGGCGGGCGCACGGCGCAACCGAGCATGCGATCGTCCATCATGCGATGGGCGAGGCCTCGACGGTCATCCCGGTCGGGTCGGATGGCTTGATCGACGAAGCGGCGCTCGACGCACTGCTGGCCCAGGGGCCGGCGCTGGTCGCGATCCAGCACGTCAACAACGAGACCGGCATCATCCAGCCGCTCGACCGGCTCGCGCCGCGCATTCGGGAGGCGGGATCGCTGCTGCTCGCCGATTGCGCGCAGAGCGCCGGCAAGCTGCCGCTGCCGGATGCCGATTTCATCGCCGCCTGCGCCCACAAGCTCGGCGGTCCACCGGGTATCGGCGTGCTGCTGGTTCGCGACCTGGCGACGCTCGACGCCGTCGGCGGGCAGGAGAAGGGCTATCGGCGCGGCACCCAGGATGCGCCTAACGCGCTGGCCTTCGCGGCGGCGCTGGCGGCGCGGCCTTACGATCTCGATCGATTGGCGGAGTTGCGCTTGCGGCTCGAGGACGGGGTCAGGGCAGCGGGCGGGGTGATTGTCGGCGACGACGCGCCGCGAATCGCAACAATTGGCGCCGTGGCCCTGCCGGGCGCGTCGAACGCGTCGCTGCTCGTCCAGTTCGATCTCGCCGGGATCGCGGTATCGGCCGGCAGCGCCTGCGCCTCAGGCGCTATGAAGGGTAGCGCGGTGCTCGTCGCGATGCAGGTGCCGCCCGAAATTGCCGGCGCGACCCTGCGCATCAGCTTCGGGCCGAACACCAGCGAGGCTGACGTCGAGCGTTTCCTCGCCGAATGGTCGCGCATTGCGGCCCGGGCACAAGCTGCGTGATCTACCTCGACTATCAAGCGACGACCCCGGTCGCGCCGGAGGTCGCCGCGGCGGTGCAACCGTGGATCGCCGACAGATTCGCCAATCCGCACTCGCCGTCGACTTGGGGGCGGGAAGCTGCAGCGGCGATCGAAGTGGCGCGCGCGCAGGTTGAGCGGGCGATCGGGCTCGACGGCGGCAGCGTCGCGTTCACCGGAAGCGCGACCGAGGCGCTCAACTGGGCGCTCAAGGGCACGGTCGAGCTGGCACCAAAGCACCGTAACCGGATCATCACCGTCGCGACCGAGCATGCCGCGGTGCTCGACACCTGCGAATGGCTCGCCGGGCAGGGGATCGACCTCACCGTACTGCCGGTCGGGCCGGATGGCCTGCTCGACCTCGCCGACCTTGAGCGCGAGCTCGACGACCGGGTGTTGGTCGTCGCGGTAATGCTCGTGAACAACGAGATTGGCGTCATCCAGCCGATCGGTGAGGTCGCGCGCCTGGCGCACTCCTGCGGTGCGCTGATGCTGTGCGACGCGGTGCAGGGTCTAGGACGCGTGGCGATCCCGGACGGTCCCGATCTGGTGGCGGTTTCGGCGCACAAGATCCATGGGCCCAAGGGCATTGGCGCCTTGTGGATGCGATCAGGCGCCGAGCCAGCGCCGCTGATCCATGGCGGCGGACAGGAGCGGGGATTGCGGTCGGGGACGTTGTCGCCCGCTCTATGTGTAGGCCTCGGCGCGGCAGCAAAACTCGCGTCCGAACGGTTCGAACAGGACCGAGCGCACGTCGAAGAGCTGTGGATCACCGCCGGGTCATCTCTGATGACCGACTGGGTCATCAACGGCAGCATGACCGAGCGCTACCACGGCAATTTGAACGTCTATTGGCCTGGGGTGGATGCGGCGCGCTTGATAGGAGATCTGCGTGACATCGCCTTCTCGCTCGGCAGCGCCTGCGCCAGTGGGTCGGGACGCCCGAGCCACGTGCTGCGCGCCTTGGGCCTGTCCGACCGCGACGCCCGGTCGTGCATCCGGCTCGGGTTCGGCCGCTACACGACCGCGGAAGAAATCATCGACGCGGTGAATCGGATCGACGCGGCCGCGCGTGAGCAACGGGATTTAGCTGCTTGACGTTGGTGCGGTTTTTCAAGGCGGACGGGACGCTCGACAAGGAAGTCGAAGCGGCGCCCGACCAACGGTTGCTCGACGTCGCCTGGGCCGCGCGCCAGCCGCTCGAAGGGGCGTGCGAGGGGGTGATGGCCTGTTCGACCTGCCATGTGATCGTCGACCCGGAGGATTTCGCCAAACTTCCGCCGGCAAGCGAGGAGGAAGAGGATTTGCTCGACCTTGCCAGCCACGCCGGACGAACGTCGCGGCTTGCCTGCCAAATACTGCTGACCGAGGAGCTTGAACGGTTGAGCGTCCGGATACCGTCGGGCGCGACCAACTGGATGGGGCGTTAGCCGCCCGTATCGGCGTTGGGATCGAGCTCCGGCGGAGCGTCCGGATCATTCTTTTCGCGAGGGGGCCCAGGCGGCCGCATGGCCTCCAATCCCTTAAGGGTGAGCCGCCCCTGTTGGTCCACATCAAGCGCCTGAAAACGCACCTGCGCCGCTTTTTCGAATTCATTCCGCGAAATTCCCCGACTGAAGTCGGTGTCGGCCGCGGTCACCGGTTCGGGCAGGCCGAACAAGCCGTATTTCTCGCGGTCCATGGGCGCGATCACCTGTTCGTAGTGATCGATCTCGTCAGGTGCGATTTCGCCATCATGGTTGGTATCGAGCAGGCCGAAAAAGCGGTCGGCGTCAGCCTGCATTTCGGCGAGGGAAAGCGACCCATCATGGTTGCTGTCGGCCTGCGCGAACCACACCGCCAGCGGTTCATTGCCGTCGACGAACGGTTCGCCCATCGGGCTGATGAACGGCCGCCCGGAATGCCCGTGCGACGTCGCGGCGCCAATCGGAGATGGCGACAGCGCGGCCAGGCCGGTCAACAGGATCATCGAAGTTCGCATGATTGCCTTCCGTCCTATTGTGATTGTCCGTCTGCCGGCGGCAGCGGAACGCCGTAGCGGTCGTCGGGCGAATCGTCCGGTCGAGTGACCCGCCGCCGCTTGGCCGGCGGCAGCAGGGCTTTGAGCTGTTCCAGGCTGAGTCTTCCCGAATGGCTCGCATCAAGCAGTTGGAACCGTTCGACGCCGGCCTGCCGGAACTCAGCGAGCGTGACCGACCGATCGAGGTTCGCGTCGGCCGCGGCGACCGGCTCCGGAATGTTGAGCAAGGCATAGCGCGCGGCGCCCTGCAAACCCCCGCCTAGCCCCGCGGTCGTCATGGTCCTTCGGTGTTGTTCCTCGCTTTCGCCCGCCGGGAGTTTCTCTCCACCGGGTCGCCGCAGCCGCGCGTTGACCTGGATTTCGGGCGCGACTTCCCATTCGTACTCAATCACTTCTTCAGGATCGATGCTGCCATTGCCATCAGTATCGAGCTTGGCGAAGAAGCGGGCCGCGTCGGCCTGCATTTCATCGATGGTCAGCACCCCGTCCTGGTTGCGGTCGGCCTCGCGGAACCAGCGGGCCAGGGCATCGTCGATCGAGCTGCGCGCCCGGAATGGTTCGCCCATCGGGCTGATGAACGGGCGGCCGGCATAGCCGGTGACGACAATGGGCTTGTCGGCCGGGGCTGGCGCGGCGGCGGCGAGGATCAGAAGCAGAGCGGTAGCCGGCATGCGCAAAGTCCCTTCGACGCGAACTGCCGTGCTCTCCGCCATCGGGTGAATGCAAGATGAAGGTTGGATGAAACTTGCGCGCAAAGTCGGGCTTGCCCATATGCCCCGCGGGAGTCGGGCGGACGGGACTGTCGCCAACCTGGTCAGATCCGGAAGGAAGCAGCCACAGTGATTTCGTTCCGGGTCGTTCGGCTCCCACCGCTCGCAATGCCGCGCATCACCCCCTAAACCAACCCGATGAACGATGCCGAATCGCCCGCGCTGGGCCTCGATTTGCCCGAAGTGCCGGTGAAAGCCGTGGACGCACCTGCGTACCGCGTGCTGGCGCGCAAATATCGTCCGCAGACCTTTGCCGAGCTGATCGGGCAGGACGCGATGGTCCAGACGCTGGGCAATGCCATTGCGCGGGGACGGATCGCGCATGCGTTTCTGCTCACCGGGGTGCGCGGGGTCGGCAAGACCTCGACCGCGCGGCTGATTGCCAAGGCGTTGAACTGCGTCGGCCCGGACGGGCAGGGCGGACCGACGATCACCCCGTGCAACATCTGCGAGCCGTGCCGTGCGATTAGCGAAGGCCGCCACATCGACGTAATCGAGATGGACGCCGCGTCGCACACTGGCATCGACGACATTCGCGAGATCATCGACGCGGTCCGCTACGCGTCGGTCAGCGCGCGTTACAAAATCTATATCATCGACGAAGTTCACATGCTTTCGAAGAGCGCTTTCAATGCGTTGTTGAAGACGCTTGAGGAACCGCCTGAACACGTCAAATTCCTGTTCGCAACCACCGAAGTCAACAAGGTGCCGGTGACGGTGCTATCGCGCTGCCAGCGCTTCGACCTGAGGCGAATCCCGGCGGACAAGCTCGCCTCGCACTTCGCGCAGGTGTCAGAGGCGGAAGGGGTCGAGGTCGAGACCGAGGCTTTGGGCATGATCGCCCGGGCGTCCGAGGGTTCAGCGCGCGACGGTCTGTCGATTCTCGACCAGGCGATTGCCCACGGCGCCGGCAGCGTCACCGCCGACCAGGTGCGCGACATGCTGGGATTGGCCGATCGCGGGCGCATCCGGCGCTTGCTCCAGCTCGTCCTGTCGGGCGATGCCGCCGCGGCGCTGGCAGATATCGACGAAGCGCACCAGCTCGGGATCGACCCGACCCAGCTGCTGCGCGGGTTGATGGAAGCGCTCCACGGGGCGACCCGGGCCAAGGCCGGTGCGCAAGGTGATGCGCTGCAATCCGCCGAAGAGCGCGAAACCGCCGAGACCATGGCGCAACAATTGTCGTGGGGGGCGCTCCACCGGCTGTGGCAGATGCTGCTCAAGGGTCTGCAGGACGTCGCGATCGCGCCCGACCCGCGCGAAGCGGCGGAAATGGCGCTGTTGCGGCTGATCCACGCCGCCGATTTGCCCGATCCGGCGGCGCTGGTGGCCAAGCTGAGCGGCGAGGGGACGACAGCCACTTCCACCGCAGCCAGCCCCAACAAGGGTAACGGCACGACCGCGGCGTTGCCGGCGGACTTCCCGGCCCTGGTCAAACGGCTCGAACAGGCGGGCAAGCACAGCCTCGCGGTCCAGCTCCACGATCAGGTCGGGTTGGTCCGCTACGCCCCGCCCGAGCTGGTCCTCAAACCAACGCGGCCGCTCGGCGGCGATTGGCCGCGGACCCTCGGGACCGAGCTGAAATCGGTTACCGGAGCGACCTGGCGGGTGTCGCTGTCGGACGAAGCCGGTGAGCCGTCGCTGTTCGACCAGGAGAAAATCGCCGAGGAGCGCGTTCGCGCCGATGTGCTTGCCGATCCCAACGTCCGGGCGGTGATGGACGCATTTCCCGAAGCTCAGCTCGAGACCTTCGACGCTACGAAAGGCCACTGACATGCCCGAGACCCCCGATCTCAACGAAATCCTGCAGATGGCCCAGAATGCCCAGGCCGAGCTGCAGAAGGCCCAGGAGACGCTCGACACGATCGAGGTTGAAGGCGCGTCCGGCGGCGGGCTGGTGACCATCCGCGCGACCGCCAAGGGGCGGGTGCTCGGGGTGTCGATCGATGACAGTTTGGTCCAGCAGCCGTTCGAGAAATCGATGCTGGAGGACCTGGTTGCGGCGGCCTTCAACGATGCCCGCGCCAAGGCCGACGCCGCGGCCGCGCAGGAACTCAACAAGATGAGCAGCGCGTTGCCGATGCCTCCGGGGTTTAAACTACCCTTCTAAACTTGTTTCCAACCGTAATTCGCGCATGATGCCGCTCTCGACGGGGAGTTGGCTAGTGACGCTCGGCGCAATGCAGGACTTTCCGCTGCGTATCATGCGCATCCTCGATCATGCCGAGCGCGAGCATGGCAACCGCGAGATCGTGGCGGCGCGCGCCGATGGCACGACCGTCCGCACCAATTGGCGGCGGCTGGCCCGCGATGCGCGCCGCCTCGGCCAGGCGCTCGAACGGCTCGGAGTGAAGCCGGGCGACCGGGTCGCGACGCTGGCGATGAATCACGACCGCCATTTGATTACCTGGTTCGGGGTGATCGGCATGGGCGGGGTGCTCCACACCATCAATCCGCGGCTGTTCGACGACCAGCTCGAATATATCGCCAATCATGCCGGCGACAGCGTGCTGCTGTACGATGCGGCGTTCGCGCCGTTGGTCGAGCGGATGACGCCACGGTGGACGACGATTGAGCATTTCATCTGCTTCGACAGCGACTTCGACGATCTGCTCGACGCCGAGGACGGCGACTATCGCTGGCACGAAGGCGATGAACGCGATCCTTGCGGCCTGTGCTACACCAGCGGCACCACCGGCAATCCCAAGGGCGTGCTCTACGAGCACCGCTCGACCGTGCTCCACACCATGGCGATCATCGCGCCCGACATTTTCGACGTGTCGGCGCGCTCGGCGATGCTGCCGGTGGTGCCGATGTTTCACGCCGGCAGCTGGTGCATTCCCTATGCCGCGGCAATGACCGGGTTCAAGCTCGTGGTCTGCGCCGACAATCAGCCCGAACGGCTGTGCCGGATGTTCAACGAGGAGGGGATCACCCATTCGGCCGGGGTGCCGACGGTGTGGCTGAGCATGATCGACCATGTCGAGCGGACCGGGGCATCGCTGGGCAAGTTGCATACGGTGATCATCGGCGGCTCCTCCGCGCCACCGGCAACCATCCGCTGGTTCCGCGACCGTGGCGTCCGGGTCAACCATCTGTGGGGCATGACCGAAATGTCGCCGGTCGGGACGGTCGGCGCGCCCCCGGGCGACTGGGACACGATGAGCGAAGACGAGCGCCTCGCCTATATGGCGCGGCCCGGCCGCTCGATGTTCGGCGTTGAGCTGCGGGTAATCGACGACGCCGGCAATGTCCTTCCGCGCGACGGGGTCAGTTCCGGCAAACTGCAGACCCGCGGGCCGGGCGTCGTCGCGCGCTATTTCAAGGAGGACCATGACGCGGTCGACGCCGACAATTGGTTCGATACCGGCGACGTCGCGGTCATCCATCCCGACAATTCACTGCGCCTGACCGACCGCGCCAAGGACGTGATCAAGTCCGGCGGGGAGTGGATCAGCTCGATCGAACTCGAAAATGCCGCGGTCGGCTGCCCCGGCGTCGCCGAAGCGGCGGCGATCGGGATCCACCATCCCAAATGGGACGAGCGGCCGCTGCTGCTGGTGGTCCGGACGGCGGGGAGTGACGTCGGCGGCGACACCATCCGCGCCCATCTCGCCACCCAGGTCGCGAAATGGTGGCTGCCCGACGCGATCGAGTTCGTCGACGACCTGCCCCATACCGCGAGCGGCAAGCTGTCGAAGAAGGACCTGCGCGACCAATATCGCGATTACCGCTTCGCCAATGCGGAAGCGATGGTCGGCCGCGACTAGTAAAAAGCGGCGAGCGCGCCTAATTGGCACGCGACCTCCGTAACCCCATCAGTTCAAGGAATCCGCGACCCCATGGCCGCTCAATATGCTTATGTGATGAAGGACATGACCAAGTCCTTCCCCGGCGCGCAGAAGCCGGTGCTCAGCCACATCAACCTGCAATTCTACCACGGCGCCAAGATCGGCATCGTCGGGCCGAACGGCGCCGGCAAGTCGACCCTGATCAAAATC
>Ga0268265_10004078_pt1 | contig 10263 bp, 13 predicted proteins | sample KBSSwiS52_FD_190355 | JGI IMG/M metagenome (GOLD analysis project Ga0268265, IMG submission 190355) | Switchgrass rhizosphere microbial communities from Kellogg Biological Station, Michigan, USA - KBS Switchgrass S5-2 (SPAdes) (version 2) | ecosystem: Host-associated > Plants > Roots >...
GGCGCACCAGCGCCGGTGTGGGGTCGCCGGCGGGCGTCAGGCTCGCGCCGAAGACGACGATCGCACGCATCCGCCGCCCGCAGGCGCCTCAGGCGGCCGGGCTCTCGCCCTGGGCGTCGTTGCTGCTGCGGGATTCGCCGCCGTTCATCGGCGGGTTGTAGCCGTCGATCATGTCGGCCAGCTCTTCGCGGCGGATCGCGCTCGTGACGTTGAGGCGCGTGAGGATCTCCACGTCCCCGTAACGCTCCTTGGCCACCTCCAGATGATTGCGCCAGGCGCGGACCGCGAGATTGTCGGTTTCCCCGGCCATCACGATCGTCCGCCCCGTCCCGCTGCGTTGCGCGATGACATAGTTGGCGCCAGCCGGCGGTACGAAGCGGTTCTCGTCCAGCGGCATATACCGATAGCGAGTCCCCGATTTCCCGACGAATTCAATCTGTTGGGACAATTTTCTCTCTCAAGTTCAACAATACGACGCGGCCGGCCCTCTCGCCCGTCCCAAGGGATAGCTGGTGCACTGGGGCGAAAGCTAGGCGGCCCCACCGCACCCCGATCACGTCTGCGCGAAAATGCGCCGGACGGTCCGATGCAGAAGGCGTTCGGTCGCAGAGCATACGCTGCTAAGGTCTGCGGTCTAGGGGGACCCGACTCGACGGCGGGTGCGGCCTATTGGAGCATGGCGCCCGTAGATGGACGATCCCGCCGAATTCAGCCTGCAGAAGTCCGCAGACGCCGTCACGGCTGTACTGACCGGCGACTGGACGGCGGTCACCCTCGGCTCCGCCGGCATCGAGCTGGACCAGGCCTTGGCCGGGGTGAAGCGCATCGTCCTCGACCTCACCCAGATGGATCGGATGGATACGGCCGGCGCCTTTGCGGTGATCCGCGCCGCAGGCCCCCGCTTCGATCTGAAATCGATCCAGGCGCGCCCTGAGACCCATCGCCTGCTCAAGCTTGTGGACGACGCCCACAACGTGCCGCCCGAGGAGATGCGCAGGCTGCCCAGCCTGCGCCAGGTGGTCGAACGCATCGGCAAGGGCGTGATCGACCTGGCCAGCGATGTCTGGGACACCATCATCTTCGCCGGGCACCTGCTGGCGGTGATGTGGCTGACGATCCTCCACCCCAAGCGGCTGCGTCTTGCGGCGTGCGTCGCGCTGGCGGAGCGGGCGGGGCTGGACGCCATTCCGATCGTCGCCACCACGTCGTTCTTCATCGGGGCGGTGGTCGGCCTCCTGGGCGCCAACATGCTTCAGCAGTTCGGCGCCGAGGTGTTCGCCGTGGAGTTGATCGGAATCGCGGTGCTGCGGGAATTCAGTATCATCATCACGGCCGTGCTCCTGGCCGGGCGCTCGGCCTCCAGCTTCGCCGCCGAGATCGGTTCGATGAAGATGAACCAGGAAATCGACGCCATGAAGGTGATGGGCGTCGACCCGTTCGAGGCGCTGGTGTTTCCGCGGTTCGTCGCCTTGCTGATCACCATCCCGCTCCTGACCTTCGTGGCGACGATCGCGGGGTTGTTCGGCGGTCTGATCGTGACGTGGTCTGTGCTCGACCTGGGACCGACCTTCTTCGTGCAGCGGATCGTCGACAACGTGGGCTACAAGCACTTCCTGGTGGGCCTGTCGAAAGCGCCGGTGATGGCCACGGTGATCGCAGGCATCGGCTGCCGCCAGGGGCTGGAAGTCGGCAACGACGTGGAGAGCCTTGGCCGGCGGGTGACCGCGGCCGTCGTGCACGCGATCTTCGCCATCATCCTGATCGACGCCATCTTCGCCCTGATCTACATGGAGGCCGACATTTGACGGCTCAGCCTCCCACCCTCGAGCCCGAGCTCGACGAATACGGCCTGACGACCACCGGTCCGGCCGTGGAGGTGCGAGGCCTGGTTTCGGCGTTCGGCAGCCAGGTCGTCCACGAGGGTCTGAACCTGACGCTCCGGCGCGGCGAGATCCTGGGCGTGGTCGGGGGGTCCGGGACCGGCAAGTCGGTGCTGCTGAACACCATCATCGGGCTGCGGCTGCCGCAGGCCGGCGTCGTCAAGGTGTTCGGCCAGGATCTGCGGCGGGCCTCCAGCCGCCGCTGGACGGTGATCGAGCGTCGGTGGGGCGTGCTGTTCCAGCAGGGCGCGCTGTTCTCCAACCTGACGGTCAAGGAGAACGTGGCCGCGCCGCTCTTCGAGCACACCAGCCTGTCGCGCAAGGAAGTCTGGGAACTGGCCGACCTGAAAATCGCCATGGTTGGGCTCGGCCCCGAAGCGGCGGGCCGCAAGCCCGCGGAGCTGTCCGGCGGCATGCGCAAACGCGCGGGCCTCGCGCGCGCCCTCGCCCTCGATCCGGAACTGCTGTTCCTAGACGAGCCGACCGCCGGCCTCGACCCGATCAGCGCCGGGGCCTTCGACGAACTGATCCGTGACCTGCAGTCGAGTCTGAGGCTGACGGTCCTGATGATCACCCACGATCTCGACACGCTCTACGCCATCACCGACCGGGTCGCGGTGCTCGCCGACCGTAAGGTGGTCGCCACCAAACCGGTGCATGAGCTTGAAAAGTCCGATCATCCGTGGATTCAGGAATACTTCCTGGGACCGCGCGGCCGAGCGGCCGCCGGGGCTCGGGCGGGGGGCTGATGGAAAAGAACGCCAACTACGCCCTCGTCGGGCTCTCAACCCTGTTGCTCACCATAGGGTTGGTGATCTTCATCGCATGGATCGCGCGCATATCGTTCACCCAGGACTACGATCTCTACGACATCCTGTTCGAGGGACCGGTCCGCGGCCTGAGCCAGGGCGGCGAGGTGCACTTCAACGGCATCAAGGTGGGCGAGGTCACCAAGATCCGCCTCAATCCGCCCAACCCGAGCCAGGTTCGCGCCACCGTGCGGGTGACGTCCGACGTCCCGATCCGCCAGGACTCCTATGCCGTCCTGGAACCCCTCGGGATCACCGGCGTCAACCTGGTGCAGATCTCGGCCGGCACGACGGCCAAGCCGCTGCTGAAGGACGTGACGCCGAAGGACCAGATCCCGGTCATCGGCAGCCAGCGCAGCGCGCTTTCAGACCTGCTGGAGGGCGGCGGCACGGTGCTGACCCGCGCCATCGAGACGCTGGACCAGGTCAAGCTCGTCCTATCGGACAAGAACATCGCGGCGTTCTCGGGCAGCCTGGAGGACATCCACGCGCTCACGACCGAGCTGCGCGCGCAGCGGGCGGTGATCGCCGATGCGCGCAGGACCCTGCAGAGCATCGACGGCACGGCGCAGTCGATCACGGCGCTCGCCAACGGCGACGGCAAGCGCACCTTGGCGAACCTCGCCGAGGCCGCCACCGAAGCCAAGGGCGCGGCCACAGAGGCGCGCGCGCTGGTCACCCAACTACAGACCCCGGTGGGCGACTTCGCCAATTCCGGCCTGCCGCAGATGACCAACGCCGCGGTGCAGTTGCAGCAGGCGGCGGAGGCGATGGAGCGACTGGCCAATGACATCCAGGCCAGCCCGCAGGGGGCGCTCGGCAAGCCGCGGGCGGTGGAAATCAAGGTGAAGCCATGACCGTCGGCAAGACCCTCGCGCGCATGGCCGCGCTGATCGCCTGCGCCGCAGGCCTGTCGGCCTGCATCTCGCTGTTGCCGAAGTCGAAGCCGGCCCAGCTCTACCGGTTCGACACCGCGCCGATCGCGGCGGCCGCGCCGGACGCCGTGCAGGCCAAGCCGTTCGCCGTCCTGCGGGCGCGCGGCGGCTTCGATCCGGCCGCGGCGGGCGACCGGATGCTGACGCTCGACGGCCAGCAGGTGGCCTACATCGCCGAGGCGCGGTGGGCGGCGCCGGCCATGGTGCTGTTCGACCAGGCCCTCTCGCGCGCGTTCGACGCCAACACGGGCCCTGCCCGCCTGGTCGGCCGCGGGCAGACCGGACGCGCGCAACTCATCCTGCAAATCGACGTCCGCGAGTTCGCCGCGGTCTACGAGGCGGGGCCGCAGTCGGCGCCGACCGTCGTGGTCCGGGCCCATGCCAGCCTGGTGCGCGGGCTGGACCGCACCCTAGTGTCGGAGAGGATGTTCGAGTCGAAGATTAAGACCGGCGACAACCGGGTCTCGGCGATCGCGGCCGGCTTCGAAAAGGCGGTCGGCGACGTTCTGGGCCAGGTGATCGCCTGGACCAACGCCAGCGGCGGCTCCGCCTGAGCGTCTAAGCGATCCCGGCGATCCGCTTGGCGGCGGTGACGGTGTTCTGCAAGAGGCAGGCGACGGTCATCAGGCCGACGCCGCCCGGCACCGGGGTGATGTGGCCGGCCACCTGGCTCGCGGTCTTGAAGGCCACGTCCCCCACCACCTTGGTCTTGCCCTCGGCCGCCTTGATCGGATCGTCGAAGGGCACGCGGTTGATGCCCACGTCGATCACCGTCGCGCCCGGCTTGATCCAACTCGCCTCGATCATCCGCGGGCGTCCCACGGCGGCCACCAGGATGTCGGCCTCGCGGCAGACGGCGGCGAGGTCGCGGGTGCGTGAGTGGGCGATGGTGACGGTGCAGTCGGCGGCCAGCAGCAACTGGGCGATCGGGCGGCCGACCAGCACCGAGCGGCCGACCACCACGGCCCGCAAGCCGGTCAGGTCGCCCAGGGTCTCGCGCAGCATGATCATGCAGCCCAGAGGCGTACAGGGGATCAGCGCCGGCTGGCCGCTGGCCAGGCGCCCGGCGTTGACCACATGCAGGCCGTCGACGTCCTTGTCGGGGTCGATGGCGGCCAGCACCGCCTTCTCGTCGAGGCCCTTGGGCAACGGAAGCTGGACCAGGATGCCGTGGATGAGCTTGTCGGCGTTCAGATCGGCGATCAGCGCCAGGAGCTCGTGCTGGCTGGCGTCGGCCGGCAGACGGTGGGTGACTGAATGCATGCCGGCGGCGCGGGAGTGCTCGCCCTTGGAACGCACGTAGATCTGGCTGGCCGGGTCCTCGCCCACCAGGACCACCGCCAGGCCGGGCTGCAGGCCGTGGTCCGCGCGCAAGCGAGCGACCTCGGCGCCGACCTCCTCGCGCAGGCGCTCGGACAATACCTTGCCGTCGATGATCTGGGCTTCCGCCATGGCCGAGCTCCGGGAGGGTTGCGGCTCGGGACCTAGCGGTTTGCGCCTCGACTGGCAACGCGCCGCAGCCAGGCGGCCACCGCCCAGGCGTGGGCGTCATGCCGAAGGGCGGCGATGGCGGCGTGTGGGTCCATCCAGACCAGGGTGTGGTCGTGCTCGACCTTGGCCGCCGGATCCTCCCCCGTCACCATCGCGGTCCAGAAGCCGCCTCGGTTGTCGAACGGCTTGCCCTCGGTATTGACGAAGTACTGGTCGGCGCGGGCGAAGCAGATCCCGGGAACCACCGCCATCCCGGTCTCCTCCGCGAATTCGCGGACCAGGGCCTGGGCTTCCGTCTCGCCGGGGTCGATCGCGCCGCCCGGAAGGTCGTGCCAGGGCGCAGCGCCAGGCTTCTCGATCCGCACCAGGGCGATGCGCCCGTCGCGCTCGACGACGCCGAAGGCCGCAGGCCGGTCGGGGTAGTCGCGGCCCGGCTGGGGCTCGCCGAATTGCGGAACGGCCTGCATCAATCGGCTCCGTAGAGGGCGTCGTACGGATCGGTGCGGCCGGCCTCCACGTCGGACACGTCGATCGGCGACCAGCCCACCTTTTCGCTGGCGCTCATCCGCCAGGCCAGGACGATCAGGTCCCGCAGCTCCGAGGCGCCGGCGGCCAGCCGCTGGGCGGCGAAGGCGACGCCGCGCGGGTCGGAATCGCGAAAGGCGCCGGCCTTCTCCAAGGCGTAGAATGGCTCCACCTGCCGCCAGGTTTCCGCGAGGTAGGCGGCGACGTTCGCCTCCAGCGGCCCGGTGGGGACTTTCAGCGGCGCCAGGCGGGACGAGACCATGGCCTGGCGCAGGTTGTCGTGGACAAAGGCGCTCTCGAAGGAGCCATGCACCTTGGCGGTCGTGTAGCCCCGCGGGTTGGGATAGGCGCCCCAGCCGTTGAAGTGCGCGCTGACGTGCAGCGGCTGGGCGCCGTCGCCGACGTAGTGGCCCAGGTCGCCGAGGGTGGCGAGGATCAGGGCTTCTCGGCGATGGCGGTCCTGCGTGAACCAGGCCCGGTGCGCGCGCCAGCGCGGATTGCGCTCCGCCGCCGCCAGCACCCGCCACAGGGCGAAGTCCTTCGCCAGTTGCTGAGTCTGGTCGACGATGGAATACGGCAGGTACCCGGCCTGCCACTGATCAGTCCCGGCCGCGCGCAGGGCCGTCTCGTAGTCGGCGCGGGTGGGCGGAAGGGCGGTGAGCTGCGGGCCGCCCAGGATGCGGCCATCGTCCTCGACGTCGACGAAGTGGGCGGCGTTGCGGTCGTGGTCGTGGACCTTTCCAGCGTCCTTGGAGCGGTCCGGCTCGCGGGAGAGCTCGCCCAGGTCTTCGGGCGTCCGGCTGGTGCGCAGGAAGGCCGGAATTTCCGCCGGCAGAGCCCGGGCGGCCGCCACGCCGATCAGGCGATGGCCCACCCCGCCCCAGGCGAAGGCGGAGCCAGGGGCGAGCAGGCCCACGAGCGAGAGGACGAGGCCCAGGCTGCGCGTCACGTGGTCTCCTTAGGCGTCGATCCCGAGGGCGGTTTCAACCCGGGCGATCCAGGCCGTTGTCCGCGGATAGGCGGACAGGTCGAATCCCCCGTCCGGGGCCATCCGCGTATAGGCCACCAGTGCGACGTCCGCGAGACTGACGGTCTCGCCGACCAGGAAGCTGGAGTGGGCCAGCCCATCCTCGAGGCGCCGCAGGGCCGCCCTGCCCCGCTCCACAAGCCTGTCGTCGAGGTCTGTGGGCGAGCGTCCCAGGTACTTCACCTGGAAGCGCGCCACGGCGACGTAGGGTTCGTGGCTGTACTGTTCCCAGAACATCCACTCGAACATCCGCGCCCGATCGTAGGCGGCGGCGGGAACAAGGGTGGAGCGTTCCGCCAGATGCAGGATGATGGCGTTGGACTGCGCAAGGGGCCGGCCGTCGTCCAGCACCACGACCGGAACCTGTCCGGCCGGGTTCATGGCCAGGAACGCGTCCGTCCGGGTCTCGGACTTCAGGATGTCGGTTTCGATCCATTCGTAGGAGAGACCAAGATAGTCTGCAGTCCACTTTACTTTCAGGCAGTTGCCCGAGATGGAATCGCCATAGATCCGCATGCAAATCTCCGCCGCTCAGGACATAGAATCGCCTAAATTTGAATCGAGCGGCCGCGACAATTTGCGCAATATGTTAACTATCTTGTGAATTTGCGGGGTTGCGGCCGCACATGACTCCGACGTAATGTTCTGGAGCTACCAGATCAACGACGAAGGAGACGCCGTCTTGCGACGCCGCCTCGCCGCACTGGCCGCCGCGAGCATCCTCGGGGCCGGAATGAGCGCCCAAGCAGCACCCGCCGATCCTATCGGGGACCTGCTGATGTCCGTGGTCACCGGCTCGATACCGGGGACTCCCGCCTACACTTTGAAAGCCACGCTGTACCACGCCGGCGCCAAGGGCGTGGGCGCGCTCGACTCGCTGGGCTGCAAGGTGGTCGCCATGCGCACCGCCGCGGTCGACTCCAAGCTGATCCCGCGCCGCACGGTGCTGTTCATCAAGGAGACGGTCGGCATGCCGATGCCGGACGGCACCGAGCACGACGGCTACTGGTACGCCTCCGACGTCGGCGGCGCGATCAAGGGCGAGCGCATCGACCTGTTCACCGGCGGCAACGGTGCATCGATGAAGCCGATGATGCCGCTGAACCTGTCCCGGCTGTCGGCCGTCAAGGTCGGCCGGTTCGACGGCTGCCCCAAGTAGGCGGCCCGCCCTGACGGGCGAACCCGAGCCTCAGGTCTCGACGAACGCCCGCTCCAGCACGAATTCGCCCGGCTTGGCGATGGAGCCTTCGGTGTAGCCGCGTTCCAGCGCCAGCGTCTTGAGGTCGGCCAGCACCGAGGGGCCGCCGCACATCATCAGACGGTCCACGGCGGGGTCCAGCGGCGGCACGCCGAGGTCCTCGAAGATCTTGCCCGACGCGATCAGGTCGGTGATGCGGCCTTGGGTCCTGAACGGCTCGCGCGTCACGGTCGGGTAGTAGCGCAGCTTCGGCGCGACGAACTCGCCCAGGTCCGGGTCGTTGGGCAGGTCGTGCTCGAACATCTGACGGTAGTTGAGGTCGGCGACGTTGCGCACGGTGTGGGTGACGATCACCTCGTCGAAGCGGTCATAGACCTCCGGCTCGCGGGCCAGCGACAGCCAAGGGGCGAGGCCCGTGCCGGTGCCCAGCATGTAGAGGCGCTTGCCGGGGGTCAGCCCGTCGAGCACCAGGGTGCCGGTGGGCTTGCGCCCGACCAGGACCTGGTCGCCGACCTTGATCTTCTGCAGCCGCGAGGTCAGCGGGCCGTCCTGCACCTTGATGGAATAGAACTCCAGGTGGTCGGCCCAGGACGGCGAGGCGATGGAATAGGCGCGCACCAGCGGGCGGCCCTCCTCGGTCATCAGCCCGACCATGACGAACTGGCCCGACGCGAAGCGCAGGGTCGGATCGCGGGTGGTGCGGAACGAGAACAACTGGTCCGTCCAGTGCTGGACCCAGGTGACGGTCTCGAGGAAGAAGGCGCCGCTGGCCTTCGCGGCCGGCTTGGCCGTGGTCGTGACATCGGTCATGCGGTTTTGTCTCTAAAGGTCGCGAGGCGTCAGATGTCGCCGCCGACGTTGGTGACGGCGCCGGGCGCGCGGGCGAGATGTATGCCGCACTCGGTCTTATCCAAGCCTTTCCAGCGGCCGGCCCGAGTGTCGTCGCCATCTTCCGCCGGCTCCGTGCAGGGCCAGCAGCCGATGGACGGGAAGCCCTGGGCGACCAGCGGGTGGGCCGGAAGGTCGTGCTCGGCCGCATAGGCGTCGAGCTCGTCCTTGCCCCAGTTGGCCAGGGGATTGAACTTCACCTGATCGCCGGCCTCCTCGACGACGGGCAGGCTCAGCCGGTCGCCGCCGTGGAAGCGCTTGCGGCCGGTGATCCAGGCGTCGAATTCCGAGAGCGCACGGTCGAGCGGCACGACCTTGCGCACGTGGCAGCAGGCGTCGGTGTCGGTCTGGTGCAGCTTGGCCTCGGGATCGGCGACCGCCAGGTCCTGATAGTGCGGGCGCAGGTCGCGCACGTCCGTCAGGCCCAGCCGGGCAGCCAGGTTCTTGCGGTAGTCCAGCGTCTGGCCGAACAGCATGCCGGTGTCGAGGAACAGCACCGGGATGTCCGGCTTGATCTGGGCCACCAGGTGCAGCAGCACGGCCGACTCCGCCCCGAAGGACGAGACGAGCGCCAGCCTGTCGCCATAGGTGTCGATGGCGGCGCGCAGGATGGTCGAGGGGTGGGCGTGCCGCAGCTCTGCGTCGAGGCGCGCCGCAAGCGACCGGGGCCGCTCCAGATCGTCGTAAGCCATGCTCACTCCTTGCGCTCCACGAACGCCGGGGTCCGGCCGTCGGCGGCGCGCTGATAGACGTGGCGGAAGCGATGGGCCGCATGCTCCCAGTCCTCCGGCGTCGAGCCGTCGGCCGGCTCGAAGGCGTCGAAACCGCAGCGCAGCATGAACTGCGCCTGCTCGCGCAGGACGTCGCCCACGGCCCGCACCTCGCCCTTGAAGCCATAGCGCTCCCGCAGCAGGCGCGCGGAGGTGTAGGCGCGGCCGTCGCGATAGCCGGGGAACACCAGCGCCACCACGTGGATGCGCGGCAGGTCGTAGGCCAGAGCCCCGGCTTCCTCGTTGGACTCCAGGCGCACGCCCAGGGCTCGACCCTCGCCCAAGAGCCGGTCACCGTCGTTGGAGAAACGGGCGAGCGAGATGATCACGTCGCCACGCGGCAGCTCCGCCTCGTCGCAAACGCTGGTGAAGGCGTCCTCGACGGCGCCGAATCGGCCGTTCTCGTACCTAATGAGCGTCGGCATAGACGGCCTCCTTGAAGGGGGCGGCGCCCGTGCGGCGCAGGGTGTCGAGGAAGCGTTCGCCCTCCTGGCGCTGGCTCAGGTAGACCTCGACCATGGTGTCGATCGCCTCGGCGACGCGGTTGGCCGGCAGGGCTGGGCCCAGCACCTTGCCCACCGAGGCGTCCTCGGCGCCGGAGCCGCCCAGGGTGAGCTGGTAGAACTCCTCGCCCTTCTTATCGACGCCCAGGATGCCGATGTGGCCCACGTGGTGGTGGCCGCAGGCGTTGATGCAGCCGCTGATCTTGATCTTCAGCTCGCCGATCAGCTCAGCCCGGT
>Ga0268265_10004079_pt1 | contig 10261 bp, 8 predicted proteins | sample KBSSwiS52_FD_190355 | JGI IMG/M metagenome (GOLD analysis project Ga0268265, IMG submission 190355) | Switchgrass rhizosphere microbial communities from Kellogg Biological Station, Michigan, USA - KBS Switchgrass S5-2 (SPAdes) (version 2) | ecosystem: Host-associated > Plants > Roots >...
TCGGATTGGATGGGTGCTTGGCAGGCTGGTTGACGTTGATGTGCCGCTCGAGATCGCCCAGTATGCCGAGGGCCAGCGGTTTGTGGCGTTCTTTCCCTTGAACGAAGTGCATGACGGAGACAAGCAAGTTCCGCAGTATCTCGCGATTCTCACCGAGAACAAGGACGGTCAAGCGGATGACTTTACGCAAGTGCGCGTTTTCACATGGAATGTGAAGAAACATCGGTACGAAACGGCATATCGCGAACGCAACCTCGCGGGCGTGCTCCCAGTCACCGTGACGCATGAGACTTTCGACAAGGAAGGCGATTTGCCGGTTTTTATTCTGCGGGTAAAAGACGATGCAGGCACAACTACGGAGCGCAAATACAAATTAAATACTCCGCTGGTCAAGAGAGTGCTGGCGCCAGGAGAAGTGCCCGCACCACGAACGTCCGCGAAGCGGGGAAAGAAAAGGGGAAAATAACGCAGCAGTCAGCCGCGACTTTTTGTAGCCTCATGGATTATTGAAAACAAAGGACGTATTGGCTTTGTTTCGCAGTCTTTAATGTAATTGTATGGGTTTAGTAATATCGTATAACGATATATCTAAGGCCAATTGATGGGAGCAACATCTGGTTAGTTTCAAGATTTTTGCTCCTCAACGAGAAAAATCTGCCGCTGCGGCAGAAATGCCGCAAGTCTCCTTGCACATTTCCGAGAAACTATTCAGATTTCAATCTTTAAGGGCGGCGGAACGTTGTCGCCACGGCGGCGCCTCTGTAAGCGCTCTAGCTGGTCTTGGGCACGATATAGTTGCCGATCCACATGTGCCTCATAGCGGAGAATTCTATTTGCGGCGTCGTCTGATGGAAGGCTAGCGCTAAGAACCTTAGATGAGAGCTCGGCCCAGCGTTCCGATAACAGGTCTTTCGCCGATTGCTCGAGTTCCACAATTTCTTTGTCCAGGAGTGTGATGAATTGCTGGTACTTGTCCGGCGACACCGACTTACCGGCAAACGGAAGATTGGCCGTCCAATGGAAACCAAGGCAATTCAGCATATCGGTTAAACGTTCATACGAAAAGTCATCGTCCCGCATCACTTCTTCTTTGATATCGCGGATCGCGTTACGTAACGTTAGAATCCCGGAAGGCGTGCGTCTCAAATTCCGCAGTGTCTCCTGATTCGCGGCAACTTTTTCTCGCAACGAAGCAGTACTTTTACGGGTCAATGGCCTCTCGGCGCGCATCAACATCCACTCAACAAAATCCTTGTTGAATGCGTCGACACCTATTGTGCCAAGCCACTCGTGGATCGCGGCCAGTCGTTCTGCAAGTCCGCCATTCTCTGCCCGGACTACGCGCGTGAGCCTCCACCAACAGCTCGCAATCCTTTCCACGAGCAGTTTCTCAGTCGGTCCAATCGGCTGATACTCGTCGACCAATTCGGCAAGGAGGCTCTGAAACCCTTCGGCGTTTCCATTCTCAGTGGCTATCATTTCCTTGGCAAGAATCCCGTGTTTGAGGGCGTTTTGCCTAACCATTGCTTTTCCACGGGCAGATTTAGGACCAGTGGATTTCGTGGCATTCTTGCGGTTCGCTTCAAGTTGCTTCTGGGAAGTGCGTTTCAAAAAGATCTAGCTCCGGCATACGCGATTGCGGTCGTACGATTTTAGACCACTTGCTCGAAAATACGCGTCACCGAGAAAACCTTCGTGCGATCGAGAATCGCGAATCACGAGAGACGTTACAGCACATCGTATCGTGCCGTAGCCGATTCCCAGTGGTCGCCCAAATTCGAGGAGTTGATAGTCAGGTCGCCGATCATTTGTTAACAACAACTAGCGCCGGATGCTGGAAAGAACGCGTCAGATTGGCAGATGCTGGCCAACCTGGACCCAACACCATCTGACTGGGCATCCGAGTTGAGATTTAGGGGCAGGTATGCTTGCCAATGGGAGTCGGAGATCGATTCGTAACTTTGAAAGTGGAACCTGTTCGCAGACACGATTTCTTGTACTTGCCCAGCTAAACTTGTTTGGCTTTCACCTTCTGGTCGAGGATTAGGTTCTGAAGGTATTTCGACCCTTCCTTTTGGTAGGTCACGACCCCACCCTGCAGGATGACCTCGCAAACCTGAGCCACACTCCGGCCCTCCCTCGCGGCGATTGCCTCGATGCTTTTCTTTAATTCGGATCGGACCCGAAATGTCAGCCTAGTTTCTTTTGTCATTTATCGGCTTGATCTTAGCATTCGGAAATGAACGCGCCTAAGCTGGTCGGTTGACAATCGAATCGCCATATGTCATCCTTTGGATGACAATAGCGCACTTCGGAGTGCACGCCATGGATAAAACTCAAACTCTGCTTCGATCCAACCTCGTGGTCGCGAACCGCACTTGGGGCAAACTCTCGCCAGCATCCATCGGGTCGCTCAAGGAGCTAACTCAAAAACACAATTTGTCGATTGCGTCCGGTGAAATCTTATTGATCGATGGACGCTGGTACATCAACCACGCTGGACTACTCCGAATAGCCCGACATTGCGCCGGGATTCATGTGGAAGCGCTTTCGGAGTTCTGCGATCCCGCACTCTCGAGGTATGCCTTCAAAGCCACACTCTACCGATCTCGCGGGTGCAAAGGCTTCGTTGGGCACGGCGACGCAGATCCGTCGACCGTTTCAAGCCTTGTCAAAGGAGCCGAGATGCGAGTAGCAGAGACCAGGGCAGTGAATCGGGCCATACGCAAAGCCTACGGTATCGGCATTTGTTCGGTGGAGGAATTGGGTACCAAGCCGGAGCGCGATCAGTCCGCGAGCTCGCTTAGAAAACGCCCGCCCCAGCCAACTGGTGGTTCGGGGGAGGGCGGCCGTAAGGTTCGCGACCACCTTTGCCGGATCATCCACCAGCATCACCTTGACCCGAACTTAGTGAAGGCCTACGCCGTCGATTTCTGCGGCGTCAAGACTCTCAAGGAGGCGACTCGGGAACAAGTTGAAGCGTTTGTCAATGAGCTCTCCGCGTGGGCGGATAAAGACCGAAATGCCGTCTTGTGCCAACTCAACAGCTATCTCGGCAACAAGGAAGGTGCAGCGTGAAGCGGCAGATCCCGGGAATCGGAGCAGTCGCTCAACGAGGAGGCGATGTGCCGGATGGTGTGTACCTAGTCCGCGTCGATCAAGCTCAGTACCGCTGGCACGCCCAGAAGCCGTTCTATCTCCTCCGCCTTTCCATACTGGAGCCGTGCGAACTCGCGAGCCGTACGATTTCCGGGCGCCTTTACTGCACAGCTAAAGCGATGTGGAAGCTCGGCTGGTTTTTGCGTGACTTCGTCTACGATCCTGACCTGTTTGGCCGTGACGAGATCGACGAGAACGCTCTTTTGGGGCTTCGGGGCGTGGTCAAGATCACTCACACCACCGTAAACGGCCTTTGCCCAACCAACCTCGATGGGTTCGCCCCAGCGAGCCAATGGAAAGAATTTCTAACCGCCCCTAATCGAAAACCTGGCTCCGAGGTGGCGTAGTGACTTACAGCTACACTCAGATCAGCCAGTACCTCTCCTGCCCGCGCCGTTATCGCTACCGTTACCTTGATGGTTGGAAGGAAAAAGATCCCCGCGCGGCTATGCTCTTCGGTCGAGCCTTCGAACAGGCCCTGGCTGCTTTTCTCCGTCGCAAGGAGCCTACCAGTGTCCTCTTTCACGAGTGGTCTGCCTTTCAGGAATTGCCTCTCCAGTATTCGAACGGAGACTCGTGGGACCGCCTCCTGCAGCAAGGGATCCAGCTACTCGAACGGTTCGCCCAAGACGACCGTGTCCGTATCCCTCAGCCTCGCCGCAACCAGCAAGTCAAGCTCCTCAGGAAGCTCTCAGGCACCAACGAGTTTGTCGCCTACGTCGATGCGATCGGACAGCTTGACGGCAAGCGTTGTCTCCTGGAATGGAAGACCACCTCCAGTCGATATCCTGAGCAGCCCGATGGGCTACTCGCACTGGACCCTCAGCTAGTTTGCTACTCCTGGCTGACTGGAATTCCTGAAGTCGCTCAAGTCGTTTTCGTTCGCAAACGTTTGGTCGAGATCCAGTATCTCAAGACCACAATCAGCGAGGAACAACGAAAAGAATTTGGGCAGTTGGTTGAGAACACAATCCGCCAGATTGAGTCGGGACACTTCCTCCCGCATAGTGGTATCCGCTTCCCTCAAAACCTGTGCACAAGCTGTCCGTACGTAGGGCTTTGTCTCGGAAAAAACGAACTGGTTCAAAGCACTCTGTTGCGAACTCGAGGGCAAGATCTTGGTTGGCTTGACGAGCTTGCATATTAGGAGTTTGCCTGTGCCGCCGGAGCTGAATCGAAAGCGCGCGTTGTTCGTTTTGAACCGGATCGACGAGATTCTGAGTTGGGATCAACGGACTGAAACGGAACGCGATGCCCGCTTCGTTGAGCTCGGCAGATATCTGTGCGAGCTAAGGGCGGGACAATACTGGCGCCTCGAAAAATTGGGCTCATTTGATGAGTTCCTGACCCTAAGGTTTCCAGAGTCGAGACGGAAGGCATACTACCTGATGTCAATTCACGAGAACCTCCCGCCGCAGGCAAGGAAGGATTTGAAGAGAGTCGGATGGACGAAGGGGCTGGAACTCGCGAAAGTAGCTCGGGCGCAAGGCAGTAGGTTCGATTGTGCAACCTGGGTGCACAAGGCTCGAGAGATGCCCAAAGAAGAGTTCAAGCGTGAAGTAGAAAAGGAATTGACAGGTCGCGAGTCGGAACCTCACGAGATCATCTACTTCAAGCTGTACAAGAGCCAGATTCCGGTCGTCGAGCAGGCAATCGAAACGGCAGCATTAATGCTCGGCTCAGACAAGTCTCGCGGTTACTGTCTTGAAATGATTTGTGCGGATTTCTTGGCCGGCGCCAACCTTGACAACGGAAATCCCGATACCTTGTTGCGGTCGCTTTTCCAGCTTGTACGGTTCCTATCATCCGAACAGCGGCAAACGTTTCTCGAGCTCATGCTCGACAAGAAAGCATCGTGAAGCGATTCCAATCGAAGCAGCCCCGCATTCGGCTTGACGACGAGTCGTACAAGCATCTGCGCCAACGTGTGTTGCAACGCGATTGCTGGACTTGCCAAGTTTGTGGTTCGAAGACCAATCTTCATGTTCACCACACGCGTTTCCGAAGTCACCAGGGGAACGACGACGACGAGAACTTGATCACACTGTGTTCGGGCTGCCATCATGAGAAACACCAATCGCGACGTCAAAAGCGAACCTTCATAGTCTGATGGGTCATGTGGGTAACGGACCGGATTTGCGAGGCGAAGGGTAGACCGACGTGTGGGACCTCACGTTAAACACAACCGGATGAAATTTGCCTCCCTGGATCATCAATCAAAGTGAGCGAAGATAGAGCGGGTTGGCTGGACAAAAACTCGAGGCACACATATTCAACTCCTAATTTGAGCGAAGGAAATACCCTTTTACCGTTCCCACGCTGTTGCGCATCTTCCAAACGCGAACGCCTACCTACTAACCTCACTAAATTTTGAATGCTCAATCGATTTTGGCGTAAGAGCTCAGCAGTAGAACTCCGAAATACTTTCGACAACCCACTGCTGCTCGGCGGACGTAAGTTCAGGGAACATCGGTAGCGCCAGCACTTCGCGTGCGGCGCGCTCCGACTCGGGCAGGTCTCCTTCACGTAAGCCGAGATACGCGAAACAGGCTTGCAGATGGAGCGGCACGGGATAGTAGATCTCTGTGCTGATCTTGCGTTGCGCGAGAAATGCTCGCAGGTCGTCACGGCGTTCCGCGCGAATCACGTACTGATGGTAGACGTGATGAGCATGGGGTGAAGTGGTGAGGACCCGCACTGGTGACTTGCTCGCATCAATTAATCCGCTTTGAGTAAAGAGCAGATCGTACGTTTCAGCGCGTTCTCGGCGCGAGCGGTTCCATTCTTCGATATGCCGCATTTTCACACGCAAAACCGCGCCCTGGATAGCGTCCAAGCGGGAATTCCATCCGAATTCTTCGTGATAGTAGCGCCGTGCACTTCCATGATTGCGCAAATGACGCATGTGTTCGGCGAGTGCGGGATCGTTGGTCGTGACGAGCCCAGCGTCGCCGTAGGCGCTTAGATTTTTGGTTGGATAAAAGCTGAAGGCTGCGGCGACGCCGAGTGATCCAGCACGTCGATCGCGCCACGACGCACCGATGGCTTGCGCGGCGTCTTCAACGATGGGAACATCGAATTCTTTCGAGATGCGGGAAAACGCATCCATGTCGGCGCATTGCCCGTAAAGGTGAACTGGCAGAATTGCGCCGAGTTTTAGTGGTTCACGCTGACGCAAAAAGTTCTCAACTGCTTTGGGATCAAGGTTGAGTGTTGCGGGATCGACGTCGAGCAGGACGGGTCGAGCACCTGCGCGCACAATCGAACTGGCAGAAGCAAAAAAGCTGAACGCTGTGGTGATGACGCCGTCGCCCGGCTTCACGCCTCCAGCAACAAGCGCTAGCCAAAGTGCATCGGTGCCCGATGCGCAGCCGACAGCTTCTGCTGCACCCGTGAACGCGGCGACTTCACGCTCAAGCGCTTCCACTTCTGGTCCGAGAACAAAAACCTGAGACGCACACACGCGTTCAATCGCAGCCAGTACGTCCTCGCGGATCGATGCATATTGCCTGCGCAGATCGAGCATGGGAACTACGTCGAGTTGTTTCGGACGGGATGGGCTCGGTGGCGGTGTCACGAGAAGCTGCAATTCTAGCAAGGTGGCACGGTGACGGGTGACAGGTAACGGCTATTGATTACGGCTACTCTGCGTCGCGGAGGAATTCGATTTTGGGTGCTTGCGGATTGCCATGGCGTTCGAAAGCATGGATCCAATCGTTCAAGGCGGGGCGCAGTCGATCAATGCGGACGCCGAAGGCATGGTCGTTCGCGAGAGCTAGGTTGCGTGCGGCGCGACGCATGACGGACAAAGCTCCCGCGCGATTGCCCGTGAACTGATGATGCAAGGCCACGGCCACTTGAACGATCCCCTGCATGGCAATGCGACTAGGGTCAGAGAGATCCATGGGACGCCAAGTGTCCTCAAGAACTTCGTGAGCTTCGAAGAACTTGGCGCTGTTGAACAGAGCAATGCCGCGTTGAAATTCGGGTGACTCCACGGCAGCAATTGTGGCATGAAAAGCCTTCGGACTGGTCGCGCCCAATCTATGCAATTTCATAGAAGCGAAAGCGGTCCTGCTTCCGAAATCAGAATTGTCTAGTCTAGCCATGACATAACTGACTGAAAACACTGTGTGTTAATTGCAAGAGTTTTGGAGAGACAGTTGCACAAAGTGGGTGGTTCTCTTTGTAACAGTCAGATCAGTAATAGACGTGTGGCGTCTGACTGTGACCCTGTTAAAGGTATTGCACTCCCGATGAATGCTGAACAATTTAGGAGACAGTCAATGGACTATGCATTTCGTAACACCTTGACTCGCTTCCTGCTGGTCTGCACAGTTCTGGCCCTGTTGGCCGGCACTGTTTGGGCGCAGGGAACTGGCGAAATCACGGGTCTGGTAACAGATCCACAAGGAGCCGTAGTTTCGGATGCGCAAGTAACGCTGACGAACTCGGCCACCGGCGACAAACGGACGACCATGACATCCGCCGCGGGCATGTACCGCTTCCCCGCGCTTCCAATTGTCGGAACCTACACGGTTGAAGTAGCCCCGAAGGGCTTCAAATCCGTCAAGATTGCGGGCATCGTGCCCTCGGTAGGCACGACCGTGACGCAGGACGTGAAACTGGAATTGGGTGCAACCACCGAACAGGTAACAGTCGAGGCCGGGGCGGAAGTGGTTCAGACGACCGAATCCTCGTTGTCGCAGCTGGTGGATCGCAACATTTGGCAAAACGCACCGCTGCAAGTACGCAATCAAAATTCTTTCATCGAGTTGGTGCCGGGAGCTGTCCCGCAGGACGGGACGAATAGCAACCGGGGCGCGGAAGTGAATGGAACGCGTTCAGGGGCCGGCAGCTACCTGATTGAAGGTGCGGACAACAACGAGCAGGGGCAAGCGGGCCGTGGACAAATTTCCGCTTACGATAAGGGTGGTGCCGCGACGAGCATCTCGCCCGATGCGATCCAGGAATACCGAGTGATCACGAACGGCTACTCGGCCGAATATGGCAAGGGTGGTGGTTTCATCACGGATACAGTTTTGAAGAGCGGCACGAACCAATGGCACGGATCGGCGTTCGAATACAACCGCATACAGGCCCTGGCAGCGAACGATTGGTTCTCAAACAATGCTGGTATAAAGGATAGCCTAGTCCGCAACCAGTTCGGTGGATCACTCGGCGGTCCAATCATTAAGGACAAGACGTTCTGGTACGGCGCTGGCGAACTTCATCGCGTGCGGCAAGGTGCGCCACTAACGGGCACCGCGACGACGCCTGAATTTCTTGACTTCGTCCAAAGCGGCGGGCTGCAGGAGTGGGCAGAGAGCGATCCGAATGGAACTTGCGTGCAATTTGCGGGCGCTCCATGTCCGGGTGCATTTCCATTGTCCGGCACTCTGGGCCCTATTTTCACGGAGCTGCGCTCATTGCCGGCGATGAAGTATCCGCTGGCGACCGGCGTGACCTGCGAGAGCACCCCTGAAGCCTGCGTGGGTCGCAGTCCATATACGGCTGGCCTAACTTACCCCGTACCTGTTTACGGCACGATCACGATCAACCAACCCGTTTCTCAGGATGAGTCCAGATTCAGCTTCAAAGTGGACCATCGCTTTAGCGAGAATGACACTCTGTCGGGTGCGTATCTATTCCAAGACTCGATCAACACAACCGGTTTCTTTGGCGGATTTAACCTGATCGGGCCGGACATCATCACGGATGGACGCGGACAGAGCCTGGTCCTGACCTACAACCACACGTTCACGCCCACCTGGCTCAACACTGCGAAATTCAGCTACCTTCGGCACCGGCTCGATTTCCCGCCGCCAGCGGGTACATTCGGAACACCTGCTTACTACTCGCTCGACGGCATGAGTGTAGACCTTGGATTAGCCAACGGGTTGCCGCAGTTCTTCACTGACAACCAGTTTCAGTACATGGATACGATGTCGGTGGTCAAGGGAAAGCACAGCATCAAGTTTGGCGGAGAGTATCGCCGAATTCGGAACGGCTCGTCATTCTTTGTTGATGCATTCCAATCGGTCCTGCCCTGGGGTATTGAAGATGCAGTGACGGACTTGGCGTTCAGCGACGAAGCAGACCTGCCGGTATCCGGGTATCACGCCTACGGCGGTGCATACTATGTTTCTGCGTCAGTCGACCCGACCAAAGGAACCACACCAAATTTCTATCGGGGATACCGTGCAAACGAAGTCGCATTCTTTGCGCAGGATGACTTCCGCCTGAACAGCCGCTTCACGCTGAACGTTGGCCTTCGATGGGAATACTTCGGTCCCCCGCACAATTTCGAGAAGGGCATCGATTCGAACTTTTACTTCGGACAGAACGTAACACCGTTTCCGACGAACAGCACGAACCCCTTCTTCCCGAGCAGCAATCCCTTCTTTGCGTCGGTTTCGACCGGCGGTTTCCAAACACGGGACAATTCGATCTGGAATAAAGACACAAACAACTGGTCGCCGCGCGTGGGATTTGCATGGGATCTCTTCGGAACGCAGAAGCTTGTGATGCGTGCTGGTTTCGGCATCATGTACGACCGCATTTACAACAACGTGTTTGAAAATATCCGGTTCAACCCACCCTTCTTCTCGGACAACCAGATTGGTCCCACAAAGAACGGCGTAACGGTAGGGCCACTTTCAAGCCCAGGGCTGTACACCTATCCGTTTACCTCAATCGCGAGCTATGTCGAGGGTTTTGCGCCGACACCAAACCCGAGGCATATGGACCAGAACATCGCTACCCCGTACTACGAGCAAGCTCACCTCGGCTTCCAATATGAATTTGCGAAAGGCTGGGTGTTTGAACCCGAGTACGTAACGACGTTTGGTAAGAAGCTGCTGGGATTGAGCGATGCCAATACGTTTAATGGTCGCGTTGCGCTGGGAACGGCCTGCAGCACAGCCACCGACGTCTTCGTTGGTTGCCGGCCTAACCCAAATGTTGGTGCGGACAACTACCGCAGTAACGGCTACGGCTCCAACTACAACGCACTGCAACTGAGTGTTCGCAAGGCGTTTTCAGCAGGCATGTCATTCAGTGCGAGCTATACGTACTCCAAGGCGCTAGATGACCTGAGCGA
>Ga0268265_10004084_pt1 | contig 10258 bp, 5 predicted proteins | sample KBSSwiS52_FD_190355 | JGI IMG/M metagenome (GOLD analysis project Ga0268265, IMG submission 190355) | Switchgrass rhizosphere microbial communities from Kellogg Biological Station, Michigan, USA - KBS Switchgrass S5-2 (SPAdes) (version 2) | ecosystem: Host-associated > Plants > Roots >...
AAGCCCCACTCGCTGCGAAGCACGGCGCGCAACAGCCAGCGGTTCGCGTGCGACGGGACGCCGTCCACTTCGTTGTACGACGGCATGACGCTGATCGCACCGGCGTCGCGAATGGCGGCGTGGAACGGGCGGAGGAAGACCTCGCGCAGCTCGCGCATCGAGACGTTCGCCGGCGCACAGTTCTGCCCGGACTCGGGCTGTCCGTGCGCAACGAAGTGCTTGAGCGTGGCGATGACGCGCGTCTTGTCCGTGAACGAGCGATCGCCCTGGAAGCCACGCACGGCGGCAACACCCATGCGCGACACCAGGTAGGGGTCCTCGCCGAACGTTTCCTCCACGCGTCCCCAGCGTGCGTCACGCGCGACATCGACGACGGGCGTGAGGGCCTGGTGCGTGCCACGGACGCGCGCTTCTTCCGCGGTCATCGCGTACAGCGATTCGACGAGCGCGGGATTGAAGGTGCCAGCAAGCCCGATGGGCTGCGGGAAGCTGGTTGCCCCGACGGCGGCGTGCCCGTGGAGGCACTCCTCGTGAAAGATGACGGGGATGCGGAGCCGGCTCTCTTCGATGAAGAACTTCTGGATGGCGTTGGTGAGTTCTGCCATCGCGCGCGGGTTGCGGCCCTTCTCGGGCTCGTGTCCGCTGCTCCCCGCGTCGCTCGGCCGGCCTACCTGCCCGATACCATTGCCGTGGGCGAAGGCGCGCCGGGCCTTGGCGAGGTCGAACCCGCCGTTCGCATCGACGAGCGTGTCGGCCTTCTGCTGCCAGACGCACATCATCTGCGCCGCCTTCTCCTCGAGCGTCATGCGTGCGAGAAGATCCGCGACGCGTTGCTCGACCGGCAGCGTCGCGTCGCGGTAGGGTAACACGTTAGGCGGTTGCTCGGTGATGCTGCTGGTCATTCACTCCTCTCGTCATTCCGAGCGAAGCGAGGAATCCTTGCTCTCTCGACCGGGAGGCCAAGGATTCCTCGCTTCGCTCGGAATGACAGTCCTGTATCGATTCCCGATTCCCTATTCCCGACTAATAGCCCGGGTTCTGCGGATACTTCGGCCCCTCCACGACGCCGTCGATCTGCGCCTGCGGAATGGGACGCAGGAAATGCCGCGCCGCAATCGACAACGCGTGTGGGTTGTACCTCTTCACTCGATTGACGTAGTAATCGGCACCGGGACGCACGAGGTCGTACCAGCGGTTGAACTCACCCGCCAGCTCACGCTCACGCTCGTCCATGATGAAGTCCAGCGTGACCTGGCCGGGCGTGATGTTGTAGTTCGCCTTCTGGCCCGGGGCCGCGGCACGCTGACGAATCACGTTGATGAAACCCGCAGCGTCCGCCGTGTTGCCCAATCCGAGCGCCGCTTCCGCCGCGATCAGATAGACCTCCCCGAGACGGAAGATCACGAACACCTTGCCGCCTTCCTGCGCCGTCAGGTTCGCGCGCAGGTTGTCCTGAAACTTCTTGAGCGACGGGTAGCGCTGCCAGTTCGTGTAGCCGTCGTTCGCGTTGTTGCGGTCGCCGCAGTAGCCGGCGGCCGTGACGTCCGCCTGGTTACTGGGGCACGGGGTGAGAATCGCGTACGGCTTGCTCTGTCGGAAGGCATCCGTGACCGGATAGTTAGGCATGAACGCCGCCGTGTCGCCGACGTTGATCACGCCATTGCTCGTGCAGGCCGGGCAGGTTCCTGCCGGGTTCCGCACGCCACCCGCGGTCGCGATCCACACCGTCTGGAACGACCCGTCGAAGCGCGTGTCGAGGATCGGGCTCGCGCCAGGCGTGCCGGTCCACTTGTTCCAGAGACTGAGCTCGTACGGCGTGGGCATCAGTCGGCGGAAGGGACGACCGTTGTTCAGGTCGCGCGGGGTGCCGAGCCAGACGGCGCCGTTGTTGTCGTACTGACCCAGGTAGACCAGGTGGAGATAGTTGTATTGATCGCCACCGTCGTAGTGTGTTTGGTCGTACGAGAACTGGACGGTGAAGATGAACTCGGCCTTGTTCGCGGTGTACCCGGTGTTCTCGCAATAGCCCGTGCGGTTCGGATCGGCGGGACGCGGCGCGCACCACAAGTTGGCGAACACTGGCTCGAGCGAGTACGTCGTGGAGTTGATCACCGCCCGCGCGTCGGCCAGCGCGGCTGTAAAGTCCGCCTGCTTGTTTGGGGAATACTCTCGGTACGCCCGCGTTAGGTACACCTTCGAGCGAAGTGTGAGCGCTGCCCCGCGCGTCGCGCGACCGAACTCGGTCTGCGTCACCGGAAGATCCGTCACCGCGGTGTCGAGATCGGCCAGGATCGCCTTGTACACTTCCGATGCGGGATCACGCACCGCCGTCGCCACGACGCCCTGATTCTCCTTGAGCGACAGCGTGACATCGCCAAACGTCTGCACGAGCGTGAAGTAGTTGAGCGCGCGGAGGAAGTGTGCCTCGGCGAGCAGTGTCTTCTTCACCGATGGCGCGATCCCCTGCGTGCTCGGTCCTCGCTCGAGCGCGGCGTTCAGTGTGTTGATCGCCTGGTACGCGGGGTTCCACGTGTTGGCCAGTGGTGCCACGCCGGCATTCAGCCCGCCACCGTAGTTGTCGAAGTCCTTGTTGTTCGACCCCGACTGGTCGGCCGCCATCCAGGTATCCGTGCCTACCTGAGTGAGCGACAGCAGCTGCTCGCGACCGTAGAAGCTGCGCAGCTGGCTGTAGCTGGCGATGACCGCCGCGTTCAACCCGTCGGGCGTCGCGTAGTACTCGCTACTCACGCCGCTGATGAGTTCTTCGTCGAGATCCACGCAGCTCGCGGTGAGGACGGCGAGCCCGAACGTGGACAGCAGTATGCGTTTCATGCGTATGCTCTCGTTCGCGGTGAAAGGGCTCGTTTTACCAGGCGATGTTCGAACCGACCAGGATCGTCCGCAGCGTCGGCACTGAGCCGCCCACTTCGGGGTCGATCCCGAGATAGTCCGTGTGGATGTAGGGGTCCTGCGCCGTCGCGAAGAACCGAACGCTCCGTGCGCCAATACGGCCGGCCCAGTTGTCACTGAGCGTGTAGCCGGCGGTGATGTTGCGGATGCGCCAGTGCGATCCATCGGTATACAGGCGCGTCGCCGCGTACAGCCGATCAGTGCCGCCCGTCGTAGGCGCCGGGTTCTTGTTCGTCGGATTCGTCGGGGTCCAGTAATCCAGGTCCGCGATGTTACCGAAGCGGCCGAAATAGCTTCGCGGCGTGCCATCGATGAACGTGTAATCCCACTTCGCGGTGATCAGCCCCGAGAGGTCGAAGCCCTTCCACGTGAACCGGTTGTACAAGCTTCCCGTCCACGCCGGATAGCTGTCGCCGACGATCGTGCGATCGTCCAGGTTGATCTTGCCATCGCCGTTGATGTCGGCCACACGCGGGTCGCCGAACTTGAACGTGCTGCCGTTGGCGTTGAACGCCTTCATCGCTACCGAATCCGCATACTGCCACACGCCAGCCCACTTGTAGTCGTAGAACACGCGACGCTGCGCGTCGGTCGAAATGTTGATCGGCTTTCCGACGAACCACACGTTGCCGAGGTCCGACTGCGAACCGCTCTGTAGCGCGGTGATCTTGTTCTCGTTATGCGACCAGTTGACATCCATCGTCCACGTGATCCCGTTCCAGTTCCGGAGGTTCACGGTCGAGATCGCGAGCTCGAGGCCTGAGTTCTGCGTGGAGCCGACGTTCTGGAGCGTCGAGGTGAAACCCGACGTCACCGGCAGAAGCCGAGTCAGGAGCAGGTCGTTCGTTTCCGTCTTGTACCAGTCGATGCTGCCCGACACCCGGCTGGTCAGCACTTCGTAATCCAGGCCGATGTTCGTGGCGCCGGTCTTCTCCCACCCGAGATCGGGATTCGGAATGGAGCCCGGTCGATAGCCTCGCACGCGCGCGGTTCCGAACGTGTACAGCTTCGGCGCCAGTGTGCCCTGCGTTTGGTACGGGTTGATCGACGTGTTCCCCGTGACGCCGTAGCTCGCGCGCAGCTTCAACGAGTTGAGGAAGTCCAATCCCTGCATGAACGACTCGTCGCTGATCTGCCACGCCAACCCGAACGACGGGAACGTCGCCCACTTGTTCCCCGGCGCCAGGCGGCTCGATCCGTCAGAGCGAACCGTCGCCGACAGCGTGTAGCGGTCCATCAGGGTGTAGTTAAGGCGCCCCATGTACGACTGGAGCGCCCATTCCGCGATGCGACTGACCTCGTTACCGGCCGTGCCCGACCCGAGGTCGTACCAGAGCTGCGTCGGATACGGAAGGTTCGTCGCGTAGATCGAATCCTTCGTGAACCGGTCGTGCTGGATGCTATAGAGACCGGTGAAGTCGAAGCGGTGAATGTCCGAGACCGTGCGATCGAACAGCAGGAGGTTGTCGATCGTGTACGAGAAGTCCGATGTGTTGAACTGCCCGGCCTGTGGCGGCTGGCCCTGGTTCGAGCTGTTCGAGCCGAGGTTTGCGCACGTGCCGTGCGTCCATGGGCCGTTGAAGCAGCCGTTGTTGAGCTGCGTGTAGTCCGGGCCGACGTTGAGGCGATAGCGCAGCCCCTCCCTGAACTCGACTTCGGCGAACGCGGACCCGAACACGCGGGCGACGCGCTGTTCGCGAATCGCTGATTGGGCCTCGAGCACCGGGTTGATGTTCAGGATATCGTCATCCGGACGCGGATCGAGCAGGCCGGCCGAGTCGGGGTTCGTGAAATTGGTTGGCTGGCCTAACGGGGTCATGGCCAGCGCGTACCCGTACGCTGCGCCACCCTCGCCCTGATCCGTCTTGATTCGCGACGCATTCACCGTCGCGCCGATGCGGAATCGCTTCGCCTGATGTTCGATCGATGCGAACGCGGCACCGCGCTCGTAGCCCTGGCCCGGAATCACGCCCTTCTGATCGAAGTAGTTCCCGGAGAGCGCAAACCGATTGTTCGGGCTCGAACCGTTCAGTCCGAACTGGGCGCTGGCCTGCTTACCGTCGCGAAGCACGGCATCCTGCCAGTCCGTCGAGATGTTGTTCTGGATGGCGTACTGTTGCTTGGTCGAGAAGAGCCTCGCGATGCTCGTGTCCTGGCCGTTCGCGGCAGCCGCGTCCTTCATGTACGTCACGTACTGCTGGAGATTCATCATCGGGATGAGCTGCACCGGCTCCTGCATCCCGTAGTAGGCGTCTGCCGTGTACGACGTTTGAATTCCGCCCCCGCGCGCACCCTTCTTCGTCGTCACGAGGATGACGCCGTTGGCGCCTCGGCTTCCGTAGACCGCCGTCGCCGACGCGTCCTTGAGCACCTCGATGGACTCGATCATCTGCGGGTTGAAGTCCTGGATACCGCCCGTGATCGGGATGCCGTCGACGACGTACAAGGGGTCGTTGCTCGCCGTGAGCGACCGGACGCCGCGAACGCGAACGTTCATCGCCGCGCCAGGCTCGTTGCTCGCCGCGACGATCTCGACGCCGGCGATTCTGCCCTGCAGCGCCTTCATCGGGTTGTCGGTCGGAATCTCTCTCAGCTTCTCCGCCGCAACCGTGGAGACCGCGCCAGTGACTGCGCGACGGTCCGTTTCGTCGTAGCCCGTCACGACGACCGGATTGAGCGCCGCGGGCGCGGACTCCAGCGTGAAGTTCGCGGTTGCAGTTCCACCGGCCGTCACCGTCACCGTGGTGGAGCGCGGCCCCCAGCCGAGCGCTCGCGTCGCCACCGTGTGCGTTCCGGCGGGGGCGTCCACGATCGTGTAGCGGCCCCCTGTGTCGGTCAGTGCGCCACGCGCCGTGCCGACCAGAACCACCTGCACGTTAGGAATCGGTCGATTGCCCTCGGCCGCTGTCACCCGTCCGGTGACCCGCCCACCGGCTTGCGCCTGAGCAGTGGCCACCGAGGTGAACACGGCGAGTATCGCAAGGAAGATCCGGCGTCCCATCAGTCATACCTCCGGAGAGCGTGAAATTGCTGCGGCATCGGAGACGTCAGGTGCGGTTCTGCTGATCGGTCACGCGCTCACCTTATAGACTAACAAGGTGATAAGGTGACATAGTGACACGATTCTACGGGCGGGTTTTTTTGTGTCAAGAGTCACCACGAGATCCGGCGTCCCAACCTGTCCACCATCCGCCTGACCCACGGCCGTCAGAGGAGCTCGCGCGTGCGAGGCGACCTAGATCGCTGGGCGACAACGGGTTGACGGGCCGGACAACGGCTGTGGTGGCGCCGATCAGCGCGACGGGGACACGAAAAGCCCGAGATCGATCGCGTCGGCCATCATTCGGTACCCGAGCTCGTTCGGGTGCAGATGGTCTCCACCGTCGACTTCCGCTCGAAGCTTTGTCGGGTCCGCAGGATCACGCATCGCTGCGTCGAGGTCGATCACCGCGTCGAACTGGCCGCTCTCGCGAATCCATCGATTGACCGTCGCGCGGGCGCTCTCGTGGTCGGGACTCGCGTAGTTCGAGCCACCGAACGGCAGGATCGTCGCTCCGTACACACGAAGGCCTCGCGCCTTCGCTCGACGAATGATCTCGCGGTAGGCATCGATCAGCTCGCGGGCCGTCGTCGCCGAGCCCTCCGTTCCGTGCGCTCCACCGATGTCGTTGACGCCTTCCGAGACGATGAGCCAGCGGGCGCCGGCCTGCGCCAACACATCCCGATCCAGACGCGAGAGGGCGGTCGGTCCGAGTCCACCGCGCAACACGGTGTTGCCGCCGATGCCTGCGTTGAGCACCGCCACGTGGGCCGTTCTGCTGTCTGCCTGCAGGCGGCGCGCGAGGTTGTCCGGCCACCGATTGTTTCTGTCGGTGCCAGACCCTCGCCCGTCGGCGATCGAGTTGCCGAGGACGATGACGGCCGCGTGCGCCGGCGACGCGACGACCTCTACGCCGCTCAGGATGTACCAGTGCTCGACACGCGTCGCACCGGCGAGCGAGCGCTCGGCGACCTGATTCCCGGTCACCAGGTACGACGTGGTTCTCGAGCCGGGATGTCCGGTCACCGCAGCCGGCATCGCGCCAACCTGCACGCTCACGGTCAGCTCGCCGAGCGATGGCACCGCGATGCGCACGGGGTCCGACAGCACCGCGCTGCCGGCCGCGATCGTCACGGACGGCCGCCCATTGAACAGCAGCGCGCTCCCGGTCGACACATCGATCGTGTCCGCCCGCACTGTTCGCGCGAGATGCGCCGCCGTCACGGTTAGCGGGCCGTCGCCGAACTCGTTCGAGAGCCTAACGCGCCACCGCTCGCCTCCGACCGAGACGTGGATCCACTGCCGGAGCGTGCTGCCCGCGAGGCCGGGCGCGGGCGGCAGGTTACGGGGCTCGGTGAGCTGCGGCGGCGCCTCCCATGTCGCCAGCCACGGCGTGTGCGCCGCGCACCCAAATGCTCCTGTTGGGGTCAGAGTCCAACAGAACCATTTCAACGCGAGACAAGCGTTATGTCGCATGGCTCACGTTGAAATGGTTCTGTTGGACTCTGACCCCAACAGGAGCATTACGCTGCATCGCTCAGTCCGGCCATCAGGCGCAGCAGTCGGTCCTGCGTCGCCTGCTCGCGCGTGACTTCCCCGACGAGCCGGCCTCCACGGAGCACGATGATGCGCGTCGCCAACGTCAGGATCTCCGGCAGCTCGCTCGAGATGAGCAGGATCGCGCTCCCGCGCGCAGCGAGCTCGCCGATGAGCGCATGAATCTCGGCCTTGGCGCCGACGTCCACGCCGCGCGTCGGCTCGTCGAGGATCAGGACGCTCGCGCGCGCCGCGAGCCAGCGGGCGAGGACGATCTTCTGCTGGTTTCCGCCGGACAAGCCGGCGACGACCACGTCGAGCGACGCCGCGCGAACGCGAAGCCGGTCGAAGAACTCCTGCGCGACGCTGCGTTCTTCGCGACGCCGCAGCCATCCGAGCCGCGACAGGCGACGCAGAATGGCGAGCGACAGGTTGTGGAGCGCGCTCGCCTGCGGAACGAGCCCCTGTCGCTTGCGATCTTCCGGGACGAGCCCGATGCCGAGCGAGATCGCCTCGGCAGGTGTGTCCACGCGCACCCGTTGTCCGCGCAAACTGATCTCGCCACGACGCACGTGATCCAGTCCGAAGAGGGCCTGCGCGAGCTCGGATCGGCCGGCGCCCACGAGTCCGGCGATGCCTAACACTTCGCCCGATCGGAGCGAGAATGACACATCGTCGAACTTCCCCGGCGACGACAGTCCGCGCACGCGGAGCACCTCGTCACCTGGCACCGCGTTCGGAGGCGACACGTATTCCGCGAGCGGGCGTCCGATCATCATCCGGACGAGCTCGTGCTCGGAGAGCTCAGCGATGGGGCGCGTTCCCACGTGCTGGCCGTCTCGCAGGACGCTCACCGTGTCGCAGAGACGGAAAACCTCCGGCATGCGATGCGACACGTAGATGCAGGCGACGCCGCGCGCGGTGAGTCGGCCGATCAGCTCGTACAGCCGGTCGGCCTCGACCTGACTCAGACTGCTCGTGGGCTCGTCGAAGATGATGATCCGCGCGCCGCCGCTGACCGCCATCGCGATCTGCACCATCTGCTGTTGCGCGATGGTCAATGATCCGACGGCGCGCCCGACGTCGAGCGTCGTTCCGATCTCCGCGAGCATCGCGGTAGCGCGCTCCGCCATCGCCTGTCGATCCAGCAGTCCGGCTCGCGCCGGCAGTGCGCCGAGACAGAGGTTCTCCGCCACCGAGAGGTTCTCGCAGAAGGCGAGCTCCTGATGCACCATGCCCACGCCGGCGGCGAGCGCGTCGCGTGGGCTGGTGAAGTGCACCTCGCGGCCGTGCACGACGAGCCGTCCGGAGTCCGGCGTGTGAATGCCGGCGAGGATCTTTCCGAGCGTGCTCTTGCCGGCGCCGTTCTCCCCGCACAACGCGTGGCACGAGCCCGCAGCGATCTCGAGCGAGACGTCGCTCAGCGCCTGCACGCCGGGAAAACGCCGCGTGATCTTCTCGAAGCGAACGGCCGGCTCGGTCATGCGATGTCGGCCGTGCGTGCGATGCGCGCCATGGGTGCGATGCGATGCTCGTGGCTCACATCTTCAGGTATACCTCGGGCACGTCGGTGAATCCCCAGTCCCTGAGCTGCCGCGCCCACTGCCCGAGGTTCTCCTTCGAGACGCGGACGAGATCCATGGGGATGATGGCCGGGACGTCTTTCTTGGCGATGACCTTGTCGACGATGGTGTTCACGCCCACGTAGCCCCACTGATACACGGGCTGGGCGAGGAGGACAGGCGCGATGCCCTTGTCGACGTACACGAGCTGAGCGCCTAACGCGTCGACGGACGCGATCTTCACGCGGTTCGGGTCGAGGTCTTTCACGAGCGACGGCGTGAACAGCGCCCATCCGCCGATCATGGCCCATCCCTGGATGTCGGGGTAGGCGTTGCCGACGCGGACGACTTCCGCAGCTGCGTCCTGCGGCGTCTCGACATGGTTGAACGTGCCGAGAATCTGGATGCCGGGCGACTTGGCGGCTTCCTCCTTCACGCCCTTGACGCGGTTCTGCAGGTTCGGCGCGTTCTGGTTGCCGGCGAGGATGCCGATCTTGCCCTTGCCGTTCATCAGCTTCGCCAGCTCCTCCATCACGAGGCGGCCGGTCTTCACGTCGTCGACGCCGTAGTAGGCGAAGCGCTGCGATTGCGGCGCGTCGCTATCGAACGTCATGACGGGCACGCCACGCGCGACGGCGTCGTTGATGGCGCCGGTGACCTTTCCGGCGTCGGAGCACGAGATGAGGATGGCATTCGCGCCATCGTTCACGGCCTGCTGGATGCGCTGCGCCTGGACCTGCGCGTCCTCCTGAGGCGGCGTGAGCCAGACGACCTGAATGTCCATGCCGGTCTTCGCGGACTGCTCCTTCGCGGCCGAGTCGGCGCCGGTGCGCGCGGCGAGAAACACGGGGTTCGTGGAGCTCTTGGCGATCATGGCGATGGTGAACTTGCCACCGGCCGCCTTCGGCGCTGCCGCGGTCTGCGTGTCACCTTTCGTCTCGCCGCCGCCGCTGCATGCCAGGGCGGTGGTCAGGAGTGCAAACGCCGAGAGCGCACGCGTGATTCGACTGGTCATGTCCGTTCCTCGTTGATGACGCTTCTGCCTCACCCACCACCTAACAACCCTGATTCTGGCACCTTCGCTCCGGGTAACATCTCGACCGGTCGGACGAATTGAAAGACCTAACGCTGATTCCGTGGATTCGGCGGAATCCGCGTTAGGTCGTGCTTCACTTGCCCTCGCAAAAGCGCTGGGCCGCTACGCGACCGC
>Ga0268265_10004088_pt1 | contig 10254 bp, 9 predicted proteins | sample KBSSwiS52_FD_190355 | JGI IMG/M metagenome (GOLD analysis project Ga0268265, IMG submission 190355) | Switchgrass rhizosphere microbial communities from Kellogg Biological Station, Michigan, USA - KBS Switchgrass S5-2 (SPAdes) (version 2) | ecosystem: Host-associated > Plants > Roots >...
CCGCATCCACTTCTGGTTCACGTTCATCGGCACGTACGCGATCTACCTGCCGATGCACTACCTCGGCATCCTGGGCGTGCCGCGCCGCTACTACTCGTACAGCGACAGCATCGACTTCATCGGTCAGAACGTGCACATCGCGAACGAGTGGATCACGATCTCCGCGGTGTTCGTCGCGGCGACGCAGCTGGTCTTCCTGTTCAACCTGGCGTGGTCGCTGAAGAACGGTCGCGACGCCGGGCCGAATCCCTGGCGCTCGACGTCGCTCGAATGGCAGACGCCGGACACGCCGCCGAAGCACGGCAACTGGGGCAAGGATCTGCCGGTGGTGTATCGCTGGGCGTACGACTACAACGTGCCCGGCGCGCCGGAGGACTTCGTCCCGCAGAACGTGCCGCCCGGCGATCCGCGCGCGGGTAACGCGCCGGCAGGCCGCGACCACGGAGTGCACCATTGAGCCTGACGGTCGCCTACTTCGCGCTCGCGACTGGCATCGTCGTCTGGCTGATTCTGGTCCGTAAGCTGTCGGCGAAGTCGTGGGAGGCGCAATCCGCCGCCGCAATCGACGCCGCCGAAATGCCGCGCTGGCCCGCGCAGCGCGTCGGGCTGTGGGTATTCCTTGCGGTCATCACTTCGCTGTTCGGCCTGTTCGTCTCGGCGTACTACATGCGCCTGAGCGGGCATCACGGCTCGGGCCCCGCAACCGATTGGAACGCACTGAGCGAGCCGCCGGTGTTGTGGCTCAACACGCTGCTGTTGATCGCGGCCAGCGTGGCGATGCAGGCCGCACGCAAGTCAGTGCGCAGCGGCAGCGTGGAACGAAGCTTCACGCCGCTGCTGTTCGGCGGACTGCTGACGCTGGCGTTTCTCGCCGGCCAGTTCTACGCGTGGACGCTGGTGCGCGAGTCGGAGTTCTTCTCGCCGCTCAATCCGGCGGTCGCGTTCTTCTATCTGTTGACCGCCGTGCACGGCCTGCACCTGCTCGGCGGTCTGTATGTCTGGGGACGAACTCTCGCCCGCCTGCGCCGGGAAGACGTCAAAGCGATCGACGTGGTCCTGAGCGTCGAGTTGTGCAGCGTCTACTGGCACTTCCTGCTGCTCGTCTGGCTGGGCCTGTTCGCCGTGATGTTGTCTACGTGAAGCTATTCTTCTGAGGTAGTGAATCGATGAGTCACGAATCATCCGCCACGCTGCCCGCAGTTCCCGAGGGCTTGAAGGGCGTGACCTCCGACTGGTCCGCCGACAAGCAGGCCTTCCCGGTGCCGTGGGGCAAGGCGATGATGTGGATATTCCTGCTCAGCGACACGTTCATCTTCTCGTGCTTCCTGATCTCGTACATGAACGTGCGCATCTCGACCACAGCCCAGTGGCCGAACCCCAGCGAGGTGTTCTCGCTGACCGTGTTCGGCACGCCGGTGCCGCTGTTCCTGATCGCGATCATGACGATGATCCTGATCACCTCCAGCGGCACGATGGCGATGGCCGTGAACTTCGGCTACCGGCGCGATCGCAAGAAGACCGCGCTGCTGATGTTCGCGACCGCGTTGCTCGGCCTGTCGTTCGTCGGCATGCAGGCGTTCGAGTGGAGCAAGCTGATCCTCGACGAAGGCGTGCGGCCGTGGGGCAACCCGATGGGCGCGGCGCAGTTCGGCTCGGCATTCTTCATGATCACCGGCTTCCACGGCCTGCACGTGTCGTGCGGCGTGATCTACCTGTCGGTCGTGGCAATCCGGGTGCTCAACGGTTTCTACGACCGCAAAGGCACGTATGAGACGGTCGAGGTCGCAGGCCTGTACTGGCACTTCGTCGACCTGGTCTGGGTGTTCATCTTCGCGTTCTTTTATTTGTGGTAGGAGCTCAGATGGCTCACGCGCATTCGGCTGATCACTCCACGGCACACGCTGCGCCCGCCGGCGGGCACGGCGAGGGTGTGCAGCATCCGATCAGGATCTACTTGTGGATCTGGCTGCTGCTGTTCGTCTTCAGCACGTTCTCGTACCTGGTCGATTTCTTCCAGCTGCAAGGCTACCTGCGCTGGACGCTGATCATCATCTTCATGCTGCTGAAGGCCGGCTTCATCGTCGCGATCTTCATGCACATGGCGTGGGAGCGCCTCGCGCTCAAGCTCGCGATCCTGGTGCCGCCGCTGGCGCTGCTGGTGCTCGTCGGGTTGATGGCGATCGAGGGCGACTACACGTTCCTGACCCGGCTGCAATCCTTCGTGCACGAAGTCCAGAAGCCCAGCGCTCATGCGGGCGGCCATGCGGCTGAGCAGCCGGCAGCAGAGCACTAGAATGACGCCGACCCCGGTCCTGTGGATTTGCGCGTTCGTGGTCGCGGCCGTGTTCGCGGTGATGATCCATTCGATCGCGACCTTCCGCCGCGCGTCCGGCTCGCGCAACGCAGTCGCCGAGATCTTCTGGGCGATCGTGCCGATCTTCATCATGGTGAGCACCGCGCTGCCCGCGGTGCGCATGCTCGCCGCGGACCGGGCGGCGAGCACCGTTCAGGCGTATAACGCCGACCGCAAATGACCTCGCGTTACCGTCTCTTCCGGCGCCTCGCGCTGGCGGGCGTCGTGCTCGCCTTCGGCGTCGTCGTGCTCGGCGCCTATGTGCGACTCAACGCTGCCGGTCTCGGCTGCCCGGACTGGCCCGGCTGCTATGGCCACCTGAGTGCCGGTGACGCCGCTCGCAACGTCGATGCGATCAACGAAGCGTTCCCGCAGCGGCCGTTCGAGTATCACAAGGCCATCAAGGAGATGGTGCACCGCTATTTTGCCTCGAGCCTCGGGCTGCTGATCCTGGCGCTCGCCGGGCTGGCGATCGCGAACCGCCGCGACCCGCAGCAGCCCGTGGTGCTGCCGATCGTGCTGGTCGGGCTGGTTATCCTGCAGGGCCTGCTCGGCATGTGGACCGTGACGCTGCTGCTGAAGCCGCTGATCGTGGTGCTGCATCTGCTCGGCGGCCTCGCGACGCTGTCGCTGCTGGCCTGGCTGGCTTGGGGACATGCAGCGAATCCTTCGGAAATGAAGAATGTCCGCTTTCTGCGCAGAACCGCCGCTGCCGCGCTGGTCGTCCTCGCCCTGCAGATCGCGCTCGGCGGCTGGACCAGCAGCAACTACGCCGCGCTCGCCTGCCCCGATTTCCCGACTTGCCAGAATTCCTACTGGCCGCAGATGGACGCGAAGGACGCCTTCATCCTCTGGCGCGGCCTCGGCATCGACTACGAAGGCGGTGTCCTCGATCATCCGGCGCGGGTCGCGATCCATTTCGTGCACCGGCTCGGGGCTGTCGTCGCGGCGCTGATGCTCGGCTTCGCGAGCATCGCGGCGATGCGGCTCGGCCCGACGCGCGGCGTCCGGATTGCAGGGGCTGTGCTCGGCGCGGTCCTCGTGTGTCAGCTGATCCTCGGCCCGGTTATGGTGATTCGCGCCTTGCCGCTGGCACTCGCTACCGCGCACAACGCTGTCGCGGCGTTGCTGCTGCTCGCGGCAGTAGCACTTAACCGGTCGCTCGCAGGTCTGGCTTCCCCGAGTCAGGCTAAAGCCTGACCCACAAGCTCAATCACCCTGTGGGTCAGGCTTCAGCCTGACTCCGGTAGAATCCGGCCCGTGGCAACCCCCACCATTCCGCATCCTCACGCCACGTGGCGCGACTACTACGAGCTCGGCAAGCCGCGCGTAGTCATGCTGATCATGTTCACGGCGATCGCCGGCATGTTCCTCGCCGCTCCGGGGTTCCCGCCGCCGAATGCGCTGCTGTTCGGCACGCTCGGCATCGCGCTCGCAGCTTCCGCCGCCGCGGCCGTCAATCATGTGCTGGATCGACGCATCGACGCGCAGATGGCGCGCACGCGCAATCGCCCGCTGCCGCAAGGTCATCTGACGCAACGACAGGCGCTTGCGTACGCGGCCATCCTCGGACTGCTGTCGATACTGCTGCTCTGGGGCTGGGTGAATCCGCTGACGGCGGTGCTCACGATTTCCTCGCTGCTCGGCTACGCCGTCGTGTACACGGCATGGCTCAAGCATGCGACGCCGCAGAACATCGTCATCGGCGGAGCTGCGGGCGCGGCGCCGCCCGTGCTCGGCTGGACCGCGGTCACCGGTCAGGTCGACGCACACTCGCTGTTGCTGTTCCTGATCATCTTCACGTGGACGCCGCCGCACTTCTGGGCGCTGGCGATTGCGCGGCGCGAAGATTACGCCAAGACCGGCGTGCCGATGATGCCCGTCGCGTACAGCAACGAGTTCACCAAGCTGCACATCCTGCTCTACACGATCCTGCTGGTGATCGTGACGCTGCTGCCGTATCTGACGGGGATGAGCGGTCTCATCTATCTCGCGGCGGCGGCAATTCTCGGCGGTTTCTTCCTGTATCGCGTGCTGCAGCTGAAAGCGCGCTCGGACGTGCGCCTGCCGATGCGTACCTTCAGCTTCTCGATCACGTACCTCGCTTTGTTGTTCGCAGCGCTGCTGGTCGATCACTACTTCACGATCCGCATCGGGTGAGGCGCTGTGGCCGGCACGCACAGTCGCTCAGTCATCCTCTGGCTGCTGCTCGTCGTCCTCGCGCTGATCGTTTACGGCTCGCTGTATCCGTTCAATTTCAAGGCGGATGCCATCCACGGCGGCGTGCTCGAAGCACTGCACCAGCTGTCGTGGGCACGGGCCGGCCGCGCCGATCGCATTTCCAACGTGTTGCTGTACCTGCCGCTCGGCTTTTGCCTGTTCCTCTGGTTGGAAACACGCTGGCCCCGCGCGTTTTCGATGATCGCGGCAACAGCGCTGGGCACGCTGCTGTCGCTGTCGATAGAGATCGCGCAGGTCTACATCTCGGCGCGGGTACCTAGCCTCTGGGACGTGACGCTGAATGCACTCGGCACGCTGCTCGGCGTGAGCGCCGGTCTCGCGTGGGGCGGCCTTACTCGATTGATGCACCTGCCGGGTCGAGCGGACAAGCCGTTGCGCGATCCGGGCGCGATGCTGCTGCTGGGACTCTGGCTCGCCTGGCGCTTCGCGCCGTTCGTGCCGCAGTTCGACCTGGGGAAGCTCAAGGAAGCGCTGCGGCCGCTGTTCAGCCCGCAGTTCGATCCGGTGATCGTGTTCAGCTTTTTGACGTTCTGGCTGGTCATCAACCAGGCAGTGGCTGCCGTCGTGAGCCGGCCGCGGCGTCTCGAAACGCTGCTGCTGGTGATCGCAACCGTTCTCGTCGGCCGGCTGCTGGTCGCGAGCCAGACCTTCCTGCCGGGCGAGCTGCTCGCATTGCTCCTGCTGCTGCCGATGCTGCTGGTGATGCATCGGCTGCGGCCGCGGCCGCGCCGCGCCGTGCTCGTGTTCGCGGTGATCGTCGTGCTGCTCATCGACGGCCTGGCGCCGTTCGATTTCGCGCCGCCGATGGGCCACTTCGATCTGTGGCCGTTCCTGGGCTGGTTCGAGATCGGGCTGCCGGCGGCGATTCAGCTCATCGACTGGAGCGAGCTGTTCGGCAAGCTGTTCCTGTACGGCGCGTTGCTCTGGGTCATCAAGGAGTGGGGCGCCTCGATCGGAGTCGCGGTGCTCTCGCTCGTCGCCACGGTGCTTGCGATCGAGCTGCTGCAGGCGTGGCTGCCGGAGCAGAGTGCGTCGATCACGGATCCGCTGCTGGCGTTGGGAGTCGGCCTGGCGTTTCGCTCGCTGTATCAGCGCATGCGGCCGCGCGCGTTCGCGCGCGACACTATCTTCCAACGCGTGCGCAACCGCTGAATTCCTTGCCGTCGAGCACTGCGCGGGCCGCATAGGCGAACAGCTCGCCCGACATCGGGTCGCGACAGACCTGGCCGTCGACCAGCAGTTCGAGCTCGTGGCTGTTGCCGCTGGCGTGGTAACGCACGGTGCCTTCTGCATCCTGCGTCTGCGGTGCGCCGAGAGCGATCTCCTTCGGCTCGGACGGCTGGCGCCAGACGATGCCGTTGTCGCCGACCTCTACGGCCCAGAACGGTTCGCTGCCGCGCGCCGCGACGATATAACTTGGCGCCGGTTCGTCACAACCGCGCACCTGGCCCTGGACACCTGCGTACGTCACTTCCTCGAGCACGAATGTTCCGGCATACGCCTTAGCTTCGGCGATGTCCTCGGCAACCGGCGCGCGTTCGCCGTACGCTTCGACGTACAACATCGCCGGGCCTTTCTGCATCTCGCTCTCGAAGGTCTGCCGCAACACGCCATCGCTCTGGTCGAGCAGCCACAGCTCGGCCTTCTCGTTGCACGGGCGGAAAGTCATGCGGTCCTGCGCGAGCATGACGATGCCGCGCTTGATCGCAAGACTGGAATCGGCCGGCGGCGCGGGCTGCGCCGGCGGCGACTGCAGCTGCGTCTGCTGCTGCTCGGTCGCCGTGGCAGTAACTGGGGCAGTGGTGTCGGGTGTGGTCGGCGCGGGCTGCTCTGCCTGACGCGAACAAGCCGCGAGCATCAGTGTCGTCGAGCACATCAGCGCTGAAATCCGCCGCGAGCCGCGCATGCAAATCCCCCTGCTCGAATCGGAGTCGGCAAAAAGCATACCGCGGAAAGAGCACCCCGCGAAATCGCGGTAGAATGCCGGCCCTCATGGATATCACTCCCATCGTCGGCGGTCTCAACGACGCGCAGCACGCGGCCGTGACCGCACCGCTCGCGCCGACGCTGGTTCTGGCCGGCGCCGGCAGCGGCAAGACGCGCGTGCTGGTGCATCGGGTCGCCTGGCTGGTGCAGGTCGAAAACGTATCGCCGCACGGCATCCTGGCCGTCACGTTCACCAACAAGGCCGCGGGCGAGATGCGCGGCCGCATCGAAGCGCTGCTGCACACGCCGAGCTCACCTTTGTGGATCGGTACGTTCCACGGCATCGCGCACCGGCTGCTGCGCATTCACTGGCGCGACGCGAACCTGCCGCAGGCGTTCCAGATCATGGACTCGGAGGACCAGCTGCGCGCGATCCGCAAGCTCCTCAAGTCGCTCGATCTCGACGAGTCGCGCTGGATCCCGAAAGAGATCATGTGGTTCATCAACGCGCGCAAGGACGAAGGCCTGCGCGCGAAGCACCTGAAGGACGAGGGCGATCCGACGCGGCGCCAGTTCATCAAGCTGTACGAGCAGTATCAGGAGCAATGCGAGCGCAGCGGTGTGGTCGACTTCGCGGAGCTCCAGCTGCGCGCGTTCGAATTGTGGCGCGATCGGCCGGACATCCTTGCGCACTATCGCGCGCGCTTCCGTCACGTGCTGATCGATGAGTTCCAGGACACGAACACGATTCAGTTCGCGTGGATCAAGCTGCTGGCGGGCTCGGAAGGGCTGCCGTTTGCGGTCGGCGACGACGATCAGTCGATATACCGATGGCGAGGAGCGCGCGTCGAGAATCTGCAGCAGTTCCGTCGCGACTACCCGAACGTGCAGCTGTTCCGCCTGGAACAGAACTATCGTTCGACCGGCAACATTCTGGCCGCCGCGAACGCGCTGATCGAGAACAACAACGGGCGGCTCGGCAAGAATCTGTGGACCGCCGGCGAGAAGGGTGAGCCGGTCAAGCTGTACGCGGCGTTCAACGAGCGCGACGAAGCGGACTTCGTCATCAATCGCATCCGCGAGTGGGTCTACAAAGGCGGCCGGCGCAGCGACTGCGCGATCCTGTATCGCTCGAATGCGCAATCGCGAGCGTTCGAAGAAGCGTTGCTCTCGGCGCGCATCCCGTATCGCGTGTATGGCGGCCTGCGATTCTTCGAGCGCGCGGAAATCAAGGATGCGCTCGCTTATCTGCGGCTCGTGTTCAGCCGCGCGGACGACGCCTCGTTCGAGCGCGTCGTGAACCTGCCGACGCGCGGCATCGGCGCCAAGACGCTGGATACGATCCGCAACTACGCGCGTGCCAACACTTGCACGATGTGGGAAGCCGCCGGCGCATGCATTCAGGAGCTCGGCGCACGCACCGGCCAGAGCTTGCACGGCTTCATGCTGCTGATCGAGCAGCTGGACAAGCAGATGCGTCCTTTGCCATTGCATGAGCAGGTCGATCACGTCATCAACGCGAGCGGCTTGCTCGCGCATTACCAGCAGGAGCGCGGCGACCGCGGCGAAGCGCGGGTCGAGAACTTGAACGAGCTCGTCAGTGCCGCGCGCGGCTACGAGCCGGATGCCGATTCGGAAGCGTTGCCGATGGCGAGCTTCCTTGCGCACGCGGTGCTGGAGTCCGGCGAAGACCAGGCGGATGCCTGGGAAGACTGCGTGCAGATGATGACCCTGCACTCAGCGAAGGGACTGGAGTTTCCAGTCGTGTTCCTCTGCGGCATGGAGGACGGCCTGTTCCCGCACACGCGCTCGACCACCGACATCGACGGCCTCGAAGAAGAGCGCCGCTTGTGTTACGTCGGGGCGACGCGCGCGATGAAGCAATTGTTCCTCACGTATGCGGAGCAACGCCGGCTGCACGGCGTTGACAGCTACGGCACGCCTTCGCGCTTCATTCGCGAAATTCCCGCCGAGCTGCTCGAAGAGGTGCGGCCCCGCATCCAGGTGTCGCGGCCGGTTTACATGCCGCGCCGTGGCAACGTCGAGGAAGATCCCGCGCCGGGCGGCGTGCGCCTCGGCCAGCGGGTGCGGCATGGCAAATTCGGCGAGGGCGTGATCCTGAATCTGCAGGGGCAGGGGAGCCACGCGCAGGTGGAGGTAAACTTCGAGCGCCAGGGCAAGAAGTGGCTGATGCTGGCGTACGCCAATCTGGAGCCCATCTAAAAGAATGAAAATAATCATACTCGGCGCCGGCCAGGTCGGCCGCACGGCGGCCTACCACCTGGCCCGGGAGCCGGCGAACGAAGTCACCGTAGTGGACGTCAAGGACGAGCTGCTGCGGGATCTGCAGGACCGCATCGACATCCGCACGGTGGTCGGCAGCGCGACGCAGCCCAGCATCCTGGAAGCCGCGGGCGCGCGCGAGGCGGACATCTTCATCGCGTTGACCAACAGCGACGAAGTGAACATGACCGCGTGCCAGATCGCGTGGAGCCTGTTCAACAAGGACGCGACCCGCATCGCGCGCATTCGCTCGGCGGATTTCACCAAGCATCGCAAGCTGTTCCAGGACGAGGACCGCGCGTTCGCGGTCGACGTGCCGATCAGTCCGGAACAGCTCGTCACCGATCACGTCGCGAGCCTCATCGAATATCCCGGCGCGCTGCAGGTGCTGGATTTTGCCGAAGGCCGCGTGCGGCTCGTCGGCGTCAAGGCGCTGCGCGGCGGCGCACTCGTCGGTCAGCAGCTCAAGCAGCTCGCCACGCACATCAAGGGGCGCGACGCGCGGGTCGCCGCGATCTATCGCAACGGCCAGAGCATCAAGCCGATCGGCGACACGATCATCGAGCATGGTGACGAAGTGTTCTTCATCGCAGCGCGCGAAGACATCCGACTGGTGATGAACGAGATGCAGAAGGCCGAGGACCCGGTGCGCCGCGTCGTGATCGCCGGCGGCGGCAACATCGGCCTGCGCCTCGCGCAGCGGCTGGAACGCCAGCACCAGGTGAAGCTCATCGAACGCGACCAGCGCCGCGCGCGACGCATCTCCGAGCAGCTCGGCAACACGATCGTGCTGAGCGGCGACGCAGCGGACGAAGAGCTGCTGCTGGAAGAGAACATCGACAGCGCGGACATCTTCATCGCGGTGACGAATGCGGAAGAGGCGAACATCCTGTCCGCGATGCTCGCCAAGCGCCTCGGCTGTCACAAGGTCGTCGCACTGATCAACCGGCCCGCGTATGCGGAGCTGATGGAAAGCGGCTCGATCGACGTCGCGCTGTCGCCGCAACAGGTGACGATCGGGTCGCTGCTCGCACACGTCCGCCGCGGCGATGTCGTGCGCGTGCACTCGCTGCGCCGTGGCGCGGCCGAGGCGATCGAGGCCGTCGCGCACGGCATCCAGGGCGAAGGCCGCGTGATCGGCCGCAAGATCGAAGACATCCCGCTGCCCTCCGGCACGACGATCGGAGCGATCGTGCGCGGCGACGAAGTGATCATCGCGCACCACGACACGGTCATTCATCGCGACGATCACGTGATCCTGTTCCTGACCGATCGACGCTACGTCGAAGTCGTGGAAAAGCTGTTCGACGTGCCGCGGCGCAAAGGCGCATGAACCTCCTCGCCGTGCAGCGGATCCTCGGCCTGCTGGTGATGCTGGTCAGCATCACCATGCTGCCGCCGCTCGGCGTGTCGCTGTACTACGGCGACGGCAATTGGCCGCCGTTTTCGCA
>Ga0268265_10004091_pt1 | contig 10251 bp, 8 predicted proteins | sample KBSSwiS52_FD_190355 | JGI IMG/M metagenome (GOLD analysis project Ga0268265, IMG submission 190355) | Switchgrass rhizosphere microbial communities from Kellogg Biological Station, Michigan, USA - KBS Switchgrass S5-2 (SPAdes) (version 2) | ecosystem: Host-associated > Plants > Roots >...
CCCTACACGGCCGGATAATAGCCTGTCGGCAGAGCGGCTTCCTCGAAGGAGCGATCCAAGCTACTCCCCAGCCGCGCGCGCCGGCATGTCGAGTGCGCGCAGCACGCAGTCTTCCGGGAAGTTGAGGGTGACGGTCGTGCCCTCGCCGAGCGTGCTGGTGATCTCGAGATCGCCGCCGTGGAGACGCATCAGCGAACGCGAGATGTAGAGACCAAGCCCGGTGCCGGAGTGGCGGCGGCTGTAGGCGCTCTCCACCTGCCGGAACGGCTTGCCCATTTCCTCGATCATATTGGCCGGGATGCCCGGGCCGTTATCCGCGATCGCCAGGCGCAGGCCCGGATTCTCCCAGTCGCAGGTGAGCACGATCTGGCCTTCCTGCGGGGTGAACTTGCAGGCATTGCCGATCACGTTGATCAGGACCTGGCCGAAGGCGCGGTGATCGACCAGCAGATCGGGGCAGTCGCCGCCGATCTGCACCACGATCCGGGCGCAACCGGGATAGGCCCGGCGCACCACCCGCAGCTGCTCTTCGACCACCGCGACCACGGCGCAATGCTCGCGGTTGATCCGCACCTTGCCGGCTTCGACCCGCGCCACATCCAGCACGTCGTTGATCAGCGACAGCAGATAGGAACCACTGTCATGGATGTCGCTCGCATACTCGGCATAACGTTGCTGCGCATCGGGGCCGAAGGACTGGTTGGCGATGATCTCGCTGAATCCGAGGATCGCGTTCAGCGGGGTCCGCAATTCGTGGCTCATGTTGGCGAGGAATTGCGACTTCGCCTGGCTCGCCGCCTCGGCATGGTCGCGCGCCGCGATCAGGTCGGCATGGAGCTGGCTGCGGTGGATCGCGATCGCCGTATAGGAGGCGAGCCGGTTGATGACGTCGAAATCGTGCTGTTGCGGTCGATACGGCCGATCGTGATAGGTCGCGAAGGTGCCGAGCACCCGGCCGTTCTTGGCGATCAGCGGCACCGACCAGCAGGCGCGCAGACCGTACTTGCGCGCAATGTGCTTGTAGTCTTCCCAGAGCGGATCGGTCTCGATGTCTTCGACCACCACCCGCTCGCCGCGATAGGCCGCCGTGCCGCAGGATCCCGCCTTCGGCCCGATGAACGCCCCGTCGATCGCGGCGCTGTATTCCGGCGGCAGTTTCGGACCGGCGACGGTCTGCATCGCGCCCTCCGGGGTCACCAGCAGAACCGAGCACATCGAGTCCGGCATTGCGGCCTCGGCCAGCCGGCAAACCTCGGTCATGGTGTCGTTCAGCGGCTGGTTCTCGGCGACACCGGTCAGGATGCGGTGCTCCTCGGCGCGGAACAGGTCGTCGCGTTTGCGGTCGGTGATGTCGCGGAGCGCCGTCACGCGGGCCGTACCGCCGCGGTAATCGACGACGCGGGTGATCACTTCGACGGTCCGTTGCGCGCCGGATTTGACGATGACGTCGAACTCTTCGTTCTCGAGCTGGTCGGAATGGATGCGCTTCATCAAGCGTTCCCGATCGTAGGGAGCGACGCAGGTGCCGACTTCATGGCCGATGAGATCCGAAGGCTCGCAACCCATGAACCGGCAGAGCGCGCCGTTCACGTCGAGGATGACGTCGTCGCGATACACGAAGACGCCGCTGAAGGTCGCGTCGGTCAGTTGGCGGAACCGCATCAGTTCGCGCTCTTCATTCGCCGCGGTCTTCAGCCGGGTGTTGCGTGAGATCAGCACCACCACCACGCCGCAGAGCAGTGCCACCGTGCTCACGCCGAGCACGGCGAGTGTCAGTCCGAGTTGCTCCGTCAGCGCGCCTGTCATCCTTCGGGGAGGTCCTCTCGCCCCAGTTTCAGGAATGCAGTCGATCACTCAAACATTAAAGCACCGCTAAGTGCAGCGCTCAGCATATTCATACAATACTATGCGATTAAAGGGAAAATGCGAGCAACCCGGTTCGGGTTGCGCCCCAGGTTGTCAAGGGATCAACGCGGCAGCACCCGGCGGCAAGCGGCTTCGCGCGACTGCCAGCCGCGATTCTGCAATTCGGGCTCCGCCTGATCCTCGATCGGCCAGCCGATGCAGAGATAGGCGACGAAGGACCAAGTGTCGGGCACATCGAGACTCTGGGTGGCTGCCATCGGGTCAAGGATTGAGACCCAGCCGAGGCCGAGACCGCGGGCCCGTGCGGCCAGCCACAAAGTGTGCACGGCAATGACCGCCGAATAGCGCAAAGTTTCAGGCATGGTCCGGCGGCCAAGCCCGAGCCCTTGACCCGTCGTCTCATCGCAGAAGACGGCGAGATGGACCGGCGCTTCCTGCAGTCCGGAGAGTTTCAGCGAGGCGTAGAGCGCCGCGCGCTCGCCGTGGTAGCCGCCGAGTGCCTCCGCATTCGCGTTTTGGTAGTTCGCAATGATCGCCGCGCGCCGCTCCGGCGATGCGACATCGACGAAACGCCAGGGCTGCGAGTTCCCGACCGACGGCGCGAGGCAAGCGAGATCGAGCAAGCGGTCGACCACCGCTTCCGGGATCGGATCGCGGCGGAAGTGCCGCACGTCGCGGCGCCAGGCCAGGAGCTCGGCGAGCTCGGCCTGGAACGGATGGCCGAAGCCGCGATGTCGCGGTGTCGGCGCGGCGCGATAGAGAGGAACAGTCGACATTTATGCGGCTTCAGGCCTGCGGGCTTCGACCAGATCGACGATCTGATCCATGATCGTATTGAGGTCGTAATCCTTCGGCGTATAGACCCGCGCGACGCCGGCCGCAAGCAGGCGCTGGGCGTCCTCGGGCGGAATGATGCCGCCGACCACGACCGGGATCTCGCTGAGGCCGACCTTCTTCAGCCGCTCCAGCACATCGCCGACCAAAGCGACGTGGGAGCCGGACAGGATGGAGAGGCCGATCACATGCACGCCCTCTTCCAGCGCCGCGTTGACGATCTCGGCCGGCGTCAGGCGGATGCCCTCATAGACCACCTCCATGCCCGCATCGCGCGCCCGCACCGCGATCTGCTCGGCGCCGTTGGAATGGCCGTCGAGGCCGGGCTTGCCGACCAGAATCTTGATCCGGCGCCCGAGCCGCTTCGAGACCGCATCGACGCGGCCGCGCACCTTGCCGATGTCGCTGCGGGCGAGCTCGACGCTGGCGCGCGCCACGCCGGTCGGCGCGCGGTATTCGCCGAACACCTTGCGCAAGCAGGCGCCCCACTCTCCCGTCGTGACTCCCGCATGCGCGCAGGCAATCGAGGCTTCCATGATGTTGGCGCCGGAACGCGCATCGCTTTCCAGCCGCTTCAGCGCGGCGTCTGCCGCGGCACCGTCGCGCGCGCTGCGCCAGGCCTTGAGCCGCGCGATCTGATCGCTCTCGGCCGCTTCATCGACCTTCATGAAGCCACCGTCGCTGCCGGCGGTCAGCGGCGAAGGCGCGCTCTCGGTGAACTTGTTGACACCGACCACGGTCTGCTGGCCGCTCTCGATCGATGCGAGCCGGCGCGCATTGGACTCCACCAGCCGCTGCTTCATATAGCTGCTGTCGATCGCCGCGACCGCGCCGCCCATGGCATCGATCCGCGCCAGCTCCTCGCGGGCATCGCGTTTCAGCGCATCGACCTTCTCGGCGATCGCGGTCGAGCCGTCGAAGATGTCGTCGAATTCCAGGAGGTCGGTCTCGAAGGCGACGATCTGCTGCAGCCGCAGCGACCATTGCTGGTCCCAGGGCCGCGGCAGGCCGAGCGCCTCGTTCCAGGCCGGCAGCTGCACGGCGCGGGCGCGGGCGTTCTTACTCAGCGTAACGGCGAGCATCTCCAGCAGGATGCGGTAGACGTTGTTCTCCGGCTGCTGCTCGGTCAAACCGAGACTGTTGACCTGCACGCCGTAGCGGAACCGCCGCAGCTTCGGGTCCTCGACGCCGTAGCGCTCGCGCGCGATCTCGTCCCAGAGCTCCGAGAAGGCGCGCATCTTGCAGAGCTCGGTGATGAACTTGAGCCCGGCATTGACGAAGAAGCTGATCCGTCCGACCACCTGGGGGAGATCCGCCGCCGGCACCTGCCCGGAATCGCGCACGCCATCGAGCACGCAGACCGCCGTCGCCAGCGCATAGGCGAGCTCCTGGACCGGCGTTGCCCCGGCCTCTTGCAGATGGTATGAGCAGACATTGGTCGGATTCCACTTCGGCACCTCGCGATAGGCGAAACTGATGACGTCGGTGATCAGCTTCAACGAGGGCTTGGGCGGGAAAATGTAGGTGCCGCGCGAGAGATACTCCTTGATGATGTCGTTCTGCACCGTGCCTTGCAGCTTGGCGCGCGGAACACCCTGCTTCTCGGCGGCCGCGATATAGAGCGCGAACAGCCAGGGCGCCGTCGCATTGATCGTCATCGAGGTGTTCATCTGGTCGAGCGGCAAGCCCTCGAACAGCGCCATCATGTCGCCGAGATGCGAGACCGGCACGCCGACCTTGCCGACCTCGCCCTTGGCCAGCGCGTGGTCGGCGTCATAGCCGGTCTGGGTCGGAAGATCGAAAGCGATCGAGAGCCCGGTCTGGCCGCGCTGCAGATTGGTCCGATAAAGCGCATTCGAAGCCGCGGCTGAACTGTGCCCGGAATAGGTCCGGAACAGCCAGGGTTGCTCTCGCTTTTCGCCGCTCATCCACCCTCTCCCAAAAGACTTCTTATCCCGGCCGCAGAGCGGCTTTTTATCGTTGTGCAGTGCAATATTGCCCCGGCCGGCCCGGCCACGGCAAGCCCCCCGCTCTGCATCCAAAGTCGCAAGCCCCGCGAAGGAGGATCAACACACGATTCAACCGCCAACCAATTGAGGGAGGACATCATGCTGCTCAGCGATGCCGGCGTGGACGTGGTCCGTGCCGCCTACCATGCCTTCGGCCGCCGGGATATTCCGGCCATCGTCAATCTCCTGAGCGACGACGTCGATTGGCGCTTCACCGGTCCGAAAGGTCTTGCCTATACCGGCCGCTTCCAGAAGTCACAGGTCGCCCAGTGGTTCGCCGATGTCGCGGCGGCGGACGATGTGCAGGCCTTCGAGCCGCGCGAGTTCATCCCCGCCGGGGCGCATGTCACCGTGCTCGGCTGGCAACGCTGCGCGGCGATCCCTTCCGGCAAGCAATTCGAGAGCGAATGGGTGCATGTCTTCACCGTGAAGCAGGGGAAGATCACCCGCTTCTGGGGGATCTACGACACCGAGGCGTCGGCAGCAGCGCGTTAGGCCGCGCTGAGCGCCTTCTCGATATCCTCGATCAGGTCGGCGACATCTTCCAACCCGACCGAGACGCGGACCAACCCGTCGTCAATCCCCTGCGCCGCGCGCTGCTCGGCGGTGAGGCGCTGATGCGTGGTGGTCATCGGATGCGTGGCCAGTGACTTCGCATCGCCGAGATTGTTGGAGATCAGCACCAGGTCGAGCGCGTTCAGGAACTTGAACGCCGCCGGCTTGCCGCCCTTCAGGGTGAAGCCGACCATGGTGCCGCCGCCGTTCATCTGCTTCTGCGCGAGTGCCCGCTGCGGGAAGTCTTCGAGCGTCGGATAGAGCACTTGCGCCAGCTTCGCATGGCCCGAGAGCTTGCGCGCGATCGCCTCGGCGCTGGCGGCCTGGCGCGTCACCCGCAGTTCCAGAGTCTCCAGGCCCTTCAGCAGCACCCAGGCGTTCATCGGGCTCAAGCTCGGCCCGGTATGGCGCAGGAAGGGCTGCAAGGTTTCGGTGATGAATTTCTGCGTGCCGAGCACGACGCCGCCCAGGGTCCGACCCTGGCCGTCGATATGCTTGGTCGCGGAATAGACCACGACGTCGGCGCCGAGCTTGAGCGGCTGCTGCAGCAAGGGTGTGGCGAAAACGTTATCGACCACCACCGTCGCACCCGCCGCATGAGCCAGCTTGCACACGGTCTCGACATCGACCAGGCGCAGGCTCGGATTGCTCGGCGTCTCCAGGAACACCGCCTTGGTCGGCTTGGCCAGCGCCTGCTTCCAGGCGTCGTTGTCGCGTCCGTCGACGAACACGCATTCGACGCCCCATTTCGGCAGGATCTCGGCCAGGATGAACTGACAGGAACCGAACAGCGCATCCGAGGAGACGATGCGATCGCCCGCCTTCACCTGACAGGCGAGTGCGGCGAACACCGCGGCCATCCCGCTCGCCGTGCCGCGCGCGGCTTCAGCGCCTTCGAGATCGGCCATCCGCTCTTCGAACATCGCGACGGTCGGATTGCCGAAGCGCGAATAGACGAAGCGCGGCTGGGAATTGTTGAAGGCGGCCTCCGCCTCCTCCGCATTCTCGTAGATATAGCCGGATGTGAAATAGACGGGCTCGGCGGTTTCCTTGAAACCGGAACGCGTTTGCCCCGCATGCACCAGGCGCGTCGCGCTGCGCCAGTGCGACTTGATCTCACGCTTGCTCGTCATCGAAAAAACCTCCGGACACAAAAACACCCCGACCGGCAAGGTCGAGGTGCAAAATGCGTGTCCCAGACCCTTTTAGCTGCATGTTTAACGTGGCCGCAAGCCGAGCTCAAATCGCCACGAAGCGAGGGCGAGTATCCACGCCTGCGCGGGAAAGTCAATCGACCGCGCACGGCACCGCGCCCGCCACGATTCTGCCGCAATCTCCAGAGGCTTAGCCTCCTTTTCATCACAGCGATGTGACCTCCGCTTCGGGACGGGTTCATTAGGCTCGCCCGTTGTATGCATGGGGACGAACCGCGATTCGAATGCGTTTTTTTAGGATCGCGGCCTGCGCAGGGCAGGATCCGTCCCCGACAGGAGTGGAGAAGGATCATGTTGCGCCTGAAAGGATCGAGGACGATCGCCGCCGCGCTCGTGGGCGGTCTGGCTGTGATGGCGGCCGGTATCGGAGCCGCGCAAGCCGACGACTGGCATGGCAACGGCCACGGCAAGCACTGGAAGAAGCACGGCAATGGCGATTGGGATGGCGGGCAGACCGTCATCGTGCGCAACGGCTACTATTATGCGCCGCCGCCGCGCGTCTATTACGCACCGCCGCCGCGCGTCTATTACGCGCCGCCGCCGGTCGTCTATGAAGCCCCGCCGCGAGTCTACTACGCACCGGCCCCAGTCTATGTCGTGCCGGAGCCGCGGCCCGCGATCAGTCTGCAGTTCCGACTCTGAAGTTGACCTGAGGCCGCTCAGGAACACGTCAGCGGCGAAGTCCAAGATTGAAGCATCATGAAGCAATGTCTTAGAGGATCGAAGCGGGCCGTCGCCGTCTTGTGCGGCGGCCTCGCTTTCAGCGCGGTCTCTCTTTCCGCGGCGCAAGCCTATCCCTGGCACGGCGGCTATTACGGTCCACGCGGTCCGGTGGTCGTGGTGCGGCCCGGCTACTATTACGCACCGCCGCCGGTCTATTACGCGCCGCCGCCCGCCGTCGTCTACGCGCCGCCACCGGTCGTCTACGCGGCACCGCCGCCGGTCGCCTATGCGGCACCGCCGCCGGTCGCCTATGCGCCGGCACCCGTGGTCGTCGCCGCACCGCCGCCCACCGCCATCGTCTGCCGCAACAGCGGCACCGGTGCGGCCCTTGGCGCCGCGGCCGGCGGTACCGCGGGCGCCATCATCGGCGCCACCACCAGCCACGGGCCGCATCAATGGGCCGCGACGGCCGGCGGGGCGATCCTGGGCATGCTGCTCGGCGGCACGGCGGGGCATGCGGTCGATACGCTCGACCAGTCCTGCGCCGCCGAGGCGGTCGCCTATGGTCCGGTGGGACAGCCGGTCGGCTGGGCGAGCCCGACCTATGGCACGCAGTATCAGGTGACGCCGGTCCGCCAGTTTGCCGTCAACGGGGCCACCTGCCGCGACTACACGGCGAATGCCGCGATCGACGGCCGCTGGCAGCAGGTGCGCGGCACCGCCTGCCGGCAACCCGACGGCAGCTGGCAAATGGTCAACTGACCCGGCTCGACTTCACAGCGACAACAAGCCCCGGCCCGATCGGCCGGGGCTTTCTTTTTCCGCCCAGGCTTTCGTTTTAGGAGGGGAGAGGCGCCTTGCCCGCAACGTGCGGCTGTTATTAAACTGAGCCCCATGGTCCGTTGGGGGATCAATTTGGGGGCCTGATGACAATACAATCACCCGCGACCGGCCAGTCCGCGCCGCGTCAGCAATTTGCCTATGACGGGCGTCTGGGCGAACTCTTCGGCATCTTCTTCGTCAACCTTCTGCTCTCGATCGTGACCCTCGGCTTCTATCGCTTCTGGGCCAAGACCCGGATGCGGCGCTACATCTGGTCCCGTGTCAGCCTGAACGGCGACGCCTTCGAATACACCGGCACCGGCGGCGAGCTCTTCATCGGCTTCCTGATCGTGGGCGGATTCTTCATCCTGGCGACGATCCTGAAGACCGTGCTCGATCTCGCCTCGCCGCCGGATTCGCCGGTGCCTCTCATCGCCGCCATCCTGTTCGGCTTGATCGTCGTCTACCTGATCTTCGTCGCGCGCTACGCGGCCCAGCGCTATCGTCTGACCCGCACGCTCTGGCGCGGCATTCGCGGCGGCATGACCGGCTCAGCCTGGGCCTGGGGCTTCAAGGCGATGCTGCTCGGCGTGCTCACCGCGGTCACGCTCGGCTTCGCCGGGCCCTGGGTCCATATGCGCCTGCTCGACGACCGGGTGAACAACAGCTATTTCGGCGATGCCAAGGCCTCCATGCACACCACCTCGGTGCCGCTCTACGTCGCCTTCCTGATGGGCCTGGTGATCAGCTGGGTCGGCACCATCGTCGTCATGGCGCTCTGCGCCGCCGTCCTGGCCGGCAGCGGCTTCCTCTCCGAGTTCATGACGCTCATCGGCCAGGATGCGGAAAGCGAAGAGGCCCGCCGGCAGATCGACGCGCTGGTCAAGGAGCATCTCGGCCTGTTGATCGGCCTCGGCGTGTTCTTCTATCTCTCGGTGATCGTGCTGAGCCTGGTCGCCTTCGCACAGTATTACGTGGCGATGCTGCGGGAGATCACCGCCAAGCTCACCCTCGCCGAGCTCCGCTTCGGAACCACCGTGACCATCGGGCGTATCATCAGCCTCGCATTGGTCAACGTTCTCGTCTATCTCATCACCCTGGGTCTGGGGCTGCCGATCGTGATCCACCGCTCGCTGCGTTTCATCACCGACAACATCCAGATCTATGGCGAGATCGAAGGGTCTGAGATCACCCACGCCGATCTGCCCCGGCCGCGTTACGGCGAAGGCCTGCTGGAAGCCTTCGATCCCGGCCTGTTCTGAACAAGGCCCGCTGTTGAAAGCATGAGTTCAAGACTATGAGTGTGGAGAGCAACGGGACGCGCGACCGGTTCTTCGACGGCCGGAATGCGGTGCGCCGCGCCGTCCTGCCGCAGCTGCTCGGCCGCACGCTCTCGATCAACGATCCCGATGGTCGTGCGGTCGCGCGCTGGGATGTCGCCGACATGACGGTGGTCGATCAGAACAAGGCCAATGGCAGCATGGTCTTCACCATCGCCAGCGATCCGAAGCCGCGCCTGGTGCTGTTCGACGGGCCGCAGCGCGCGGCCTTGCTCGCCGCCGAGCCGAGATTGCGCCGCTGGCGCAGCCACCGGGCTCGCCATGGCTTCGCCGTCGGCCTGACCTGGACCCTGTTCGGCGTTGCGCTGGCCGCCCTGCTCTATTTCGGCTGGCGCGACGGCAGCGCCTGGGTCGCGGACACGGTGCCGCGCAAGTGGGAGAAGAATCTCGGCGATCGCGTGCGCGGCGCGATGCTGGGCGGGCTCTATGCCTGCGAAGGCAAGGCCGGAACGGCGGCGCTGGAATCGCTCGGCCGCAAGCTCCTGCCGGAGCACATCGCCGACCTGCCGCTGACCATCGACGTCGTGCGGGTGAAGCAGGTGAACGCCTTCGCTTTGCCCGGCAATCACATTTTCATCTTCAGCGGTTTGATCGACAAGGCACGCAACCCGGACGAGGTCGCCGGCGTGCTGGCCCATGAGATGGGGCATCTCGAGCTCCGCCATCCGACCCGCGGCATGATCCAGCAGCTCGGCCTCTCCGCGGTCATCAGCCTGATGTTCGGCGGCAATGCGGCGGGCGACGTCGCCTACATTGCGACCGCGCTCTCCTACACGCGCGAGATGGAGCGCGAGGCGGATGCGCGCGCGATCGCGCTGCTGCAGCAAGCGAAGATCCACACCGACGGCCTCGCCTCCTTCTTCCGCGCGCTCAAGGACGACAAGGATAGCGACAGTCCCTTGCCCGATTGGCTGTCGACTCACCCTGGTCTGCAGGAACGCGCCGAGA
>Ga0268265_10004092_pt1 | contig 10251 bp, 9 predicted proteins | sample KBSSwiS52_FD_190355 | JGI IMG/M metagenome (GOLD analysis project Ga0268265, IMG submission 190355) | Switchgrass rhizosphere microbial communities from Kellogg Biological Station, Michigan, USA - KBS Switchgrass S5-2 (SPAdes) (version 2) | ecosystem: Host-associated > Plants > Roots >...
GCGGTGCGGCCGCGCAGCAGGTCGGCTTCGACCAGCAGCCACGGCCCGTGGCAGATCGCCGCGACCGGCTTGCCCTGCTCGGCGAAGCGCTGGATCAACGCGATCGCCTTCACGTTGAGGCGCAGATGATCGGGATTGCGCACGCCGCCGGGCAGGATCAGCGCATCGAAATCGTCGGCATTGGCCTGATCGATGGTGAGGTCCGGGCGGATGGTCTTGCCGGGATCGTCGAGCACCGTTGCCTGGATCGGCTCGAGCTTGGGTGCGGCGAGCACGACCTCGGCACCTAGCCTGGTCAGGATTTCCCGGGGGCCGAACAGCTCCCATTCCTCGAAGCCATCGCTGGCGACAATCAGGATTCTGGCGTCCGAAATCCGCGGCATTGGAACCTCCTTCCCTTGCCGGTCGCTTATGCCCGCCAATGAGTCGAGTGAAGCGAAACCCGCCATGTTGAGGCACAGCAGCGACGGCGAGCCGGGTTTCACCCGCAAGCGCATGGGCCGCTACTGGGCCTATTTCGACGGCAAGAAGCGAGTCACCGACCGCGCGACCATCGACCGGCTCAATGCCGTCGGCCTGCCGCCAGCCTACGAGGACGCGTGGTTCTGCAAGGATCCGGACGGCCATTTGCAGGCGACCGGCGTGGATGCCCGGGGGCGCAAGCAATATCGCTACCATCCCGATTTCCGGGCGCGCCGGGAAAAGTCGAAATTCGACGGGCTGCGCGAGTTCGGCAACGCCCTTCCGAAAATCCGCCGCAAGGTCGACGCCGACCTGAAATCGAGAGTGCTGAGCAAGGTCAAGGTGCTGGCCGCGGTGGTGAAGCTGCTCGACGACGAGTATCTGCGCGTCGGCAACCAGGAATATGCCAAGGAGAACAAAAGCTTCGGCGCGACGACGCTGCTCAGCCGGCAGGTCCATGACGACGGCCGGCGGATGAAGATGCGATTCCGGGGCAAGAGCAAGGTCGAACACGAAGTGACCATTACCGACCGGTCCTTGCGGCGGGTCGTGCGCCAGCTGCAGGAGCTGCCGGGCCAGGCGCTGTTCCAGTACATTAACGGCGACGGCAACCCGCATCAGGTCAGTTCGAACGACGTCAACGAATACATCCGCGATGCGACCGGCGGCGAGTTTACCGCCAAGCACTTTCGCACCTGGGGCGCGAGCGTGCTGGCGTTCGAACAGATGCTGCGAAAGGCGGATGACGCGCGGATCAACGTCAACACGATGATCGAACCGGTCGCCGAAGCGCTCGGCAACACCGTGGCGATGAGCCGGAAGGCCTATGTCCACCCGGCCCTGGTCGCTGCGGTCAAGGACCGGCCACGCGATCCCCTGAACGGCCTGAAGCGGCCGCGGGCGCGCAAGTGGCAGTCGGAGTGCGAAGTCGGCCTGATCCGCTTCCTCGGCAAGCGCACAAAGCCAACCGCGAAGCCGGCGGCTGCTTGATCACGGGCGCGCGGCCCGCCAAGAGCAAGCCATGACGTTCGAGCCCATCGCCGCCTGGCTGTCGGAGAATCGCGACGGGCTGATGCTCGGGATCGCGGTCGGCGCCGCCTTGGTTGCGATCATGCTGTTGCTGCGCAGCATCGGGCGGAGCCTGGTGGCGCGCGACCCGCACGGCCTCAGCTGGCGGATGGTGATCGGGCGCGTGCTCGCCAAGACCACCGTTTTGTTCATGGTGTTCGCGGCGGCGGACGCGGTCGCGACTTACGCCGAGCTGCCGCGGCGCGCGGCCCACCTCATCGACATCGGCTTCATCATCGCTTTTGCGCTGCAGGGCGCGATCTGGGGCCGCGAGCTGATCCTCGGCTTGATCGGCCGCCGCGTCGCCGAGGACAATGGCGCGGGCACGCTCGGCAATGCCATGGCGATCATCCGCGTGCTGGTCAGCGTCGCTTTGTTCGCGATCGCCGGCATCCTGATCCTCGACAATCTCGGGGTGAACGTCACCGCGTTGGTCGCCGGCCTCGGGATCGGCGGCATCGCCATCGGCCTTGCCGCCCAGGGCATTTTCTCCGACCTGTTCGCGGCGCTCGCCATCCTGTTCGACAAGCCGTTCAAGAAGGGCGACATCATCCGCTATGACAACAGTACCGGGACGGTCGAGCGGATCGGCCTCAAGACGACGCGGTTGCGGTCGCTGACCGGCGAGCAATTGATCATGGCCAACACCAAATTGCTCGAGCGCGAGATCCACAACCTCGCCCAGGCCAAGGCGCGGCGGATCACCATCTACCTCGCGATCAGCGGCGAAAGCACGGCGCAAGCGATCGATGCGGTCGGCGCGGCGGCGACGAAGGCGGTCGGTGCGCAGAAGGGCTGCAAGCTTGCGCGCTGTACCTTGTCGGGCGCCGGCGCCGGGGCGCTCGCTTACGATCTCGTCTATGACGATTCGACCCTCGACAACGACAAGATTGCGCTGAACCGCTCGGCGATCCTGAGGTCACTGATCGAGGCGCTGGAACCGCACAAATTGAAGCTGGCGCGCGCATCCGACCTGCCGCCGGCTCCCCTGCCCTTCTGATGCCGCTCGCCAGCCTCGACGATATTCGCTCAAAGGTCGGTCGGGAGATCGGCGTTTCGGGCTGGCTGACGGTCGACCAGCCGCGCATCGACGCCTTCGCCGACGCCACCGACGATCACCAGTTCATCCACGTCGATCCGGCGTCCGCCGCCCAGACGCCGTTTGGGGGAACGATCGCCCACGGCTTCCTGTCCTTATCGCTGCTGTCGCGCATGGCGGCGGAGGCGATGCTCATCCCCGACGGGCTCAAAATGGCGGTGAACTACGGCCTCGACCGGGTTCGCTTCCTGGCGCCCGTCAAGTCGGGCAAGCGGGTGCGCGGCCGCTTCGTCCTTGACTCGGTTGACGAGAAAGCGCCGGGGCAGATTTTGCTGCGCCATACAGTGACGGTCGAGATCGAGGGCGAGGACAAGCCCGCACTGACCGCCGTATGGCTCGGCCTGATGTTTGTTTGAGGGAAACCCCCTCGCCGTTCGTCCTGAGCTTGTCGAAGGACTGTCCTTCTCTTAGCTGCAGGTAGAACAAGAACAGGGCTTCGACAGGCTCAGCCCGAACGGGTTTGGGAACGGCGAGCCAATTGGGAGAATTTCCATGTCCGCTCGCGACGCCGTCATCGTTTCCACCGCCCGCACCCCGATCGGGCGTGCCTACAAGGGCGCGTTCAATGCCACGTCGGGGCCGACGCTGGGCAGCTTCTCGATCAAGGCCGCGATCGAGCGTGCCGGGATCGACGCCGGCGACATCGACGATGTCGTGTGGGGCGCGGTGCTGACCCAGGGAACGCAGTTCGCCAACATCGGCCGTCTCGCCGCGCTCCGCGCTGGCTGCCCGGTCAGCGTGTCGGGCATGACCATCGACCGCCAATGCTCGTCGGGCCTGATGGCCATCGCCACCGCCGCCAAGCAGATCGTCATCGACAAGATGGACGTGGTCGTAGGCGGCGGCCAGGACAGCATCTCGCTGGTCCAGACGCCGGAAATGCGCGGCGCGCCCGATCCGTCGCTGATCGCCATGCACCCCAATGTCTACATGCCGATGCTGCAGACCGCCGAGACGGTGGCCCGACGCTACGGCATCAATCGTGAGCGGCAGGACGAATATGCGCTGAAGAGCCAGCAGCGCACCGCCGCCGCCCAGGCCGCGGGCAGGTTCGACGCCGAAATAGTCCCCGTCACCACGGTGATGATGGTCAAGGACAAGGAGACCGGCGAGGTCTCGCAGAAGGAGTTCACGATCGCCAAGGACGAGGGCAATCGCGCCGACACCACGATCGAAGGCCTCTCCGCCCTTGCTCCCGTGCTCGGCCCGGACACGACGATCACCGCCGGCAATGCCAGCCAGCTGTCGGATGGCAGCTCGGCCTCGGTCCTGATGGAAGCTGGCGAGGCGGCCCGCCGCGGCCTCGCCCCGATGGGGCGTTACGTGGGCATGGCGGTCGCCGGGACTGAGCCCGACGAAATGGGCATCGGCCCGATCGATGCGGTCAACAAGTTGCTCAAGCGCTTCGACCTCAAGGTCGACGATATCGGCCTGTGGGAGCTCAACGAGGCGTTCGCGGTCCAGGTCCTCTACAGCGCCGACCAGCTCGGGATCCCCGAGGACCGGCTCAACGTCGACGGCGGGTCGATCTCGATCGGCCACCCGTACGGCATGTCGGGCGCGCGGATGACCGGCCACGCCTTGATCGAAGGCAAGCGCCGCGGCGTGAAATATGTCGTCGTCACCATGTGCGTCGGCGGCGGCATGGGCGCGGCGGGGCTGTTCGAGGTGCTATAAATTTCCGGGGAAGTCCTTGCGCACTTTGCTCATCGTCGTTTCAACGCTTGTCGCAGCGTCGCGAGCAACGGCGTGCGAGCTAGATTCCCCAACGGCGAGATTACCTGGATTCTCGGATCAACAGGCCGAGGAGCGTGCCCATAAAATGTGGTCGGATTGGCGCACCATCGGGCATTACGAGCGGACTGCGAAGCTCGTCGAGGAGGCGTCCAGAACCCACCTCGCGCGAGTGACGAAGGTCGAAAGGGACGGCGACAATTTCCGCACTCGTACGACCATTCAGCCACTCCGTGCCATAAAGGGAGAAATGCCCACTGGATCACAGGTTTTGGTGGGATTTCTTCAGGACAGTTGCGGCGGTGCGAACGGAGACGGGGATGGCGTCTACACAAAGGAGGCCGATCTGATAATCGTCTTCGAAGGGGTGTCGAAACGCGCCAACCGACCGAATGGAATTGATAGCGTTAGAGTCGTCGAGGTCAGAAACGTCGACCTTCTCGATGAGGTGCAGGCTTGGCTCAACGCTATGCCCGGATACAAGCCTTACGATTAGGCTGTCGCCTGAACCCAAACGCCCGCAAGCGGGTTGAGAGCGCAAAGGGAGGACGTCGATGCCCGAATCCAACCGCCCGCTGATCGAGCGCATTGCCCGCGTGCTCGCCGGCGAAAAGCTCAGCAGCAACGCTGCAGGGACCAACGGCTCCGCCGGGCCCGAAGTCGACCGCACCTGGCCCGAGCACCTCGACCAGGCGCAGGCGGTGCTCCACACGATGCGCGAACCAGATGAGGCGATGGCCGCGGCCGGCGATACCGAGACGTGGCGGACGATGGTCGAAGCCGCGATGGCGCAGAAGGTCGATTGAGCCCCCGAACGAAACGCGCCGACCCGCGCTGGACGCTGGTCGCCTGCGTCCTCGCGTCGAGCCTGAGTTTTGTCGAAGGATCGGTGCTGAGCGTTGCCTTGCCAGCAATCCGCGCGAGCTACGGCGCTGGCGCCCAGGAAGTGCAGTGGGTGGTCAACGCTTACCTGCTGCCACTGTCGGCGTTGTTGCTGCTCGGCGGGGCGCTCGGCGACCATTTCGGGCGGCGGTGGTTGCTGGTTGTCGGCACGGGCATTTTCGCGATCACCTCGCTGGTCTGCGCGCTGGCGCCGAGCCTGCCGATCCTGCTCGCGGCGCGCGCCGCCCAAGGCATTGGCGCCGCGCTGCTGCTGCCCAACAGCCTCGCTTTGCTCAACGCCGCTTTCCAGGGCGAGAAGCGCGGGCGTGCGGTCGGTATCTGGGCCGCGTCGGGCGCGGCGATGGCGGCGGTCGCGCCGCTGATCGGCGGCTGGCTGGTCGGCACCGTCGGCTGGCCGGCGATTTTCTACATCAACCTGCCGCTGGCGCTGGGCGCGGTCCTCTTGGCGCTGAGGTTCGGCGCCGAGAGCCGGGAGCCCGGCGGTGCGCGCACCGATTATGCCGGCGCGGTGTTCGCCACCGGCGGGCTCGGCGGCCTGACTTACGCGCTGACTTTATGGTCGGCATCGGGGCGCTTCACCAACGGGGCGCTCGTCTCGCTCGCGCTGGGGATCGTGCTGCTTGGCGCGTTCCTGTGGGTCGAATATCGCCGTGGCAACCGCGCGATGATGCCGCTGACCCTGTTTGAGGGGCGGTGCTTCTCCGGGCTCAACCTGCTGACCTTCCTGCTCTACGGCGCGTTCGCGGCGGCGATGCTACTCATCCCCTACGTGCTGATCTCGAGCGGCGGTTATTCGCCGGTCCAGGCCGGGCTGGCGATGCTTCCCCTGCCCGTGCTGATGACCTCAATTTCCCCGACCATGGGCGGCCTTGCGGCGCGCCTCGGGCCGCGCATCCCGCTCACCGTTGGCCCGCTGATCGTCGCCGTCGGCATGGCGCTGGCGGTGATGATCGGGCCGGACAGCAGCTATTGGACCGGCGCCTTTCCGACCATTTCGGTGATGGCCGTGGGCATGACCATCGCCGTCGCCCCGCTAACTGCCTCAGTGCTCGGCTCGGTCGAGGAGCAACATGTTGCCATGGCTTCGGGCTTCAACAGCGCGGTCGCGCGCACCGGCGGGCTGATCGCGACGGCGCTGCTCGGGGCGGTCCTCGCCAGCGACGGGGCGAAGCTGTTCAGCGGGTTCCACATGGCGATGCTCGTCTCGGCGGGAGTTTCGGCGTTGGCCGCGTTGGTCGCTTTGACCATGCTCGGCGGCGTGAAAATGAAGCACGGCTAGCCTGACAGCCGTGCGCGAAATCTGCTAAGCGGCCGCCATCCAACGACTCTTGCAGGGGGGTGGGCGATGGACTTGATGATGCGCCAGCTAGGGCTGGTTTTCATGGCCGGAACGCTGATGAGCGTGACCCCGGCACCTCAACAAACCTATTCATCCGAACTGCTGGCGATGCTCGATCCGACGGCCGGAATGCGCAATCTGTGCGGCGGCAATGGCGGCAGCTCGATGCGCGACTTGCTGTCGGCTTCGGCCGCGGTGGTCGGCCAGACCGAAGTCGCTGCGGTGCCGCTCTACAATGGGCTGGGCAAAGTCCACTTCCCGATCACCACCTCGAACGCCCTGTCGCAGCGCTATTTCGACCAGGGGCTGAGCTTCGCCTACGGCTTCAACCATGCCGGGGCGATCGCCGCCTTCCGCGAAGCGCAGCGGCTCGATCCGGAATGCGCGATGTGTTTCTGGGGCGAAGCCTTCGCCAGCGGCCCGAACATCAATGCGCCGATGGATCCCGCGATCAACGCGCGGGCGGTCGGGCTGTCGAACTACATCTTCTGGCTCGCCCGCAAGGCGTCGCCAGCCGAGCGCGCGCTCGCCGAAGCGATGCTCAAGCGCTACTCGCCTGACCCGAAAGCCGACCGCGCCGCGCTCGACGCGGCTTATGCGGACGCGATGATCGAGGTCGCCAAGGCCCACCCCGCCAATGATGACATCGCCTTGCTCGCCGCCGAAGCGGCGATGGATACGCGGCCATGGGATTATTGGAGCGTCGACAAGCAGCCCAACCCGCGCATGGCCGACGCGGTGAAGCTGGTGGAGACGGTCTACGCCCGCAATCCCGACCATCCGCAGGCGGCGCACCTCTACATCCATTTGATGGAGAACGGGCCCGACCCGAAGCGCGCCGAGGTTGCAGCCGACCGGCTCGCGACTCCGTTGTCGCCAGAGGCCGGCCACCTCGTCCACATGCCGGCGCACATCTATTACCGGCTCGGACGGTGGAAGGACTCGCTGCGCGTCAACGTCGACGCCGCACGCGCCGACGAGACGTGGATCAAGGCCACCGGCGACAAGGGTATGGTCCGCTACGGATATTATCCGCACAACGTCCATTTCATCGTCACCTCGGCCCAGATGGCCGGCGACATGCCGACCGCGATGCGCCAGTCGCGGAAGCTGGCCGGCATCCTCGACCCGACGATCAGTTCGCAGATCGCGTGGATCCAGGCGGTCAACGCAGCGCCTTATTTCACCGCGGCGCAATTCGCCGCGCCGGCTCAGATCCTGGCGATGAGGGCGCCCGACGCGCGGCTGCCCTACCCGACGGCGATGCGCCATTATGCGCGCGCCGTCGCCTACGCCAAGCTGCGCAACCGGGCGGGTTTCGAGCGCGAGCTGGCCGCAATGCGCGCCATCCGCGAAGGGACGGCGCTCAAGCCGATGATCGACCAGGGCGTGCCCGCGACCGAGCTCGTCACGCTGGCCGAAACCGTAGCGCGCGGGCGTTTCGCGTACGCCAACGGCCGCTATCGCGACGCCGCGCGCATCTTCAGCGACGCGGTCGCGATCGAAGCCAAGGTCCCGTACATGGAGCCGCCCTTCTGGTATTATCCGGTGAACCAGTCGCTCGGCGCGGCGCTGTTCCGCTCGGGCCGCTACGACGAGGCGCGCGAGGCGTTCACCGCGGCGCTCGCCAACTCACCCAACAATGGCTGGGCGTTGTACGGGCTGGCAGCCTCGGAGCGGTCGCTCGGGCGGCCGTTGCAGGCAGCAGCGGCCCAGGCCGCGCTCAACAAGAGCTGGATGGGCAATCGCAACCTCTTGAGGATGGAGCGGCTCTAGCCCCTAGAAGGCGAGCAGGAAGTCGGTGAAGCGGAGCCAACCGTCGCTGTAGCCGATGACCGGACGCGCGGCGAACACCGCCAGCAAGGCCCCGAAACCCCACCAATAGGCCGGGTGGACGCGACCGCGGCTGCGCCGGTCGTAGATCATCGCCGCAATCACAAGCAGAGCGACGATGGCTGCCGGCATCATGGTTCGCTCGATCGACTGCGGCGGTCCCAGGCCGGGGCGCATGCCGGGTCCGCCGCCGGTGGCGGCGAGGAAAAAGAAGCGGGCGAGCGCTGCCTGGAGAATGCCGGCCGTCGCCACAAGCATGAAGCGCTTGTGCCATTCGGGCCGGCGGGTGTTGGCGATCGCCGCGCCAACCAGCACCGCAAACAAGGTGATTCCCGAAATCGGCACGATCGCGAAGGAGCGGCCGGCCTCGCCGAAGCCCGCGTCGATCCGGTTGCGCATGCCCTCGATCGCGACAGCAAGGCCGGTGAACAGCATCGCCGTCGCCAGCGAAATCCCGAATAGCCCCCAGGCGCGATGCGCGCGCACCTTGCGATTGGCGACGAGCGTTGCTTGCGACAGGAAGAACAGGGGCCACAGCGAAAACAGGAGCCCGTGCAGGTGGAGCATCGGCGAGCCGGTGAACGACCCGCGGGCAACCTGCAGCCAATAAGTGGCGAAGAAGCCACCAAACGCGATCGCGACGAAGATCAGCGCCATGGTCACGTAGAATCTGTTGGCCGAAGCTTGCCGGACCGGCGTCGCGATGGTCGCCATGCTGCCCTCCCCCAAGGCGGAGTCGAGCAGCCTTGTTAGCGCAATCTAGTCGTGGGCGGCGATGAATTTCTCGACCACCGGGGCGATCTGCTCGCGCCACTTGCGGCCGTTGAAGATGCCGTAATGGCCGACGTCCTTGGCCATGAAATATAGCTTCTTGGTCTTGGGCAGCTTGGTCGCGATGGACAGCGCGGCTTTGGTCTGGCCGAGCCCGGAAATGTCGTCGCGCTCGCCTTCGATGGCCAGCAAAGCGGTGTCGTGGATCGCGGCCGGATCGACCGGGCGCCCGCGATGCGCCATCTCGCCCTTGGGCAAGGAATGGCGCTGGAACACGACGTCGACCGTCTGCAGGTAGAATTCGGCGGTCATGTCGCAGACCGAACGATATTCCTCGTAAAATTTCTGGGTCGAGGACGCGCTTTCCTCGTCGCCGACGACGAGATGCTTGAACATCTCCCAATGGCTGATGAGGTGCGACCCGAGGTTCATGGTCATGAAACCGGCGAGTTGCAGGAAGCCCGGGTAAACCTTTCGCCCCGCGCCGGGATAGATCATCGGCACGGTCGCGATGACGTTATTCTCGAACCAGGCAAACGGGCGCTGCGTGGCGAGCGTATTGACTGCGGTCGGCGCCTTCCGCGTGTCGATCGGGCCGCCCATCATGGTCAGGGTCTTCGGCCGCCATTCGTTCTTGTCGGCGTTCATCAGGGCCGTCGCGGCAAAGGCCGGGACCGCCGGCTGGCACACCGCCAGCAGATGCGGCCGCTCGCCGGTCTTCATCCCGATCAGTTCGAGGAATTCGATCAGATAATCGATGTAATCGTCGAGATTGAAGCCGCCCTCATCGGTCGGCACCAGCTTCGCGTCGCGCCAGTCGGTGATGTAGACGTCGAAGCTCGGCAGCAGCCGCTCGACGGTGCCGCGGAGCAGGGTCGCATAGTGGCCCGACATCGGCGCGACGATCAGCAACCGCGGGCCGTTGTTCACGCCCTCGCGATAGAAATGCTTGAGCTGGCCGAACGGCTTGCGCAGCAGGATCTCCTCGTGGACGGGCACATCCTTGCCGTCGACATGGACCGATTCGATCCCGAACTCGGGC
>Ga0268265_10004095_pt1 | contig 10247 bp, 11 predicted proteins | sample KBSSwiS52_FD_190355 | JGI IMG/M metagenome (GOLD analysis project Ga0268265, IMG submission 190355) | Switchgrass rhizosphere microbial communities from Kellogg Biological Station, Michigan, USA - KBS Switchgrass S5-2 (SPAdes) (version 2) | ecosystem: Host-associated > Plants > Roots >...
GCGCTCGACGAGCGCAGCGATCGCGGCCTCGAGCACGCGGTTCGGCGGCCCGGCGAGGCTCATGTTGATGACGCGGACGCCTTCCGCCGCGAGCCATTCGCCGGCGACCGTCAAGCTCGCGGCCGTCGTCGCGTCGCCGCCTTTGTCGTCCCTGAAGAACACCGATGCCGCGTACACGCGGCCGCCGCGAAACTGCGCGCGCAGCCTCGCGTCGTCGCCGACGAGAATCGACGCGACGGCCGTGCCGTGTGCCGTCGGCCGCTCGTTCGTGAATTCCACGAAGTCGCGCTGCACGATGTCGGCGCCGCGCAGCGCCTCGTGCTCGACCGCGACGGCGGTGTCGACGATTCCGACCGAGCGCGCCGGCGCAGGCGAATGCGGAACCGCGGCAGCGGGCACTGCGGGCTTGGCAGTCAAGCCGTCGCCGCTGCGCTCGGCGCCGGGGCGATAGACGTGGTTGAAGTCGACCTCGGTGCCGGGCGCGTCGAGCGCGAGCTCGAGCGCGGCCTGCGCGATGTCGCGATCCTCGGGCGCCGCGACGTGCAGCAGCACGCGATTCAGCGTCGCGAGATCCTGGCGCTCGCGGATCGTGAACCCCCAGCTCGCAATGCGGTCCGCGTATTCGGCCGGCACGAGAATGATCCAGGTCTCGCCCTCGATCGTGCGGCCGAGCGGATCGAGGTCGGGCGCGAAGCGCGCGGGCGGCGCCGTAGCGGCGTCGGCGACGGCATTGCCCGGGGCGTCGACGAGCTCTCCGGCGCTCTCGCTGACGCCGCGCACGGTTTTCGTGACGTCGTCGGAGAGGTCCCCGATCTCGCCTTCGACCGTGTCGAGCAGCCGATCGCCGATCTCGCCGACGACGCTGTCCTCGACTTGCGTCGCGATCTCCGCGACGACGCCGTTCTCGACTTGCTGCTGAACCGTGTCGACGATCTGCGACTCGAGGGTTTGCTCGACGGCTCCCGTCACTTCCTCTTGAATCTGCTCGACGACGCCGTTCTCGACTTGCTCCTGGACCGTGTCGACGATCTGCGACTCGAGCGTTTGCTCGACGACTTCCTCGACGGCCTGCGCGACGTCCTGCTCGACCTGCTCGGTGATCGTTCGGTCGAGGACATCGTCGAGCGTCGAGTCGAGGAGCTGTGCGGCGGCGGGCAAGCCGAGCGCCACGAAGCCGAGAAGCGCGAGCACGACGGTCTGCCGCCTCGTCGTTATGTCAAGGCGGGTGCGGCCGCCCGAACGGCGGGTCAGACGGCTTTCCGGCATCGGTTTCGGCCCTCGATTGCGCATGCTCTCGATGTGATGACGGTCGATAGACATTAGTATTCCGCGACCCCGGGAATAAAACCAACGAGTCGCCCGTTGACGACACAGGAAACGCACGATCTCGAGGCCCAGCGCGAGGACCTGCTTGCGGCGCTGCCGCGCCTGCGGCGCTTCGCGCGCAGCCTGACGGGCAATAGACAGGACGGGGACGACCTCATGCAAAACACCGTGGAACGAGCGCTTCAGCGCGGTTGGCCCAAGGGCGTGGAGCCTTTGGCCTGGCTGTTCAAGGTATGCAAGAACCTCTGGATCGACGAGCTGCGCTCGCGCGCCGTGCGCGTCAAAGCCGCGCAGACGCGCGAGCTCGACGAGGAGCCGACCGTCAGCGGCGAGGAGGTCGTCCACGCCGAGCTCGGCTTGCGCGCCGTCGAGCGCGCGCTGGCGACCCTGGCCCCCGAGCAACGCGCGGTGCTCACGCTCGTTGCCGTCGAAGGATTGTCGTATCGCGAGGCCGCCGAGGTGCTCGACACACCGATAGGCACCGTCATGAGCCGGCTTGCGCGTGCGCGCGCGGCGCTCGCCGAGCGTCTCGGCGCCGGCGATGGAGAGAATCATGGCTGAGCACACGAGCCCGTCCCGCGACGACGAGGCGCTGTCGGCGCTGATCGACGGCGCGCTGCCGAGCGACGAGGCGGCCGCTCTGCGCGCGCGCATGACGCGAGAGCCTAAGCTCGCGGCCCGGTTCGCGGCGATGGAGCGCGCGAATCGCGCCGTCGGCGACGCGTATCGCGGCGTCGTCGACGAGCCGTTGCCGGAGCGCGTGCTCGACCTGTTGCGCGCGCCGCAGGCACGCGGCGGCAGCGTCGTCGAGCTGGCGGGACGCCGGCAACGCCGTGCCCTGCCCGTTTGGCTCCCGCACGCGGCCGCGGCCGGCGTCGCCCTCGCGATCGGCCTCGGTCTCGGCTTCGGTTTGGGCCAGCGCTCCGGAGACACGCCGGGCGGCTTGGTCGCAGCCACGGGGCCGGTCGCGCCGGGGTCGTCGCTCCACGCGCTCCTGGAGTCGGCGCCGAGCGGCGAGGCGCGCGAAGTCGACGGCGCCACGGCCGCGGCGCGCTTCACGTTCCGTACGCAGGGCGGCGATTGGTGTCGCGAGCTGGCGGTCAGCTCGGGCACGTCGCGCAACGCCGCGATCGCGTGCCGCAGGGACGGCGGCTGGCGCGTCGACCTCGTCGGCGTCGAGGCGGCGGGCGGCGAGGTGTATCGGCCGGCCGGCGGCGACGAGCCGCTGCGCGAGGCCGTCGACGCGCTGATCGACGGCGAGCCGCTCGAGCGGGACGCCGAGCGCGCGCTCGTCGCGCGCGGCTGGGCGAGAGACTGAGCGACGCCGCGATCCAAGCCGCGAGGTTCAAATGGCGCAGCCCGCATGCCACACTCGTCTCATGACGACGGCGGATAGGAGCTCCGCGTCCGTGGCGTTGATCGGCGTGCCGACCGACGTCGGCGCAGGGAAGCGCGGTGCCTCGATGGGCCCCGAAGCGCTGCGCGTGGCCGGCATCGACAAAGCCTTGTCCAGGCTCGGTCGCGGCGTCATCGATCGCGGTAACGTCGCGGGTCCGCGCAATCCCGAGAATCCGCGCTGCGGCGATTATCGGCATTTGCCCGAGGTCGCGGCGTGGTGCCGCGGCGTGCACGACTCCGTCTACGAGAGCCTGACGGCCGGCGAGATTCCGTTGACGATGGGCGGCGACCACAGCGCTGCGATCGGTTCCGTCGCGGCGGTCGCACGCTACTGCGCGGAGCGCGAGCGGCCGCTCGCGATGCTGTGGCTCGACGCGCATGCCGACTTCAACGTCGCGAAGTCGTCACCGTCGGGCAACATTCACGGCATGCCCGTCGGCGTGATCGCCGGGCATGGGCCGCCCGAGCTCGTCGGGCTCGCGGGCTTCCAGCCGATGCTGCCGGCGAATCGCATCGTGCAAATCGGCATCCGGTCCGTCGACTCGAACGAGAAGGATCTCGTCGTCGAGAGCGGCATGCTGGTCTACGACATGCGGCGCATCGACGAGCTTCGAATGCGGACCGTCATGGAGCAGGCGCTCGCGCACGTCGCCGAGCGCGACCTGCATCTGCACGTCAGCTTCGACGTCGACTTCCTCGATCCCTCGATCGCGCCCGGCGTGCCGTCGACGGTGCCGGGCGGCCCGACCTATCGCGAAGCGCAGCTCTGCATGGAGATGATCTACGACTCGGGGCTCATGCGCTCGCTCGACGTCATGGAGCTGAACCCCGCATACGATGAGGGCAACCGCACCGCGGAGCTCGCCGTCGAGCTCGTGCAGAGCCTGTTTGGGCTGCAAATACTCGCGCGCGCCGCCGACAACAAGTACACGTTATGAGCGACAGCGGCTCCGTCATCGCCGAGGCCGAGCGTGTCAGCGCGCCGAACTACTCGCCGCTGCCCATCGTCCTCTCACGCGGCGAAGGCGTGTGGGTTTGGGACGTCGAAGGACGAAAGTATCTCGATTGCATCAGCGCGTACTCGAGCCTGAACCAGGGGCATCGACACCCGCGCATCGTCGCGGCGCTCGTCGAGCAGGCCGAGCGCCTGACGCTGACGTCGCGCGCCGTGCACAACGATCGCATGGGCCCGTTCCTCCGCGAGCTCTGCGCGCTCGCCGGCATGGAGATGGCGCTGCCGATGAACACCGGAGCCGAGGCCGTCGAGACGGCGATCAAGCTCGCGCGCAAGTGGGGCTATCGCGTCAAAGGCGTGGCAAAGGACCGCGCCGAGATCGTCGTCTGCCGCAACAACTTCCACGGCCGCACGACGACGATCGTCGGGTTCTCGTCGGAGGCGCAGTATCGCGAGGACTTCGGTCCGTTCACGCCGGGCTTCACGCTCGTCGACTTCGGCGACCTCGCCGCGTTACGCGCCGCCATCACGCCGCAAACCGTCGCGTTCCTCGTGGAGCCGATCCAAGCCGAGGCCGGCATCATCGTGCCGCCGCCGGGATACCTGACCGCGGCGCGCGCGCTGTGCCGCGAGCGCAACGTGCTGTTCGTGCTCGACGAGATCCAGACGGGCCTCGGGCGCACCGGCAAGATGTTCGCGTACGACCACGAGCCGAAAGCGGAGCCCGACATGCTCGTGCTCGGCAAGGCGCTCGGCGGCGGGGTCTATCCCGTGTCGGCCGTGCTCGCGAGCCGCGCGATCATGACGCTGCTTCGCCCCGGCGACCACGGCAGCACGTTCGGCGGCAACCCCCTCGCCGCGGCCGTAGGGCACGCGGCGCTGCGCGTGCTGATTCGCGAGCGGCTCGCGGAGCGCGCGGCGGAGCAGGGTGACTATCTGCTCGGCAAGCTGCGCGCGCTGAATGCGCCAAGCATCGCGGAGATCCGCGGCCGCGGCTTGCTGATCGGCATCGAGATCGCCGCGAGCGCCGGCTCGGCGCGTGAATTCTGCGAGCGGCTCGCGCAGCGCGGGATCCTCGCGAAAGACACGCACGAGCAAGTCATCCGCCTCGCGCCGCCGCTGATCGTCGAGCGCGCCGAGCTCGACTGGCTCGTCGAGCAGCTGCGCGCCGTATTGGACTGACTCGAGAACGATTTGGGTTGGGGTCGGCTCGAAAGCCGCAGATCGGCTCGCTGGATTTGCGGCACTCCCGCCGTCCATGCCGGTCGGCGTATCCTTGATACGGGACGGAGACTGACGATGACTCAAACGGAAACCGCGATTCTCGCGGGCGGCTGCTTCTGGGGCATGCAGGACCTGATCCGCAAGCTGCCCGGCGTCGCATCGACGCGCGTGGGCTACAGCGGCGGCGACGTGCCGCACGCGACGTATCGCAACCACGGGACGCACGCGGAAGCCATCGAGGTCGTGTTCGATCCGAAGCGGCTGTCGTACCGCGAGCTGCTCGAGTTCTTTTTTCAGATTCACGACCCGACGACGAAGAACCGTCAAGGCAACGACGCCGGGATGTCGTACCGCTCCGGCATCTACTATCTCTCGGACGCGCAGCGCGACGTCGCCGAGGACACGATCGCCGACGTCGACGCGTCGAAGCTCTGGCCGGGCCGCGTGGTGACCGAGGTCAAGCCCGCCGGCCCGTTCTGGGAGGCCGAGCCCGAGCACCAGGACTATCTCTTGCGCTATCCGGGCGGCTACACGTGTCACTTTCCGCGCCCGAATTGGAAGCTGCCGAGGCGCGCGGCGGCGCGGACGGGCTCGACATGAGCGCCGTGCAAGAGCCTACGCCCGCCGAGCTGCGCTGGAAGAACGTCATCGAGCTCGCGCGAGGGGGCGGCGAGCCGCCGCCGCGCCGCGTCGAGAAGAGCGACGCCGAATGGCGCGCGCAGCTCTCCGACGAGGAGTTCGAAGTCGCGCGCAAGAAGGGCACCGAGCGACCCTTCAGCTCGCAGATGTGCGCGCTGTTCACGCCGGGGCGCTATCACTGCGTCTGCTGCGACACGCCGCTGTTCGACTCGACGAGCAAGTTCGACAGCCGCACGGGCTGGCCGAGCTTCACGCAGCCGCTCGAGAAGGGCGTCGTCGCCTATCACCTCGATACGAGCTTCGGCATGCAACGCGTCGAAGCGCTCTGCAACGTCTGCGACGCCCACTTGGGCCACGTGTTTCCGGACGGCCCGCCGCCGAGCGGGCTGCGCTTCTGCATCAACGCCGTCTCATTGCGCAAAGCGACCGCGTCGAAGTGACCGCCCATGCGGAGATGGCTCCTCGCGGTATTGGTCTCGACTCACGGATGCGCGGCTGACGATACCGCCGCTGCGGCGGCGGACGCGTGGGTCGGCCGCTGGAACGGCCCGGAAGGAACGTATCTTGCGATCGCAGGTTCCGGCGGCGTCTACGAGATCACGATCAAGGATCTGGACGCCGCGCGAACGTTCAGCGGCTCCGCCGCCGGCAGTCGCATCGAGTTTCGCCGCGACGGCGTGACGGAGCAGATCGCAGCGACGAACGGCGACGCGACCGGCATGAAATGGCTGGCCGGCAAGACGACCTGCCTCACCATCAAGCTCGGCGAAGGCTATTGCCGCGACTGACGAAGGAGGATGCATGAAGTACAAGGGAAGCTGCCATTGCGGGCGCGTGGCGTTCGAGGTCGAGGGCACGATCGAAAGCGGTCTCGCGTGCAACTGCTCGATGTGCGAGCGCAAGGGCTCGCTGCTGTGGTTCGTGCCGCGCGACAAGCTGCGCCTCGAGACGCCGGAATCGAGCTTGAGCACGTACACGTTCAACAAGCACGTCATCAAGCACCGCTTCTGCTCGAACTGCGGAATCCACCCGTTCGGCGAGGGCGTCGATCCGAAGGGCAATGCGACGGCCGCGATCAACATCCGTTGTCTCGAGGGCATCGAGCTCGATTCGATCACCGTGAAGCATTTCGACGGCCGCTCGCACTGATGTCGGCCCCCGCGGTGGCGTCCGCGTCATCGCGGCCCATGACGCGCCGCAGCCGAGCCGTGTCGACGTACTGGTGGAAGCTCGCGACCTCGCCCCCGCGGAACCGCCATACGTGGCAGACCTGGACGTCCATGCGCCGGTCCGTAGGCTTGTATCGGCCCGTGTAGCGCCCTTCGACGATGACGGCGCCCGAGGCTTCGATCGCGCTCTCGACGCCGATCGACCAGCCGTCCCACTCGGGACCCGCGACGGCGAAGAAGCTTTTGGCGATCTCGTTCTTGCCGCGCCACGCGCCCGCGGAACCGCGATACGGGTGGCCTTCGGCAAGGCGGAACTCCACGTCGTCGGCGAACACGGCCAGGATCGCGGCTGCGTCGCCGGCCGAGAAGTCGCGATAGATCTTGCGTACGGTGTCGAGGTCACTCATGGCGCTTTCTCCTGCAACTTAGAGCGTGCTGGGCTTGTCATCACATAGAGAGCGTAGGACGCGCGGTGGAGCGAATCTTGGCGAAAATTGCGGTCTCGCTGGACGACGCAATCGATGAGCGCGAGCGGCTCGGCGCTCCGCCGGGCCTCCGGACGCGGGTGCTCGCCGAACGCGCCGACTGGTCCGTCGAGGACGTCATTTGCACGTATCGCCCGAGCGACGCGCCGTTCGAGGAGCGCCACGATCGCTATCGCGTCGCCCTCGTCGGGGCCGGTGTCTTTCGGTGCCGCGGTGCCCATGGACGCGAGCTGCTGACGCCGGGCTCCTGGCTGCTCGGCAACGCGCGCGACTGCTTCGAATGCGGCCACGAGCATGGGCAGGGCGACGTCTGTCTCGCGTTCGGCTATGCGCCCGAGACGTTCGCGCGGCTCGCATTCGACGCCGGCGTGCGCGGCAAGCCGCGCCTCGACGCCTTGCGCGTCCCGCCGCTCGGCGCGCTCGCGCCGCTCGTGGCCGAAACCTGTGCGGCGTGGGCCGAGGCGGAGACTCCGCTCGCGGAGGTCCGTTGGGACGAGATCGCCGTTCGAGTCGCGGCCGCGGCGACGCAACTCGCCGCCAACCCCTCTCGCGCGCCGCGGAACCCACCGAACGCGGAGCGCGGAATCGCCCGTGCCGTCCGGCTCATCGAGCGCGATCCGCGCGCGCCGCTCACGCTCGACGAGCTCGCGCGCGAGGCCAGCCTGAGCCGCTATCACTTCGTGCGCGCGTTCGCACGCGTCACGGGACTGACTCCGCATCGCTATGTGAAGCGCGCGCGTCTGCGGCGCGCCGCCGTGGTCCTCGCGACGAACGGCGCGCGTGTCATCGACGTCGCGCTCGATTCGGGGTTTCGCGACGTGTCGGCCTTCGGTCACGCGTACCGCGCGGAGTTCGGCGCGCCACCGCGCGAGCACCGCGCGCGGCTGCGCGGCGCCGATTGACGCAAAACGAGCGGACTTGCCCTAAGATTGCGCCCCGATGCGCTCCAAGTGTCTCGCCGTCGCGGCGGTTGTCGGGTTGCTCGCGTCCGGCGCCGGCGCCGATCCTCGCGATCTCATCGACGAGGCCATCGAAGCTCACCCGGGTGTCACGGGATCTCTGGTGCTCGAGCACGGCGAGCAAGCGCTGCTCGCGCGAGCATGGCTCGTCGACCACGCGCGAACCAGCGTCGAGATCCAGTACTTCATTTGGAGCACCGACAACATCGGGATCTTGGCATCCGAGGCGCTGCTGCGCGCCGCGCAGCGCGGCGTTGCGGTGCGCGTCATCGTCGACGACTTGCTCGTCGATGCGCCCGACGAGACGCTGCTGGCGCTCGCCGCGCATCCGAAGATCGACATCCGCATCTACAATCCGAAGCACTCCGTCGGCGTTCCGTGGTACCGGCGACTATGGAGCGCCCTCACGGATTTCCGCGGCTCCAATCAGCGCATGCACGACAAGGTATTGATCGTCGACGGCGAGCTCGCGATCACGGGCGGCCGCAACATGGCCGACGAGTACTTCGACTACGACCACGAGTACAACTTCCGCGACCGCGACGCGCTCGTGCTGGGCGCCGTCGTTCCGTCGATGCACACGAGCTTCGAGCGGTTCTGGTCGAGCGAGCTGGCCGTGCCCGTCGAGCGCCTGCTCGAAAGTGGCGACGGGACGCCCGCCGTCGGCGACGCGCAGGTCGAAAAGGTTTACGGCGAGCTCACGGCCTACGCGGCCGACAGCACGAAGCTCGCGCCGGAGGTGCGCGCGGCGATCGCTTCCATCCCCGACGACTTCGCTCGCCTCGCCTTAGGCATAGCCTGGGGGCGCGTCGACTTCGTCAGCGACGTGCCGGGGAAGAACTCCGGCACGCATGGCCTCGGCGGCGGGGGCTTGAGCTCGGCGGCGCTCGGCGCGCTCGTCGAGAGCGCGCAGAGCGAGGTCCTCATTCAATCGCCGTATCTCGTCGCGTCGGACGCGGCGTTCGAGCTGTTTCGCGAGCTGCGCGCGCGTGGCGTGCGCGTTCGCATCAGCACGAACTCGCTGGCGTCGACGGACAACTTGCAGGCATTCAGCGGTTACCTGAATCAGCGCGAGGACTTGGTCGCGGCGGGCATCGAGGTGCTCGAGTACCGGCCCGACCCGCAGATCCAAGCGGAGATCATGGACCGTTACGCCGCGCTGCGCGCCGAAGCGCCGGTATTCGCCTTGCACGCCAAGACGCTCGTCGTCGACCGGCGCGTCGTGTTCGTCGGTACCTACAACCTCGACCCGCGCTCCGAGAATCTCAACACCGAGGTCGGCGTCGTGATCTACGACGTGGGGCAAGCTGCGGCCGTCGCCGACGCGATTACGACGGACATGCAGCCTGCGAACAGCTGGAACGCGGCGAGCGACGATCCCGATCAGTACGCTTCCTTGGGCAAGCGCCTGCGTGCGTGGCTCTTGTCTTGGCTGCCGCTTACGCCGGTGCTATAGCGCCGGAGTATCGTTGCCGAGCATCGCGCGGCGCACGAGCGGGATGGGCGGTCCACCGTAGCGCAGGAAGCTGTCGTGAAACTCCTTCCACGCCGCGCGGCCTCCGCGGCTCGCGGTGTAGTCGTCGCGCAGCTTCCGGATCATGAGCTTGCCGAGCGTGTAGTTCAGGTACGCGGGATCGTACGTGCCGCGCGCCGACTGCTGGCGCGCCGTGCCTTCGTCCTGGTAACACTCGTTACGGAAGAGCTCGCGCGACTGCTCCTGCGTCATGCCGCGCGCGTGCAGGCCGATCGCCGACAGATAACGGCAATTGCGCAGCAGCGCGTTCGAGAGCTGGCCGATATGCGTTTCCTCGTTTCCGCTCTCGTAGCCGGCCTCCCACATGAGTTCCTCGGCGTAATGCCCCCAGCCTTCGGCAAACGCATAGCCGACGAACACGCGGCCGAACAGCGACGGCGCGCGGTTCGAATGCAGGAAGTTGAGAAAGTGGCCGGGCCAGACCTCGTGGACCGAGGTGAAGAGTAGGTTCTTGCTGCCCGGTATGTACGCGGCCTGCTGCTCGGGGGTCCAGGCCGGGTCCGGCGGCGCGATGTAATAGGTCGACGGCATTCCCTTCTCGTACGGCCCCGGTTTGCG
>Ga0268265_10004097_pt1 | contig 10245 bp, 10 predicted proteins | sample KBSSwiS52_FD_190355 | JGI IMG/M metagenome (GOLD analysis project Ga0268265, IMG submission 190355) | Switchgrass rhizosphere microbial communities from Kellogg Biological Station, Michigan, USA - KBS Switchgrass S5-2 (SPAdes) (version 2) | ecosystem: Host-associated > Plants > Roots >...
GACAAGGTTGCCCTCGCGGAATGGGAGGCTGTCCCCGTCGGCTATTGCAACATCTGGTTGCGCGATATATCCAGTGTAAATGAACGCGAACAAAGGATGGCTGATGGCCGGCGATAACTCCGAGCGTCCCGGACTGACGTTCTGCCTGTCGTTTTCCGTTTGCTGGTTTCAGCTTCGCGCCCACTCCTTGCAAATGAACGTAAAACCATGACCGCACCTATTCTACAAATTCTATGGTTGCATCGACGTACGTTTCTTGGAGTGATGTGCCTGACATTTCTGGTCCTCGCCATTGGCATCTTCATGTTGCCTAGGTCGCGTGCTTTTGTTCGATCATCGATCGAAATTGGTTTCGCCATCATAAACGAAAAGCAAGAGCCTCTTGAGCCACCCGAGCAAGTGGCAAGACGAATACCCAGCATCTATGCTCCTGCCGTACTATTGGCGATGGAAAAAAAAGGTACGTCACCGTCAATTTTGAGCATGCTGCAAAATCCGAGCGTTGAAAGCATCGGGCGTACCCTGGTGGTGGTAAGCGCTGTCGACGCAAGCGCTGAAAACGAGGCCAAGGCATTCCAGGCAGCGATCTCCGACCAGGTCATCAAAGAGGAAACACCACGCGTGCAGCTACTGCGTGAGGTCGCCGCGCTGCGAATTGCCTCGATCACCAGCGCCTCCGACAACCTCGAACGAGAGATTAAGGCTAACGCCGCAGAGATCGAGCGTATTAGCGCACTTAGCGATGATCTCCGGGGTCAACTCGAAAAGCAACGAGCGAATTTGGCGACGTTGTATCAGCGCGCTGGGGCGGCACAGCAGCCCGGTGAGCGCTCCACAATCGAAACTGAAATCCGCGAATTGTCTGAACAGATTTCGAGTCAGACAAGATTAATGGGCATCTTGACGCTTGAGCGCGTCGAATTAGCGCGCGACCTCCCCGAAACACGCCGCCAATACGAACGGCAAATCAAGGCGCTCGCCGATGCGCAACTTGAACAGAAAATGTTCACTGAAACGCATGTGTCGCTGGCGCCGTCCTTGATGCCGGCGGCAACTAGCTCCCGCCGGCTCAGCATGCTGCTTGTCGCACTCCCGATATCCGTTCTCGTCGCATTCGGAACAGTTGTCCTGCTGCACAACGTCGCTGGGAGGAGAATTTGAGCATCAGGCACAATTTGCGGCCTAGCTTCGCCGAAACAGCGCTGTTGGCGCAACAAGCATGACCGAATTGTCTGCCGACGTTCCGAATTTTCCCTCTGTGCGGTCGCACGTCCAGCTCGGACCAGCCTTTCTCTTGTACTTCCACATCGTCATCTGCTGCGTGTCACTCGTCTTCGTGGCGGAATTCTTTGCGAGGCTCCAAATCGTCATGTTCGACGAAACGCGCCTCTACGCAGCTGCGCTAAACATCGCGCCATTCGCCATGGTCTCAATTCTCTTTACATTTAGCCGATTCAGCTTCGGTTACGTTCTGGGGTTCTATTTCTACACCATGATTCTTGGCTATCTCTGGCTCGTCGAATTTTCGAGATTCCATTACGATCACGCATTGGCAACCATTTCAGCGTTTGCCTCCGCCCTGGCATTCCTACTGCCTGCGCTGTTCATCACGTCGCCGATCAAGCAAAGGTTCACACTGTCGGCAAGAGCGCTCGACAATTTATTGTCCTTCATCATGATATTTGCGGCGATCATTATCGCAGCCGGTACTCTCCGCAATTTCAGGCTGGTCGGCATCGGTGATATTTACAACTTCCGCAATGAACTCGAATTCCCGTTGTGGCTGGGATATGCAATGGGCGCGACGACGAATGCGTTGTTGCCCTTCGCATTTGCATGCTTCGTCGCGCGCGGAAATCGCTGGCGAGCGGCGGCAGTCTTGCTGCTCTTGCTGCTGTTCTACCCGATCACCCTCAGTAAACTTGCACTCTTCGCGCCGTTCTGGCTTCTGTTTCTGGCGCTGTTATCCAGGTACTTTGAAGCGAGAGCTTCTATCGTGTTTTCATTGTTTCTGCCGATATCGGCGGGCGTCATTTTAGCGTTGCTGGTCAAGGCCGACGCTCTCTCATATAACCAGATGATGCCTTATTTCGGCAACATCAATTTCAGAATGATCGCCGTTCCTTCCAGTGCACTCGATTTCTACAACGATTTTTTTTCGACACACGACCTCACGTATTTTTGCCAGATTTCATTTTTGAAGCCGTTCGCCGATTGCCCTTACAGCGATCAGTTGTCGATCGTGATGGAGAAGGCCTATCACGTTGGCAATTTTAATGCCTCCCTGTTTGCGACCGAAGGTATCGCTTCGGTTGGATTGATCTTGGCGCCATTTGCGGTGCTCGCATGCGGACTCGTGATATCTTTTGGCAACCGCCTGTCATCCGGTTTGCCGTCAAGCTTCATCTTGTTGTCAGGAGGTATTCTTCCGCAGACCTTTTTAAATGTGCCGCTTACGACGACATTCTTGACGTACGGCGCCGCCATTCTCTTCTTGCTTTGGTACATAACGCCGCGTGCGATGTTCGAGCAAGGTCGATCGGACAGGCTGGAGCTGGACGACGCCTGAAGCGGAAGCGATGAGTCGCATCGCATCGTCCCGTCGAAAGGTTGACGCCGTTCGTCGACCAAGTTGAAACGGTTAGCCGGTCATCTGAGAGGCCGATGACCGATTCAAAGCGGTCGCTGCATCATTGGCCAAGGACCGACATGCTACAAATAGATTCCATCCGTACAAGCCATAAAAATATCGTTCGGTATGCTTGTCCAATTTGTCAAGTTTCGTCATGATCTTCTTACTGCAGATGAAATTCAAAATCCGCTCGCTTGGAAATGACACCCCTGCAGCGCCGAGCAGTTTACCAACGCCGAAGACAGGTATCTGCACTAATGCAGAGAAGGTATTTGCGAAGAATCCGATCCCCATAGCGTGGTGCAAAACTTTCAATCCAGAGTCCTGCAAAATCTTCGTCCATTTCTCCGGAGAATTACGCTGAAGGTGGGGTTCGCCTGGGCGAAGCCTTTTTCCAATTAGTCTCGCTAACAAAAGTATGAATCTGAAATACAACTCAAAAAGCGTACGACCATTTGGAACACTGATAAAAAGGCGGCCATCTGGGGTCATGAAGGGTTGCATCTGGCGGAGAATTGAGCTGGGATTCTCGAGATGTTCAAGAACGTCAAAACATATGATAAGCGAAAATTGCTTGCTGCCGATTTGCGAAAAGCAACTTTTCAGATCTCGGCCGGTAATAATCTTCCGCGTCGTACCATTCTTCGGCCAATCATAATCACGTTCGTAGGATGCCAGAAGTTCGGAATTCAGATCGATTGCTGTAACATTGTAACCGCGCTTGGTGAGTTCGAAGCTATCCCGAAGCGAGCCTGCACCAAAATCTAAAGCTTCACCACCGCGAGGGATACTCTGCAATTCCCTGGTAAAAAGATCCCATCGATACTCAATACCTCTGGTGTTACAGCCTTCGAGCTTGCTAACGTCCTGACTGCGATCAAACGTACGCCGTTCCATAAATCCACCCTGGAAAATTCAATTCGTACTTACGGGCCATTTATATGAAAAGCCAGCGCTTGGCCAGCAGTTGTCCGAAAAATGTGGTGACAGCGAGCCGCTACTCAATCCTAGATCATTTTTCCCGATTCAGTTCTCTGTCTGAGGCCGTAGCTGGGTAATGCCACAATTCGCCTGGTAACGGATCCCATCTCAAAGACGCAACTCGACCGACTTGCAGCTAGGCAGACCTTTGTCGATTGCCGAGCTACGAAGTCGCCCGTGAAGAACGCTGATTTCAGCTTGGGATGAGCTGAAGTCGGACCGTTAGGTGGGCGAGGATTTGGCACAGCAAAAGACTGAGCCACCTGATGAGGCGGCGGAAGTTGTAGCCGGCGGCGGCGAGGACGGCGTTGGCGGCGTCGCCTTGGCGGTGCCAGAGATAGTTCCGGCCCATCCGATGTTCGGATTTGAGATGGCCGGCTCGATGGCGGAACGGCGACGCAGCTCGCGCTTGATCTTGGGCGTCACCCGCCGCTTCTGACTTGATGTGAACACCCTGAACTTGTACTCGGGTGGCGCATTGTGGCCGCGATAGCCTTTATCGCCGAGCAGGCGCTCGATGATGTTGCCGATGAGTTGTTCCATTTCCGGGATCACGGTCTTGAGCGTGTGGCCGTCATAGGAATTGCCGGGCATCGCCTTGACGTGGGTGACGAACTGGCCGCCTTTGGCGTGCGATAGCGTCGTGGCGACAGAAACCTTGACCCCGAACTCGTAAGGCCGGTGGGCCTTGCCCTTTCCGATGCACTCCACCTCCGGGGCGTGCAGCGAATAGACCTTCGGGCCACGCTGGCGCTGCTTCTGATCGAGCACGCATCGCGCCCGCGCCAGCATGCGGTCGAGCGCGATCCCATGGAGCAAGCCGACGTTGCCGTCGAGCTTGCGGGCGATGTCGCGGATGACGCGGCCAAGATAGGTCCGAAGCGTCCTCAAGGCCCGGTTGGCGCTCTTGAACTGTTTGGCGTGAGCATAGCGCTGGTGCTTGATCAGCGCGAACTTGCCGACCCGCCCGTAGGACTGACGCAGCTTGATGCCGGCCCCCTTGGCGAGCCGGACCAGGATCTCGCGCGCCCGGTTCAAGAGCCGCGCATCGGTCGGGAACATCACGTTCTTGGGCTGTACCGTGGTGTCGACGATGACGCGATTGAGATCGGACGGGTTGATCGCCTCGGTCCTGGTGGCGACCGCAAGGCTCTCCTGCAGCAGCGCCTGCAGCTTCTCCTCGCCCATGCGCTGACGCCAGCGCGTCAATGAGGAGCGGTCGAACACCAGGCGGTGCTGGAAGAACTCCTCGCCGCAGAGGAACTGGTAATAGGGGTTCTCCACCCAGCGCTCGCACAGCACCTCGTCGGAGAGATCGTAGGTGTGCTTGAGAATGGCCAGGCCCGCCATCAGGCGCGTCGGCAGCGGCGGCCGGCCCGGCTTATCCTCGTAGACCGCCCCGAACTGCTGCTCCAGGAACGGCCAGTCGATCGTCCGCGAAAGCCTCACCAGCGCATGGTCCATGTCGATAATCGCGTCCAGCCGGGAGCGCAGAAGATCGGCTTGGCCGCTGTCGCGTCGTTCCTTTGGCTTCATCGTTCCCTCCGGTCCGACCGAAGGAACCACGACGTGCGATTCGACGGAATCGTCAAAAGCAAAATTGCAAGCTTTTGGGCCACCAGAGCCCGAAAGCTTGCAGTCTCAAAACCCCTCTCGCCAGAAAATTCGACTCCCGCTCAATGGCTTGGGAGTTCTTCACGGGCGACTACGAAGCCTTGCCCTTTGAGAGTGCTCCGAGCAAATCTTGCAGTTGGTTGCAATAGCGTTGCGGCGTCATTGCAGCCATTTTCTCGCGCCCCTTCTTTCCAAGCGCCTTTGCGAGCTCCGTGTCGTTGACAAGTTTCAGGATACTCTCCGCGATAGAGGAGCTTGAAAAGGGGTCAAATAGCACACCCGCCTCTCCCACCTGCTCGGGAAATGACAGGATATTGGAAGCCGCAACCGGCGTACCCGCCTGTAGCGCTTCATAAATCGGTATGCTGACGCTTTCGAACAGGGATGGCATCACGAGCACGGCCGCAAGATGATAAATTACCTGCAAATCGGCCTGCTCGATGTAGCCCAAATGTTGAATGTTCTCTTCTAGGCCGGCTTCCTCGACCGCCCGCATGACGATCTCATATTCGTCGCTTTTTCTCCCGGTCAAGACCAGTTTTAGTTCAGGCTCTTGGGTAACAACCTGCTTAAATGCGTCGATCAGGCGAAGATGATTTTTGTGAGGCCAAAACTGCGCCGGATAGAAAACGAAGCGATTTGGCAAACCAAGACGGGTACGAACGGCCTCAAGTTCGGCGGAACCAATTTCGAGCACCGTTTGGCGCAGCGGCGGAGCCGCGATAACGACAATCTTTTCGTTCGCCACCTTAAATATCCGGACGATGTCAGACTTGACATGCTGAGCCTCGCAGATGATCCGAGCGGCCTTTCGCGACAAGCTTGCATGGACACTGCGACGCCAGCTTCGCTGGACACACGAAAAATTCTCTGGATAGTAGCGTTCTTGCAGGTCGTGCAACGAATAGGCAAACGCCTTTGTTGTGTGGAGCATAGCCAGGGAATAAATCGGAGCAATCAGAATATCTTCCTTGTCGAATGGATCGTCCAATTTTAGGCCTACCGCGTCCGCTGCAAGATATGTTAGTTGCCTCGCGCGCGGCTCGGCAAATCTGCGAATTGGATAACCCAGCCTCGCGAGATCTTGATTAGAAGGGTCGGCATACAGCGTGATTTCAAATTCGTGCGCATGACGTAACGCCTCAAGCATCGACAGCGAATATTGGTACGTTCCTCCAAGGTCCGGCGTCGCCAGCACGATAACGCCAAGCTTTGTCAAGCCGCTCCCCTTTTTGCCAGGGAGCGAAGAACAGACTCCAGATGCTTGCGGTTTCCGGCCGACAGGAAGTTCGTTTTGCCGAGGCCAAGGCCATCGCGAGCAAATAGCTGTTCAGCTACAGGGAACGGACCGTCGTTGTTTTTGCCCACGCGATCGATATCGCCGCGCAAAATCCAGTCTCGCCACCCGCCGGACCGGAAAAATGAAAGCCCATTGATGAGTTCGAAGTTGGCATGCCAGTTCGGGACGCCGCTTTTTGTCAGTTCTGCCATAAGCTCTGTCTTTCCAAGGCCGAGCAATTCCTTGTCGACGCGCAGAACGACTTGGGTAAATGCGCAACTCGAAACCGTCTCGGCCGCACCCAACACGAGCGACAGGCCCGGAAAGCCTTCAAGAATGCTCTGAAACTCGCCAATGGCGTCCCGCAATTCTTTCAGGTGCTTTGGATATCCTCGCAACTGTTCGCGGGCAACTCCCGCAAGAATTTCAGACATGCGGCCGTTCCACGCCAATTGTGTAGTGTCACGAACGCCAAATTCGATGGTGCGATCGCCCCAATGACGCAGTGACCTAAGCTCCCTCGCAAGCGACTCGTCGTCCGTAACGATCATCCCTCCCTCACCTGTTTGGATCGGCTTGATGCACCCGAATGAAAAGACGCCGGTATCGCCCCAGGAGCCCGCGGGTCTTCCGTCAGCGACTGCGCCGAGCCCCAAGCAAGCATCTTCGATCAATTTTAGACCTCGCTCGCGCGCCAACGTGCACAGCGCGGAGACATTTTCCGGGTTTCCCCACATGTGGGTGGCTATCAACGCCCGCGTTTCCGGCCCGATCCGATTCCGGACATCGGAACAGTCAAGCATGAACGTGCGATCCGAAATGTCCGCAAAAACCGGCGTCACACCTGCGTTCATGACCGCCATTGCAGTCGCGGAGCAGGTATCGACCTGATGAATCGCCTCGTCGCCGGGTTTTAGTCCCATCGCACGCAGTGACATCTGCAAAGCCACGCCTCCGCTAGCGACCGCGATCGCATGGCGGGCACCGACAGCTTCCGCGAACTCGCTCTCCAGGCGCTCATGAACGAGCCCGGCTCCATATGCCATGTTCCACTGCGAACTGCGCAAGATTTCCGTGACGGCGCCCATCTCATTCGCCAACGTGCGCGGGTAGACGCCAAACGTCCCGCCCATAAAGCGCTTGGCGATACGCACCAACAAATAATAGGCGGAGGGCGATCGCTCGCGAAGTTTGACGATGAGGGGAAGAAGGCGTTGGAGCATCGTTTGATTTACGCTGTACGGCCCAAAGCGACGAATGAGTACAGTCGCCCAGGACGATTTGATCGTCTCAACCGCCACATCCCAAGTTTTGAAACGAAAGATTTTGGCAAAACTGAACCAAGAATTCTGCCTGGCACCGATTCACAAATCTTGGTCGCCAGGCTTTCCGGCGTATTAGGGTGTAAATTGATGGGTGAATCGTAAGGACCTATTTCCCGAATGATGTTGAGCCCTGCATCGGCAAAAGCCACGCGATAGTCAAACAATGTGAACGCATTTTCGCCGCCATAAAGCTGATGATCAACCTGAGCATTCAGGAAGTCTTGTAGGCTAGACTCATAGTTGTCCACTACATGCTCGCGGCACCCCAACAACAGCCCGCCAGGACGCAGCACGCGCGCGTACTCCCCCAACATGGCCTTCAAATCCTGCGCGTGATGAAGACCTTGCCTGACATAGATCACATCGAAGCTATCCGAATCGAAGGGCAGGTTCTCGCCGAACGCATCGACAATCTTGGCCTCGAGTTTTTCTGCTGACAAAGATGCGGCTATTGCACCGCGACCCACGGATACCGACGGATCCGGCTCAACGGCGACAACATTGAAGCCGGCACGTGCAAATGCATAAGTCGCGATGCCATTGCCACTTGGAATATCTAGAACGTCGCGAGCGTGCGGCCTATGAGCCTTAATCAGCTTTAGAACTTCGGAAAATTCAGCGCTTTCAGCAAAGCGCTTGCAATTTCCATGTAAATCAGACGTCAAATATGCGTTGTAAATCAGCTCGCGATGATCCGGATCCTTTCGAAGGATATCGATCGCCTCCTCCCAACTGTATGGAAAGATCTTTTCTCGCTGCAACATCAGGACACCAATCGGAAAGCTGCTTGTTTTCACGTACTTTGGTTCGTTTCTCGTTTACGGAATTTCCAATTTTCGAACTGCTCTGGCCGGATTGCCCGCTACGACCGTGTAAGGCTCAATGTCCTGGGTCACAACGCTGCGCGACGCAACAATCGCCCCCTCCCCGATCGTGACGCCCTTGAGTATCGTCGCACCAAATCCGATCCAGACGCGATCGTGAATGACGATCGGCGCCGAGCGCACCTTGGTCCAGTCAAGCCGATCGAAGCAGTCGGGCTTTCCATATCTTTCATAGAACAGTTGAACCGCTACGGCGCGGTCGCGCCAATCCATGGAATGGGAATCATGGTCATAGATAGTGACGTCCCAGGCGATGGTAACATCGTTGCCTAGGGATACCCGATTTCGGCAAAGAATTGAACTGTTTGCACCGATATAACATCGGTCCCCGAGGCTGATTTCTCCAGTTTTTGCCTCGAAAACGAACGAGGCGTTCAAGAAGCAGTTCTCGCCGGCGGTAAAGTAAGTTCTGTCTTCGGCCGTCGCTAGGAAACGCACTGCGAAGCCACGGAGCAAACGTGCTGAGGCTGGAATAGATGCACGCGAGCCCAACGCCCGTAATTTGTGACGCTGCCAAGCATTCAGCAGTTTATGGGCGAGTGCTTTCATATATATGGTTAGTTGCCGTGGGTTGACGGTGAATCTCGAACGAATGCGCAAAAGATAACTCGGTAGTCGCCTTCCCTGATCACAGGAAGTTGCTCCGGTCTGACAAATCTTTGAGACGCGTCGCCCTCCGGACGGGCTCTCGGCGAAGACCAATTGTCGGCTACGGCCTCCACGAGGCGCCACCCAGCAAACACACCTCGAATTGTATCGAGGTCAAGATACCAGCCATTGTTAAATGCAAGCAGATTCGGACCAAAGGTCATACTGACAAGAAGTTCAGCATCGTCGGACATGACGCGCCCAAGCTCGGATACCAGATTGGGCATACTATTCGCATCGATACGGTCGCCATATCTTCCCAGTCCAATCAGCGGCAGCGCAACGGTTGAAGTAAAGCAGTCGAATGATCCGGTCGGAAAAGGCAGAGGCCGCGTCACATCGTGCTGAACGTAGGTAACCGCGCTGAACCGGTCGAAACAGTCGGCCAGCAAAACAGCCGTAACATTATGGGAGGCAGACAGAATGGCGTTTTGCGTCTTGGGACTGCCGATATCGAGTATTCGTCGTCGCCGCCCCTCGCGCGCGAGCTTCGCTGCGACCCAATAACCGAAGGCGTCGTAATGCGTAAAAAATTCCGTCGGATCCGCTGACGCGTCGCCAACAATCCGCGCCGGCAACCCGCGCAATGGACTGTCCGCCGACATAGTAGCAAGATAGGCTTCGAGTTCTGATCGCATAAAGAACGACCTTAGCTTTCGGGCAACTCGATTGAAGAATGGCGGAGGCGCATCCTTCATCGCAGGCGCGTATCCGCAAGCAGTTCGTTGACGACGCCGCCAATTCGCTCGACGTCTTTTTGGGTAAGCTCAAAAAACGATGGCAGATTGAGGCCCGTTTGGGCCTTGCGCGTCGCCACCGGCAACGGCCTTTGCTTATACATTGACATAGATGACATCGTGCAGAAGTAGGGACGAGAATCTA
>Ga0268265_10004103_pt1 | contig 10239 bp, 7 predicted proteins | sample KBSSwiS52_FD_190355 | JGI IMG/M metagenome (GOLD analysis project Ga0268265, IMG submission 190355) | Switchgrass rhizosphere microbial communities from Kellogg Biological Station, Michigan, USA - KBS Switchgrass S5-2 (SPAdes) (version 2) | ecosystem: Host-associated > Plants > Roots >...
TATTTCACCCGCAAACGCGAGATTTCCTCCCGGTCCTCGATAATGCGCACGCGCTCCTCAAGCGACATCGTCACGCAGGCTCTCCCTATCCGACTATTATTATTACAAATGGTACGTCGACGATCCGCATGTGACAATGCACAAAGGCACGGGCATCACTGCGTTAAATCGCGCGCGGGACTGCTGGAAAGCCCGGTTCGGAAACCCAAGCGAAAAACTGCCTTGCCCGGACCGGGTCAGCGTGACGTCACGCAACAAGGGCACCTCATCCCTTGCCACCGAGCCGAACCGCCCTTTCCACAAGTGCCTGGCTACCCGCAGTCTTGCATTCCGATAGCCGGTGTAGTCCGCTGAACTTGTAGGAACGCGTGCCCCAGGTTGCCGTTGGGTGGCAGAAGCGGTTTGATGAAGCCCAAAGGAAATATAGAGTGGAACCCGTTCCTCCTCGCAAGCGCGATCGAACGCGAACAAAGGCTCAAATTCTCGACGCCGCTCGGCGTGCGTTCTCGGCGAGAGGCTACGCCCAGGTCAGTCTGCGGCAAATTGCGCAAATCGCTGGGACCGATCCGGCTTTGGTGCAGCGCTATTTTTCCTCAAAGCTGGGACTGTTCGAGGCGGCTCTTGCAGAGACCCTTCGACTGGACGAATTGCTCGCTGCCCCCCGGGAGCGCATTGGCGAGCATATTGTGGCCCTGCTCGCCGACGACAAGTCCGAGGAGTTGGGCCCGCTGCCGATGCTGCTGATGGCCGTTGCCGACCCTGTAACACGACCTGTTGCGCTGCAGCAGCTCGAAGCCAGCATCATGCACCCGCTGGCCCATTGGATCGGTGGTCCCCAGGGCGATATTCTCGCAGCGCGCATGTCGATGCTGTGTTCGGGCTTTTTCACCTACACCAGGCTGTTGCCGGTCAAGGCGTTCTCTAATGGGATAGACCAAGAGACGCTGCGCCTCTTTGCAAGGGGCATACAAAAAATTGTCGACGAAGGAATTACAATCGATTCCGATCTGTAAAATGCACATCAACACGAATCTGGTGGGGATTATTACTCATAGTAGTCATATAAATTGTGGTAAATTACTCATCGACATTGGTTGTAAAATTTCGCCATCCCCTGCTTTTGTAATCCACGCGATAGTTGAACAATCTCGATCAACCTGACCGATGTTGGCCAAGAGGTTGTCCACCACGAACTGGCTGCGCGAAGTCAGATTGGCGGTGCGTGAACCAGTGGCTTGACCTTAAGTCATCGTCTGTTGACTTAACCGATCTTTCGGAAGATCAAATGGGGCCGAGGCAAGAGGATGTCCCCATGAGCTATGTGTCTATCAAGATCGATGTGACGGACGCGCTTCCCGTAGATGCGACGCAAGGCGCGACAGTGGAAATCGCAGCGTGGGTGTTCCCGCCCAACACCGCCAAGGCGCCCGAAGTACCGAGCACGATCGTACTACTGAATGGTGGAACTTACGATAAACGTTATTTCCATGTAGAAGTACCAGGCCGATCCAATTACAGCGTGGCCGATGAAATATCGGCCCGTGGTCATCTCGTGATCTTGCCAGATCATCTGGGGGTCTGGGAGAGTTCAAAGTTGCCGGATCAAAGAAAGGCCACGCGCCGGATTGCCGCTCTGGCCAACCATGCCGCGGTCACAGAGATCTATCGCCGGCTGGAAGCAGGCACCCTCGATCCGTCCATTCCGCCCATGCCCCGCTTTATCAAGGCAGGCGGCGGCCACTCAATGGGTGGATCGCAAAGTTTGGCTCAACAAGCCGAGTTTGAGACGTACGATCGCCTGATGATCATCGGCTTCACTGCGATAGGTGTTCACGCCCATGTTAACGGACAGCGAATTCCCATGCCAGACGTCGTACCGCATTGGGAAGACGACTATCGGTTGATACAACATCGCGACCTCGAAGCTGCGGCGTTTCATTGGGACGATGTGCCGCAAGATGTTCTGGAAGTGGATGACGCCTTATCCGCACCCGTACCGCGTGAAATTTCGGGAGCATCGGTCGTCCAGGGGATTGCATCGGAAGACGCTGGCCGCGTTACCGTGCCCGTTTATATCTGTCTCGGGGAAAAGGACGTGTCTCCCCGTCCGTACGACGAGCCAAGCTATTATACGTCATCCAAAGACGTCACTCTCCATATCCTTCCCCGCTCCGGGCACTGTCAGAGCTTTGCCTCCACCCGATTGGAGATGATCGACCGGATCGATGGCTGGCTTCGCAGCTTGCCGCAATGATGGGGGCGCTTGACGGCGAAGGATGATCAAGACGGGCAGATCTTCGGGTCTTTAAGCCGCAACCAGTTTCTGGTTCGCCGCTGCCTCTCGCACGGCGACATTCATACCGCAGCGCTATCACCCAAGAATGAACGATAAATCACACGCGCTTACGACACCGAGCGCCTCAACGATTGCCACAGACGCGCCTGATAGGGTTCCGCGCCCTTGGCGGTGTAGACGGCGCGAACTGCGTCCAATTCGCGCCTTGCAACGTCCCTCCTGTTTGTCGCAACCGCGATCCGGGCGCGGGCCAGGCGAACGTTGGAGCCCCAATCGGGATCGGCAGCCAGTTGGGCCACCGCTTCGGCATCGATTTCGTCGAGCCGGGCGGCGGCCTCCGCATTGCGGCCAAGATCGATTTCGCACTCTGCAATAGTGTAGGAGATACCGTCGGCCAGTGCTGCCTTGCCGAAACCGGCGACGGCATCGCGGTAGGCCTGCTCGGCATTCGACAGCCCCTGCGCCGCCTGGCCACTGCGGCATTGCGCCGTCGCCGCATCGGTCAAGCTTGCGACGCTGAAAAACGACCGCGGCCCCAGCTTCTTCGCCGCTAGTGCGTGCACTTGCAGATCATCGCGGATGGCGTCGGCCCAGCGCTCGATCATGCCTTCGGACTGCGCCTTGGTGGTCAGTAACTGCAGGGTCATTTCGTGGTCCGCGCCAAGGCGCGCCGCAAGACGGGGATAGAGGGCGGTGGCTTCGGCGATGGCGCCCTTTTGGTCATGACCCACCATCAAGGCTTGAGTGATGTTCAGCCGCGTCATCAACACATTGGGACCATTCGGCCCCTCGATCGCGGCATAGTCTTTTGCAAGTGCACGGAAATCATGTTCCGCCCCTGGGCCATCGCCCAAGCGTATCTTGGTGAAGGCAAGCCGCTGGCGAAAGTTTAGCCGCGCGATCGGGTCGAACTCGGGCAGCTTGGCCGCACCATCGACGGCCAATGCGAATTGCTCCTGCGCTGTTTTTATGTCGTTGCCCACCAGCGCGACCATGCCGCGCGCAGAGGCAAGCCACACGGCAACGTCTGGCCGAGGCTCGGACAAGGCACCGACGGCGGGCTGAACCCGGTCGATTTCCGCCTGGGCGCGGGCGGGGCTACCGTCCTGATAAGAGCGGGCCTCCATCATCGCGCGCTGAAGCCGATTGATGATGGCATTCGCGGCATAGCCGTTACCGGCCTTGGCCCAGAGCGTCGCCGCCCTGTCGTATTCGACACGCGCCTCAGACCAACTGCTGCGTTTGTCGAACGCATTGGCGATTGTCTGATGCAGGCGGGCGGCAATGGCGGGCTCGGTCGCGAAGCGGCGGTCGATCAGCGGCGATGCCTGCTTGACCGCATCGACAAAGGTTTCCTGTGCGGAGGCGGATCGGAAAGGGTTGCTGCGGGCGAGCAGGTCATTGGCGAGAAAGTCGTTGATGCTGGCTGCGATCCGGGTTTGGTGCAGGGCATTGTCGCGCTCCCGCGCGGCGCGAAGGGCTGACACGATGGAGAACCCGGTGCCGACGACGAGTGCAGCCATCGCCGCGATCATCCAGGGCCGCCGTGCGCGAACACGGGCCAGCTTCGCCTCCGCCAGTCTTGCCCGCGCGGCAGCCGCACTTGCGGCGTTAGCATCACGGCGTCGGGCGTCGAGGTCGCGCAACCGGCTCGCCAGTTCGGCGGCGCTCTGCAGCCGCTTCGACGGATCGCCGTTGGTCGCGTCGGCAATATCGGCCCGCAGCAGCGGATCGCCGACGTGCGCCTCCCAGCCCGTCGCCAGCGGCCGTCGCAGATCGCCGACGACGACTTGGTACAGGATTACGCCCACCGCATAGATGTCGGCAGCCAAGCCGGGCACTTCCCCGGCGAAAAGTTCCGGCGCGATCCACGGCGTGGTGCTGCCAGCGGTGCCGGCCATCAAATCAGTGGTAGCGGTCTTGGTGATGCCGAGCGCATCGAACCGCTCGGGCTGCGTTAGCACAGCGCTGCCGAAATCGATCACCTTCGGCTGCCACCGGCCGTTGCGGTCCACAGTCACAAGAATGTTGTCGGGTTTCAAATCCTTGTGCAGCACGCCCACGCCGTGGGCGGCGGCAACTGTCGCCGCGATCTCGGCGACCAGTTCGACACGCAGTGCCATAGGCACCGCGGCCAGGCCGCCTTGGGCCGCTGCCCAGTCGGACAGGCTGACACCGCCATCGGCGCTCTCGATGAAGAACGGGACTTCGGAGAAGTTCCAGTCCAGCACCGGAACGAAGTCCGCACGCTCGCCGAGAGACTGACGCAGCAGCCGGGCAACGGCGACTTCGCGTTTCAACGCGCGAAGGCGGCTTGCCTCTGCGGCCAGCTTGAGAACGCGCGTGTCGCGCGTCTTGTCGTGAGCGATCCGCCAGACCTCTGCATACGGCGAGTGGCCGAGGCGTTCGACATAGTGCCAGTTGAGGCGGCCGGGCACGCCCGCCCCTGTTTCGATGGCAAGCAACGGCGCTTGTGGGACGGACGGCGCGATACTGACCGGCGCCGCGAACCGGTAGCCGATGCGTGGCACGGTGACGATCGTCTTACCTTCGGTATCGCCGATGGTCCGGCGCAGCTTGGACAGCGCGGTGGTCAACGATCCCTCGCTGACCGTGACGCTCGGCCAGACCGCGTCGAGCAATTCGTCCTTGGTGACGACCTCGCCTGCGTGGCGAAGCAGTTCCAGCAGCATGTCGAAAGGCTTGGCTTCCAGATCGGCGGTCGCGCCGTTGATCGTCAAAAGCCGGTTCGCCTCATCGAGAGTGCAATTGCCGAACGTCCAAAGCCGCTGCCCGTCGCCCCGCCGCGAGGAAGACTGCAGGGGCGAATCGCTGGCCATGCGCTCCTTGAGAATTTCTTGAGAAGTCCGTGAGGACATTTTGTACCGGTCAGAACAACCCTTCGCAAGCAAACTACAAGCGCGGCGCTCGTAGTCTCCAACAGCGGAAAGACCTCTCATGAAGGGCAAGGTTCTGGGTTTCACGGCCTCTTCCGGCACCGGCACGATCACCGGCGAGGATGGCAGGCGGTATGGTTTCGCGGCGAGCGAATGGCGCAGCGACAAACCGGCCGCGGCCGGGCTTGCGGTGGATTTCGAGCTGCGCGGCGAGGAAGCGGTCGGCATCTATCCGGTCGCGGCGGCGGCAATCGACGTGGTGGCGCTGTCGTCGTCTCCGGCCGTGCTGAAGGCGCGTTCGCTCGCCATGGGAACGCTGGCCTTCCCGCTTGCGATCCTTCTGCTGATCGCCTGCATCATGCCCGCCATCAACAGCCTCGCGCGGGGCGGACAGGGCTTGTCGTTGCTGAGTCTCGGTCCCGTCGTCACCGACCTTTCCGGGCGGGCAGACGCCGAGCGCGAGATGGCAGAAAGCCGGGCAAAGGACTTCGAAGAGCGCGAGGCGAGGCTTCAGAGTGTGATCGCCAGCACTGGCCCAGGCACGCCCATCGGCTGGTTCGGCAGCGGCGGCACGGCAGGGGAGGCCCTCAAGGAACTCCAGGACGAACGCGCGAAAGCCGCACCGGAGGAGAGCCATCCGGGCGCATTCCTGCTGAACTTCATGTGGCTGGTCTACGCCGTGCCGCTGCTCGCCCTGGCCCTGATCGGCCTGAGCTGGACAGGACGCGCGCTGCGGACCGCATCGCTTGCGGCTGGCCTGTCGGGCGTCGTTGCCTTTGCACTTTTGTGGAACCTAACCTCGCTAGCGACAATCGGCGACGGCATATCGATGCTGACGCTCGGGTTCGGAGCCTGGATCATGTTGCTTACCAGCATCGCCTTGCTCCTCTCCGGCTTCGGCAAGATTCGCAATCCGCTCGCCACTGCCTGAAGGAGATTGTCGTCATGCGCTATCGTTCAGCCCTCTTCCTTGCGATCCTGGGCGCAAGCGTTGCAACCGCCTGCTCGGCGCAGACAGCGCCGCGCGCCGAGGGAAGCACCGGCTTTCCGGCCGGCATGTCGGTCGCCGACCGCAAGCAGATCCTCGGGGTCGCCGGCTTCGATCTCAGCGCCGATTTGCGCAATGCCACACACTACTGCGGCGAGAAGGAAGTTGTCGCCAAGATCGGGATCGGACGCCGAGACATCAATCATGACGGCAAGGAAGAATTCTTCGTCGTCAGCCAGAACAACTGCCCGGACGGCAATGGCAAGCTACACGCTGCTATCGTCTTTTTCGATCCGCGCACCAAACTCTACCAGTCGATGCTCGACGTGGACGGCCAGCCGAAGATTGGGCCGCAAAGTGGCACCGCGTGGCCGCAGATCGACGTGACAGATGGCAGCAAGACAACCGGCTTTGCCTTCGCGGCCAGCGACAACCGCTATCTACCTCTGTCCACCATTCAGTATCGCAAGAACCTCGCCCTTGCCCGCCAGCCGGACAAGACGCCGCCGGGGCAACTGCCTACCGCCGGATGGACTACGCCGTGGAGTGTCGGCAACTTGACCCCGGGCCAGATCGCGCAGCTTTTGGCCGCTGCGGGGTACAAGCGCGGACCCGCCGGCTGGAAGGGGTGTGACGGGGCAAGCGACGCGGGAATTCCGGCGGATGACGAAATCGGCAACGGCGCCCCGATCATGGACCTGAATGGGGACGGCAAGCCGGAAGTGGTCGTCATGGACGGCAGCTTCGAATGCTACGGCAACAGCGGCGGTCGCTTTGCAATCCTCACCCCCGTACCGGGCGGCTGGCAGATAGCGGGCGAAGGACAAGACAGACCATTCTTCCTCGCCACGCGCAGCCGTTCCGGTTGGCTCGACTACGAGGAAGGCGGGCCGGGCTTCTGCCACACCCGCGATCGCAACGACGGCAAGGGTTATCGCGACGCCGGACGAATCGAGGACAGTCCCGGCGCCTGTTCGTGGTGACAGCGGTCGGGTGGAAGGTCAGGGCCCGACCAAGCGCCATGAGCGAAGCCACCCCAATGTTTGCCAGGAATCCACACCAGGCACCGTCCAACAAACGGCGCGTCCTCGGGGATCGCTCGGCGAGACTGGCCAGCTCGCAATCGGACCGAAGCTGTGTAGCGGGCGGCGACTGCAGCCAAATCGTCAATTCGCATGACGATCTGTATCATGTGCAAGCAGAGCTTATAGGGGGCCTTGGGCAAGCGAAAGCGCTTTATGGAGCAACGTACGAGAGTGCGCAGCGTGCCGATTGATTCTGCCGCGTTTGCCGGATGGTGCGATGGTCGGAACCGCCCAGAGCGACACGAACAGTCTGCCGAACCGCGCTTTTTCGAAGAAACCGCTGCAAAGCAGAATCCATCGCGCCGGTACTGCAAAACAGGATAAATCGCGGCGTTGCGCTGCACAATCGGCCGTTATCACGAACGCCTGCCCGTACATCTTGATGGTGTCTAAGCAGGAGAACGCAATGTATATGCAAGCGCTGCTGGGGCAGGATAGGGAGCACTGGATTCACCCGGTGGCATCCTGGCGCGACCACGAGCAACGTGGCGCCACCATCCTGCAATCCGGCAAGGGATGCTATCTGACAGACATCGAGGGCAACGTGCTCCTTGATGGTTTTTCGGGCCTGTGGTGCGTCAATATCGGCTACGGGCAGGACAGCGTGGTCGCTGCCGCAGCCGAGCAGATGGCCAAGCTACCCTACGCCACGGGCTATTTCAGCTTTGCTTCCGAACCGGCGATCGAACTGGCGGCCAAGCTGGGCGCGCGGGCGCCGGGCGATCTCAGCCATGTGTATTTCACGCTAGGCGGTTCGGACGCGGTGGACGGTGCGGTCCGCTTCATCCGGTATTACTACAATATCACCGGTCAGCCGGCCAAGAAGCACATGATCGCGCTGGAACGGGGCTATCATGGTTCCAGCTCGACCGGGTCTGGGCTTACGGGCCTGCCCGCATTTCATGCAGGTTTCGATGTTCCCACGCCGATGCAACACCACATCTCGTGTCCCTACGCTTATCGCAGCGATGCGGTGGACGACGCCGCGCTGATCGCCGCTTCGGTGGCGGAGCTGACGGCCAAGGTGGACGAATTGGGGGCGGACAACGTCGCGGCCTTCTTCGCCGAGCCGGTGATCGGCTCGGGCGGCGTCATCGTGCCGCCCAAGGGTTGGCTGGCCGCGATGCAGAACGCTTGCCGGGCGCTTGGCATCCTGTTCGTCGTGGATGAGGTCATTACCGGCTTTGGTCGCACCGGCCCGTTGTTCGCCTGCGAACACGAAGGCCTGACGCCGGACTTCATGACCGTCGCCAAGGGTTTGACGGCCGGCTACGCACCAATGGGTGCGCTGTTTGTGTCCGACCGGATCTATCGCGCGATGCGCGACACCACGCCTTCGGGCGTCGCCATCGGCCATGGGCAGACTTACTCGGGCCACCCGGTCAGCGCCGCAATCGGGCTCGAGGTCTTGCGGCTCTACGAAGAGGGCGGCCTTCTGGCGAATGGGCAAGTGGCTGGCGCTCATTTCGCCAAGGGGCTGCAGGGGCTGCTGAGCCACCCGCTGGTGGGCGATGTGCGTTCGCAGGGCCTACTGGCAGGCGTGGAACTGGTTACGGACAAGACGGCGAAGACGCGTCCCGCTCCCGCGCTTGACCTGCCGCGCCATCTTGCGGCAATCGGTTATCGCAACGGGCTGATATTCCGCGCTTTTGGTGACGGGATCGTCGGCTTTGCGCCGCCGCTGTGCATGACCAACGAGGAGGTCGACCTGCTGCTGGAACGCTTCCGGAAGACCCTCGACGAGCTGCTCAACATCAAGGAGATTCGTGATGCGGTTGGGTGACTTCAAGGCGCTTTCCTTCGATTGCTATGGCACCCTCATCGATTGGGAATCGGGAATGATCGAGGCGCTGAGCGGCCTCACCTCGCAAGTCTCGCCCGGACTGACCCGCGACGAGATCCTGCAGGCCCACGCTCGCCACGAGTCCGAACAACAGGCGCAGACGCCGGGCAAACTGTACCGCGACATCTTGCCGATCGTGTATAAGCGACTGGCAGAACAGTGGGGCGTCTGCGTGTCCTGGAGCGAGTGCGAAGAATATGGCCGTTCGGTGCGCCACTGGCCGGCATTCGTCGACTCTCCCGGAGCGCTGCAGTACCTTAAGAAGTACTACAAGCTGATCATCCTTTCGAACGTCGATAACAGGACCTTCCATGACAGCAACGAGAAGCTGCAAGTGGAATTCGACGCAATCTATTCGGCGGAAGATATCGGCGCTTACAAGCCTGCCGATGCAAACTTCGATTACATGAAGGCGCATCTGGCAGATCTGGGGCTGGAGCCGGGCGACGTTCTGCACACGGCGGAAAGCCTGTTCCACGACCACCTGCCTGCCAATCGTCATGGATTGGCCGGGTGCTGGATCTACCGCCGCCATGCGCAGGAAGGTTTCGGCGCGACGATGACGCCGGAAGAGTTACCCAAATACGACTTCCGCTTCAACACCATGGCCGATCTGGTGAAGGCGCATCAGGAAGAATTACGCAACGGCTGATCGCTATAACGACAAACAATGACAGGGCCGCACGATGATTACCGCTCCCAAGCTCGACCGAATAGACATCAACATCTTGGCCGAATTGCAAAGAAGCGGACGGATCACGAATGCGGATCTGGCGGACAGGGTGGGCCTGTCCGCCAGCCCTTGTTTGACCCGAGTGAAGCGGTTGGAGTCGGCGGGTTATATCTCGGGCTACAGCGCGATCCTGAACCTTGCCAAGATCGGCGACAGCCAGATCGTGTTTACCTCGGTCACGCTGGGCGACCATCGCCGTGCCGACTTCCAGAAGTTCGAAAATCGCATCGCGCAGTATGACGAACTGGTCGAATGCCATCTTGTCAGTGGCGGGTTCGATTACCTGTTGAAATTCGTGGTGCGTGGGATCGCAGAATATCAAGAGATGATGGAAGAGGTGTTGGAAAGCAACATCGGAGTGTCGAAGTACTTCTCGTACATCGTCATCAAGACGGTC
>Ga0268265_10004108_pt1 | contig 10233 bp, 10 predicted proteins | sample KBSSwiS52_FD_190355 | JGI IMG/M metagenome (GOLD analysis project Ga0268265, IMG submission 190355) | Switchgrass rhizosphere microbial communities from Kellogg Biological Station, Michigan, USA - KBS Switchgrass S5-2 (SPAdes) (version 2) | ecosystem: Host-associated > Plants > Roots >...
TCGCGACCATGGCGGTCGGCAACATCTACGAGCCCGACCATGCCAATTCGATCCTCGCCGCCGGCCGCGCCGATCTGGTTGCGCTCGCCCGCCCGCATCTGATCGACCCGATGTGGACCCTGCGCGCCGCCGCCGCGCTCGATTACCGCGACATCCACGTCCCCCCGCAATATTTGCAGGGCCAGGCCCAGCTCGCCCGCAACCTCAAGCGCGAGGCCGAAGCTGCGGCCGCGCTTAGGGTTTGAACACGCGAAAACTGTGCGGCGGAATCGTCACCGTTGAACGGGTTGCCTGACCGTTGCGCACGATCCCGACGCGCGCCGAATCGTCGCGGTAATTTTCGACGATGAACGCGCCATTGTCGTAGGTGAACAGAGCGACATGGTCGGGCGCGTCGATCCGCACCGGCGTGTCGGCGAACAGATATTCCTTGATCCGGGTGACCATCGGCTGGGGCAAATTGTAGAGATCGCCGAAATTCTCCGGCATCGTCCACAGGTACAGGGTGCCTTTCGATACATGGTTCATCAGCACGATCGGGAAGCCCTTGGCCGCAGCCACTCCGCGGATGATCCCCCAGCTGTCGTTGGTGTAGAAGCGGATTTCGGGGAACAGCACCGGGGCGGTTTTGCCCGCTTCCTTGAGCTCGGTGCCGTTACCGGCGCCGAAGCCGTCGAAATAGCGGTCGATCGCGATCTTGTGCCCGGTCGCCTGCCATTCGGCGAGGTCTTCGAACCCCTTGCCCTGCATCGCTGCAAGGAAGCCGGAGGTGACGATGACCTTGGCGCCGGAGCCGAGGCTGCGCTGGATCTTGGCAATGATTTCAACATCGGCCGCGGCCGATTGCGTCAGCAGGATCGTGCGCGCGCTCGCCGGGTAGTCGGGGTAGAGCTCGATCGGGACGCCGAGGTTGCCGATGTAATTGTGGAGGAAGTCCTCGCCGGTGGCATGCGGCGGACGGTAACTGGCGACGCCGACCGGCTTGCCGAGGTCGCCGAGCACCGCGTCCGCGCTGGTCAGCGCCTGGCTTGCAGCGCTGGCCCAGCCACCCTGCCCGGCTTTCCAGCGGAAGCTGGTCGGCTGGTTGGCCCACGGCCGGTCACCCGGCGGCGCCGATGCCGCCTCGGCCATCGGATGCCAGTTGAACAGCGTCATCTCCGGCGCCTTGGCGAAGAGCGTGTCCCACAATTGCTCGGCGTAGCGGTCGATCGCCCGCACGCTGAACGTATCGACCCATCCCCCGAGGTTTCCGCCGCCGGGCCGCACGTTGCTCAGGTAACGGAAGATCTCATAGCTCTCGTACTGCTGGAGCAATTGGTCGGTCATCACCGGGTCGCGGGTCTCGGTGCCGGTATAAATTGCGTCGAACATCTTGGCCTGGCGGTCGAGGTCGTAGCCGAGCCCGTGGAAATGCTCGTACCAGTTCGGGTATTTGATGATCAGCTTGACCCGCGGATTCTCCTGGCGCGCCGGGCCGATCACCAGGTCGCGCGACGCGGCGAGCATGGTGTCGAGCCGGTACCGGGTCCAGCTGCGGCTGCCCTTGGCGGCGATGTCGGCGTCGCTCTTCGATGTGTAGAAGAAGAAGTCGTCGAGGATCACCTCGTCGAAGTGGCGGGCAATGGTTCTGACCGCACGTTCGGCTTCGGCTCGGTCGGCCGGGATTTCATAATCGAAGGTGCCGAACTGGCCGCCCGAGCCGCCCGCCGCGAGCGTGATCCCGCCCGCCGTCTCAATGCCTTTCGCCGCGAACGCACGCTTGACCGCCTCGAGCTGTGCGTCGCTTGCGAACTGCCGGTCGCGATAGCCTTCGACATAGACCTTGTCGAACTTGAGCTGCGAGGAGACGCGGGCGAAATCGCGCTCGAACGTCGCCGGGTCCGCCAGACGTTTGGTGTCGCCCACCGTAATGTAGATCGCCGCCTTGAAATTGCGGTAGGCCGGCTGGTGCTTGGGCGGCTGCGCGGCCGCTATATTCGGCATTGCCGCGGCGATCAGAAGAACCAGAATTGCACGGATGAGGTGCATACCGCTGCTCGGCTAACGGCCGGACCGGTGCGCGTCGGGCTCGGTCAGCGTGACGATGATCAGCGACACATTGTCCGGGGCCCCGCGCTCGAGGACCGTCTCGACCAGGCGGTCGGCCGCTTCGTCGGGCGACCAGGACGTGAGTTCGTCGAGCAATTCGACGTCGCCGACTACCCGTGTGAGGCCGTCGCTGGCGAGAAGGAAGATATCGCCGGGCCGGGCATCCCCGCTCGCGATCTCGGCCTTGAGCGCCTCCTGCACCCCGACCGCACGCGTGACGATGTTCGAATTGGGATGGTTTTCCGCTTCCTCTGGGCCGAGCATCCCCGCGTCGACCAGGTCCTGGACCAGGCTATGGTCACGCGTCAGCCGGACGATCTCGCGCCCGCGAACCCGGTAGGCGCGGCTGTCGCCCGCCCAGAAGCAGCGGAACTCGGCGCCCGCGATCGCAAGCCCGACGACGGTGCTACCGATCGTTCGCCCGACTCCGCCAAGCGCGATCAGCTCCTCGTTGACCCGCTCGAGCGCACCGACAGCGGTTTCGGCGAGCTCATCGAGCCCGTAAACGATCGGCAGTCCGTACAGCGCGTCGGCAACCTTGGCGCTGGCGACGTCTCCGGCTTCGTGCCCGCCCATTCCGTCGGCAACCGCCCACAGACCGCGCTCGGTCCGGACCATGATCGAATCTTCGTTGACCTTGCGGCGAAGGCCCACGTCGGTCCGGCTCACGCTGTTGAAGGCCACTTCCCACCACCCCGCTCTCGATCGCTGCCACTGGCTAGCAATCGCCACAGCTTCATGCGATTAACTTTTGACTATAACGGATGTCTTCGGGGAGTCCGTAAATGAGTAAGGCCTACAGCAACAAGGCATTACCTGCCGGCACTGTGCTGCGCGAATGGCGGCTCGAGGACGTGCTCGGGGTCGGCGGATTTGGCATCGTCTATAAAGCCAAGGGCATTTATTTCGGCGAGCTCGTTGCGATTAAAGAATATTTTCCGAGCTCGATCAGCGAGCGCGACGCTGAAGCAACTGTCGTCCCCATCGATTCCGACGCTGAGGAGGTCCATGCGCTCGGCCTCAAGAAATTCGTCGAGGAAGCAAAACTGCTGTGGAACCTGTCGACCCCGACCAGGCATCCCAACATCGTCAGCGTCCGCAGCCTGTTCGAGATTCACGGCACCGCCTACATCGTCATGGACTTCGAGGACGGAACTTCGCTCTCGAAAATGCTCAAGCAGGGCCGCCGCTTCAACGAGGCGGCTTTGTCCGGGATCATCCGTCCGGTCGCCGAGGGCCTAGATCGCGCCCACCGCGTCGGGGTGCTTCACCGCGACATCAAGCCGCCCAACATCCTCGTCAACGAGAACGGCCGTCCGGTCCTCATCGATTTCGGCTCGGCCAGGTTCGAAGCCGCGGAAGCGACCAGCACCAAGGTCACCTTCCACACCCCGCCCTACGCCGCGCTCGAACAATATGTGAAAACCTATCAGCAGGGGCCGTGGACCGACGTCTATGCGCTCGGTGTGGTCGCTTATGAGTGCATCACCGGCGAGAAGCCGCCCGAGGTGCTCGAACGGCTCCACGGCGGGCTCGGCGAGCCGCTTGCGGAAGGGCGGTGGCCGGGATTCGGGAAGCAGTTCCTGGCCGCGGTCGACGCCGCAATGCAGGTCCGGCCCGACGACCGCCCGCAAACCATTTCCGAATGGCTCGCGATGTGGGGCGAGAGCAGCGCCAGCACCAGCGACGATGCCGACGAAGCGACTCGCTTCTTTGCGAATGAGGTCAGCGCCGACGAAATCATGCCGGTCGCTCCGCCGGAAGGCGATTTCGAACCCGCGGTATTGGCCGATTCGCGGATTCCGGCAGATCCCAAGGAAGTCCAGTTCAAGCGCGCTGGCGATGAAACGGGCACCGGGAAGAAGCTCAAGAAAGAGCCTGCGGCGGCAAAGTCGAAGAAGAAAGCGCCAGAGCCTCTGGCCGACGAAGTCGCGGCCGAGCCTCCCAAGACTCCGAAACCTCCGAAGGCGGCGGCCGACAAGGCGCCATCCCCGGGTCCCTCCAAGCTGCCCAAGCCAGCATTGATCGCGGCCGGCGCGGCGGCATTGCTTGTCGCCGTCGTCGGCGGCTGGGCGATGTTCGGGCGGGGCGGAGACAGCAAACAGACTGCCCCGACCAACGCCGCTGCCGGCGCCTATGTCCCGCAGCAGGTCACAAACCTCGAGGTCGCGGAGCTCGCTTCGGCCGCGACCACGCTCGCCAATGACGCGCGCACCGCGGGTGCTCCTGCAAGCGCCGTCAACGACCTCGTCGCGGCCGGCGACAAGCTCAATGCACAATCAGCGCAATTCCAACGGCTTTCCGCCAATCCGGCCCAGGCCGCGGCGGCGAAGGCGCAAGCCGACGAAATGAAGCGGACCGCAACCGCCGCCAACATCGATTTTGCGAACGCCTTGCTGCGCGACGCGGAAGCGCGGGCAAGCCGCGTGTCGGCGGACGTCCGCTGGGCCATGGGCTCAGGGGCCCGTACCGCCGAACAGCGCAGCGTCGCCTCGCGTCTCAGCGGTTCGCTGGCCGATTTGCGAGCGGCAGTCGCGACCGCGGGCCAGGCCACCGATCCGGTGCAGTCGCTCAACGCCGCGCGCACCGCTCTCGCCAGCTCGCAGACATTCGTATCGGTGATTCCATCGGCCTACCGGGTGGAAGCCTCCCTCAGGCGGACTCCGGAGGCCCAGTTGCCCAAGCCGCCGAAGGAAGTCGTCGCCGCGACCAAGACGCCGACGACGAAGACGGTCACGCCGACCACCAAGACTCCTGCGGAAGTCGTATCTACTGGCGGCGGCGTGTCAGCGGCGAAGGTGTCCCAGTTCAACGCGATCGTCGCCGATGGCCGCGGAATGGCGCGGCAGGTGATGCGCAATCCCAGCGCTGGCGCCAATGCAAAGCTCGCCAAGAATTACGATTCGTATCTGGCGCAGCTCCAGAGTTCGATGCGCGGGGTCAAGTCCGACAGGGAAGCCGACGCCCTCATCGCATCGGCAAAACGGACCCGCGCTTACCTGTCGTTCCTGGTCAAGCAATCGGGCGGCTAGGCAGTTCCGGAATTGGCCCGCGCGACCTCGCCGCGGTCGAGCCAGACCTGAGCCGCGCCCGCGCCCTTGAGCGTGTCCTGTAGCAGCGTGCAATAAGCATCGGTCCCGGACAGCGACTGGACCACAGGCTCCAGCGCCTTTCCGCCGACCAGCAGCCGGGTCGTAATGCTCTTGGCATCGCGGTCGATGGCGATGTGGATCACCGGCACCGAGCTTTCCAGCGCAAGCTCGACAACGTGGGCGGTGCCGCCCGGGCCATTGCCTTCGCCGCCGTCCCAGATCGCAACCATGATGTCCGCCGCATCGATCAGCGCCTTCCCGACGTGAACATAAGCGCCCACGGCATCGGAGCGGGCACCCGGCAAGGCGACGATCTCGTGCGCGGCATCGAGTGCGCCTTCGAATTCGTCCAGCTCGGCCCCCTCGAAGTCGTTGCGATATTCCTCGGCGACGAAGGGCAGGATCGCGCTGACGTGATAGCCGACGGCGTGGGCCGACTTGGCGGCGATCTGGTCGGCGCCGCTGGCCAGCGGGGTGTGCAGCCGAAAGTCGAGGGAATCCGGAAACGCCGGATCCGCCTCGATCGCCGACCCGGCTTCGCGAAGCGCTCGGAAGACCTCTTCGACGATCGGTTCAAGGGCATCGACCAGATTGGCGTTAAGCAGGGACGCGCGGTGACCGGTAATCCCGACGTTTACCGTCAAGGGACGCGTCTGGCTCTTGCGCGCGCGCGGGGATCGGCCTCGCGCAGCCCGCCGGATCGATTGCAGGGAACCGCGCTGCTTTGCCATTGATCGTGAATCGTTCGACGTGGCGCTAGGCCTTGGCGCCGCTGCGAACTTCGTGCTTCAGCGAGACATTGCCCACCTGCAGCACCGATCCGATATCAAGCAATGCCTCGTCTTGAACGCGCTTGCTGTCGACATAAGTGCCGTTGGTGGAATTGAGGTCGTGCACGCGCAGCTGGTCGCCGGCAAGCTCAACCTTGCAATGCAGGCGTGAAACGCGCGGATCGGGAATAATGATGTCGGCGGGCGCCGTACGGCCGATCTTGACCCCGAGCGGGTTGATGATGAACCGTTTCGCGACCTTGTCGCCGACGGTTAGCTCGAGGCAGTGGAACTCATCCTTGAACGCGTCGAAATCGGCCGAGCGGTAGAATTGGGTCGCATCGTCCGTGTCGATCTCGTTGCTTTCGTCATAGGCAGGTGCGCTGCTCGGCCCGCGGCGGCCAACGAACCCGCGGTCCTGGCCGTAACCCGCCCGCGAAGCCGCAGCGCGGGACCTGTCGAAACCGTTGATCGCGCCGGCCGACGAGCGCGCCGAGCCTGCCGGCGGCCTGCCGGCGGATGCCGCGACCGGGGACGGGGCGGCCTTGGCGCTGTGCTTCTGCATGACCGCGCGCAAATCTTCGGCGAACGCCTGCCAGCGGCTGTCGCTGGTGTCCCCGTTCCAGTCGGCCAGGTCGGCCGCGTGGGTGAGCTCAAAGATAATCGGCCGGTCGCATTTCTCGATGATCGCGGGCACCAGCTTGCCGCTGCGGTCGGCCAGAGTCGCCTCGGCCCGAACCCACCGCGACTGGACCGAGCGCGGCGACCATAGGACGACTACCGCCTTCGCCGCCTTCAGCTCGCGCTCGATGACTTCGTCGAAAGTCTCACCGGCTTGAAGCGTGGCGTCCCACCACACGCTGAACCCTTCGTCGGCGAAGCATTTGGCGAAATGCCGCGCCGCGGGCCGGTCCTCGCGGCTGTAAGAAATAAAGATGTCGCGTCCGGACAAACGTCTTCCCCGTCCATGAAAATAGCCGCCTCGGGTGGGCAACCCCGCCCCCAAGCGAGTCGAACGGTCACTCTTTTACAGGACGTTAACCCTCATGTCATGCCAGGATTGATGCCGTGCCAGACCGGGACGGTTGCCCCACCGCCGGGCGCGGACCGCCCCTTAGAATCGCGCTGCACCTAACAATCCGTGTCCGGATGCCCTATGTGGGGTCTGCTACAGTCGCACATTGACGGTCTTCGGCGCTTTGCGGCTCCAATTTCCTTCTCTCGCTTCTCCTAGCAGCAGGGGACCGATTTTCCGGTCCTCACCAAAGAAGGAAATTAGATATGCCAATCGGCACAGTGAAATTTTTCGACAACGCCAAGGGCTATGGCTTCATCACCAACGAAGCCGGGGGCAGCGATGCCTTCGTCCACATCAGCGCCGTCGAAGCCGCCGGAATGACCACGCTCGAGAAAGAGCAGCGTGTGTCCTACGAACTCGAGAACGACAAGCGCGGCAAGACCAGCGCGGTCAACCTCCAGAACGCATAAATCCGCGACCGTCGCTTCGGCGAGGGAACGAAGGGGGCGGATGACACGCGCATCCGCCCTCTTTTTTTAAAGGTTGGAGATCAGATGTCGGCTCAGCACTTATTCTACCTGGAACGCGCGGCGGAGGCTCGCGCCACCGCCGATGCAGCTACGCTCGACAATGTACGTGAGCGCTGGCTTCGCTCGGAAGCGAGCTGGATTGAGATGGCCGTGCGCAGCGAGCGCAGCGAAACGATGCGCGCTAAACTCATCGCTGAGAAGGCCGCCGAGCGAGCTATGCTGCAGGCTGCGAGCCAGGCTGAAGCGTCGCCAGGTCCGGAAGCCAAGGAATTCGCGGGCTTTTAACGGCTGTACGTGCTATCCATGCACGCATCATCGGCAATTCGCCCCGCAGGCGCCGATGACTGAGAGTTACGTTGTGCTCCCGCTTGCCGCGCAGGAGCATACCCATGGACCATATTCACCCAATCACCGACCCGGAAAGACCAAGTAAATGAGCCGTGCGCTAAACCTTGCGATGACCGAGGACGAGGTGATCAAGCATTGCGCCGCCAAGAGCATCGCGATTTCGTCGCTCGAAGCGCTTCCCGACGGCGGCGTCCGGCTGGTTTGCATGAGCGGCTTTGGGGCAGAACAGATCCGGTCGAAATTCAAGGCGCGGATTATGGCTGGCAACGTCCGGCGGGAGCGGTTCCGGCCCATGAGTCCACAGTGGTAAACAATTGGAATCGTCGGCGTAATCGGGATATCTTTTAATCTAAATCAAGTCTAACAAGGCTGCAGCTATCAGCCGATATCGACGGTTGCAGGCGCATCCGCGCTCTATCTCCTTCTTTAACGCCAGCTAGCCACGAGGTGCCCACTCAAGGGGACCTCGTCCAAAAAGGACAACAAGGCTGATGGCGAAAGAAGCACTGGCCACGATCGCCGAACCCATCGGTCCAATGCCGAGCTATTCCGCCAAGTCCGCTTTCTGGCGTGACTTGAAAGCGGCCGCCAAGCTGCATCTTGCGGCTGAGGAGAGCCGCGGGCGGCCCTCGGTTGGTGATCCGCGGCTGCAACGCAAGGCGGCGATGATTCTGGTTTGGTTTGGCCTGTCTTATGCGGCCTTGCTTTTCGCGCCGAGCTTCATCGCGGCCGTGCTCGCGACGCTCTCCATGGCGCTTGCAGCCTCGGCTCTGGGTTTCGGGGTTTTCCATGACGCAAACCACGGGACGCTGTTCCGGCGCCCGATGGCAAATCTTTGGGCCGCGCGGCTGTGCTCCGTGGTGCTTGGCCCGTCGCGGCACCTGTGGGTGCACAAGCATCAAACACTGCATCACCGCCAACCAAATGTGTTCGGCTGGGACGACGATCTTGAGACCCGTGGAGCCCTGCGTCTTTCGCCGGCGTGTGCCTGGGATCCGCGGTTTCGCCAGCAAGAGTTGAAGGCACTCTTCTTCTACAGCTTGAACACCGTCGAATGGCTTTTCTGGAAAGACTTCCACTGCCTGGTGAGCGGTCGGCTCAACAAATCGCACACGGTCGACTTGGGAAGGCGGGGACAGGCCGAATTCCTCATCTCCAAAGGCCTCTATGTGGCCTTGTTCGTTCTGCCGCCGTTTCTGCTGCTCCCATGGGTATGGTCGGTTACCGCCTTCGTCGTTTTCCACGTCGTTCTCAGTTGGCTGTTGGCGGTCGTATTTCAGCTTGCCCACCTAACACCGGACATGGAGTTTGGAGGCGTTCGCGCTGGAGACGATTGGGCGTTGCATCAGATCCGCACCACGGCGGACTTCGCCACCAGCTCCCGCCTCGTCACCTGGTTTGCCGGCGGCCTGAACCACCAGATCGAGCACCACTTGTTCCCGAATGTAGCGCACACCCACTATACTGGATTGCGTCCGATCGTGCGCACGGCGGCCGAGCGCGAAGGCCTGCGGTGCCATGACTTGGGCGGCGTTTTCTCTGCAGTCAGGCAGCACTTCGTATTCCTGAAGGCTCTCGGCGCAGGCTGACTGTGCGGCGCTCAAAACTCTAGAGCGGACAAGGGGGACTGCTAATAATCGCTTAATCATGTAAGCAGGGCCTCGCGATCACGCCGACTGTGCGCTGGTCCAAGAGAAGGAACGAGCAAATGACCGTTGGCACCGTCAAGTGGTTCAATGAAATGAAGGGCTTTGGTTTCATCCAACCGGATGATGGCGGACCCGATGCTTTTGTGCACATCACTGCCGTGGAAAAAGCCGGCATGGGCACTTTGCGCGAGAATCAGCGCGTAGCTTACGACCTGCAAGAGGATCGGCCCGGCAAAATGAGCGCGACGAACCTGCGCGCCGAAGGCGCCGAACAGGCCTCGTCGGATGATTCAGGCGACGCGGCTGAATAGCACGCGGAGCCGCCGCCGCTGATGGTCGCTGGCGGAGACGGAGGGATTCGAACCCTCGGTACGGGAATTCCCCGTACGGCGGTTTAGCAAACCGCTGGTTTCAGCCACTCACCCACGTCTCCGGATGTGAAGCGCGCAGAGGGAGAGCGGGCTATATAAGCCCAATTCCCGGGCTTCAACCTGGACGGGCGACCTATTTGGGGGTGACCTCGAGCCGCATGTCGAGGCTCATCGCCTCGCCGGGATCGAGGACGCGCATGCCCAGGTCCGGCCATTCCTCCTCCGGCGTGTTCAATGCGGCATTGGCGTGGGTTACCGGCTCGGCAACGAAGATGCCCCCCGCCGGGGGCGAATAGAGTTGGAAGAAGCGCGCTTCGAGGGCGGACAACCGGACATTGTAAGGCCAGCCGGGGTCGCTAATCCGAGC
>Ga0268265_10004112_pt1 | contig 10227 bp, 8 predicted proteins | sample KBSSwiS52_FD_190355 | JGI IMG/M metagenome (GOLD analysis project Ga0268265, IMG submission 190355) | Switchgrass rhizosphere microbial communities from Kellogg Biological Station, Michigan, USA - KBS Switchgrass S5-2 (SPAdes) (version 2) | ecosystem: Host-associated > Plants > Roots >...
GCCGGCGCCGGCGCTGAGCAGCACCAGGCCGTCCACGCCGACCGCGGCGGCGCGCTGCGCATGCCGCAGCGATCCCACGTCGGCGAACACCAGGCCGCCGCCTTCCTGCAGCCGCCCGACCACGGACTCGGGCGAGCCGACGCTGGTGATGACGATCTCGACCTTGTGACGGAGCAGCACCTCCAGCACGTCGTCCTGCACGCCGCTGGCGATGATCAGGTTGCAGGCCCAGGGCGCGGCGCCGGGCGTCGCGGCCAGCTCGGCCTCCAACCCCTCGATCGCCGCCTCGAGCTCCGTCGCCGTCCGGTAGTTCGCCGCCGGGAACGAGCCGACCACGCCCTGCTTGCAGCACGCCGCGGCGAGCCTCGGCGTCGAGAAGCGGAACATCGGCGCGGCGATCAGCGGCAGGCGCAGGCGGCCCGCAAAGCTCGGGGGCAGGCTCATCGCAACCGGCCCTCCTCAATCGCTCCAGGCCGGCGGGCGCTTTTCCAGGAAAGCCTTGGGTCCCTCGATCGCGTCGGTGTGGCCGAAGACATGCGCCGCCATCTCCTTTTCCAACACGAAGGCGGATGGCTCGTCCATGCGCCGGCCGCGCATGACGCTCTCCTTGGTCCGGGCCACCGCATTGGGCGAGTTGGCGACGATCAGGTCCGCATAGTCCATCGCCTTGGCCATCAGCTCCTCATGCGGGACCACGCAGTTCACCAGGCCCATCTGCAGGGCCTCCTGGGCGGTGATGCGGCGGCCGGTGAGCAATATGTCCATGGCGTGCACGAACGGCAGCTGCCGGGGCAGGCGCACGGTGCTGCCGCCGGCGGCGAACAGGCCGCGGCAGACCTCGGGCAGGCCGAATGTCGCCCGCTCCGAGGCGACGCGGATGTCCGTGCCCAGCAGCATCTCCATGCCGCTGGCGACGCAGAAGCCGTTCACCGCGGCGATGATCGGCTTGTAGATCGGGTTCTCCCGCAACACCGCCTCATTGCCGCTGGTCTCGCCCGGCGGCCGCTCCCGCCCGGCGTTGTCGCCAGTGATGCGCGGGATGAGGTTCTTCAGGTCCGCGCCGGAGCAGAAGCTGACGCCGACGCCGGTGATGACCGCCACCCGGATGGCCGGGTCGTCGCGCACGCGGCGCCAGTGGGCGGCCAGCTGCTCATAGGCCGGGTAGTCCATGGCGTTGCGCACCTCCGGGCGGTCGATGACGATCAGCGCCTTCGCGCCCTCCACGGTCAGTCGTACGGCCAAGGCGGCCTCCTCTCGTCTGCAAGGGTCAAGCGGCGGCCGGCGCCTCTTCGCGCGCGGCGGCGGCCACGTCGGCGTTGTGGCGGCGCGAGGCCATCCAGAAGGCGGCGGCCGCCAGGAAGACCATCAGGCCCAGACAGGCCAGCGCATTCCCCAGCGCCCGCTCCTCGCCGACGATCGGCAGCAGCCGGTCGCTGATCATGCCCACCAGGATCGGGCCGGTCATGGCCCCGCCCACCGTGAAGGTGAACAGCATCACCGCCGAGGCGGTGGCGCGCATGTCCGAGGTCACCACCGCCTGCGCGGCTGCGAAGGTCATGGGCAGGAAGGAGGCCTGGAACAGGGCGTTCAGGGCGAGGAACACGAAGAAGACCTGCGGGATGGGCGCCAGGAACGCAGTGATGAAGCAGGGCGCCGCGGCCACCAGCACCACGGCGACGAACCGCAGCCGCCGGGATGGATCGCCCTTGGCCAGCCGGTCGCCGATCGCGCCGGCCAGGACCATGCCGGTGACGCTGACCGTCCCGCTCATCAACCCGTACGACACCCCGGCCTGGGTGGCGGAGAAATGGAAGGTGCGCATCAGGTAGGCCGCGCCGAAGGCGGCGGCCGCGGCGCCGGACATGGCGTTCAAGGTGGCCGCGATCGCCATCCAGACGTAGGAACGGCGGCTGAACAGGACGGCGAGCGCCTGCTTGGTGCGCCGGGGCGAGACCCCCGCGGCCAACGCCCGCCGCGGCGGCTCCCGCACGAACAGGAAGGCCACGGCCAGCACCGCACCCGGGATCCCGAAGATGAACAGCACGGTGCGCCAGTCGAGCAGGTCGACGAGCACGCCGCCCAGCGCAAGGCCGATCATGATCCCGGCCGGCACGCCCGCGGTGTAGACGCCCAGCGCGAAGCCGCGCCGCTCCGGGAAGAGGTCGGCGATAGTGGAGTGCGAGGCCGGGCTGCAGCCCGCCTCTGCGATCGCCACCCCGGCGCGGGTGGCCGCCAGCTGAACGAAATTGCGCGCCAGGCCGCCCATCGCGGTCATCAGGCTCCAGGCCGAGACGCAGCCGATCAGCACCCATTTGCGGGACGAGGAGTCCGCCAGGCGTCCCAGGGGGATGCCGATGACCGCGTAGACCAGCGAAAACGCGACCCCGCCCAGCAGGCCGATCTGGGTGTCGGTGAGGCTGAGGTCGCGGCGGATGTCCTCGATCAGGATGTAGGGAAGCTGGCGGTCGAGCTGGTTGAGGGTGTTGGCCACCACCAGCAGCGCCAGGATCGCCCATCGCCCGGTCGGGGCCTGGGTGCTGACCGGCCCGCTGAGGTCCGGACTGGGCGTTGCGACCATGGTTCCTCCTCGCCGTCACGGCCGGGCCGGACGGCGACTACAGCTTGGCGCCGCGCTTTTGCGGCTTCTTTTCGGATTTGCCGCCCTCGGTCGCCAATGGGGCGCCGCGGAAATCGGCGGGCGGGTTGAACGGCGAGTGGACCGCGACGATGGCGTCCTTGCCGATGTGCGACGACAGCCGCTTTTCGTAAACTCGGAGGTAGATCCGCCACAAACGCTGGGCGTTCTCGGAATCGCCGGCAGCCATCAGCTTCAGGAGGCGCTGCTTGGCGGCGACGCCGCTGGCGAGATGCTGGGCCGCCCAGGGGAGCGGCGGAATCGAGGGCCTGACGACATCAAGCGTCTGATGGAAGATCTCGGAGAGCACGAGGCCGGTAAGGTGCAGCACCTCGTTGCCCGAATGGGAGATGAGCAGGGTCCGGAACCGGCGCTCCTGGTTGTTGTAGACGTCGCGGTCGTCGCCGCAGAACTCTTGGGCGGCGACGCATTGGGCGAGCTCGCCGAGCGCCGCCAGATCGCGCCGCGCCGCGATGGCGCGCACCGCCATGGGCTCATAGACCGCCAGCATCTCCACGAGGTCGCGCAGCCGCACCTCACGCATCTGCAGCGACAGGGCCACATAGCTGGCCAGCCTCCGCCATTCGGGGACGAGCACCTTGGCCCCGCCCCGCGCGCCCCGCGAGATGCGGATCAGGCCCTCGGACTCGAGCACCCGCAAGGCCTCGCGCGCCGAGGGGCGCGAGACGCCGAAGCGTTCCAGCAGGCGCGCCTCCGAAGGCAGTTCCGAGCCGGGCGGATAGGCGCCGACGACGATCTCGTGCCGCAGCGCCGCGGCCATCCGGCTGACCACCGAATCTCCGGCCGAGGCGGGCTTGCGCCGGTCGGGGGCCGCGACGCTCATGGCAGCGGCTCCGCCGCCGCGGCCCAGGCGGCCAGGCGTTCACGCCCCCCGGCCCCAATCACAGGCTCGGCCCCCTGGATGCGGCCGGGCGTGCGGGAAAAGCGCGGCGCGGGCGCGGGCTGCGTGATCCCCGCGACTTCGACGAAAGTTCCGCGGGCGCGCATCTGGGGGTGGTCGAAGGCTTCGGTCAGTTCGAGCACCGGGGCGACACAGCCGTCGGCCGCCGCGAAAACGTGGGCCCACTCCGCCCGCGTCCTGCGGCGAAAAGCGGCCTCCAGGGCCGCGATGCGCGCTTCCCTGGTGGCGGGCGGCGCGCCCACGCCCACCGTGTCGTAGAGCACCGCCTGGAACTTCTCTTCAATGGCGCCCACGGCCACGTAACCCCCGTCTGCGCAGGCGTAGCAGCGGTAGGTGTCGCGCGCGCCCGCCAGCCCCTGCTGAGTGCGGTCCATGGCGTCGGCGCGGCTGGCGACCATGCCGGCGAAGGTGGCCATCAGCACGGAGGTCCCATCGACGATGGCGGCGTCGACGACCTGCCCGCGGCCGGACCTCTCGCGTTCGAACAGCGCCGCGGCGATCCCGAACGCGAGGAACAAGGCCCCCCCGCCCATGTCGCCCACCAGGTTGAGGGGCGGCGACGGCGGCCCGCAAGGCGCCCCGATGGCCGCGAGCGCGCCGGTGAGGGCGATGTAGTTGATGTCGTGGCCGGCGAGTTGGGCCAGCGGCCCTTCCTGCCCCCAACCCGTCGCACGCCCGTACACCAGCCTGGGATTGCGTTCGAGCGCGGCCTCGGGCCCGAGGCCCAGGCGCTCCATCACGCCCGGGCGAAAGCCTTCGATCAGCACGTCGGCCTTGGCGATGGCCTCGAGGCAGGCGGAGCGATCGGCCTCCGACTTCAGGTCCAAAACGATCGACGCGCGCCCGCGGCCGATGACCGCGACGGGCCAATCCGGAGACATGCCCTCGGATGCGTCCGGACGGTCCACACGCACGACGTCCGCGCCCATGTCGGAGAGAATCATGCCGCACATCGGCCCGGGGCCCGCGCCGGCGAACTCCAGCACCCGCACGCCCTTCAACGGCCCCGCCGCCCGAGCGTTCGTCGGGTGACGCTCGCGCGGCGGCGGAATCATGACGCCGCGGCGCGGACGAATTGCATGAGCTGGATGTGGTAGCCGTCAGGGTCGCGGACGGTCGCCAGCTTCATGCCGCCCCCTTGCAGGGTGATCGGCGCGCTCACCACCGAGCCGCCAGCCTGGCGCAGCATCTCAACATCGGCGTCGATGTCGTCGGTGCGGACGGCGAACATCCCGGCGCCCGGCGCGGTGATGTCGCCGGCGCCCTGGCCCTTCTCGCGCCATTCGAGCAATTCGACGCTCATGGCGCGCGGGTTGTCGGGCCGCTCCATGAGCTGGGCCCGCACGCCGGTCTTCACGCCGTAGAGGTCGCGGAACCAGTCCGCGTCGGCCTCGGAGGTCGGCCGGACGGCCGCAAGCCCCAGCTTCTCATAGAAGGCGATGGAGCGGGCGAGGTCGGCGCAGCTGACCTTGACGGTGACGATGTCGCGAATACTCATGTATGCGCCTCTACTGACTGACTGACCCGTCCACGTACGCGAGCGCTAGAACTCCACACGCAGGTCCGCTCCGAAGGTTCGCGGCGCGCCCAGCAGGCGGACCGACCGGCCGTTGGTGGTCAGGTACTGGTCCAGACCGCCGACGTAGTTTTCCTCATCGGTGAAGTTGCGCACCCAGAGCGCAAAATTGATCCCCTTGCCGGAGATGTCGTTGAACTCCAGCCGGGCGTTGGCCGTGCCGAAGCCGGGCAGGACCGAGGTGGGAACGACGGTCTGGGTGACGGCGTCGAACGAGCCGGAGTCGCTGAGCACGGTCTTGGTCTGGTAGGACCCGTCCACCTGGATGGCGACCTTGGCCACATCGCCGAGGAGCGGCGCGTTCCAGCGGACCATCGCGGCGTAACTGTCCTTGGGCGCGCCGGCGAAGGGCGCGTTGGACAGGTCCTGCCGGGACGGCACGAGGATGATGTATTCCTTGTACCTGGCGCTCAGGTGCGCCCAGTTGAAGGTGAACAGCAGGCTGTCGGCCGGGCGGAACTGCTGCTGCAACTCCCAGCCCTTGACCACCGAGCTGGCGGCGTTCTGGATCCGGTTCTGCGTGAACGGCGGCAGGCGGACCGGGTCGATCGGGTTGGGGATCTGGAAGCTGGTCAGCCGCTGGATGTCTTTGTACTTGCCACGGAACAGGGCCAGGTTCGTGCGCGCGCGCATCTCGCCGACGGTCCAGTCGACCTTGGCGCCGATCTCGACGTCCACGACGGTCTGGGGTTCGAACGGCGCGAACTGCGAGGGGAAGTTGGCCGAGTTGGTGAAGCCGCCGGTCTGGTAGCCCTTGCGCGCCGTCACATAGAGCAGCGTGTCCGGATTGACCTTCCAGTCCGCGGACAGGGACCAGGTGGGCTGCTTGAAGCTGGCGTGCACCGACCGGAAGCAGGGATTGATCGAGGTGAGGGCCCCTTCCGTCGAGCTGATCCGGCACTGGCCGCTGTAGAACCGGTTGCGGGTGTCGAGCTGGCGCCGGTCCTTGGTCCAGCGTCCGCCCGCCGTCAGGGAGAGCCCCTCCACCCAGGGGACGTGGTAGGTGCCCTGGGCGTAGACCGCGAAACTCTTGTGAGCGACCTCGTTGTCCGTGATGGTGTTCGACAGGCCGGCTCCCGCCACCTCCGTGAACTGGAGCTCGCGGCCCTGCTCCTCGAGGTAGAAGACGCCGCCCACATAGTCGAAGGCGCCGTCGAACGCGGAGCCCAGGACCTGGGCTTCCTCGCTCCACTGCTCGTCCTGCAGGTCCTCGTAGCTGTGGCCGATGTCGCGCGACAACCCGTCCAGGTCAAAGTAAAGGCGCGTGCGGACCCGCCGATAGCCGAGGATATTCTTGAACGTCACGTCCCCCACGTCGAGCGTGGCGATGTCGCTGGCCGTGAAGGTGTGGAACGACTGGCCGTTGCGCGGCGAGAACGCATTGGTCGTGTGGAAGCCGCGCGCGCTGACCGCGGCGAATTCGGCGTAGTCGGCGGGGATCGCGCCCGGCGCGCCGGGGCGCAGATAGACCAGCTTGAAGGCCGTGCCGCCGTCGTCCTCCATGAAGTGGTTCAGCACCAGGTCGTTGCGGAACGCTTCGGCAGGCTGGAAACGCAGCGACAGCCGCCAGCTCTGGGTGTCCTCGTCGTCCAGCGCAAAGCCGGTGGTGGGATCGGACGTGTAGCCCTTGCGCTTGGTGAGGATGCCGCTGACGCGGGCCTGCAACCAGTCGGTGATGGGTACGTTCACCGCCGCCTCGAACTGGCGCAGGCTGTAGTCGCCGAGCGTGCCGCGCACGTAGCCGCCGAATTCCGGGCCGGGCGCCTTGGTGGTGATCAGCAGCGCGCCGCCGGTGGAGTTGCGGCCGAACAGCGTGCCTTGCGGGCCGGCCAGCACCTGCACCGACTCCAGGTCGAACAGGCCGGCGTTCAGGCCCTGTGAACGCGAGATCACCACTTCGTTCAGATAGACCGGGATGGCCGCGTCATAGGCAAGGTTCGGCAGTCCCTGGCGCTGGCCGCGCATGGTCAGGGTCAGCGCGCCGTTGCCGAACGGGGTGGCCAGCGAGCCCAGGCCTGGCGCGATCTGGGTCAGGTCGCTCACCCGGGTGACGCCGCGTTCCTGCAATTGCTCGCCGGAGAAGGCCGTCACCGAGACCGGAACGGTCTGGGCGTCTTCCGTCCGCCGGCGGGCGGTGACCACCACCTCTTCCAGGCCGACCCCTTGAGCCGCCGGCTGTTTCTGCGGTCCCGAGGGCTCCGTCTGAGCCATCGCGGCCGGCGCGACGGCGAGCGCCGTGGTCGCGGCCAGCAGTGCGCGCAGCGTGAGCGCGTTTCGCCCTTGAAGCATGTCTCCCCCCAATTTCCTTGGTTCTTGCCCCGATGGTAGGAACGCATTCGTTTTTTCGTCAAACGGATTTTCGCCTACATCTAGATCATTCCGGATGCGCGGCCTTCGCCGGGCGCAGTCGATCGGCGCGCGGCGACAGGGGCCGCTTCGTCGCTTAGGGACTGGAAATCAGCGGCGACGCGCCGCGGCGCGCCCGCTGCCGAGCATGACCTAGGACTTCGCCCGGACGCAGGTGCGCCGGCCGGCTTCGTCGGCGAGGATCTGGAAGCGGTCCTCCAGGCGGCCGATCAGTTCGGCGTTGGTGGTCCGGGCGAGGATCTCCTGGTTCAGCCAGCGAGACCCGAAGTTGTAGTTGAAGCTGCCGAACCAGGCCGTGCGGCGGTCCTTGCGGTCGACGATGACGAATTTGGCGTGCATCGGCAGCCGGTCGGCGTCGCAGAAGCGCCGGACGTCGACGCCCGCGCCTTCCAGGTCGACGACGACATCGTCGGAGACCCGCCGGCGGGCGTCGTCGACGATGAGTTCGACCTTGGCGCCCCGCTGCGCCGCCTGGGCGAGCCGCTGGGAGAAGGGCCCGCGATCCATGTGCGAGATCGCAGCGCGGACGGTGTCGCCCGGCCCCAGTTCCCTGAGCTTGCGATCGACCACGCCGGGCCGCAGGCGCGGATAGAAGAACAGGGTCAGCTCCGGCAGCCGCTTGGCGCGGTTCTGGAACCGGCTGAACGGCGAGGCCCCCTTCCCGGACCAGAGCCGCAGCGCCTCGCCGCGCAGGGCCTTCACGACGCTGGGGTCGCGGTAGTCCACCAGCAGGTTCTCGCCGCGGTCCTGGTCGCCCATCTTGCGGATGAACTGGGGGTCGTCCGAGGCGTCGATGGTGGGGTTGAACGAGCCGATCAGGGCCTGCGGTTCGGGGCCGGTGAAGGTGTAGATCTTGGCGTGCAGATGAGAGCCGGGCAGCCAGCCCCGGTGGACCCGCAGGTCATCGCCCAGCCCGGCCTGCAGACGCGCGATCATGTCCTCGTTGGCGGTCCGGCGGCGCGGGGTCATCTCGATCACCACCCGCACCCGTACGCCGCGCCGCTTGGCGGCGACGAGCGCGTCGGCCAGCGCGGCGTCGCGCAAATAGTAGGTGGCCCAGGCGATCTCGCTGCCGGCGGGCGCAGCCTCGATGCGCGCCAGCAGCAGGTCGCGTAGCGCCCGCGGCGGCTGGTCGACCCCCCCGAAGTGAATGGTGGCCGCCGCCGGCGCTGGCAGCGCCGCCACCGGCGGCTGTGGCGGGGGGAGACCTGGAGTCACAGCGTCACCGCCCCTCGAAACACCTGACCGCCGCTCGATCCCATCGTGGCCTCCGCTGGTCGCCTCGCGGATGCTACGCGCCTCTGCAGCCGCCGGTAAGGGTTCTCGTGCGCGCCATGCAAGGATCGTGCGCAGGCCACGGCCGCGATCTGACCCTCACCTCGGACCCGCTCGCCGGCACGGCGGGCGTCTTCCTGAACCTGGGCCCGCCCCGACCCCCTCTTCGCGTCGGCGAAGTCGCGCGTTCCGGGATTGGGAGAGGCCGCCTGCCTGCGCAGGCGGCCTCTTTCACCGGGTCCAGTGGGCTGCGTGCGCGGCCGCGTCAGTTGACGGCGGATCCACCGAGTTCGCCCATCAGCTCTTGTTTCCGGGCCTTCATGCGCTCGCCCATGGCGTCGAGATCCTCGTCGCCCTTCTTCGCCTGGGCGAAGACGCCGCCGGGTTGTTCCTCTTCCTTGACGTGATGCTTGATGTATTCACCGAGGACCTTGACCTTCGCGTCGTAGTATTCGTCCTGCGGCTTCATCGCCTCGATCTCGGCGATCAGCTTCTTGGCCCCGGCGTGCTCCACATAGGCCTCGTCAAGCATGTCGTCTTCGACCTCGCCGCGTTCCTCGGGGTAGAAGATCTCTTCCTCGATTGAGGTGTGCACCTTCAGCGCCAGGGCGATCCTGTTGAACAGCGCCACCTTCTCGGCGTCGTCCTCCAGTTGCTCGTACTCGTCGAACCAGCCTTCCACTTCGCGGTGGTCCTTCTTGAGCAGCGTGATCGCCAGGGGATCACGCCGGTTCGTGCGCCGCGTGCGGCGGGTCTTCGAGCTTGCGGATTTTTGGGGGGCCGTAGCCATGGTCGTACCTCCAGGGAGCCTATCGGGCAGCACAACACGCCGAGCAAAAACCCGTTCCCACGTCTTCGAACGACCCGATCGAAGGAACGAAGAGGGACGGTTCGCCTTCCGATCGGAGGAGATCCACAACCCATGGACACGCCTGACTCCCGCGCGCCCGAACCCGCCGGCGACACGGACGGAGACCTTGGGGACGAACTGCTCGACACCGGACAGGAGGAGGTCTTCTCCCGCACCGAGGTCGAACGCGGCGTCACCGAGCACGCTTCGGAGGCCGGCCACCATGCCCCCGAAGGACCCCGAGACGGCCCACGCGGCCGCACGTCGGGACAGGCTGGAGTGGTTCGTCGGAACCGGACGCGCGCCAGCGTTTTCACACTCTCGAACAACTTGGAGGGGACCATGACCGAACATCATGATTTCGAGCCGGCCGGCGCTATGAACGGGTCGTCGCGCAGCGCCCTGCGCGAGGCGGCCATCGACGCCAAGGCGCAGGCCGGCGTGCTCATCGACGAGGCTGCGACCAAGGCGAAGGCGATATACCGCCAGTCGAAGGACATCGCCGGGCAGCGCGCCGGCGAGGCTCGGGATGCGATCGTGGAACGGCCCTGGGCGGCGGTTGGCGCGATTTTCCTGGCGGGTCTTGTCCTCGGCCACGCCTT
>Ga0268265_10004114_pt1 | contig 10223 bp, 9 predicted proteins | sample KBSSwiS52_FD_190355 | JGI IMG/M metagenome (GOLD analysis project Ga0268265, IMG submission 190355) | Switchgrass rhizosphere microbial communities from Kellogg Biological Station, Michigan, USA - KBS Switchgrass S5-2 (SPAdes) (version 2) | ecosystem: Host-associated > Plants > Roots >...
TCCGATCGTCACCAAGCCGAAATTCTGCTTCACGATCGGCACGTTCCCGAACAGATACCCGCCCCAGATAAAGATCGTCACCCAGGCAAACCCACCGACGATGTTGTAGGCCGCGAAGCGCCGACGCTTCATCTGCCCGACCCCCGCAACGAATGGCGCGAACGTGCGAATGATCGGGATGAAGCGCGACAGGATGATCGTCTTGCCGCCGTGCTTGTCGTAGAACTGTTGCGTTCGAATCAGGTAATCCTGCTTCAGCCAGCGCAGGCCACCGCTGAAAGCTCGCGGCCCGATGGCCCGCCCGACGCGAAAGTTCACCTCGTTGCCGAGGACTGCCGCGAACGTCAGCAGCAACCAGATCGCCGGCGCGTGCAGCGTCCCCGTCTGATCCACCGCGGCCAGTGCGCCCAGCGCGAACAGCAGCGAATCTCCGGGCAGGAACGGCGTGACGACCAGGCCGGTCTCGCAGAACACGATCAGAAAGATGATCGCGTAGACCCAGAGATGATAGTTGGCGACGAGCTCGGTGAGATGCTTGTCGAGATGCAGGACGAGGTCGATGAACCAGCTGATGAGTTCCATGCGCGCGCGCAAGGCTGATGCCTGCGCATTGCAGTGTCAAGACACTGCAGCGGCCAATTGCTCGAGCGCAGTTTCTACATCGGCGGCGACCAGCAGCGCCGCTCGATAGCGCGGCTGCAAGAATCCCTCTGCTACCGAGCGATCGAGAAACGCGAGCAGCGGATCGTAATACCCGTCCTGGTTCAGCAGCGCGCAAGGCTTGCGATGCAAGCCGAGCTGCGTCCAGGTCCACGCTTCGAACAATTCGTCCATCGTGCCGATGCCGCCGGGCAGGGCGAGGAACGCGTCGGCCAGATCGCCCATGAGGAGCTTGCGCTCCGACATCGTGCGGACGACGTGCAGCTGCGACAGACCTGCATGCCCGACCTCGCGATCGATCAGCATCTGCGGAATCACGCCGACGACGCGGCCGCCGCCCGCCAGCGCCGCCTCGGCGAGCGAGCCCATCAGACCGACGCGCCCGCCGCCGTACACGAGCGTGAGGCCGCGCTGCGCGATCAGCTCGCCCGTGCGGACCGCGAGCTCGGTGTACGCAGGCCGGTTGCCTGGGCTAGACCCGCAGAAAACAGCCAGGGATTTCATGAGCGGATTCTATGGGAGTGAGAGCTGCGTCACACACTCCCCTTCCCTTGACCTTTCCCCACACGGTCCCGCTCAAGGCGCCGCGCCAGGTGTCCGATACCTCAAGTACGCGCCATGACCGCGTCCCAGGGTATTTGTCGACAATGGAAGGGCCTTACGTACTGCTGGCGGTTTTGAGCCTCGTTGCCATCGGCGCCGTCGCGGCCGCCGTATGGTTCGGGGTGCGGTTGCGCCGTCTGCAATCCATGCACGCCTCGCCCGCACCGGGCGCTCAGCAACGAAATGACGTTCTGACCGGCCTGCCGACGCGCGTCGCGATCGTGGCAACCGCGGAACACTCCATCGCTGAAGCGCAGCAGGCCAGCGCTCCGTTCGCCGTCACGGTGCTCAACGTCAGCCGCTTCAAATCGATCAACGATGCGCTCGGCCATGAGGTCGGCGACGAGCTGCTGCGTCGGCTGTCGCAGCGGCTGCGTGCAGTGCTCGCAAACGGCGACATTCTCGGGCGCCTGGCCGGCGACGAATTCATCGTGCTCGGCCGCGTCGGTACCGGCACGATTCCCGCCGAGGTGACGGTCGAGACGATCTTCGCAGCGCTGCGCGAGCCGTTCTCGATCGAAGGTCACGACATCGAAGTCGCCGTCAGCGCCGGCATCAGCATGTTCCCCGCGAATGGCACGACGTTCGACGTCCTGCTGCGACGTGCTGAAACTGCGATGCGCGCGGCTCACAGCGTCGCGCGCGGCAGCTTTCGCTTCTACTCGGAAGAGCTGAGTAAGTCTGAAGAAGAGCGGCTCGCGCTCGAAGCCGACCTGCGCCACGCGATCCGCGATCGCCAGCTCGAGCTGCACTATCAGCCCAAGGTCGACATCGCGAGCGGCCGCGTGCGCAGCGCCGAAGCGCTGCTGCGCTGGAAGCATCCGACGCGCGGTTTCGTGCCGCCGAACGTGTTCATCCCGATCGCGGAAGAAAACGGCCTGATCCTGGCGATCGGCGAGTGGGTCATGCGCCAGGCCTGCACGCAGATGCGCGCGTGGCTCGATTCAGGACTGCCGCCGCTGCGTGTCTCCGTGAACTTGTCGGCCAAGCAGTTCCGTCACGGCGATCTGACGGCGGTCGTCTGCTCGGCGCTCGAAGATGCGAAGCTGCAGCCCGGCTACCTGGAGCTGGAGCTGACGGAGAGCTCGATCATGCACGACGCGGAATCGAGCGCCGCCACACTGCAGCTGCTGAGCACGATGGGCGTGCACATCTCGATCGACGACTTCGGCACCGGCTACTCGAGCCTCAGCTACCTGTGGCGTCTGCCGCTCGACAAGTTGAAGATCGACCGCAGCTTCGTGCGCGAGCTGATCTCGAACCCCGACGACGTGGCGATCGTCAAAGCGATCATCTCGCTCGCGCACAGCCTGCGGCTCGGTGTCGTCGCCGAAGGGGTCGAGACGCAGGAGCAGCTGGAGCATCTGCGCGAGCTTGGCTGCGACCAGTACCAGGGATTTTTCTGCAGCCCGGCGGTGCCGGCCGATGCGTTCATCGCGTTGATCAAGCGGCTGCGCGAAGAGCGGCCGGCGCTGACGGAAGCCGACATGCTGCGCACGCAGAGCCGGCTGTATGCGTTCACACCGGAGTCGGCGACCTAGGATTGTCAGGCTAAAGCCTGACCCACAGTCACTGTTGTGGGTCAGGCTTTAGCCTGACTCCTTGTATTTCTGCTGCAGGCGATTCATGCCTGCAATCCACCGATCCCGATCCGCCGCTTTGCGCTGCAGGTACTGCGCGACTTCCGCATGCGGCAGGATCAGGAACTTCTCTGCCTCCAGCCCTGCCACCACTGCGTCGGCAACCTGCTCCGGCTCGATGATCCCGTTCACGCTCGCAACATCGCCTTCGTTCCCCGCGATCATGTCGGTCCGCACTGCCTGCGGACACAGCACCGAAACCTTGATGCCCTGGTGAGCGTGCGTGATCGCAATCCACTCCGCTAGCGAAACCGCGGCGTGCTTCGTCACCGCATACGTTGCGCTGCCGATCTGCGAGAGCAGTCCAGCGGCCGACGCGGTGTTCAACAAATAACCGCCGCCGCGCGCAATCATGCGGGGCACGAGATGACGCGCCGCGTACACGTGCGCCATCAAATTCACTTCCCAGATCTTCTGCCAGACATCGTTCGGCGTATCGAGGCCGCGGCCGATACCGATGCCGGCGTTCGAGCAGAACAGATCGATCGGCCCGTGGTTACGCTCGGTGGCATCGATGAACGCGGCAACGTCGGATTCGCGACTGACATCGACACGCATCGCTGAGCCACGCAGCTCCGACGCAACGGCCTGGATGCCTGCGTCGTCGAGATCCGCGACCGCAACGTGACGTGCACCCTCTTGCGCGAAGCGCCGCGCGAGTGCGCGACCGATCCCTTTGGCGCCGCCGGTGACGGCGACGACTTTGCCCGCGATCTTCATGTGGACCCCCCGCTGGAATGCGCGGGAGTATGTCACACGGGTTCAGTGTCGGAAGAATGCTGACGGAACCTCAGTACCGGTCGTCGGCGCGCCGGCCGCGGGTGCGACGACGTTCGGAGCCCGAATATGGCGCCGTCATCATCCCAACCTCGCTACGCCGCCGCGGTCCCCCGCGCCGATCCCTGTGATGCTTATAGCGGCAGGTGCACTGCGGGGAGTCGCACATGGGCAGCGGCAGGCGCGGCGCGTGCTCCGAAAGGAAGCGCTGGCCCGTGAAACGATAGGCCGCGGCACAGGCACGTTCGCCTGGAATTATCGAGACCGCGTGGAATTTCGATTCCGGAGGACGCGGCTTGGCGGGCGGCGGCGGCTTCTTCAAACCGAACAGCTCGCCCAGCGACCATCTGGCCATCGCTGTCACCGTATCCGTGCAGGGCGTACTGCATTAAGAGTGGAAGCGATGACATTGTTCCTGCGGCGCGGCGCAGAACAATCGTGAAGAAGGGCGTAGTCCCTTAGCGCAGGCTTCGCAAAAACGCGACAGGATCCTCGCCGCGCTCCCACATTTCCACGAGCGCCGAGGCGACGACCACGCCGTCGACGTACGGCGCGAGTCGCTCCACTTGCTCGCGACTGCGGATGCCGAAGCCCGCGCAGACGGGGAGCGGTGAATTGCGCTGCACGCGCGCGAAATATTCCAGGAGCTCTTCCTGCACTGCGAAGCTCTTGCCCGTCGTGCCGGTCATCGTGACTGCGTAGACAAAACCGCTGCTCGCCGCGCACAGCATCTGTATGCGCTCGGTCGGAGTCACCGGCGTGACGAGTTGCACGAGCGCGATCCCGCGCGCCGCGAGCGCAGATCGGACGTCCTCGCATTCTTCGAACGGCAGATCGGGCACGATGAAACCGGAGACGCCGGCGCGCGCCGCATCGTCCGGCAAGCGATCGAGACCGTAGGCGAGCAATGGATTCAAGTAGCTCATCAACAGCAATGGCGCACGCAGCTTGGGACGCGGACCCGAGAGCTCCGACAGGATCCACTTGAGCGACACGCCTTGAGCGAGCGCCGCGCGGCTGGCGCGCTGGATCGTGGCGCCGTCGGCCATCGGATCGGTGAACGGCACACCGATCTCGACGACATCCGAAGCATCCGCGATTGCTGAGAGTTGCTGGATGAAAGTCTCACGTCGGGGAAACCCTGCGGTCACCCAGCCGACGAGCGCCGGTCGGCCGCCGGCCTTCGCGTTACGGATCGCTTCGCCGATCACGCTGCCCGGAGCCATCACTGCACGTCCTTCAACAGCGTTCGCTGCAACGTCGGCATGTCTTTGTCGCCGCGGCCGGACAAGCCGATGAGAATTTTCGTGCCAGGATTCTGCGCGGCGTAACGCTTCGCGCCGGCGAGTGCGTGCGCAGATTCGATCGCGGGAAGAATTCCCTCTGCTGCACAGCACTCGGCGAGTGCTGCCAAGGCAGTGTCGTCGTCCACTGCTTCGTACTTCACGCGGCCGACGCTCATCAGCAGCGCGTGCTCGGGGCCGACGCCGGGATAGTCGAGGCCTGCGGAGACCGAATGCGTCTCCTGAATTTGCCCATCCTGGTCCTGCAACAGCAGCGAATAGCTGCCTTGCAAGACACCCGGCGTGCCGTAGGCGAGCGACGCTGCGTTCTCGCCGAGTCCCGAGCCCTTGCCGCCCGCTTCGAGACCGAGCATTCGCACGTCGCGATCTGCGATGAACGGATGAAACAAGCCGATGGCGTTGGAGCCGCCGCCCACGCAAGCGATCACGATGTCCGGCAACTTGCCGGCCTGCTGCACGATCTGCTCGCGCGCTTCGCGGCCGATCACCGACTGCAGCTCGCGCACGAGATAGGGATAGGGATGCGGACCGATCGCTGAGCCGAGACAGTAGTAAGTGCCGTTCGGATCGGACACCCAATCGCGCAATGCTTCATCGACCGCAGCGCGCAGAGTCTGATCGCCACTGGTAACCGGAACGACTGTTGCGCCGAGGAGCTTCATGCGGCCCACGTTCGGCGCCTGGCGTTCCATGTCCACCGAGCCCATGTACACGGTGCAAGGCATGCCGAGCCGTGCGCACGCGGCTGCGGACGCGACGCCGTGCTGACCTGCGCCCGTTTCCGCGATCACGCGCTTCGCGCCGAGTTTCTTGGCGAGCAACACCTGGCCGATGGAGTTGTTGATCTTGTGCGCGCCGGTGTGCGCGAGGTCTTCGCGCTTCAGCCACACTTCGGCGCCCCACTGCTTCGACAACGTGCGCGCGTGCGTGAGCGGCGTCGGCCGCCCGACCCAGCTGCGCAGCTCCGCGTGAAATTCGTCGAGGAAAGCACGGTCGCGCAAGTGACGATCGACGCCCGCCTGCAAGCGGTCGAGCGCCGGCACGAGCGTCTCCGGCACGTAGCGGCCGCCGAACGGACCGAAGCGGCCGCGTGCGTCGGGATATTCGCCCTTCAGCATGCGCGCGAGCGACGCCTGGGGATCGATCGAAATCGAGCTTCTCATCGGTTGGCTCCGTTGGCAGCCGCGCGGGCGCGCTGCACGAATTCATGAATCCTGGCCGGGTCCTTGATCCCGGGCGACGCTTCGACGCCGCTGCTCACGTCGACGCCGAACGGACGAACCGCAGCGATCGCGTCAGCAATGTTGGTCGCGTTGAGTCCGCCAGCGAGCACGAGCTGCGTCGTGCGCGCGAGCTGCGCTGCCGCGCTCCAATCCGACGTGCTCCCGACGCCACTAACGGGTCCTTCAAAGAGCAGACGGGAATGTTTGGGCTGTAGGTCGGGCTTCAGCCCGACTCCCCCTCCCCCTCTCACCACCGGCATCACTCTCAACCCCATCGGCACCCGCAACGTCTGCAAATCCCCCACGTCCGTCTGCAGCACATCCGGCCGAAACTCCGACCACACTTCATCCAGCTCACTCTGCGTCGGATGCAGCATCACCGCGACCCGCAGAATTCTCCGCGGGACTCCTTGGGCGAGCTGCGTCGCCAGCGCTGCCGTCACCTGTCGCTTGGACGGCGCGAACACGAAGCCGACCGCATCGGCGCCCGCAGCGACCGCTGCTTCGACTGCATCGCGTGTGGTGAGGCCGCAGATCTTGACCCAAAGCGCCACGCTACTGGTCGTCCATCGAAGCGCCGGTGATCCGCATCTTGCGAGTGCGCACTGCCATCGCGCGCTCGCGTCCGGCTGCGAGCATGTCGCCGAGCAGCTTGCCGGGATCGTTCGAATTCATGAGCGTCGTGCCGACGAGCGCGACGTCGTAACCGACATCGACAACAGTCTTGACGTCTTCCAGCGAGCCGACGCCGCTTTCGGCTACCGAAGCGAAGTCAGGCGGCAACTGACCCGCCAGCTCACCGAGCCGCGACAACTCGACGCTGAGTGTGTCGAGATCTCGGCAATTGACGCCGACCAGCATCTGCTCGTCGTGCGCCTTGCGCTCCTTGAGCGTTTCCGCCGCGACCGCCAGGTCGGCAGCGTCGAACGTTTCGATGAGGACGAACATCTTCAGCATCGCGGCGACGTCGAGCAGCGCCTTGATGCGACTGCGATCCAGCATGCGCACGATCACGAGCACGCCACCTGCACCCGCAGCCCGCGCTTCCATGACTTGATACGGATCGACGAGAAAATCCTTGCGCATCACCGGCACGCCAAGCGGCGCGAGCGTCCGCGCCGTCTGCGCGAGATGCTCGAGCGAGCCGCTGAATCGCGTCGGCTCGGTCAGCACGGAAACGGCGCAGGCGCCGCCTTGTGCGTACGCCTGCACGCGCCTGTCGATGTCGGACGTGTGCTGCGACAAATCGCCAGCCGAAGGGGACGCGAGCTTGCACTCGGCAATGATGTCGAAGCCTTCCGGCGAAAGCTTCAAGCGCGGTGCCGTTGGGGCCGAGCACACGCGCGTCCACAACGCCTGCTCGGATTCCCGTGCGCGCGCCTGTTCGAGCCTCGCAAGGCTCGACTGCGCCATCTCATTGAGAAGTCCTGACATAGAGCTATCCTGCTAGTGCTTCTCTGCGTCCAAACGTAGCGATCTTGTCCAGTATCCGACGTCCCGCACCCGACTCGATCGCGTCTTCGGCCATGCTGGCGGCAGCCGTCGCTGACGACGCCTTGTTCATGAGCTCCAGCACGAGCGCCGCCTGCAACACGATGGCGTTGCGATGAGCGCCGCGGTCGCGACCTTCGAGTACTGCACGCAGATGCTCGGCATTGTAAGCAGCGTCGCCGCCCTTGAGCTCATCGGCAGTGCAGGCAGGCAGCGCAAATTCCTCTGCACTACGACGCGTGCGTTTGACCTCGCCCGGCCGCACGTCGAACAACGTGAAGGGGCCGATCGGCGTCGCTTCGTCCCAGCCTGGCTCGCCGTGCACGACGAAGGCGCGCTCGATCGGCATGCCCGCGAGCGTCTCGGCCATCAGGGCTGCGATGTCGACGTGGTACGCGCCGATCAAGTGAAACGGCGGCTCCGCAGGATTCGACAGCGGACCCAGTATGTTGAAGATCGTGCGCACACCGAGCGCTTGCCGGATCGGCATCACTGCCTTCATCGCCGGGTGGTAATGCGGCGCGAAGAAGAACGTAAAGCCGGTGGCCGCGAGACACTCGCCGGCCGCCTTCTCGTCGAGCGGCAGATTCAAGCCGAGCGCGCGGACGCAATCGGCGCTGCCGCTGCGGCTCGAGACCGAACTGGTGCCGTGCTTGGCGACGCGAATGCCCATCGCAGCAACCAGCAGCGCCGCTCCCGTCGAAAGATTGAAGCTGCCCGAGCCATCGCCGCCGGTGCCGACCATGTCGACCAGCGGCCCGCCGTCCGGCAGGATCGGCCGCCGCGCGAGCCTGCGCATCGTCTTCGCGAAGCCGCGCACTTCGTCGGCCGTGACACCCTTCGCGCGGAGTCCCGCGAGCAGCGCGCCGCCGAGTGCCGGCGCGAGCGTCGGATCGGTGAGCGCGACGAGCAGATCGGCCGCCTGCGCCTCGCTCAGATTGCGGCGATCAAGCAGTTGCTCGAGGACTTCGCGCAGAGCACTCATTACTGACGCCTTGGCGAGCGTTGTCGCAGGAAGTTGTCCATCAGCACCGGGCCTTGCGGCGTGAGCACGCTCTCCGGATGAAACTGCACGCCCTCCACCGCCAGGTCGCGATGGCGCACGGCCATGATCTCACCTTCGTCGGTGCGCGCCGAAATTTCCAGCACGTCCGGCAACGACTGCGGCTGCGCAATCAGCGAATGATAGCGGCCGGCCTCGAACGGCTCGGGCAGCCCCGCGAGAATGCCACGGCCGTCGTGATGGACATGCGAAGTCTTGCCGTGCATCAGGCGCGCGGCGCGCACGACCTTGCCGCCGAACACTTCGACCAGCGATTGATGTCCGAGACAAACGCCGAGCACCGGCACCCGGCCGGCGAAGGCCGCGATCATCTGCATCGAGACGCCCGCGTCGTACGGCGTGCCGGGGCCGGGCGAGATACATAAGTGAGTCGGCTGCAGCGCTCGCGCGTCCTCGACAGTGATCTGATCGTTGCGATGAACGAGCACGTCGGCGCCGAGGACCATGAACGCCTGCACCAGGTTGTAGGTGAAGGAGTCGTAGTTGTCGATGAGCAAGAGGCGCGCGCTCATAGACCCTCCTCGGCCAACGCCAGCGCGCGGCGCACGATCGCGCTCTTCGCCAGCACTTCCTCGTATTCCGTTTGCGGCACGCTGTCCGCGACCAGGCCGGCACCGGCCTGATAGCTGTACGTGTCGCCGCGAAACACCATCGTGCGAATGGTGATCGCGTGATCCATGTCGCCGCCGTGACCGAAGTAGCCAACGGTGCCGCCGTAGAATCCGCGGCGCACCGGTTCGAGCTCGTCGATGATTTCCATTGCACGGACTTTCGGCGCACCGACCAGCGTGCCCGCGGGAAATGCCGCTGCGAACAGATCGAAGGCGTCTTTACCCGGCGCCAGCTCGCCATTCACGCCGCTGACGATGTGCATGACGTGGCTATAGCGCTCGATGTGTCGGTACGGATTCACACCGATCGTTCCCGCGCGCGCTACGCGGCCGAGATCGTTGCGCGCCAGATCGACGAGCATGATGTGCTCGGCGTTCTCCTTGGGATCCGCCAGCAGCTCTTCCTGAAGTCGCGTGTCCTCATCGCTGTCGCGACCGCGAGGCCGCGTGCCCGCGATCGGCCGCATCTGCGCATGGCCGTGCGAGAGTTTCACCAGCGCCTCGGGCGACGAGCCGACGACGACGCAATCGCCGAGGTCGCAATAGAACATGTAAGGAGAGGGATTCAGCAGTCGCAGCGCGCGATACGTTTCGAACGGCTCCAGCTCGCATTCGCCGGAGAAGCGCACCGACAGCACGAGCTGGTACACGTCGCCGGCGGCGATGTATTCCTTCGTGCGATGCACGCCCTGGATGAACTCGGCCTGGCTGAGACTGCCCACGGCCGGTGCGTAACGAATGCGCTTGTCGCTGTGTGGAATTCCGCCGCGCAGTGCTTGCACGACCTGCTTACGCAACGAGGCGCGCTCGCTTTCGCTGCCCGCATGCAGTAACGCAACGCCGCGTGTGAG
>Ga0268265_10004118_pt1 | contig 10214 bp, 9 predicted proteins | sample KBSSwiS52_FD_190355 | JGI IMG/M metagenome (GOLD analysis project Ga0268265, IMG submission 190355) | Switchgrass rhizosphere microbial communities from Kellogg Biological Station, Michigan, USA - KBS Switchgrass S5-2 (SPAdes) (version 2) | ecosystem: Host-associated > Plants > Roots >...
CCCGACGATCCCGAGGATCGCGTACAGCGCCTGCCGGTCGAGGAAGTAGTGAGGGCTGCCGGGGACGTCTTCGGCGGTCGCCTGGCCGAGCGTGAAGATGCTGAAGGCCACCAGCCCGATCGCCGCGCAGGCAAGCGGCCAGTCGAGGTGGGCGAGGCCGAGGCGTTCGGCCAGCGACTCGCGCTCCGGCGAGAAGGGTTCGGTGACCGGTCGCTGGGGGGCGACATAGCTCATGACAATGCCTCGGGCTCCGCTCCCGGCGCGAAGGGCCATATATGGACGCTTGGTCGCTCCGCGCTCATTCGGCACCGCCGCTCGTGGTGACTTCTGAAGCCTGCTTGTTGAAATACGCTTCCAGCATCTGCAGGACGGCCGGCGCCGCTGATTCGGCACCGAAGCCGCCTTCCTCAATCGTCACGATGGTGACGATATTGGGATTAGGGTACGGGGCGAGCGACGCGAACCACGACTGGTCGGCGTGGCCCGGGCGTTCGGCCGTGCCGGTCTTGCCGGCAATCGGGACCGGAAAGCCGCCGAAGATCCCGGCCGCGGTGCCCGGCGCGACCTGCGCCGCCTCGTGCAGCCCTTCGAGGATCGCCTGCCGCGAGGCGGGGTTGATTTTCACGTGGCGGCGCGGCCCGGGATCGAATTCCTTCAGCACCCGGCCCGCCGCGTCGCGGATTTCGTGGCCGACGTGCGGGGTGACGATCGTGCCGCCGTTGCCGAGCGCCGCGTAGGCGATCGCCAGCTGCAGCGGCGTCGTCTGGAGGTCGCCCTGGCCGGTCGCCAGCTGGATGTTGTCGCCTTCTGACCAGGGCCGTTCGGTGTTGCCTTCCCTGAACAGCTGGTCGCGCCAGTTGCGGCTCGGCACCAGCCCTTCCGATTCGCCGGGGATGTCGAGGCCGCTGGGGTCGCCGATCCCCATCCGGTGCGACCATTCCTGCAGGTAGGGCTTGTCCCACATCCGGCTGCCGAGTTCGTACATGAAGACGTCGGAGGAGACCTGCAGCGCCGACACCAGCGAGACCGCGCCGTAGGCGGTGCCGCCAGCGTTTTCGAATTTCTGCCCGGCACGTTCGATGTAGCCGTTATCGACAATCGTCGTCGAGGGCGTGATCACTCCGTTTTCGAGCGCCGCCAGCGCGGTAAGGATCTTGTAGGTCGAGCCGGTCGGGTAGGCCGATTCGGTCGCCCGGTCGGTGAGCGGCGCCAGGATCGGGTCGCGGAACAGTTCGTTGACCTGGGACTGGGTCATCGGTTCGGTGAAGACCTTCGGGTCGTAGGTCGGGAACGAGCCCATCGCGAGGATTTCGCCGCTGTGAACGTTCATCGAGATGAAGGCGCCGGGGAGGCCGCGTTCGGAGAGCGCCGCTTCGCCGGCCTGCTGGACCGCCTGGTTGATCGTCAGGACGAGGTCCTTGCCGGGGGTCGGCGGCACCTGGACGAGCTGGCCTCCCGGGGTCGGCTCGCCCATCGCGTTGACCTGGACGCGGGTCTTGCCCGGCACCCCGCGCAGGTACTTGTCGTAGGCGTACTCGGCGCCGCTCTGGCCGACCTCTTCGCCCGGCTCGAGGTTGGAGTAGCGCTTTTCCTTCAGCTGTTCTTCGCTCACCTCGCCGACCGTGCCGATCACGTGCGCGGCCTCCGAGCCGTCCGGGTAGCTGCGGACGAAGACCCGCTCGACCGAGACGCCCGGGAAGCTGCGCTTGTTTTCTTCGAGGTAGTAGATGAGGTCGTAGCCAACGTCTCGCCGCAGCGTGACCGGTGCCCCGGCGGCGACTTTTTCCTGTTCGGCGATCGTTTTGCGCACCTTCTTCAGCGACATGTGCGCGAGGCTCCCCAGTTTCGTCAGCTCGGCGTTCGCCTCGGCCTCGTCCTTGGGCAGCTTCGAGGTGTTCAGCAGCAGCGCCAGGCTGGTCCGGTTCTGGACGATCGGCTGGCCGTTGCGGGCGAGGATTTCGCCGCGCGGCGCCAGCACCCGGTATTCGCGGGTGCGGTTGTTCTGGGCCTCGGCGAGATAGTGCGAGCCGTCGATCACCTGCAGGTTCCAGAGCCGGAAGAAGAGGACGGCGAAGAGCGCCACGGCGAAGCCACCGAGCACGGCGATCCGCAGCGAAAGGCGAGTGCCGCGGGGGAGGTCGTCGTTGCGCAGGAACAAAGTGTGCTCCTAGATTCCCACGGCGGTCGGGCGGCGACGCGGACGCGGTTCCTCGACCAGCGCCGGCCGCAGCAGGCGGCGCAGGCCGGCGTAGATCGGCCAGCCGAGGAAGAAGGCAAAGGCGCTCTTGACCAGCATGTCCTCAATCACGAAGGCGCTGACCGAGGAATTGAGTTCGCCGAGCATCGCCTGCACGGCGCCGAAGCCGAGCTCGGCGAAGAAGGTCAGCCCGGCGCAGAGCAGCGGCGCGGCGAAGCGGTGCGGGAGGCCGAAGCGCTCGCGGTAGGCGCCGGCCAGATAGCCGGTGGCGAGCAGCACCAGCGAGCCGCCGCCGAGCGGGGCGATCAGCAGGCAGTCGAGCAGCAGCCCGACCGAGAAGCCGGCGACGGCGCCACTCATCGTGCCGCCGAGCAGGCCGAAGCAGGCGACCAGCGCCGGCAGCACGTCGGGGCTGACGTGGAACAGCGCCACCTGCGAGAAGAAGGAGAGCTGGAGGATCACGCCGAGGATCACGACGACGACGACGCGGGCGAGGATCTTGCCGGTGAGGATCACCCTCGTGAGCCCCCGGTCAGGACCTGGATGATGTCGATGTTGCTGAGATCGGCGAACGGTCGTACCCGCACCTGCTGCTGGGCCTCCTGCTCGAGGATCGAGGCCTTGGTCACTTCGCCGATCGGAATGTTCGGCGGGTAGCCCGAGGAGATTTCCTGCGCGCGCCAGCCGGCGGTGACCACGTCCTGGCCCTTGTGGACGTGTTTGGCGGAGTTGATGAAGTCGAGGATCAGCACACCTGGTTCGCCGACTTCGGGCCGGATCAAGCCCTGTATCCCGTTCGGCACCACCTTCGCCGAGACCGCGCTCGAGCCGTCGGCAATCAGCGCCACCTGAGCCGAGCCGCCGGTCACCGCCGAGACGCTGCCGACCAGGCCGTCGCCGTTGATCACCGGGTCGCCGACCCCGACCCCGTCGCCGCTGCCGACGTCGATCGTCACGTCGGCGTACCAGATGCTCGGCGAGCGGGCGATCACCCGTCCCGTCACCTCCTCGTAGCCGGACGGGATCACGCTTTTGTCGAGCCCGAGGATCTTTCGCAGTTGGTCGTTTTCGGCGATCGCCGATTTCTGCGCGACCGCCTCCTTCCGCAGCGTTTCGACTTCGCCGTGCAGCTTCGCGTTTTCGCCGCGCGCGTCGAAGGTCTTGTCGAACCAGTTGACCAGGTCGCGGGCCGGCTTCAGCGCCCGGTCGGCGGCCGACTGGACCGGGCTGAAGATCGTCGAGACGCCGCGCTGCAGCCCGTTCGAGCCCTGCCCGTAGGTGATCGTCAGCAGCGCGAAGCTGCCGAGGATCAGCAGCGCGAGAATCGCGCGGCGGCGGCGTACTTGCTTTCGGTACACGAATCGGGAACCTGTTCGGGGGTTTGCGGGTGCGGTGGCGGCGTCAACGGCGGCGCCGGAAATCGGAGTTCTTCCTGCTGCGGTGGATCGTCTCGAACTCCTCGAGCGAGATTCCCGATCCGACCGCGACGCAGGTCAGCGGCGACTCTGCCAGCTGGCAGGGCATCTGGCACTCGTCGTGCAGTCGCTGCTCCCAGCCTTGCAGGAGCGCACCCCCGCCGGCCAAGGTGATGCCGCGGTCCATGATGTCACCTGCAAGCTCCGGCGGCGTCCGGTCGAGCGTCTCCTTCACCGCTTCGACGATCTGCCCGACCGGTTCGGAGAGCGCCTCGCGCACCTCTTCGGAGCCGAGCTCGACCGTCTTCGGCAGGCCCGAGACGAGGTCGCGGCCGCGGATCTCCATCCGCAGTTCTTCGGGCAGCGGCGCCGCGGAACCGGCCTCGAGCTTGATTTCCTCGGCGGTCTGCGTGCCAATCGCGATTTTGTGCGCGCGTTTGCAGTGACTGATGATCGCTTCGTCCATCTCGTCGCCACCGATCCGGATCGACTCTGAGACGACGATCCCGCCGAGTGAGATCACCGCCACCTCGGTGGTGCCACCGCCGATGTCGACGACCATCGAGCCGACCGGATCGGCGACCGGCAGGCCGGCGCCGATCGCCGCCGCCATCGGCTCTTCGATCAGATAGGCCTCGCGGGCGCCGGCCGAGAGGCAGGCGTCCTCGACCGCCCGCTTCTCGACCTTGGTCACCCCGGAGGGGACACAGACGACGACGCGCGGGTGGGCGAAGCGGTTCGAGTGGACCGATTTGATGAAGTAACGGAGCATCTGCTCGGTCACCTCGAAGTCGGCGATCACGCCGTCCTTCAGTGGCCGGATCGCGGTGATCGTGCCGGGGGTCCGGCCCAGCATCTGCTTCGCTTCGGCACCGACCGCGTGGATATGGCCGTTGCCCGAGTCGATCGCGACCACCGAGGGCTCGGAGAGGACGATCCCGCGGCCGCGCACGTAGACGAGCGTGTTCGCGGTCCCGAGGTCGACCGCCATGTCGCGTCCCCCGACGTGTAGGAGGCGGCCCAGGAAGCTCAATAGATGTCCCCGCTGCGAATCAGAGAAGCGATGATGCCAAACTCTGAAGCACGGGCTGAGGGTTAGCCTGAAATTTGGCTTGACATAAGCGTTTCCTGAGCAGGTGCTAACGAACGAAAAGCTCCGGTGCGAGCTCCGCGAGGAGCCCGACCGGCAGTCCGACGACGTTGGAGACACTGCCCTCGAGCCGTTCGACCAGGGTCGAGCCGAGGGTCTGGATCGCGTAGCCACCGGAGCGTCCACGCCACTCGCCGAAGTTCACATAACGCTCCTTCTCCGCATCGGAGAGCGGTTTGAAGGTGACGGTGGAGCTTTCGAGCCCTGACCTCTCTTCGCCGTCGCGGAGGACGACCAGCCCGCTCATCACCTCGTGGGCGCGACCCGACATCCGGTCGAGGTAGGCGCGCGCCTCCCCCGCGTCGGCCGGCTTGCCGAGCACTTCGCCGTCGAGGACGACGTCGGTGTCGCAGGCGATGATCAGCTCGGCCTCGGTCGCGACCGCCCGCGCCTTGCGCAGCGCGTTCTCGACAACCAGCTCGGCGGCTTCGCCCTGGTCGAGCTCCTCGACCCCGGGAACCGCGACCTCGAACTCGATCCCCAGCTTGGCGAGGATCTCGCGCCGCTGGGGCGAGCCCGACGCCAGCAGCACCCTCAAGGCGCTAGGAGAACTCGGGGAACCAGATCTGGATCTCGCGCTCGGCCGACTCTTCGGAATCGGAGCCGTGCACCATGTTGAAGGTCACCTCGAGCGCGAAGTCGCCGCGGATCGAGCCCGGGGCCGCCTCGACCGGGTTGGTCGCGCCGATGATCTGCCGCGCCGCCTTCACCGCTTCGACCCCCTCGAAAACGATCGCGACCAGCGGCCCGCCGGTGATGAACGAGACCAGCTCGCCGAAGAACGGCTTCTCGACGTGCTCGGCATAGTGCTCGTTGGCGATCTGCTCGCTGGCGGTCAGCGACTTGAGGGCGACGATCCGCAGCCCCTTGCGCTCGAAGCGGGCGATCAGCTCCCCGGTCAGGGCACGCTCGAAGGCGTCAGGCTTGACGAGGATCAGGGTCCGGCTCACGACTGGGGCTCCTTTGCTCGGTTCGGTTGCTGGGCGCCTCGTTGGCGCCGCGAGCGGATTCCCGTTTGGTCGTGCTCGCGGGTGCTGAAGTGCTCTGTTTGCCTTGGTTTGAGACAGTTTTCGAGGCGGTGGTCGCTGCCGCTTTTTTGCGGCGCGGGCGTTTCTGTTCGGTGGTGCCTTCCTCGCGCTCGGCTTCGCCGCGCTCGGCTCGCCGCGGGCGCCGCTGCTCGGCTTCCTCGGGGCGGCGCTGCGGACGACGGCGGCGCTCGCCGCCGAGGGTCGATTCGCAGTAGGGGCAGAGCGCCCAGCGCGGGTCGACCGGCTTGCCGCAGGTAGGGCAGGGGTCCTTCAGGCGCCGCTCGCAGTTCGGGCAGCGGAGGAAGTTTTTCTCGACCGGGTATTCGCAGTTCGGGCAGCTCTGGTCTTTCAGCTGCCGCACCCGCAGCTCGGCGGCGCGGATCTCGAGCTCGCGCTCGTGGGCGTCCTCGAGGTACTCCGGCGGCCGCACGATCGCGTAGACCGCGGTGCCGATGAAGGGGAAGAAGGAGGCGATCGTCGCGCAGGCGACCAGGAAGGGGTCGGAGATGCGGCGGCGGGCGTCGAGGAAGGTGTAGACGATCAGCGCCAGCCAGAGGACGATGAGCATCAGCAGGAACAGGGAGGCGGCCAGGTTGAGGCCGCTGTTCGTTATTCCGAAGATCGCTAGTGACATGTATGGAGCCCCGCCTAGGGGTGAGGGGTCGGGCAGTTTACTTCGCCGAAGATTGCGTGATCCCTCGTCGGGACAACTGGACGATAGCCCCCGGCTCGGCGCAGGGCGGCGCAAACCCGGCCCGGGGCGGCGCGATGCGGTTTCGCGCGCCTCAGAGGAACAGCCGCCCGAACAGGTAGCCGACTCCGAAGAAGACGAGAATCACGATCGCGACGACGGCGGCGACGAGCCCCATCATCGAGAGCAGTTCCGAACCGGCGCTGCGCTGCATCTGCAAATCCTCGCATACGCCACGGCTCAGGCGAGGGCAGCTCGGGCTGGGGCGAGGGCATAGTGGGAGCCGGTGACGAGGAGGGCCGCCTCGGGGTGCTGCAGCGCCAGCTCGCGGGCGCGGACGACGGCGGTGGCGAAGTCGGGCTCGGGCTCGGCGCGGACTCCAGCATCTTCGAGCAGGGCCGCCAGCTCGGCGGCGGGGCGCGAGCGGGCGCCGGGGCGGCCGTGCGAGCGCAGCGCCGCGACCGGGACCTCGGTGCAGACGGCAGCGTCGAGGACCGGCGCCAGCGCCGCAACCAGCGCCGCCGCGTCCTTGTCGGCGAGAACGGCGAGGCAGGCGACGACGCGGCGGCCGCCGACCACCGCCGGCAGCGCCTCGGCGAGCGCGGCGGCGCCGTCGGGGTTGTGGGCGGCGTCGAGGTAGGTCGGCGGCGAATCGGCGATCCGCTCGAGGCGACCGGGCACCTCGACACTGGCCGCGACCGCAGCGACCGTCTCGGGGTCGAGCTCGCCGAGGAAGGCCACCACTGCCGCCGCGGCGAGGGCGAAGTTGCGGCGCTGGAAGTCGCCGGCGGCGCGCAGCCGCACCGCGGCGCCGGGGTCCTCGGGCGCGACGATCAGCCGCGCCCCCCGCTCGGCCGCGGTCCGCTCGGCGAGCTCGCGGACGGCCGGCGAGACCCGCCCCAGCACCAGGGTCGTCTGGTCGCGCAGCACGGCGAGCTTCTCGGCGGCGATCTCGACTTCCGTCTCCCCCAGCCACTCGGTGTGGTCGAGGCCGATCGAGGTCAGCACCGTGACCCGGGAGGGGATCGTGTTGGTCGCATCGAGGCGGCCACCGAGCCCAGCCTCGATCGCCGCCGCCTTGACCCGCGCCCGCGCCAGGGCGACGAAGGTAGCCGCGGTCGCCGCCTCGAACTCGGTGACGACGTCGCCCTCGTCGAGGGTGCGGTTGACGCCCTCCGCGGCGCGCGCCACCTGCTCGACCGCCTCGGCCCAAGCGGCGGCGGAGATCTCCTCGCCGCGGATCAGCGTCCGCTCGGTCCAGCGCGCGGTGTGCGGCGAGAGGCAGGCGCCGGAGGAGACACCGTGCGCTTCCAGCAGCGCCGCCGCCATCCGCGCCACCGAGGACTTGCCGTTGGTGCCGACGACGTGGATCGAGGCGAAGCGGCGCTGCGGCAGGCCCAGCGCCGTCGTCAGCTTGTGCATCCGCTCGAGCCCGAGCCGCCAGCCGACCGGTTCGAGCGAATCGAGGTAAGCGTCTGGGTCGGAGGTCAACCGAGCTCGGCGAGTTCGTGGCGGTAGCGCTCGAGCTTGCCGCGCTCCTCCTCGATCACCTCGGCCGGTGCCTTGGCGACGAAGCCCTGGTTCTCCAGTTTGCGGCTCGCCCGCTGTACCTCGGCCTCGAGCTCCTCGCGCCGCTTGCGCAGCCGCGCCGCCACCGCCTCGGCGTCGAGCTCCTCGGAGGCGAGCACGCGCACCGGGCCGACCGAGGCGACCGGCTCGGCGCCAACGCCGTCGAACGCGAAGCGCGAGAGGCGGCCGACGAACTCCGGCGGCTCGACGCCGTCGATCATCGCCGGCAGGGTCGCCGCCACCGGCACGCCGGCGAGGTCGCGCCAGGCGCGCAGCCGCTGGGTCAGCCGGATCCCGGTCTCGACGTCCTCCTCCGCCGGCTCGTCGCGCAGCGAATCGTCGGCGGTCGGGAAGGCGTGGACGGCGAGGTGGCCGTCGCGGGCCGGGTGGTAGGACCAGATCTCCTCGGTGACGAAGGGCATCAGCGGGTGCAGCAGCCCGAGGACCCGCTCGAGCGCGTAGAGCAGCGTCGCCGACGCCTCCCCCTCGCCGTCGTAGAGCCGCGGCTTGACGATCTCCAGGTACCAGTCGCAGAGATCGCGGAAGACGAACGAGTAGGTCTCCTGGGTGGCGTGGGCGAAGTCGTAGCTCTCGAGCTTCGCGGTGACCGAGGCGATCGTCGCCTCCAGCCGCGAGAGCAGCCAGCGGTCCTCGACATGGAGCGGCCGCGGCGCCGGCTCGACCTCGGCCGCGTTCAACAGGATCAGCCGGCTCGCGTTCCAGAGCTTGTTGGCGAGGTTGCGGCCCTGCTCGACCTTGGCGTCGGAGTAACGGACGTCCTGGGTCGAGGACATCGCCAGCAGGCCGAAGCGCAGCGCGTCGGCGCCGTGGACGTCGATCTCCTCGAGCGGGTCGATCCCGGTGCCGAGGCTCTTCGACATCCGCCGCCCGTCGCGGGCCTGGATCACCGAGTGGACGTAGACGTCGCGGAACGGCACCGCGCCGGGGAACTCGAGCCCCATCATCACCATTCGCGCGACCCAGAGGAAGAGGATCTCGCGCGCCGTGGTGAGGAAGCTGGTCGGGTAGAAAGCGCGCAGCTCGGGGGTCTCGTCGGGCCAGCCGAGGGTCGCGAACGGCCACAGCGCCGAGCTGAACCAGGTGTCGAGCACGTCCTCCTCCTGGCGCAGCTCCGGGCTGTCGCATTGGGGGCAGCGCTCCGGCGCCACCTCGGCGACGATCTCCTGCTCGCACTCGGCGCAGTACCAGACTGGGATGCGGTGTCCCCACCAGAGCTGGCGCGAGACGCACCAGGGTCGGATCTCCCCCATCCAGTCGAGGTAGACGCGCTTCCACTGATCGGGGGTGATGCGGACCTCGTCGCGCTGCACGACCTCGATCGCCGGCCGCGCCAGCTCATCCATCCTGCAGAACCACTGGAGGCTGATCAGCGGCTCGATCCGCTCGCCCGAGCGGTGCGAGAACGGCACCGAATGGGTGTAGGGCTCCTCGCCGCGCAGCAGGCCCTGGTCGCGCAGCGCGGCGACGATCGCCGTCTGCGCCTCCCCCACACTGAGCCCCGCGTACTCGCCGGCGGCCTCACTCATCCGCCCGTCCTCGCCGATCACGGTGATCTCCTCGAGCCCGTGGCGGCGGCCGATCTCGAAGTCGTTGACGTCGTGTCCGGGGGTGATCTTCAGCGCGCCGGTCCCGAACTCAGGGTCGACGTGGTCGTCGGCGATGATCGGCAGCCGCCGCCCGACCAGCGGCAGCACCGCGAACTTCCCGACCAGGTCGGCGTAGCGCTCGTCCTCGGGGTTCACGGCGACGGCGGTGTCGGCAAGCATCGTCTCCGGGCGCACCGTCGCCACGGTCAGCACCCGTTCGGAGTCCTCGAGCGGGTAGTCGATCGCGTACAGCGCGTCCTCGACCTCTCGGTTCTCGACCTCGAGATCAGAAATCGCCGAGCGGGTCCCCGGGTCCCAGTTGACCATGTAGTTGTCGCGGTAGATGTAGCCCTTGTCGTAGAGGACCTTGAAGACGCGGTAGACGGCGCGGACGTACCCCTCGTCGAGGGTGAAGCGCTCGCGCTCGTAGTCGCAGGAGGCGCCAAGCCGCTGGTACTGCTCGACGATCCGCGAGCCGTACTCCTCTTTCCAGGCCCAGACCCGCTCGACGAAGGCCTCGCGGCCTAGCTCCTGGCGCGAGGTTCCCTCTTTGCGCA
>Ga0268265_10004123_pt1 | contig 10204 bp, 6 predicted proteins | sample KBSSwiS52_FD_190355 | JGI IMG/M metagenome (GOLD analysis project Ga0268265, IMG submission 190355) | Switchgrass rhizosphere microbial communities from Kellogg Biological Station, Michigan, USA - KBS Switchgrass S5-2 (SPAdes) (version 2) | ecosystem: Host-associated > Plants > Roots >...
GCTGCGTCTGATGACGACCTGTCCGCTCGCGCACGGCGAAGAGTGGGGGCAGCGATGGGACTTCCATCGCCTCGTCTACGACAAGCACATTGATTACATCCGGGCGACGCTGCCCAACGTCGGCGGCCTCACCGAGATGGCCAAGGTCATGGCGTTGTGCGAGACCTCGGCGGTCGGCATCGTGCCGCACTTTACGGGGCCTGTGGCGACGGCCGCGCTCGTGCACGCGATGGCCACGTTTTCCGGCCCGGCCCTGATGGAATACAACTACGGCGATCGGCCGCCGCAGTATCTCCCCGATTTTCTGACGTTCAAGAGTGGAAGGTTGTATCCGAACGAACGTCCAGGTCTGGGTGTCACCGTGGACTTCAAGGCCCTGACCGAGATCGCGGCCTTCGATCAATCGCGCACGAGCAACGTGTATCGGCGGCCCGACGGCTCACTGACACACTGGTAGCGAGTGTAAAGCTCCGCGCTCAATGCCGGCGCGGCCGGCCCGGGACGCTCACCGGCCCGGCGGCCTGCACCTGTGTCCAGATCCGCCGCCCGACTTTGTCGGCTTCGGCGACGATGCGCTCCTCGTCCATCGTCAGCACCTTGCGATTGCGCATGACGAACTGACCGTCGACCATCACCGAATCGATGTCGGCCGGCTGACCGTTGTGGATGACCGCCGAGACGATCCGGCCCGCCGGCACGAGGTGGGCGCGCAGCGTGTCCACGACGAGCAGGTCGGCTTTCTTCCCGACCGCGAGCGTGCCCACCAGGGTGCCCTGCCGCACGGCGCGCGCGCCTCCCAGGGTGGCGTCCTCGAGCACATCTTCCGGCTGCGGCCGGACGCCGGGAAACGGATCGTCGCGCGAGATTCGTTCCGTCAGCAGCGCGATGCGCATCACCTCGAACAGATCGTTGGTGTTGTTGTCGGTGCCGTTGGCGATCGGACAGCCGGCGGCGCGCAGTTTCGCGATTGGCGGGATCACGCCGCGGTTCGCGGCCATGGCCGCCTGATGCGAAATGATCGTGCCCGAGCGGCCGAGCATCGCGATATCGGTGTCGTCGACGTATCGGCAATGCGCGGCGAACAGGCGCGGGCCGAGAAAGCCGTGCCTGTCGAGAAACGCCGGCGGCCGAAGGCCATGGTGCCGCACCATGAAATCGACTTCGGCGCGGCTCTGGGACAGGTGGATGGTGTACCCGAGATCGTGCTTTTCGGCAAAGGCACGGACAGCCTTCAGCAAATCGGGCGACGAGGTCTCCGCAAGAGCGGCGGCGGGGAAGACGGTGATACGTCCCTGCCTGGCACCGTGCCACGTCGTGAACAGGTCGTTGATGCGCTGCAGCCCTTCGTCGCGCAGCTTCGGCGAGAAGCGGGGCATTGCACTTGCCGCCAGGCCTTCCGGAGACATCGGACCCGCCACGTTCTCACTGTCGCGAATCGATTCCGCGAAGACGCAGCGCAGGCCGGTCTGCGCCAACGCGGCGGCGTGGCGGCCGATGCCGCCGGAATTCTCGACGATGGTCGTGGTGCCTGTCTTCAGCGCTTCCAGCGCGCCGATGGTGACCATCAGCGTACCCTCTTCGCCCTGAAGAAGGCTGCCGGGCCGGACGGTCAGACGGGCGGAGTTGGGGAATCCGAAATCCTCGTTGAAGCCACGCTCCAGCGTCGCCGCGAGATGCGCGTGACAGTTGATCAGTCCCGGGAAGAGCGCCTTGCCACGCCCGTCGTAGACGTCGGCGTTGGGATACGTCCTCAACACCGTGTCGGTCGGACCGATCGCCGCGATTCTGTCGGCCGCGATCGCGACCGCCACGTCGTCCTGAACCGCGTCCACGTTCACGACGGTCGTGTGAGTAAAGACGATCGTCCTGCCAGCTGGGGGTTGGGCCTGGACGCCGCGTTGGTTCCCGAGGAGCGCAGCGGTGCCGGCACCGGCTCCGGCGAGCAGCTGTCGACGGCTGATCAGCGCAGATCTGGACTTCATGCGGCGCTGATTATGGCTCAATACACGACGACGCGGCCCTGAAAGGGCCGCGCTACGTGGACGAAACGGCTCTACTCGTCTCTGAGCGCCGCAGCCGGATCGACGCGCATGCCCTGACGGGCAGCGGTCGCGGAGGCGACCACGCCGACGGCGCCGACGAGTGCGACCACGGTGGCCAGCACGAACGGATCGGCCGCCCGTACTTTGAACAGCAGGCTGGCGACGACGGTTCCAATCGCGAGTGCACCGGCGCAGCCGGCCGCGATGCCAGCGAACAACGGGGTCAGGCTCTGGCGCAGCACCAGCCCGACCACCTGCGAGGCACGTGCGCCGAGTGCCGCGCGGATGTTCATCTCACGTCGCCGCCGCGACACGCCGTAGGCCGTCGTTGCGTACACGCCGACCGTGGCTATCACGAGCGCGACGGCGCCGAACGCGGTGAACAGCCACATCTGGTAGCGACGGCCGGCCAGCGCCTTGTCGACGACCTGTCGAAGCGGGCTGACGTCGGCGATCGCGATCTCGGGATCGACGGCGTGAATCACGCGGCGCAGCTCGCCCGCAACCGCGGTCGCGTCGCCCGGCGTCCGTACCATCAGCACCGACTTGCCTTCGTTGTTGAACCAGTACGGCACGTACACCATCAGCGGCGACTCGGCCTCGAGCGCGGTCGGGTGGCCATCGGCGACGATGCCGACGACCTCGAAATGCTGGCTGGGGTCGCCACGCGCGAACGGTTGGCCGAGCGGGTCTTCACCCGGCCACAGCGTCTGCGCCGCGCGCGCCGAGATGACGGCCGGTACCACCGCCCGCGTCCGATCGCGCTCGTCGATGGCACGGCCTTTCGCGATTGGCATCGACAGCGTGCGGAAGTAGTCGGGGCCGATGAAGCGATAGTTCGCGTTCGGCTTCTGGGAGGACGGCCGGGTATCGCCGATTCTGGCGATCAGGTCGACCCACGTTTCGCCGGTGAGCGGCAGAGCCGACGTCCACGCCGCCGACGTGATGCCGGGCAGATCGCGCGCCGCGGCGAGGATCCGATCGTAGAGAGCCGCGCGCGCCTTCTCGTTCGGGTACCGGCTGGCAATCGGCGCGATTTCGACGGCCGTGACGCGTTCCGGCGAGAAGCCCGGATCGACGCGCAACAGCTGGACGAAGCTGGTGATGAAGAGCCCGGTGACGACCAGGAGCGTCACCGACAGCGCGACCTGTACCCCGAGAAGCGTCGCACGGACTCGGAGACCGCCGCGATCCGTCGCGCCATGTCCGCCGCCGCGGAGCGTTGCCTGCACGTCGCCGCGTCCCATGCGCCAGGCCGGCAGCAGGGCGACAGAGAGACCGGCGGCGATGGCCACCAACGCGGCGAATCCCAACACGCGCCCGTCGATGACGACCTCGTTCACGCGCGGCAGATCGATCGGCGCGGTCTTGACGAACAGGTTCAGCCCCTGGCGCGCGATCAGCACGCCGAGCGCGCCGCCGGTGGCCGCCAGCACCAGCTGTTCGAGCACGACCCCGCCGACGAGCCGCGCGCGGCTGGCGCCGAGTGCGCTGCGAACCGCGGCCTCGCGCATCCGGCCGAGGGCCCGCGTGAGCGACAGGTTCGCCAGGTTCGCGCAGGCGATCAGCACGACGCCGCCAATCGCGCCGAGCAGCAGGAGCAGCCCGAGCCGTGCGCGTCCGACGATCGACTCCTCGAGCGGCATGATCCAGCCGCGCAGGGCGATCGGTTCGTGGGTCTCTCTTGTCGCGATTTGCGCGACCGACTGTTGAATGACGTCCAGCTCGGCGCGCGCCTGGTCGAGTGTGACGCCGGCCTTGAGCCGCGCGACGGCCGCATAGTTGAACTGGCCCATCCAGCCGATGTTGGCGAAGTTGAGCCGGAACGGCACCACCAGGTCGAACTTCGGCGACAGCGAGGCCGACTCGGAGAGCAGGTCGAACGTCGGCAGCTCGGAGCGAGGCTCCAGCACACCGACGACTGTGTACTGCGTCCCGCCGAGAATCAGACCGCGGCCGACGACCTTCGGGTCGCGACCGAGCCGATCCTCCCAGAGCCGCTGGCTGATCACGGCCACTGGCGGATGATCGGGCCGTTCGTCGTCTCGCGTCAGCGGCCGGCCCAGCGCGACCGGCATCTGCAACACGTCGAAGACGGTGCCCGACGCCCGCACGACGACAACCTGAGCTGGCTCCCCGGCGCCGGTGAGGTTCGTCGTCCGCCACTCGACTTGGGCGATCGACGCGAACGCCGTGGCCTGGCGCCGCCACTCTTCGAAGTGCCGCGCGTTCACCGGATGGGTGGCGTACCGCCCCGCAATCCGCGGCACGACTTCGCGAATCGACACGAGACGCTGCGCCTCGCGGTACGCGAGCGGCCGCAGCACCACGCCGTTGACGATCGAGAAGACGGCCGTGGACGCCCCGAGGGTCAGCGCGAGCGTCGCGATGACGGCGGCGGCATACACCGGTTCGCGGCGGACGGCGCGCAGCGTGTCGCGGACATCGAGCAGAGTGGGAGCCATGGCAGCTTAGACGGAAAGATGGCAGCGGGAGTTGTGAATGGAGGACGGGCCTTTCTTGTAGAATCAGCCCGCCGCGACGGAACCCGAAAGGAGTGTCACCATGCGCCCTCGTCTCTGGTCTTTTGCCGTTCTATTGGCGATCGGGTTGATCGGTGCTGTGTCCGCCGGCCGCGCAGCGATGGCGCCGCAGGAACGGGGCGGGCAGGAAGAGTTCGGGCCCTATGAGCTCGTTGAGAATTGGCCACAGCCGCTGCCGGACGGACCGGATGGCGTGAAGCACGCGGGGTGGACCTGGGGGTCGGTCGGCGCCGTCTATGCCGAGACGCCGGACCGCATCTGGATCGCCCAGCGGGGCGAGTTGCCGCTGCCTGAGGGCGCGAAGCCGTGGACGCCGTACAGCCTCCTTCAACCACCGCGCACCGCCACGGGGAACACTGACGGCCTGAGCGCGACCTGCGAAACGGTCGCCAAGCGCGGGTGGGAGCGCCGGTGGCACCATTCCGTCTTCGTTGTGGATCGGAACGGCAAGGTCGTTCAGGACTGGCCGCATCTCGAGAAAATGTTCGCCGCCGATCCGTGCGGGCGCGGGCCCCACAAGATCAAGATGAACCCATACGACCGCGAGAAGCACGTGTGGATTATCGACGACCAACTCCACGTGATCTGGAAGTTCACCTATGACGGGAAGCTCGTTCAGACGCTCGGCACGACCGGCAAGCGGGGACGCGACGGCGGAAAACTCTTCGACCGGCCGACCGACATTGCCTGGCTGCCGGACGGGACGTTCTTCATCAGCGACGGCTACGGCGGCAAGCGCGTCGCAAAGTTCGACAAGGACGGCAAGTTTCTCACGGACTGGGGGTCTGCGCCGAAGGATCCCAACAAGCCCGGGCCCAACGAGTGGAATACCGTCCACAGCATTCAAATCAGCAAGGACCGCAAGCTCTATGTCGTCGATCGCGGGCACCGGCGGATTCAGGTCTTCGACGAGAACGGCAAGTTCCTCGACATGTGGACGACCGGCGTACGGTCACAGCCCTACGCGCACCTGATCACCACGGATCAATTCCTCTGGCAGTCGGACGGCGGGACGAACCGCATCGTCAAGTACGATCTGACCGGAAAGTATCTGTACGGGTGGGGTATCTCAGGCGGCCAGCCGGGTCAGTTCAATGGTCCGCATTCGATCACGGTGGATCAGGACGGCAATCTGTATCTCGCCGAAGTCTTCAATGGCCGGGTACAGAAGTTCCGGCCGAAACCCAACGCCGATCGATCGAAGCTTGTAGGTCAGGAATTGCGGTATCCGCCGTCGAGCTGAGCCATCGCGGACGCCCGCGGGCGATCAGGTCGTTAGTCCCGGCTGTCTGAGTTCGTCGGCTTGAAGGTGGCGGCGCGTGCGATCGCGTAGTCGAGCACCGGATCCCGGCCGCCTTGAAAATCCGCGGCCGTCGCCGGAATCGCGACGCTCGGCGCGATGCCCTGATCTTCGATCACCTGGCCGCTGGCGGTGTAATAGATCCACCTCGACACGGTGTACGACCAGCCCCCGCCCAGCAGGGACGTCTGCGCGTTCGCCGTCGCGCCGCCCGTCGTGTCGCCGATCAGCGTCACGTGCGGCAACTCGTGCAGTGCGGCGATGAAGCTCTCGTTGCTGCTCGCGCAGAAGCGCCCGATCAGCAACAGCACCGGACGCGTGAACTGAAACGAGCCACGAGGAGAGAACGTGCGGGCCTCACGCGGGGTGAAATCGCCGTGGCCGGGACCGTTCCGGAACTGGAAGAACCCGGCCGTCGTGGTCGTCGTCGTGAACCGGCTCGCAAAATCGAAGGCCGGTTGATCGTTGCCCCCGGGATTCATCCGGACATCGAGAATGAGCGCGGGGCGATCCCGGAACGCATCGAGGAACGTATCGAGATCGGAGACGTTCACGCGAGCGGGATTCCAGGATTGAACCGCAATGTACGGGACGCCGTCGAAGACCGCTGAGACCGCGGCGTTTCTGACCTGCGCGTTGCCGCGCGCGAGGTATTGCTGCCACACAGCGTTGTCCCAGTTGACGAAGTAATCTGGCGTGTAGGTTCGCAGCGTCGTGCTGCCGCTCGTCAGCACGACATGTTGATCGTGCAATCGCCCGAGCATGTTCTGCACGAGCAGCACCAGCTCGTTTTGCGAGGCGCCGGCGACGCGCGGCGCGAATTCGGCCTTGAGCGCGTTCCAGTCGATGCGCTTGTACTCGAAATACGAGTAGTTCCGATCGAATGTCGCCCACAGCTGTTCGAACTGCGCGGCGACGTCGGTCGGAGCGGTTCCGGTCGGGGCAGTCGGCTGACCGCTGTTGCCCTTGCATGCCGCTGCGATCACGAGCGCGGCGGCGAGGACGGAGTGGTGAAGTCGGCCGCCTGTTCTCAGCACGGCTTTCGGAGCTTACGCTCGGTCTCGTTTCAGTTCAATCTGAACGCGTACAGCTGATCGCCAGCGGCGACGAGCACGTGTTGCTTGCCGTCGAGCATGTAGGTCTGCGGTGCGTTGGTGACGTTGCCGAGCCGCGCATTCCAGAGCGGTGTGCCGTTGGCTGCGTCGAACGCCACGAGGTTCCCGGCGCCGTCGCCCGCGAACAGCAGGCCGCCGGCGGTCGTCAGCATGCCGGTGGGACCGCCGCCGCCGGGGAGCTGATGGCGCCAGGCGATCCGGCCGGTCTTCGGATCGATGGCCGTCACGAAGTTGCCGTAATTGCCGATGCCCGACGCCTGGCGTCCGCCGAGGCCCATCGACCCGCGCGGATCGGGGTCAATCAGGTAGGCGATCGACAGCTGGTTGTTCTCGGGCACGTAAAAGAGACCGGTGTCCGGCGAGTACGCGGGCGGCGGCCAGTTCGTCGCGCTGCCCGGGACGATGGCGCCGGGAATCGTCGCGACCTTCTCGGGGTTGAGAATCGGCCGCCCCTTGTCGTCGAGCCCCTTGGCCCAGTTCGCGACCGTCCCGAACTTGCTCGTCGCGATGTGCTCGCCGGTAATCCGATCGACGGTGAAGAAGTAGCCGTTGCGCGCCGCCGTCGAGACCAGCTTGCGCGGACGGCCGTTGATCACCGCGTCGACGAGGATCGGTGTCTGCGCCGAGTCCCAGTCGTGCATGTCGCGCGGCGACGTCTGGTAGTACCACGCCATCTTGCCGGTGTCGACGTTCACGGCGACGAGCGAGCAGGTGAACAGCCCCGCGCCTTCGCCGCGACCGGCTGGGGTGTAGGCAGGCGTGGGATTGCCGGTGCCGAAGATGTAGTACCTGGTCTCTGGATCGAAGACGCCGGGCACCCAGGGCTGGGCGCCGCCGTGGCGCGCCGCATCGAGGCTCGGCCACGTCTCGAGGCCGGGATCGCCCGGGTTCATCGGCACGGTGTACAGGATCCACTGGCGCTTGCCGGTTTCAGCGTCGTACGACTGCAGGAAGCCGGGCATGTCGAGGTCGTTGCCCGTCCCGACGATGACGTGGTCGTCGATGATGATCGGCGCCATCGAGGAGAAATACTGCTCGTCGAACCGCGAGATCTCGACGCGCCACTGTTCCTTGCCCGTTCGTGCGTCGAGCTTGACGAGGTAGTTGTCGTGGAACTCGGTGAAGAGGAAGTTCTTCCACATCCCGACGCCGCGATGACCGGTGTGGGTGCCGCCGCGCGTTTTCCAGTAGTACTGCCAGAGGATCGAGCCGTCGCGCGCGTCCACCGCCCACACGTTGTCGGGCGACGTGGGGTACAGCACGCCGTCGACCATCAGGATCGATCCGCGGATGGCGGCGGGCCCGCCGGTGTTGAACTCGCCCGTTCCAAGTCCGCTGATGACGAGCGGGAATTGTGGAGCGCCACCTCGGCCACCGCCGCCGCCCGGCCCTGCCGCCGCCGCGCCTCGTCCGGTCGGGCCCGAGCCGTCGGTGAATCCCCGTGACACCCACGCGAGGGACAGCTGCTTGATGTTGGTCTTGTCGATATTCTTCAACGGGCTGTAGCGACGGCCGGTCAAATCACCCGAGTACGTCGGCCACGAGTCGGTCGGCGGGCGCAGCTGGGCGGCGGTATCGACGCCGCGGCCCTGCGCCAGCAGCAGCGCGGGCATGACCAGACAGATCGGAAGCAACAGCTTGATCGTTTTCATGGGATCACTTCAGCGTCGCGAGAAACGCGGTCACGTCGTGCATATCGCGGTCGGTGAGCTCCAGCACGAGCCGCCGGTGCGGCTCCAATGGGTCGTTGATGTCGACCTTCGGGTTCGCGCCGTCGCGCCGGAAGGTGCGCCGCGCGCCATCCTCGGTCTGAATCGACACGACGAAGTCGTCGATCCGCACGAGCCGCCCGGTGACCGGTGCGCTGCCCGGCGCTGTGACCGTCACCTGGATGCGGCTGGGTTCGGCGTCTCCGCGGCCACCGCCGCCGCCGCGGCCGCCGCGTCCGCTCAGGCCGCCCGACACCCAGAGGTCCTGCAGCGCGCGCGCGTCCGCGACTCGGGACGCGACGCCGCGGAGGTTGCCTGCCGGTGAGTGGCATCGACTGCAGACTTTTTCGAAATACCGCTGTCCGGCTGCCGCATCGCCGACGAGGATGTTCAACTCGGGCAGCGTCTCCGATCCCGGCGGACGTCCCTGGCGTCCGGCCTGACCCATGACGTTGTGGATGTACTCGGCAATCGCGAGCATGTCTTCTTCCGGGAGATGAAACGCCGGCATCGTGCCCACGCCGCCCTGGCGGCCGTCGCGGATGACGGGGACGATATTCTCGCCGTGCTGATCGGTGAGGATGATCTGCGACCGCAGCAAGTTCGGCCCGCCTTGATCCCCGCCGCGCAGGTCGGCGCCGTGACACGCACCACAGCGCACGCCATAGAGTGCCCGGCCGCGCGCGATCACCGCGGGATCGCCTGGCGCGCGCTGCTGCTGCGGAAAGTTGGCGCGTTGGCCGCCGCCCTGACGTCCGGGCCCGGGCGGGGGCGTGCCGCGCTGCGGGCCGGCGCCGCGACCTTGCTGAGCCGTGCCGGCGGGCGGATCTTGTGATTCTCCGCGCGTGTGGCCCTGAACGGCCGTCCACAGCATGCCGGCCACCGCCGTCGCTATCCATGCCTGTTTCATCGCTCGAAAATGATAAATGAAATCGATATCATCTGCGCATGTTGTATACGAGACGCGAAATCGGAAAACTGGCGCTCATGGTGCCCGCGGCTTCGGTCGCGGAGAGCCCCTTTGCACTGGCGCAAGCGCGGCGGCCGAACTCGGTCATCGGCGGCGTCAGCATCGGGACCATCACGTACAGCTATCGCAGCATGCCCGACCAGAGCGCCGAGGCGACGCTGCGCTACGTCGTCGACTCCGGCATCAGTCAGATCGAGCTGATGAACGGTCCGGCCGAGAGTTTCGCCGGCGCGCCTCCGGGCGGACGTGGCGGTGGTGGCGGCGGGCGGCGCGGCGAGACGCCGACGCCGGAGCAGCAGGCGGCGCAGCGCGAATCCGCCCAGCGCCTGAAGCAGTGGCGCACGTCGGTCTCGATGGATCGCTTCAAGCAGCTGCGCAAGATGTACAACGACGCCGGCGTGACGATCTACGCGTGGAAGGCGCTCAACCCGACCATGTCGGACGAGGAGTTCGAGTACGTGTTCAACGTGGCCGAGGCGCTCGGCTGCACGCACACGACGCTCGAGCTACCGACCGATCTCGCGC
>Ga0268265_10004124_pt1 | contig 10203 bp, 9 predicted proteins | sample KBSSwiS52_FD_190355 | JGI IMG/M metagenome (GOLD analysis project Ga0268265, IMG submission 190355) | Switchgrass rhizosphere microbial communities from Kellogg Biological Station, Michigan, USA - KBS Switchgrass S5-2 (SPAdes) (version 2) | ecosystem: Host-associated > Plants > Roots >...
CGGTCATGAAGGCCACGAAGGCGCCGACGTTGATATGCCCGGTCATGGACCGCCAGCCGGCATAGGCCAGCACGCCGGCGACGATCAGGGTCATCAGGGTCTCTGTGGCCGGTGCGGCCATGGCCCGGGCGTTGGCGCCCTTGACCAGGTGACGCTGGCGGCGCGCCACCACCTCGCCCACGCGCGCCTCCTCATAGGCCTCACGGTTCTCGATCTTGACCACGCGCACGCCGTCCAGGCTTTCCATGATCGCGGTGGAGAGGGCGGAGGTCTCGGTCATCGCCCCCTTGGCCGCCTTGGTGGTGCGCCTGGAGTAGCGCCGCATGATGATGGCGGCGGCGGGCACGGCCACGACCACCACGATGGCCAGCGCCTTGTCGTTGGAGACCATCAGGGTGATGGCGCCCAGCACGGTCAGCAGGTGCTGGGTGTAGTTGATCACGCCGGCGGTGGCCGCCTCGCGGATCAGGCCGGCGTCGTAGAGCACCGAGGCCACATAGGCGCCGGTGTGCTGGGTGCGCAGGCGGGCGAGGTCGGCGCGGACCAGCTTGCCGAACAGCTGCACCTGCACGTCGCCGACCACGGCGTTGCCGATCTGGTTCACCAGCCGGGCCTGGATCACCTGGGCGATCCCCCGCCCGAGCGCGTAGGCGGCGATGGTCAGCGGGATCGCGACCAGGGCGCCGGGCTTGTGGGTGACCAGCAGGTCGTTGATCGCCGGCTCGAGGATCTGGGCCAGCTTCACCGAGAGCACGCCCACGACCACGGCGGCCACTAGCGCCGTCAGCAGCCCAGCCCAGCGCCGCGCCAAATAGACCCGCCAGATCCGGCCGATCAGGACCCGCGCCGGCAGGTCGCTCGCGGCTGGGGCGGTGTCGGTCATGCCGTTTGGGTCTCGCGACCGGGCGGCGAAGTCAAGGGAGGGGCAGGAGCGGTAAGCTCCTCCCCTGTCGCGAAGACGACGGGGGAGGGGGACCGCCGAAGGCGGTGGAGGGGGCGCAAGGCCACCTCATAGCGTATCCGGGTCCCAGCCCCCGTGCGCCGCATCGAGGATGGATGCGGCGATTCCGTCCGGATCGTCCAGGACGTCTGACGCTGCATAGCGCATGACGCTAATGCCTCGCGCCTTTAGCCAGGCATCCCGTTTGGCGTCACGGCGCGGCCGGTCGCCGGTCCCATGGGCATAGCCATCCACCTCGATGCAGAGCCTGGCGTCTGAAAAGTAGAAGTCGAGGATGTACGGCCCGACCGGATGTTGTCGCCGACAACGTGGAATTCCAGGCTGTCGGTGTCGCAGACGCGCCCACAGAAGCACCTCCGGCAGACTCATGGCGCCGCGCAGGTGCTTGGCTCGCCGGTGTGTTGGGCTTGGGCCGAGCTTAGCGTCCTTGCGCCCCCTCCGTCACGGCGCGCTGCGCGAGCCGCGCCACCTCCCCCGTCCTCTTCGGGCCGGGGGAGGAGAGGAGCTACGCCGCCTCGGTCTCGAACAGGGCTTTGATGGCGATGATCTTCGGCTTCATGGACGGGGTGCGCGGCATGTCGTCGATGAACTTGAACGCCGTGGGGGTCTGGTAGGGCAGCATGTGCTGGCGGGCCCAGGCGCGCAGTTCGTCCTCGGTCAGGTGCGCGCCTTCCCGCAGGACCACGGCGGCGGCCGGCACCGCGCCCAGGCGTCTGTCCGGGATGCCGACCACGCAGGCCTCGCGCACGTCGGGGTGCTTCTCCAGGATCTGGCCGATCTCCTCGCCATGCACCTTGAAGCCGCCGCGGTTGATGGCGTTGTCGGTGCGGCCGGTGATCCACAGGTAGCGATCGGCGTCGATCCGGGCCAAGTCGGTGGTGCGCACCCACTTGCCGTCCCAGAGGAAGTCGCCACGCAGTTCCAGCACGCCCTCGGTCCCCGGGGGCAGTTCCTCGCCGGTCTCCGGATTGATGACCCGGGCGTCGTATTCCTTGGCGATCTTGCCCACCGAGCCGCGGTGCGAATCCCAGTTCGCCTTCCAGTCGGCGATCTCCCAGCCGGAGACGCCGGTGAACTCGGTGGAGCCGTAGTTGGTGAGCAGGGGTTTGCCGAACTTCTCCCAGCAGCGATCGATGGTCTCGACGCTGGTGGGCGCGGTGCCGGAGCGGAAGGCGATGACGCTCTCGAACTCCTCGGCCGTGGCGTCCGATTCCAGCAGCATCAGCATGGCGCTGGGCGGCAGGCTGGCGACGCGGGGCTTGTGCTCGGCGATGGCCCTGCGCCATTCGGCCAGGTTGAACTTGTCGAGCATGCAGATCTTGAAGCCGCCCATCACCGCGCTGATCATTCCCCAGAGGCCGGCGATATGCACCATGGCGCCCTGGTGGATGGTGACCGCCTTGCGCAGCACCGGCTCGTCGTCGAGGGTCCGGTTCTTCTCGAAGCGCAGCGCGAGTTCCAGGGTCTTCAGCACCCGCGTGCGGGTCAGCGGGACGCGCTTGGGCGTGCCCGTCGTCCCCGAGGTCAGCATGTAGATGACCACCCCCGGATCCGGCTTGAAGAGGTCCTTGCCGGTGACCTTCTCCAGGCCTTCCACGATGCGGACCGGCGCGTCGGGATTTCCGGTCAGCTCGATCCCCGCCGCGCCGACCTCCCGGGCTGCGTCCATCAGCGCCGGGCGCGCCCAGTCCTCGGAGGCGGCGGCGATCACCGGCGGCCTGAGCTTGCGGATGTCCGCGGCGAGGGTGTCGTCAGGGTAGAAGGGATTGAGGGTGATCAGGCAGCGGTCGGAAGCCACCACCGACAGGATCAGGCCCGCATGCCGGGGCGTATTGCGCAGGATGCAGCCGACGGCGCCGTCCTTCGCAGAACCCACCTGCTCCAGGGCCGCATCGACCCCTTCGACGATCTTCCCGATTTCGCCCCAGCTATGCCATTTGCCCTCGAACTGGATGGCGTCGGCGGCGGGGTCGATCTTCAGCGTTTTGCGGATGCGGTTGTGGAAGTCGGTCATGCGGGCTCTCGCGGCGATATGGCCGGCACAATCCCCCGGCGACAGCGCCCCGTCCAGTGAGCGAAAATGATTCAATCAAGGCGGAAGTCGCACTAGTAAGACCGCGAAACCGCGGAGCGCCCCTTGGCCGAATTCGACCTCTCCACGCCGCGCGGGCGGCGCTCGGCCTATCTGGACTACCTCTGGAACGACCACGCCTACCTGCGGCTGGGCTTCTCCAACGCCCACTGGATCAGCGACGAGCTGGTCCGCGCCAACCAGCCCTGGCCACATCAGCTGGCGGCCTGGAAGCAGCGCGGGATCCGCACGGTGATCAATCTGCGCGGCGGCTTCGACGCCAGCTTCCACGCGCTGGAGAAGGCCGCCTGCGAACGGCTCGGCCTGACGATGGTGGATTTCACCATCACCTCGCGCGAGGTCCCCAGCCGCGAGCGGGTGCTGGGCGCCAAGCGGCTGTTCGAGATAATCGAGTATCCGGCCCTGATGCACTGCAAGTCCGGCGCGGACCGGGCCGGGATCATGAGCGTCTTCTACATGCACTTCCGCCAGGGCCGGACGATCCGCGAGGCGCTGGACCAGCTGCACCTTCGCTACCTGCACGTCCGGGCCGGCAAGACCGGCGTGCTGGACTACACCTTCGAGCGCTACCTGGCCGAAGGCGAGCCGGCCGGGATGGCGTTCCTCGAGTGGGTGAAGAGCCCGGCCTACGACCCGGCTGGCATCAAGGCCGACTTCCACGCCAAGTGGTGGGGCCGCGCGCTGACCGAGGGCCTGCTGCGCCGCGAGTGACCGACACGCGGACTGTCGGCTGACGGACAGACTGCTTTTCACGCCCAAGCTAGCCTGGGCTCCGATGACCCTCGCCACGGAACCTGTCGAGACCTACTACACGCTGCTCGGCGTGCGGGCCGATGGCGTTGCGCCGGTGGTCGACCTGATCCTGGCCGACAGCCCGGAGGCGATCCGCGCCAGCGCCCGGGCTCTGCTGGCCGAGCATGCGAGCTGCGACAGCGTCGAGGTCTGGCGCGGCGCCATGATGGTGGAGCGGGTGAAGCGGGGCTGACCGCCTCAGTGCTCGTGGTCTTCGTCGTCCGTCGGATCCAGCAGCTTGTGGGCGTGGATGATGAAGTAGCGCATCAGGGCGTTGTCCACGGTGGCCTGGGCCTTGCCGCGCCAGGCCTTCAACGCCTCCTGGTAGTTGGGATAGGCGCCGACGAACTCCACCTTCGCGGGATCTTTGAAGGCGACGTCCTCGAGATCCGCGAGCTCGCCGCCGATGACCAGGTGCAGGAGCTGTCTGTCGGGCATGGGGGGCCTCTATTCCCGAAGGATGATTATTGCGGCACGCGGATATGCCGTAGCCGCTCCAGGATCAATGGGGCGATGCGCGGCGCGGCGCAGACCAGGTTGGGCTGCATGGGAACCGGGCCGTTGTAGGCGAAGAGCCGGCCCTGGTGGTCGCCGCAGACCGCGCCGGCCTCGCGGGCGATGAGGTCCGCCGCGGCCAGGTCCCAGTCGTGCTTGGGGACCAGGGCGATGGTGGCGTCGAAGTCGCCCGAGGCCACCAGGCACATCCGGAAGGCGGTGGAATTGCGCGGCTCGATGCGCATGGCGGGCCAGGGCGCCGGCCAGGACGGGTGGGCGAACATGCGCGGGTCGCCCACCATCCCAGAGTCCTCCAGCACGTCGGCCTCGCTGGCCGAGATCGACGCGCCGTTCAGGGTGGCGCCGGCGCCGGCGGCCGCGGCGTAGGTCTGGGCCACCTGGGGGGCGAAGACCACGCCGGCGACGGGGCGGGCGTCCTCCACCACGGCGATGGAGACCGCCCACCAGGGCCGGTCCTTGATGAAGGCGCGCGTGCCGTCGATGGGGTCGACCACGAAGAGCCGCCGCCGCGTCAGACGCTCGGAATCGTCGGCGGTCTCTTCCGAAAGCCAGCCATAGTCGGGCCGCGCCGCGCGCAGGCGCCGGGTGAGGAGGGCGTCGCAGGCCAGGTCGGCGTTGGTGACCGGCGAATCGCCGGCCTTGTACTCGGTCGTCAGCCCCGCGGCGCGGAGCGCCAGGGCGAGGGCGCCGGCCTCGCGGGCGGCGTCGAGGATCAGGGCGAGGTCGTCTCGGGCGTCCGTGTTCATCGTCCCGCGATGGCCAGTCCGTCGACCAGCAGCGAGGGGGCGTTGGCGGCGCCGCGGAACTCCAGATCCGAACCCGGGACCAGGCGCGCGTAGATGTCGATCAGGTTGCCGGCGACGGTGATCTCGGTGACCGGGTAGGCGGGCTCGCCGTTTTCGAACCATATGCCCGAGCAGCCCACCGACCAGTCGCCGGTGTTGCCGTTCAGCGACGGTCCGAACATCGAGGTGACCAGCAGGCCGGTCCCGGCGTCGCGCATCAGGCCGGCGCGGTCGGAGGCGCCCGGCAGCAGGGTCAGGTTGGCCGGCGAGACCCCCGGAGGTCCGGCCAGCCCGCGCGAGGCGTGGCCGGTGGAGGAAAGGCCGAGCTGACGGGCCGAGGAGGAGTTCAGCAGCCAGGTGGTGAGCACGCCCGCGTCGATCAGCTTGCGCGGGCGGTTGGCCACCCCTTCGTCGTCGAACGGGGAGGAGCCCAGACCACGGCGCCGGTGCGGGTCGTCGGTGACGGTCACGCTGGGGGCGAACACCGGCTTGCCCAGCTTGTCCTTCAGGAACGAGGTGCCGCGGGCGATGGACGGGCCGGAGATGGCGCCGATCAGCGGGCTGAGCAGTGAGGCGGCCAGCCGGTTCTCGAAGATCACCGGGGCGGTGGTGGAAGAGATCTTGCGCGCCCCCAGCCGGCTGGCGGCGCGCCGGCCGGCCTCCGCGCCGATGGCGGCGACGTCGGGCAGGTCGCTCTGCCAGCGGACGGTGCGCCAGTCGCTGCCAGTCTCCATCACCGTCCCGTCGCCGGCGATGGCCGACGCGCCGATGGAGAAGCTGGAGGCCCGGTGCAGGCCGGAAAAGCCGGCGCTGGTGGCGAGGCGCCACTGCGAGCTGGACCAGGAGGCCGAGGCGCCGTCGGAATTGATGATGCTGGGGACGGCGCGGGCGGCCGCCTCGGCGGTGCGGGCGCGCTCCTCCAGCGTCTCCGGCGACGGCTCGGCCGGGTCGTAGAGGTCGAGCTCGGGCAGGGCGCCCCTGGCCAGCATCTCCGGGTCGGCGAGGCCGGCGTAGGGATCCTCGGGGGCCAGGCGGGCCATGGCGACCGCCCGCTCCACCAGCTTGCCGCGGGCTTCAGGCGAGATGTCGGAACCGGAGACGGAAGCCTGCCGGCGGCCCACGAACACCCGCAGGCCCAGGTCGCGCGACTCCTCGCGCTCCACCTCTTCCAGCTCGCCCAGGCGGACGGCGATGGAAAGCGCGCGGCGCTCGGCGCTCACGACCTCGGCGGCGTCGGCCCCGGCCTTGACCGCGGCCTCGACCATCTCATTCAACAGGGCTTCTTCCATCCGCCGCATATGGCGGACCCCGCCGCCAGGGGCAAGCCGCGCACTCAGGCGATGGCGTAGAACAGCAGCCCCACGGCGGCGAACACGAAGGCCAGCCAGGTCAGCACCACGCCCGCCGCCCGCGGCAGGGTGGCCTCGCCGCTGCGGGACAGGCCGATGGCGTGGGTCACCCGGCCCACGAACAGGAACAGCCCCACCATGTGCGTCGCCAGCGGAGCGGCGTCGAGCACTGCGAACAGGGCCAGGACCGCCAGGCCTGCGGGGATGTACTCCGTGGCGTTGCCGAAGGCGCGGATCGCCTGCGCCAGGTCCGGCAGGCCGCCGTCGCCCAGGGCCACCTTGTGCTGCTGGCGCTTGCGCACCACCCGGATCGAGAGGGTGAGCAGGAGCACCATGTGCAGCCCCGCCCATAGGGCGGCGGCATGTGCGGACGTCATCGGCCTCTCCCTCCCCGCGGCTGCGCGGCGCGCAGTTGCGCGCGGTTGTGCCCCTGGGGCAACCCCTGTGGGGGTCAGTCCACGGGCCGCCCGTCGCCCGGGAGGCCCAGACTGGGCCATTTCTCCGTCACCGCCTCGATCACCGCCCGGTCCATGCCGAGCTTGCGGCCCCACTCGCGGCGGGTCTCCGGCGGCCATTTGTCGGTGGCGTCGAGGCCGATCTTGGAGCCCAGTCCGGACTCCGGCGAGGCGAAGTCCAGGTAGTCGATGGGGGTGTTCTCGATCACCGTGATGTCGCGGGCCGGGTCCATGCGGGTGGCGATCGCCCACATGACGTCCTTCCAGTCGCGGGCGTCGATGTCGTCGTCCACGACGATCACCCACTTGGTGTACATGAACTGCCGCAGGTAGCTCCAGACGCCCATCATCACCCGCTTGGCGTGGCCCGCGTAGGCCTTCTTCATGGAGACCACGGCGATGCGGTAGCTGCAGCCCTCCGGCGGCAGCCAGAAGTCGACGATCTCCGGGAACTGCTGGCGCAGCAGGGGAATGAACACCTCGTTCAACGCTTCGCCCAGGACGCTGGGCTCGTCCGGCGGCCGGCCGGTGAACGTGGTCAGGTAGATGGGGTCGCGGCGCATGGTGATGGCGCTGACCTGGAACACTGGGAAGCGCTCCACGGAATTGTAGTAGCCGGTGTGGTCGCCGTAGGGGCCCTCGTCGGCGTAGTCGTCCAGCAGCACGTGGCCCTCGATGACGATCTCCGCCTGGGCCGGAACCATCAGCGGCACGGTCTTGGCGGCGACCAGTTCGACCTTGGATCCGCGCAGCAGGCCCGCGAACTGGTACTCCGAGAGGGTGTCGGGGACCGGGGTTACTGCGGCCAGGATGATCCCCGGATCGGCGCCGATCACCGCGCAGGCGGGCAGCGGCTCGCGCCGGCCCTCGGCCTTCCAGCGGCGGTGGTGCTGGGCGCCGCCGCGGTGGGCCAGCCAGCGCATGACGGTGCGGTCGCGCCCCAGCACCTGCATGCGGTAGATGCCGAGGTTGAAATCGTCCTCCCTGGATTCCGACGGCCCCCGGGTGACCACCAGCGGCCAGGTGATCAGCGGCGCGGGCTCGCCGGGCCAGCAGGTCTGGATAGGCAGGGCGGTCAGGTCGATGTCCGCGCCCTTCAGCACCACCTCCTGCACCGGGGCGCTCTTCACCACCTGCGGGCGCATCGACATCACCGTCTTGGCCAGCGGCAGCATCTCCCAGGCGTCCTTCAGGCCCCGCGGCGGCGCGGGCGCGCGCAGGAAGGCCAGCAACTCGCCCACCTCGCGCAGGTCGGCGGCCGTCGAACGCTCGCGCCCGTCCAGGGTCACGCCCATGGCCACCCGCTTGACCGTGCCGAACAGGTTGGCCAGCGCCGGGATGGAGGAGACTTGGCCGTCGGCGCGGATCGGCTTTTCGAACAGCACCGCCGGGCCGCCGACAGCCAGCAGCCGGCGCTGGATCTCGGTCATCTCCAGCACGGTGGAGACCGGCTGGGCGACCCGCACCAGCTCGCCGGCGGCCTCCAGCCGGGTCATGAACTCGCGCAGCGAGCGATAGGCCATGTGATCCCCCGGGGCGCCTGTGCGGCCCCTGGTCTAGGGCCGCCGCCTGCCCCTGTCATCAGCGCGCGGCGAGCGACGCCAGCAGCAGCACGAGCAGGACCAGCGCCGTCACCTGCCAGAAGCGCAGGGGGTCGCGCTCGTAGAGCGAACGGCGCCGCGGGCGGGCCGGGGCGCTGGAGAGGGCGTTCTTCTCCAGCTCATAGGCCAGTTCGAAGGCGTCCTGGAAGCGGTCCGCCGGGTCCGGCGCCACGGCCTTGGCCAGCGTCGTCTCCAGCCAGGCGGGGAGGTCGGGGCGGTGCTGGGAAAGGGGGCTGAGCCGCCTGTGCTGCGGGGTGGCGAAGGCCTCCGCCTCGCCATAGGGATAGGGCCCGCCCGAGAAGGCGCGGTAGAGGCTCACGCCGAGCGCGAAGATGTCGCTGCGCTCGTCGCCCGGATCGCCGGCGTAGAGCTCGGGCGCCATGTAGCTGGGGGTGCCGGGGATCTCCGGGCCGGCGAACGCTTCCAGGTGCGGCAGGCGCGACACGCCCAGGTCCACCAGCTTCAGTCCGCCGCCGCCCTCAAGGATGACGTTGTCGGGCTTGATGTCGCGGTGGATCACCCCGGCCCGGTGCAGGGCCGCGACGGCCTTGGCCAGGCCTGCGGAGATCTCCAGCCCCTGCGCCAGGCCGATCGGCGGCTTGCGGACCAGCCGCCGCTCCAGGGTCTCGCCGGCATAGAACGGCTGCAGCAGGTAGAGGCAGGTGCGTCGACCGGCCGGGGGCTCGATGACCGACCCGATCCAGGGGCTCTCCACCCGGCTGGCCACCCAGGATTCCCGCAGGAACGCCGCCCGGGCGGAGGCCTCGGCGCCCAGGGTCTGCGGCTTGGGGAACTTGGCCAGCACCGGGCGGCCGCTCTCGCTGTCCCGGGCGCGGAACACCCGGCTGTAGCGGCCGTCGGCGATCAGGGTCTGCAGCTCATAGCCGTCCACCGTCTCGCCGGCCTGCGGGGGACTGCGCATGGGCAGGGCGGCCACCGCCAGGTCCAGGTCGCCCAGGTCGGCGGCAGGCAGCTCAAGCACGTCGAGCACCAGGGCGGTGACATTGTCCTCCGAGCCTGCGTCCAGGGCGCCCGCGACCAGGTCGCGGGCGGCGGCCTCCGGCCCCTGGCGGCGGTTCAGCGCATCCTCGATGCGCCGCTCGCCCAGGGTGTCGTGCACGCCGTCGCAGCAGATCAGCAGGCGATCGTGGGCCTGCAGGTCCTCGGCCGCATAGTCGATGCGGACGATCTCCTCGGCGCCCACGGCACGGGTCAGCTGGTTGGTCCCGCCGCCCTCCGGCCGGTGGTCGCGGGTGAGCTGGGAGAGGCGCCCGTCGCGCAGGCGGTAGAGCCGCGTGTCGCCGACATGCAGCACGTGCAGCCGCCGGCCGCGCAGCACCACGCCGGTGAAGGTGCAGGCCATCCCGTCCAGCGCCGGATCGGCGCGGCCCTGGGCGTGGATCCAGCGGTTGACGCATTCCAGCGCGTGGGCGGCGGTCTGGCGCACGCTTCGCGCCTCGCTCTGGCCCAGGTAGCCGTCGATGAAGCCACGCACGCAGAGCTCGGCCGCCACCCGCCCGCCCTTGGCGCCGCCGACGCCGTCGGCCACGGCGGCCACGACGCCGGTCATCCGGCCCGGGGGTTCCAGGGCGGCGGCGGCGTAGTCCTGGTTGTCGGCCCGCCGGCCGGTTTCGCTGGCGTAGGCGGTGAGC
>Ga0268265_10004127_pt1 | contig 10200 bp, 21 predicted proteins | sample KBSSwiS52_FD_190355 | JGI IMG/M metagenome (GOLD analysis project Ga0268265, IMG submission 190355) | Switchgrass rhizosphere microbial communities from Kellogg Biological Station, Michigan, USA - KBS Switchgrass S5-2 (SPAdes) (version 2) | ecosystem: Host-associated > Plants > Roots >...
CGACGTTGACCCGTTGCAGGTCCATCCTGGCGTCCAGGAGGTCGCGCTGCCCCGAGAGAATGTTGCCCGCGATCCGCGCGACGGTCGAATCATACTTGCGCCGCGGCGTGGCGTTAGTCGTCACGAAACAGCGACTCCTGAGCGACCATTGCAAATCATGATCTACGTGATCTTTGGATGTACCTGTTGCCTTCGTTCAAAGGCCATCAGATCCCCATACCGCACGACCGTGCGTCGCACCCCATGATTGGACGCCCGCAGCAACCCCGAGGTAATCCACTTGCGTACGGTGCGATCACTGACCCCGAAGCGATCGGCCACCACCCGCACCGGGATCCAGTCGGCATGATCGGCGGCGACATCGCTCAGGCGCCGGCCGCCGGATCGCGGGGCTTGGTGCCCGGGCCGTCGGCGCTCCGGGCTCATGCCCATTAGAAGCGTCTCGATAGATCGATCGGGATCACGTTCATATGTTGCAATGGTCGTTCAGTCCGTGCTGGTTGGATCGCTGTGCGCCTGTAGCGGCGCGTGATTCAAAACCGCGCGCAAGTCCGCTGCGCATCGTCCGTAGGCGTGCGCTTCGCGCGCTTTCCACGCCGTGCGATCCTGCGAGTGCTGCTCCCATCGGACGCAGAGTTCGACCAACCACTCCCGAAGCTCCGCCGAGGCGTCAGGCGTCACGCGTCCTCCAGTCCTGAACGACCACAGCAAATCCTCATCGTCGTGATCGCCCTGTCTCAGGCCACCGGCCGCAAGGGTGAACGTAACGCCGCGGCCCGTGCGGTTTCGCGCTGGATGGCCTCGGCAATCAAGCGCAAGTCCTCGTCCCGCCCCACCACCTCGAGCGCATGCGAATCCTGCCCCAACACTTCATCGAGCCGATCCTTGTTGGTCGTCGTCAACACGCACCCGCGATGCTGCATGGTCTCCGAGTCGCGCATCGTCTTGAAGAACGTCCAGTTGGCATCGTAGGGCGGACTCAGATCGAAGATCACCACTTCGGGGTTGTTGTTCGTCATCCACACGTCGAAGTTGACGATGCCCTTTTTCAGATCGGCAAAGTGCACCCACCGGAGATATTGCCCGGTGCCGGCCTCTTTCAGGATCGCGACGATCATGTCGATGGTGTCATCGCTGGCATTGAAGAGGGCGACGCGACCGGAGACGGTCGGCGGTTGGGTCATATGTTGCGATGGTCGTTCAGCTCGGTGTGGGCGTGATCGGCCTGCGCCTCGACGAACCATCCGTGCCGATTCAGCGTCGGCAAAAAGCAATCGCGCACCCAATGCCGAGATGATCCGCCCACGCGCTCGAATACCTGATCGGCTTCGCGCACGACGAGCGTCAGCGCCGCGACCACAATCGGATCCTCGCCCTGCTCCGTGTTGCGGGGTGAAGCACCTGTCATAAATTTGACACCGCCCGGTCGAGTCAGTGTAGCATTCTGCCCGGTTGCGCGCGGACGTCCTGCGCGTGTCGGATTCCAGACAGTCCCAGGAAAGGCTCCAGCATGGCTCAGACCGCCGACAACATCATGGGTGCGACACCCGCCCCTTCGGCTCCCCGTCGCCGCAGCACGCGCCGCAAAGTCGGCCGTCCGCGCACTCCCACGACCGGCGTGCGCGCCGGCACCGCGACCGGCATGGGCACCGCGGTCCCGATGACCGGCCCGTCCGCCGTGTTGCAGCGGGCCTACCTGCTCGGGGCGAAACACTTTGCGGAACTCCATGGGATCCCCTGGAGTGGGAAACTGATCTGACTTTGCTTGGCTGATTAAGACTTTTGTTCGCTTTGGTCGGCTGGTTAGCGGCGCCGTGCGCCACGCCGTGACCACCGTTTAGGCGATCAAGCGCAACGTCGCGCCCTTCGGCGGATCCGCGTCCGGCCATGCTGCCGGCCACAGCTGCAACGCGAGCAGTCCGGCTTTCGTGCGTCCGACCTCCACGAACCCGGCCTTTCGATAGCAGCGGCCGGGATCGCGCTTGTGCCGAACCTGCGCGGTGTCGATGAAGGTCACGACGCCGAGCGGCGGGGGATCGCCGGCGATCCAGCGCGTCGCCGCCAACGCTTCGCGGATCAACTCGCTCGACCGATCCGCGCGGTGCTCGTTTCGGAACGTCGTATTGACCCACGCGCCAGGCCAATCATGTTTGACAAACGCGGCTAAGGGCATGGACATGACCCACAGCGCCGATCGGCGCTCCGTCAACAGTACGACACAGGCGCCGGGCGGTACGAACTGCGGGGCACCGACGGCTTGGCGGTTGTAGTGGCGGTCCGCCAGCGGCACGCCAGCCGGGTCAGCGCGATAGCTCAGAATCCAGCGCATCGACGTGGCTGCAGGCGTCACGGTTGGCTTTCGTCCTGAACAACCAAAGCGACATCAAATCTTCGTAATCGTTCGGAGTACGTATGACCCCCACGACCCACGATGATCCCCCCGATCGCCGCCGGAGCGATCGCACCACGGATCCCCCGCCATTGGATCCAGCCGAACAAGGCGATCACGGGATCCGGGATGGATCGCCCGACGGCCCCGTGCCCGATCCGCCGCGCGGACGCTTGCCGGAGCGCAGTCGGCTGCGCATCGAGGAGGAGCAGCGGCGGCGTAGTGATCGCTGACGATCAAATGCATTTCTGTTTGCCATGGTCGTTCAGGGGCGGCTGACTGCATCGGCGTGCGCCTCGTCGCGGCGACAGTCATCGACTGACGTGATAGACCGTCGGCTTTGACTCGATGAACGGTTTATCCGTTGGCCCCTTCACGTGCGGGTGGATCCATACGGGCGCGTTCGCGCCGCGACTCGGAAAGAATTGACGGCGCCAGTGCCCACGGACTAGCCATCGGTGCGACCACTCAACTTGACTGAGGCCCGTCGCTTGATGGTCGGTCGCGATTTCCTTCCGGAGTGTCACGATGTGACACGTCGGTTCAATCCCTGCCTTCGCGCACCGTTTTCGCACCGCTCGTAATGGCGTGACGGTTGATTCGGTCACGATCTCCTGTTCAACAAACATGGCGGCCGTGCAGATCCACTTTGTAAACGCGATTCGTTCGGCGCGAAATGTGGCGTCTACCTTAGTATCGTCCGCGTCGATGCTGCCACCGTCTGACCACCACACCACCGCCGCGAATCCCGTGGTCCACGACACGCCGCGCAAGGACAACCACAACTCTCGCGAGGTCATATTGACCCCGACCATCCACGCGAGCGCGCTCAATGGCGATGACTGCCCACCGATTTCAACGAACAGTGTCGGCTTTTCGAAGACGCACAACCCAGAGAAGCGTCGCGGTAGGTATGACGGTGGTGCGGTGACGAGGCCCGCCCTACGCTCCCGCGCAACGGCATCCAGATTGATCGCTTCCTGAGATTCCAGAGGGTACGACACACTGGCGGCGGTCACGAGATTCGCGGTATGCGATGGCCAGAAAAACGGATCGAGCTTACTGAGAAATTCTTCCCAGTCGCGCCAGTCAGGGCCGTCCATTGCCATCGCGCTGCTGACAGGGATAGTTCCTTCACTCACCGCCAATCGGACGCGCTGCATGCCGAGCTTTAGATCGATGAGGCATTGCAGCGCATCGGATGGCGACTGCGCAAACAAGACGTTTGGCGGGGCCATCTCGTTCGGGTTGGCTGCGATGGATCGGGTCACGCGCGTGTCCTCCACTGCCTCGACGTGGCGCAGGCTGTTGCTCGCCCTCTCGGCCTGAACGACCATGGCGAACACAGAATTTGATCTTTCTTCGTCACGATCGATCGACCTGCTCGCTATCCCTCGCCGAGATCACTTTCGGCGCGCGTCCAAACGTCGACTGTTTCATCCGGGCGGTTTGATCCTGACACGCTTGCGTAAAGGCTTCCCGTGACGGTTGACACCACCAGGAGGACGTCGGCAGAAACGCTTTCGACGAGGGGAGCACGATCGGTTCCTGCGCTTTGATCGGACGGTCGATCGAATCATCGAACGGCATCACACCGCCTCCAGGGCCAGCAATGGCAACAGCGCAGAATCCGCTTCCGCGGGCGACACCTCGGTGATCGTGATCTCCGCTTTCGACGGTTCGTCGATCGCCCCGTAGACCTTGCGCGCCACGAGCTCCACGACCTGGCAATCGTCCCGCCACAACACGCGCGTCAGCGGATCGAACAGGCTCCGGGCCAACTTGTCGAGATCCGGCGCCACGGTCATGTAGGCGCGTTTCTTCGACGAGACGGATCGCGGGCGCGCAAAGGTAAACGTCACCAGCACGCGCACGGGACCGCCAAAGAAGACGCCTTGCCGGGCGAGCGTTTGCGCTTCATGGCGGATCGCGGCTTCCCAGGCGCCGAGGCCGCGGCTCGCCGGCCGCATGACGATCTGCCCGGTGTGTCGATGCAGAAACGGATCGTGCGAGCCTTTCGGCCGCGCGGTCCCGAAGACGACAAACGACACGGTCTGCACGTCACCGCCCCAGTTTCGAGAAGCCGCGCTGGCGGGGCTTCCGCACGCGCATCGCCTCGGCCAGCGCATCCGATCCCGACCGTGCGCGTCCACTCACCCGATCGCCTTTCGGACAGCTACACGGCGTGACGTAGCCATGCTCGAACCCCGGATGCCCGGTGACACAGCGCGGGCGCCCGCAGCGGAGTTGGTCCCAGCAGGTATGCGCGACCCAGCCGGTGTCGTCGCAGGCGTCACACGCCGGCCCGAACTTCGTCGTCGGTCTGCCCCACACGGATCGCAACACCGCCTCGATCCCTTTGACCGCCTCGTCGCGCGTCAGACCCGCAGCGCGGGCCTGGAGGTAGTCGTCCATCACCTGGCGCATCTCGGCGACGAAGGGCGTCACCGGCCCCAACGCGGCGGCGTGGCGGGCCGCCTGGGTCGCGCGCTGGAGGGCCTCGTGTTCCTCGCGCAGCACGTCGCGGGTCATAGCCCGGCCTCGCGCAAGCGGGAGTCGCACCAGGAGGCCATCGATCGAAACTGCGCCATGGTCCGGCTGCCTTTTTCCGCAAAGTCGTGATCGGTTTTCAGGAACGCCACCGCGAGCTGCTCGAGCCGATCGTCGTCCCACACCCGCACTAACTGCTCAGCTTCGACGAGGTCGGTGTCCGGCTTCGACACGTAGCGGGCGCCGCGGCGATGGTCCCGGTAGAGCTGCGCGTAGCGCTCGCAAAACGTACGCGCGCGTCGTGACAGATCCGGATCCGGATCCGGAGACGGATCCGGAGGTCGCCCCTTGTTACCGCCGGCGTTACCGGTCGCGTTACCGGTCGCGTTACCACTGTCTTGCCGGGCGCGGTACTCGCGCTGCTTCTCAGCGCGGCGGTTCGATTCGCGGAGCACGCTGTCGAGGGTGGCGTTGTGCCAGCCGTCGGCGTGGAGCTCGAAGTGCGCCATCACCACCGCCCGGACCTCGGGCCACCCCACGGCATCGCCGGACGCCTTGGCCAGAATCCGCTCATTGTTCGGGAGGGCGCCGCCACGCAAATGCGCCTCATCGAGCAGATTGCGATACGCGCCCTGTTCCGCCAGCGTCATGTCGGTATACGCCGTGCTTTTCCGCCAGCGATCGATCCACCACCACAACCCGCTCAGCGCCAAAGACACCCCCGCGTGCGACTGGGGGAAAACCCGAACGTCGTGCCGATCGTCCCGATGGCGCGGACGGCCGGCGCCCGTATACTGCGGATGCCCGATCAGCGGCGCTTGGCACACGCCGGAGATCGGGGAAGGGCGCCGGCTGACTGATCCCCCGTCAGTCGCCGCGCCCTGATTGCTTATCCCGTCAGGGAATCAGTAGTCGCGTCGGGATCGCGCTGACGTCCGGCGAGACCGGCACCGTCGGCGCCTCGATCAATTCCGCCTCGAACTGCGACGCATCCCGATCCATCCGCACGGCGATGCGCGTGATGTAGGCATGCACCGCGATCCCGCGTTCCGTCTGCCCTTCCCAGATCCGCGCCGGTACCCTGCCGCTGGCGGTCTGGAGCTCGACGATCCGATCCGTGCTTTGTAACGTGACCTTCACCGGACACCTCCCCTTAGCTCGCGCCCGGCAGCACGATATGGACATGCGCCGGCAGTTGCTTCACGCCGAAAATCTCCACGACCGCCGCTTCGTGAATCTCAAACGTCACGCCGGCATTGGCATCCGTCCCCACGATCCACAGTTGCTTCGCATGCACCAACGAATGGCACCAGGCACATAAGCTCACCAGATTACCGGCGGTCAGTGCCCCGCCGCGTGACGCGTCCCGGATGTGCGCGCGATGAATCTTCCCGAGCGTGGTCAACGCCTCGGGGTTCCCCCGTCGGCCGCAACATTGGCAGCGCTTCTGATCGCGCGCGTCGACTTCGGCATAGACCGCGCGCTTCTGGCGATCGGCTTCGCGCTGATCCTCGCGCGCGTCGAAGATGCGCGGGCGGGGTTTCGGTTGCGGCGCGAAGGTATCGCACGATGGCGCGGCGTTACGAAGACGTTCAGAAAAATCGTGAGTGTCTGCCATGGTCGTTCAGTCCGTGCTACCCGGATCGCTCTGCGCCTGTAGCAGCCACGGTTTCATCTTTCTCAGCAGATACGCCGCAATCCGCGCGTCGGCTGTCGGCGCTTCCGTCTCGCCGTCATGGTGGCGACTCACTGCCCCACCGACGTATTTCGCAATGACGGTGGCGATGCGCTGCTCCAGGTCCAGTGTTGGGAGCAGTTGCGCCAGCTCCACATCAGTCATCGTCGAGCGACGAGCCAGCGTCCGTACGAAGTCATGATCGTGCTCGCCTCTCATCGGTCACCCAATCCTTGCGGCGTGGCGACGAACGCCCCGCGTCACCCGTGTCTGCACCACCCAGCAAATCCACAGGCTTGAGATCGGTCATCGCGGCCTCCACCGCCGCGCCACGCCCGCCCCGGCGAGCGCCAGCAGCAGCCCCAGGCTCGGCTCAGGAACGCCGCCGCTGTGGCCTCCATCCCCCGGCTGCCCGCCGCCCCCGTGCGGCAGGTGCGGTTCGTCTGAAGGCTGCGTGGGCGTGTCCTCGAAGCACGTCACGACATGCTTCAGGCTGCCCACGGTGCCGGCCGGCGGTTCGTGCAGATCGTCCAGCCGCTGCAGTTCGGCGATCTGCGCGAGGGTCCAGGCCGGATCCGGGTCCGGCTCGGGCGCCTGCGCGATTGCCACCAGCGTGCAGACGCAGTGCCGCGAACCGAGGCCGATCGGCCACGCGGCGGCCGGCCACGCGATCAGCAACCCGGCGACGGTCAGGGCCGCGCGGGTCACGTGGACGCTCCGTCCGGGCCGACGTCGGCTTTGGCCACCTGCAACGACTCCGCGAAGCGCGTGATCTCGTCCCGCACGTTGGCCAGGTGCCGGTTCTCGCGATGCCAGCCCGCCAAGACTTCGACCTGTTCCGTGATCGCCCGCACGATCCGCCAGGTATCCCCGAGCGAGGCCTCGGTCGCTTTCCGCTCCCCTTTCCGCACCGTCGCTCCTTCCGATCCGCCGAGGCCTTCCGTCAACGCTTGCTCGGGTGTGTACCCGTCGTTGAACCAGTGCTGCACGGTTTCGGCACTCAGATCGGTGACGCGCAATCCGGCATAGTCGCGATCGAGCCGATCTTTGAGGTCAGCCAGCCAGTCGGTGAACAGCAGGGACTCCATCGCCTGGTCTGTCTTTCTTTTGTCTGCTGTGGTCGTGCAGCACTCGCTGCTGGCGACCGTCCTACGCCTCGTCGTTGCTGTTGTCCGGAGGCTCCGGCCAATCTTCACTCATGTCGAAGAGCGCCCGCTGCGCCGGATTTGCCATCGCCACCCGGTGGAGTTGTCGCCCGAGTTCGTGCAAATCCCCGACAGCCACGAGAATCTTCTCCGCCGCTTTCGGCGCCAGCACGCGCGCGGCCGTCCGGTACGCCATCGGTACCGGGAACAAATACCCTTGCGACGTTTTCGTGTTGTTCTCGCGGATCGGGTAACGCTCGGTTCGCGCGAACGCCTGGAGCACCACCTTTGTGAACACAAACACCGTGTCGTAGTCGCCGATGATGTAGAGCCACGAGTTGTCGTCTCGAAAGATGCCCGACGGCACATAGGGGCCGGCCCGCGGTCTCGCTTTCTCCGCGACTTCGATCCAGAGATGGCCGCTCTTGCCGAACTTCTCGTCGTGTTTGATCTCGACGCCGGCCGGGCCTTCCCCGACCGTCTGCTGATAGAGCCGGCTGCTGTAGATGGTCACCGGGAACCGCAAGACTTGGAGCATCAGATCGACGATGAAATCCTGGTAGAGCAATCCCGACTCGATCTTGTTGCTCCGATACGCGTCGTAACTCATGAGCGCACCACCGCGTCACGCCGAGCGCCGATCTGTCGTTTGAATCTGGTTGCCGTAGACCGTCCATCGACTACCACGCGGCGGCGTCCAACGGCCGAACACTTCCATGGCGTTGCCAAGCGGATACAAACGATCGATCAAGTCGCGGAAGTAGGCCGGCTTCTCGCTGTGCCCTTCGGTGCGTTGCTCAACGTAGACGCTGTCAGGCATCGGCGTCGGCACATCCGGCGTGCAACTGCCGCGCGTGCAGATCAGGAGCAGCTCGTGCCGGACGGACACGTAGTGGCCGTAGTTGTGCGCGACCTTGTCCCATACGATTGAGGTTTTGTACTCAAAACCCCACGCCTCAATGACCGGCCAACATGCCGAGAGGAGCGGCGACGTCACCCACAGGAACAACACGGCATCGTCCGCGACGCGCTCACGCACCGGCAGCGCGGCGATGTCCTCGATCGCCATCGTCGGGTAGTGGCGTTCGGCGCGGCCGTAGGCGTCGGAGCTGACGATCACGCCGCTGTCGTCATACGACCAGGGCGGATCGGCATAGACGACCCGGAAGATCCCGGCCGGGAGATCCCCGGATGCGAAGTGCTCCTGGCGTTTCGCGAGGCGCAGCGCATTTCGGAGCAGCGCGACGGACCATTGTTCCTCAGCCGCACGTTTCAGCCACCGATCCTGCTCTCTGGCGGTCGGGAGGCGGGCGACCTCGGAATGCACCGAAAAACTCACATCTTCGCGACGTCGCGAAATCTGAATGTTTTGCGCCACATATGAATAGTTTTCGAGTGTGCCTTGCTCAGCGTCCGTAGCTTCGAGCGCCTGGCTGTATTTCTCGCCGTACTTGGCCTCGCCGTAGTTCAGCCAGTCGCCGAGCCACCATTGCACCGACCCTTCAACCCGCTTGAGCCAAGCCCCGCATTTCTCCCACTCGTCGAACGACGGCGCGCCTTTGACGGTCAACCCGACGGCCGTCAGTCGGAACGCACCGAGTTCCAGCGCGGAACCCGGCTGCGTTACGCCGATCAGTTTCTGGTTCGATGTTGCCATTCTCGACGTCTCGTTGTTTACCCGCGCCCGCCTGCCGCCGCCGTCTTCTGACAGACCGCCTCGACGCCGGGAATCTGCATCCCGCCCTTGAGCGATCGCGCCAGCCCATTGAGCGCCGGCCCATTCGCCAGGAGCAGCCCGGCATGCCCGGGATTCGCCGCCACGTAGCGGATCAACGCCGGCAGGTTCGTCACCCGCGCCGACCACACGTCGCGATAGCTCAAGCCGTTCACCTTCGGCGTGGTGCGTTCGAGGAGCACGACCGGCGCCTGGACCGGCTGCTCGAGCAACTGCAACGCCTCCCACAGCAACTCGGGATCGGCATTGGCGTGGCCCTGGAGTTCCAGCGCCGCCGCTTCCTCGAGCTGCCGGCGCTCGGCATCCTGCCGCGCCACTTCCTGGAGCCGGCGCTCTTCGGCCTGCCGTTCGGCTTCGCGCGCCGTGTCATACGCACACAGCCCGCGCTTCAGGATCCCTTCCGCTTCGAGCAGCGGCGCCTCGGCTTTCTTCTTCTGCCCGACCGCCTCTTTGTGCGCGCTATACGCCTTGGCGATGATCCCGTCAAAGGTCGCATCCACCTCTTTGCGCAGGTCTTTGATCCCGTGTAAGAGCTCGCCCGCGTGTTCGTAGTCGCCGTCCGTCAGAATGATCAACTGGCGTGCGCGGTCGGGCCAGGAGAGCGCTTCGGTGGTCACCATGTCGATCTCGGTTACCGTTGCCAGGGGAGTCATGCTTGCCGCCTTTTCCACGTCATCAGGGTGACCGCTGCGATGAACACTTGCTCGTCTTGCTTGTCGCGCCATTCCGTCAGGCGATAGGTCGCATCCGATCGCAATTCCACCGA
>Ga0268265_10004138_pt1 | contig 10182 bp, 5 predicted proteins | sample KBSSwiS52_FD_190355 | JGI IMG/M metagenome (GOLD analysis project Ga0268265, IMG submission 190355) | Switchgrass rhizosphere microbial communities from Kellogg Biological Station, Michigan, USA - KBS Switchgrass S5-2 (SPAdes) (version 2) | ecosystem: Host-associated > Plants > Roots >...
CGATGTCAAGAATTGAGCCGGAAAAAAGGCCCACTGAGAATAAACCGGTTTCGATCGCAGATAAAACGACCGGGGCAACGCGACCCCGGATCGTTAAAGAACCTTGATCAAGCAGAGTTCCTAGTAAAGGATCGACGGCAGGAACGCTCCGCGCGGTTCCTGATATACTCCGCGGCTCATCAGCGTCATCGGCTGCACGATCCGCAAGCCGTTTTCCAGACACCAGCGCATTAGTTCACCGTTTCGTGTCGGCAGGAGAAAACCGGAACCGGCGAATCCCGGAGCGGCTCCGATCAATGCTTTGAGATCTTCGTTTGATTCCCCAACTGCGTGACCGAAAAATCCAAGATCGGTCGTATATCCTGAAATGCGGCCGGCATGTTCGACAACCGTCGCTGTGCCCTGTTCGATAGCGGCAGCAACTTCGGAATGGCGTGTGTGTCCGTGGACCTTCAATGTCAGGGCATCGGCACCGTCGATATCAGCACCATTCATCTTTCGCACGCTGTAGCCTTCGATCTTCAGATCAAGGGGAGGCCCCTGCATATTGGATAATGGCTCTACCGTGTTGAAACCAAGCTTTGTATAAAGCGAAAGCGATCGATTGTGAAATGCCGCCTGGACCAGCCTTACCGACGGAAAGCCTTTCGAGTCTACCCGCCCGAGAACATCGTTCATAAGCGACCGGCCGATCGAGGAGTTTTGTACATTGGTATCAACGGTTATCGGTCCAATCCCAGCTACCGCGTCTCCTTCCCAAAGAAAATTGCTACCCAGGACCCGTCCGCTGTCTTCGGCCACGACGGAATAAACATCGGGTCGGGCCAGCATCATCGACATAAAACCGGTGGCCACCTCAGGCGATGGGAAATCCGGCGGAAAATTGTGTTCTTTGGAAATAGCAGTAAAGGCTTCGAAACAGATCCTGCCTAGCTCAACCGCATCATCGTCTCGTCCCGCCCGTAGTTTCAATCCCATATCGGTCTGTTGTTTTGCCGTATTCATAATTCTCGTTCCTCCATTCGTAAAAGCGAAATTTAGGGTCGATCAGTATCACTATCGGACAAAAACTTTCCCGAATTGTTTCAGGTTCCTGAGATAAAGCGATTTCCCATTTTACAACCGACGGCGCAAAAAAGCCCGCATGTAGCATTGCTTCACGCAGGGCCAAAGTATTTTCTACGTCGTACCTTTTATGAATTCGGAGTAACCATGGTCATCGGCGGGGCGGGCGTCAACGTTACCCTCCATTTTGAAGCGCCCATCAATACTCTTGTGAACTCAAATTGACCCAGGTTGAGGTGAAGAAACATGCGGTCAAGCCAGGGCTTGGCATTGTCCTTGTCGAAGCTTGAGCCAAAGCCCATAATGTTGTTTATATCACCGGAGCTGGCAGAGGTTCCGTAACAGACGTCGGCATTTGACCCGCCTTTATAAAGGGCGGGGATAGCTTTTTCATTGATCATCTTTCCCCAAACCACCGCCAGATCGCAGTGTGTCAGCCCACGGGTCACGCCGATATGTGGCAGCCCGAGCGCGTGTCCTATTTCGTGGGCCACGGTCGGCTGTGTTGCGCTAATACTGGTCCCGCGGACATCCGGTCGTGTATAGGTGCTCGGGGTCGTATCGTCGGTACTGTAGAGTCGGTCGTGCGAACGAAAATTAGTACTTATCAGGTTAACGACATCGATCGTACGGTGAGCGTACGTGGCAATCGGAGATATCTCGAGATTGAAGTCGCACTTTACGTTCATGCGGGTGATCGTCTTTCCGCTTTTGTTCGTCCAGTTGCCTTCTACAATGTCGAAATAAGCAAAGTCGTCTGGCGGCACTAACCAGAATTTATTGTTCCATAACGCCGCTTGCGACCTAACGCCGGTAATGAAATTTTGCCATTCACCGCTGGTCCATTCCTTGATGAACTTCGTAGTATTGTCAGCGTCAGGGTACACACCAACGTCGCCGCCGGCTGGAACTGCAAGGCCAAGGCTCTGCGCGATCACCCGCATCATGGGAGCAGTGACCTGATACGGGTTGATCTGCCGGTAGTGAATCCGAAGGGTGATCTTCAGCGTATGATTCTTGTCAGACATAACGCTTTTTTCAAATTCTGAATCAAAGGCAACGTCCCAGGGATATTCAGGAACCGCCGTTATCGACTTGTTAAATTGTGTCCAGCCCATCATGGGCGTCATCGAAAGTTTTGCCATCTCAACGCTCCTCCAAGTTTTTCTAAAGCCGACGTCCTAAACAACCGTCCCAATTCGATAAGCAGGCAGTGGCAAAACATTTCATCGGATATTGTCTATTATTTTGCATTGCGTGTGGTTTTAGAGGGTCGTGATCGTTCCGAACTTATTCCCTGGGGAATCCGATGCGACGTTCGCAATTTCTGCAACCTATTGTCTAACTTAATTAATTACACGAACTTTCGCTCACAGATGTTGCATATACACGGATTAGTACAACATCTTGTGTAAATTTTTGTTGACACCAACAGGTCTTGCGGTTTATATTGTCTTTACTTGAGTCAGGAAGTCCCGTAATTCTCAAGACGCGAAACCCTTAAACTTCATTCCAGAACAAGTTCGAAAATACTATCCCAAGTGTTAAAATAGTATTAAGGAAACATACGTCCGGCACGGACAAGGAGAGGCAATGAGCACAGTATTTGAGCCTGTCAAAAAGGGCGGTTTTGTCGCCAAAAATGGTGGAAACGGCGCGGGAACGGCGCTAAGGCGAGAGGTCGCACCATTGGGCCTGAACGCTCAAAAGGTTGTCGCCAAGCGCTATGCGATGAAGGACGAATTTGGCGAAGCGATCGAGACCTGGGGCGACATCGTCCGGCGTGTTGTCGCGCACGTCTCGCGTGCAGAAACCGATCCGCAAAAACAAAGCCTTTTCTACAAGGATATGAGCGTGGTGATGCTCAACCGCGAATTTATCCCGAATACGCCTTGCCTGGTAAATGCCGGAAAGCCAAAGGGGCAACTTGCAGCCTGTTTTGTGCTGAACGTACCCGATTCGATCGAAGGAATAATGGAACACGCGCAGAATGTAGCGATCATTCATCAAACCGGCGGCGGCACGGGAATGACGTACGAATTCCTGCGTCCGGCTGGGTCGATGGTCAATTCGACGCGCGGCGTGGCATCCGGGCCGGTGTCGTTCATGAATATCGTCAACCAGACGACAGAGGTCGTAAAGCAAGGCGGCGTCAGGCGCGGCGCGAACATGGGAATCCTGGCCGTTACGCATCCGGACATTCTTCGTTTCATTCACGCCAAGAACGATCAGACGAGTTTGACCAATTTTAATATCTCGGTGACCGTCACGGACCTGTTCATGGACGCGGTTGACAGCGGCGTTTGGTTCCATACCGAATTTGACGGCGAGCCTTGGATGCAGCCTATCTTTGATCCGGCGACAGGAAGCGATTACGTTGTCTACCGGCGACCTGACGGCACGACGGCGACCTTCGCCGACAAACTCGCGTTCGAGACTGCCGATCTTTCCGACTGCACGATCGAAGAACCGCCAATGGCCGGAATGGTATACGCCCCGGATATCTGGAACCGGATCATTGCATCGGCCCACAAATATGCCGAGCCGGGAATAATTTTTATCGACGAGGTCAATCGACACAATCACATGATGAAATCGATGGGTCCCATCTACGCGTGTAATCCATGTGGTGAACAACAACTGCATTTTAATAATTCGTGCAATCTGGGCTCGATCGATGTTGCGAAATTTTATGTGCAGATTGGCGACGGCAGCGATCCGGAACAATGTATCGAATGGGACCGCCTGGCAAAGGTTACGTACCTGTGCACACAGTTTCTGGATAATGTCGTGGACGCCGGCCACTTCCCTCTCGCTGAGATCGACGATGTAGTGAAGCGTACGCGGCCCGTGGGCCTCGGGATTATGGGTTTTGCCGATCTTTGTTTGCGCTTGGGAATTACATACGGCAGCGAGGAATCGCTTGAACTGATGGAACGCGTGATGGGGTTCATTCGCCGTGAGGCGTGGATGGCGTCGCTCAAGCTCGGCGCCGAAAAGGGAGTATTTCCCGAACTCGAACCGAATCGCGATGCATACGCAAAATTCATTTACGACGATCTCGGGATCTCGCGTGACATTCCGTTGACGCCGCGAAATTATGAAGTGACGACGATCGCACCGACGGGAACGATCTCATTGGTCGCTGAAACATCCTCAGGGATCGAGCCGAATTTCTCATGGGCTTATGTCCGCCAGGATACCTTGGGGACGCGAACGTACGTTCACACGCCGGCGGCTGAGGCGTTAGGTCTTACGGTCGACCAATTGGACGAGGAATCGATCAAGGCTGCGGCTGAGTATGTTGTTGAACACGAAGACGAATTGCCGGAGCATTTCATTTCGGCAATGAGCATCAGTTCGCTTGAACATGTCAAGGTTTTGGCGGCAGCGCAGAAGCATGTAGATAATTCGATCTCGAAGACCTGCAATGGGGCGAAAGACGACACGGTAGAATCGGTCGACGAGCTCTATCATCTTGCCCGCCAGCTTGGCTGCAAAGCCGTAAGCTATTATCGAGACGGCAGCCGTGAGGGGCAAGTGCTGAATGCGATGAAGACGAAAGGGGGGTCAAAGGTCGAAAACCCGATATCCAGTGTTGTGACGAGTGAAACACGACCATTCTCAGCCGAAAGATTTGAACGTCCGCGCGAGCTGCAGGGTTCGACCTGGCGGATTCCTTTCGAAAATCAGAACCTTTACGTCACCGTTAATCACGACGGCGAGCGCATAATGGAAGTCTTTGTCGCGGGGCCGATCAGCGCAGGTGTGGGACTGCTCGCATCAAAGATGCTTCGCGGCGGATTTGAGGTCAAGGAAGTTGCGAGAAGTTTAAATAAAGTGACAGGCACGCATGCGGTTTGGTTCAACGAGCGGCTTCTTACCTCGCCCGAGCAGGCGGTTGCAGAGTGCCTGCTCCTGATCGACCGGAGACTCAAAAATCTTCCGGCGTCAGAACGACAGCTTAGTAAGATGGGTTCTGCCACAGAGCTAAACTACTCGGACGCTCCGGCGATGGGCAATCTCATAGGCGAATGTCCGGAATGCAAGGGTCAGCTTGAACACGCATCAGGATGCGACTATTGCCGCGACTGCGGTTATTCGAAGTGTAAATAAAGGTTTATTTTGAATAATAATTCTGGCGCGTCTTGAACGCAGGATTCAGCTGGATGGCGCGCGCGAAGTGTTTTTGGGCAAGGTCATTCATTCCGACATTTTGCAATCTTAAACCAAGCATCCAATGGAATAGTGGATCGGTCGGTGTTGCCTGGTCGGCTTGCCTTTCATAGGCATCCGCTCCTTGGGAATTGCCCATCGCTGCGGCGGCTCCTGCTAGCAGATCATTTGCGAACACAAGACTCGGATTATTTCGAAGCGCATCACTCCAACCTGAAACGGCTTCTTGTTTGCGGCCTAGCTGCCAGAGCGATTCGCCTCTTTCCACACGCGCCAGAATCAGGTCAGGCGACTCTTCCAAAGCCTGATCGACGCTCGTCAGAGCCTGCTCGTAACGTCCCAAACGGTTCAGGATCGCACCACGATAATAAAGGCTAAGGGCTTTTGCCTGGCCTTGTTGATGTTCGGCGGCCGTACTAAGTAACTCAACAGAACGTCCGGTATTGCCGGCGAGATATTCGAACCACGCAAGCTTAGGCAACGCGTCGCTATTTGTGAATAAGCCGAAGTCCACGGCATCGAGAAAGTGTCGCTTTCCGTCAATGATATTCTTGCGATCGGCCGGACTGAGCCATTGAGCCGGATTCGTTTGCGCGAGCGCGAGTTCATCGGGGATCTGAAGGTCTTGAAAAGCCCGAGCCCCCGCGTATTCGTGATAACGCACCCAACCACTGTGAGCATTCAGACCGATCCAAAGAAGCGCAAAGATCAGGAATGCCCATCCCGCCGACTGCATTCGCCCGGACGATTTCAACCTAAAATGATAGAACGAAAGCTCTTCGCCACGAAGTAACCTGACCGTTCTTAGCAGAAGGTAGGTCGTGATCGCGGCGATCCCTAGCGCCATCAACATTGGAACGAGTTGGTAGACGTCCCAAACCGCCAAAAAACTCACGAGAAACACAACTGCTCCGACGAGTTCTTCCGGCCAGGTCAGCGAATAGTTTTTCGCGACCGGTTTCGAAACCGCTATGGCCGGTTTTCCAAAACCGAAATACAAAGCATCGTTTGGACAAACACTGATGCAATCCATGCACTTCATACAGCCCGGATCGACAACCATTCCGAATTGTTTCACTTCCGCGTGTACCAGAACGTTCGATGTGCACGTGGCAGTGCAGTGACCGCACTGGTTACAGGCATCAGTGACGCGGATCTTGCCGGGCGACAGCTTATCCGCCAGACTGAAGAAGCCGCCGTAAGGACAGGCGTAGGTGCAAAATCCTTTCGATCCCAAAAAATAAACGGTTACGAATCCGCAAATAAAGAGGAATGGAACAGCAACTGCAACCGAAGGGAAGGTCGCCCAAAACTCGCTTGTCACCAGGTGGTTTGTAAATTGCGGTATTAACGGCTCGTTTGTCGCTTTCGCGAAGAATCGAATAACGGTGGGCCAAACGAACATATATAGAGCCGCAATGAGCGGGACGAAAACAAGCAGACGTGATCGAAAAGGTTTTGGCGTAAGTCCAACCTTCTTTAGCAACCAAGCGCAGAGATCCTGCAGCGCGACAATGTGACAACCCCAACCGCAGACAAAGCGTCCGAACACAAGCGTTGCGGAGACCGCAAGAACAAAAAAGATGAGTCCGGCGTTGATCGCTCCATTCTGGAGCGTGTACATCGTCTCTGAAGGTTCGATCGGCGAGATCGTCCGGCCGGTGAGCTTCCATTGAACAATGTGCGCGACCATCAGCAAGTTAACAACGATAAGCGCACCAGCCCGTAGTCGACTCATCGTCGAGTTGCGAATACCGCTTTTCTCAACCTGGGAAGTCTTGAGGATAGGAAGTGTGATGCTCCGCTTAGTCTTGACTTCCTGACTTGTACAACCGGTTCTCATAAAGAATTGTTGGTGCCGCCACACTGGCTTCGGCTAAAGGGCATACTATACAACCGACTTGATTAAAGCACCTAAAAGAGTGTAAAACGAAAGGTACAATTAGCGCGGCCCATACAGCTTAGAACCCATCATTTTGCACAGCTCGAAGAACAGGAATCTGAATTTATGTTGAAAATGATTCTCCTCGCGTTGCTCCCGTTTCTGATGGTCCCTGGTACCAATTCAGATCAAGCGTTAACCTGGCTCAACCAAACCGGTCCGCAGGGTAGTTTCGGGACCCTGGAAAAATTGATCATCGCAACCGGCAGCGTCACGATGGACCTGAATTTGAACCGGCTAAATGGGACCGGTCTTAGTGCAAAAGGACAAGATCTGAATGTCCTCGGGTTCGACGTGGAACGCGATTCTTTTTTTAAGGTCCTAGTTCTTAATGGTGAGCTGCGCGGGCCATTGCCCGGTTCAATGGAATTGATTCCCCGAAATTCGGCGGCGTTGCCGTCAAAACTGAGTACGTCGTACAGACAAATGGTCATCGAGAAGACGGAATGGGGCGAACCATACGAGCTTGTTGTTCGCGACGGGAAAACAGGATTCGTCTTTTTTAACATCGAAGGACCTGAATACGAGTACAATCCGGCCGAGCACTTGCTTAGCGTCAAGACCGGAAGACTCCTTTTGTCGAAAGATTTTGCCAGGGAGCTTGGCCATCCGGCTGAAGTCGGGACCATCGTCGGGCAGATCTCTATTAGAGTGACTTTGCGCCCGATCGAGGTCACGCAAGTTGTTAATGACGAGATACGATCGGATGTCCTGCCCTCACAGCCGTCAGTTGGGAGCGTGCCCGGGCCCGATGTGATCGTTGGCGATCTCAGTGGGTTGACGCAACCTGACGCAGCAAGCGGGACCCAAGTAGGACTCGCCGTCGGCACTGATTCCTGCAACCTGGGAACGGTCGACCTGGACTGGTTTGCCACGCCGGACAATGACCATCCAGTGATCCCGCAAAATTTCTACCGAATGAGTGGAGGAGCAACAAATGACGCCCGCTTTGAACAGATCGGTCAATCTAACGTCAAACATGCGTTTATGGCCTTGACGCAGGACCTCTGCAGCCTCGGTTGTAATGGCGTCGGTGGCACTCATCTCGGCTCTGGATGTTCGGACCCTTACTTCGCTAGTCTGAATTCAGGCGGTAGCGGCCACACTTTAGGTTCGCGAGCGTGGATAAATCCTTTTACCGGTGCGTTCCCTCGCGCGGATTCGGCTACTCCGCCAAACAGCCATACTGGTCACACCCACAATGGGACGTCACACCGCATTCTTGTTGAGGTCAACGATTTGAATACCTCGATGAACGCAGGTGCAACCTATTATGCCGAGGCGCAGTACATCACGCCGCATGAATTTGTCTGGTGTCAGGCTCATCCGGGACAGTGCAACCAGTACAACAACGTTTCCTACCGACAGTACACCGTGTCGGGTACTTCAAGCCCTTTCACCTTTGCGCCCGCAGCGTCGACGGTTCAATCGAAACCGGCTCTTGCCGCTTGGACCGGATCTTCAAGCGTCCAATTCGATCCGGATCCAGGAAACGACGGAATCGGATCGATATCCTATAAGATAACAAACACGTCGCCAGGGATCTGGCATTACGAGTACGCGGTTTATAACCAGAACCTCGATCGCGCGATCCAATCTTTTAGTATTCCGGTAGATGCCGGTGTCGCATTGAGCAACATTGGGTTTCACGCTCCACCGCAGCAACCCGGCTGGACAGCGGACGGAACGGCGGGAAATGCCGGCTATAGCAGCACGCCTTGGGCGCAGACACAAGCCGCCGGCGCTTTGATTTGGAATTCGGAGACATTTGCCCAGAATCAGAATGCGAACGCTATCCGATGGGGCACCCTGTATAACTTCCGTTTTGATTCCGATCGTGCTCCGCAGACCACAATTGCAACCATAGGGTTCTTTAAAACAGGCGCTCCAGTCGTAGTTCAAGTCCAGGGTCCGACCGCCGCGCCCGTAGTCGTGGTGTCAGGCCGGGTTACAACGTCCGGTGGCAGGGGAGTATTTTACGCCCGGGTGTCGATCACAGACGCAAGCAATAATGTTCGCTATGCGATCACAAATCCATTCGGCTATTACCGCTTCACCAATGTCGCGCCAGGCGGGATATACACGATCGCGGTTCTGTCAAAGCACCATACCTTCACGCCTCAGGCATTGCAGATAAACAACAACCTCACGAACGTGAATTTTGTGTCTGTACCATAGAACCTGAGGGACAAGGCACCGGTTCTGGAACGGCCAGTTTTTATGCCGCAGCTCCTGGCGGCGATGCTGCCTTTTTCGGCGTACGTTTTGCCCCTAGGATCAATCTTAATGTTATGAAGTTTAACTCGCTTGAATTCAGGACAACCGTCATCAGCCTCGCGGCCTTGGGGTTTTTAACATTTTCATTTAGTGCCGGCGCTCAAAAAACACCGCCTACCGTAAGCACTCCCCGAGCTACACCTTTGCCTGCCAACAAGCCGACACCGACACCGGGCATCCCGGGTAAAGGCATTCCCGAACCACAAGCAACCCCATTGCCGCCGACTCTTTCGGATCTGCAGGCAAAGATACAGTCACGACTTATCGCACCTGAGGTTCGACGCGGGCAGATCGGCTTGAAGATAGTTTCGCTAAATTCTGGAAAAGTAATTTTCGAGCAAAATGGTGAAAAATATCTGATGCCGGCGTCGAATATGAAAAACTTCACCGTTGCTGCCGCGATGGAAAAACTGACGCCGGATTTTCGATTTGTAACCAGTGTGTATGCTCCATCGCAACCGGATCAGAGCGGCACGATAAAAGGCGACCTAAGGATCTTCGGGAGAGGTGACGTTTCTATATCGACAGCCTTCTTCGGCGTGGCGAACGATCCGGAAACTTATTACAAAGGCATCGATCGGTTGGTAGAAAAGATGACTGCCACCGGAATAAAGCGCATTGAAGGCGACCTGATCGGTGACGAGAGTTATTTTCGCGGCAGCCCGATTCCCGGAAGCTGGGAATATGACGACCTGCAATGGTATTACGGCGCCGAGATCTCC
>Ga0268265_10004143_pt1 | contig 10169 bp, 9 predicted proteins | sample KBSSwiS52_FD_190355 | JGI IMG/M metagenome (GOLD analysis project Ga0268265, IMG submission 190355) | Switchgrass rhizosphere microbial communities from Kellogg Biological Station, Michigan, USA - KBS Switchgrass S5-2 (SPAdes) (version 2) | ecosystem: Host-associated > Plants > Roots >...
TTCTTCTTTTTCGCGCTGCGGCGTGTTTCCAGACCGGCATGGCGACCGTGAGCATGATGGCCATGATGCTCATGGCCACCAGCAGGACCGCCATCGCGTATCCCCGCTGGCTCTGCGCTTGACCCGCTAACTTCATGGGAACTAAGATGTTGACGGCCTTCATGTTAGCACGTCCCCTGCGTCGCCGGCTGGTGACCGCTGTCTTCGCCGGCCTTTTGTTCACTATCGGCGCCTGCCAGAAAGTGCCATTGCTGGCCCCGAGCGGGTCCACGATCACGCTGACCGCGGGGAGCACGGCGCTGTCCGTCAACGGGACCACCGACATCATTGCCCAGGTCCTTGAAGCCGCCGGGACGCCTCCCCAGGACGGCACGGTGGTGATCTTTACGACGACATTGGGGTCGATTGAGCCGTTGGAAGCGCGGACCAACGGCGGGCGCGTCACCGTCAAGTTCAGAGCAGGCAATTCGAACGGCACGGCGATCATCACGGCCAGTTCCGGGGGCGCCTCGGCCAGCGGCGCGAACGCGGCCAGAGTGGCGGTGGGGACCGCGGCCGTCGGGAGCGTGCGCGTCGCCGCAAACCCGACACTGCTGCCGTCCGTCGGCGGTTCGTCGACCATCACCGGCACTGTGATCGACATCAACGGCAATCCGCTCAGTTCTGCGCCCGTATCGTTCACGACGACCGCCGGGTCGCTCGAGCAGGTCGCGGTTTCCACAGACGCTAACGGCGTCGCGACCGCTGTCCTCAGGACGTCGACGGCAGCGACCGTCACGGTGGCCGTCGGTGCGCAGGCGGGTTCGAGCACCGGAACGACTCCGCCGACCACGGGCACGCCCGCGCCGCCAACGCCGGCGACAACCGGAACCGCCAGCGGAAGCGTGACGGTCAACGTCACGGGAACGCCGGGCCTTCTCATCACCGCGCCGGCGGCGGGCCTGACGGCCGGCCTGCCAGCGGCGTTCACGTTCGCGGTGACGGCGGCGACCACCAACGGGAACCCGATCCGCGACGTCACCGTGGATTGGGGCGACGGACAGAGCCAGAACCTTGGCGCCACGACCGGCACCGTCACCGTCTCGCACGTCTACCGCGCGTCCGGCAGCTACGTCGTCATCGGCAAGGTGACGGACACCGCGGGCAACGCCGTGACGACGTCGACTTCGGTCACGGTAACGCCGCCGGCGCTGACCTTGACGATCACGCCGCCGAGCACGCTGCCGAGCGCGAACCTGCCGGCAACATTCACGTTCGCCGCGACGGCGCCGACCGGGGACTCCGTCCGAAACGTGAACGTCGACTGGGGCGACGGTACGCCCTCGCAGGATCTGGGCGCGATTTCCGGCACCGTCAGTGTCAGCCACGTCTTCAAGTCGGCGGGCACCTTCGTGATCACCGGGACGGTGACGGACGTCTTCGGCAACTCGTCGAAGGTCTCCACGTCGACGACAGTGATACCGGTCCCGCGACCGACCATCATCATCACGCCGTCGCCGGTGCCCGGGCACGTGAACACGCAGACGACCCTGACGATCCAGGTGACGCTGCCGAGCGGCATCAGCGTGCAGGACCTCGCCATCAACTTCGGCGACGGTCAGCAGGCCGATCTGGGCGGTGCTTCGTCCGCGGCAGTGCCGCACGTATACACGACGCAAGGTACGTTTACCGTAACGGTGACCGTCCTCGACACGTCGGGTCAGACGACGATTGGAACCGCCGCGATCTCGATCGGACCCTGATCCTGTCAGCTGCGCGGTCGATGCAGATGAACAGCCGGGCAACTCGCCCGGCTGTTTTTTTTGTGCGGCTGCCCAGATCGTCGCGGCCCTGAAAGGGCCGCGCTACACGGCTCCCGGTCCAGTAGTCGGAGCAGCTCGATCCAACAGTTGTAGCGCGGTCCTTTCAGGGCCGCGGAGACCTCGCAACAGATCGTGCGAACGCCTGGCTTTCGGTTGTCGTCAGTGGATGTCTGTTGGGCGTGCGGCGGGAGCCGCGCTTACCACTCGGCGTACTTGCTGCCGTCGATTGCGGTGGCATCCGAGCCGCTGTGGACGTTGTAGACGCCCGGCTCGGCGGTCGGGTTGCTGGGGTCTGATGGCGCGGGCTCGGTCGTCCAGCTGTCCTTGCTCTTCGTAAACGGATCCTCGGGAACCTGCCGCATGTAGCCGTCGGTCACGAGCGCGTCGAGCGTCGACGGATACTGGTTCTTGTCCGCGTAGTACTGATCGATCGCGTCGCGCATGCGGAACAGATCCTCTTTGAGGACCGCTTCGCGCGCATGAATCACGCTCGTCCGATACTGCGACATCCCCATCGTCGCCAGAATGACGATCAGCGCCAGCACGACGAGGAGCTCGATCATCGTGAAGCCGCGGGCACCGGCGCGCCTGATATGCACCAATTTCGCGCCTACCAGTCCTTGTACTTCGTGCCATCCAACGCGGTGGCGTCGAAGGTCGTGTAGACGTCGAACACGTTCTGGCCGCCCCAGTGGGTGGAGTCGGGCTTGTCCTGATACGAACGCAGGCCCCACTCGGTGCCGTGCGTCATCGGGTCGACCGGAATGTGGCGAAGGAATTTCAGTTTGCGGCCGGTCGGATCGTTCGCGGCGGCGACGCCGTCCACCAGCGTCTGAAGATCCGGCGGGTAGTTCTCGTTGCCGGGCTTCAGCTCGAGCGGGCTGATGTTGCCGAGGTCGGCCTGGTCCTTGTACTTGTCGATCGCGGTGCGCATCTCGCGCAGCGCCCGTCGCAATTCGCTCTCGCGGTGGCGCCGCGCGGAGACCTTCGCCAGCGGCATGATCGCCGAGGCGAGGATCAGGATGATCGTCGAGACGACGAGCAGTTCGACGAACGTGTAGCCGCGTGCCTGGCCAAAGCTCATTGCAGCGTAATCGTCACCGGCGTAAACCGCAGTCCCATGGCTACTCCACCGGGGCCGGTCGCCGTGCCGCTCAGTGTCAATGTGGTGGCTCCCGCTTCGATGGCGTCGAACAGGATCGCCGACAGCAGGCCGGTGCCGGTCGCGCCCGTCACGTCGCCGGCGCGGGTGATGGTGATGTCGATGCGATTGCCGCTCGTCTGCTGGTTGAAGCTGGTCGACCCACCGCCGGAGCGCAGGAAGCCGCCCTCCTGCACCGTGCGGATGCGGAGCTTCGCCGGGTCGTAAATCAGCGTCAGCGTGATGGTCGACAGCCGCGTCGCGTTCGTGATGGAGATCGGCAGCGTGTACGGTCCGCCGCCGACCCGAAGGGTCGGCGAGGGCGGAGTCATGATCACCTGCGCGGCCCCGACACCTGGAGACGCGGTCGGGACCGCGGTCGGATCGGCCGCGGCCGGTGGCGCAGCTGGCGGTGTCGCCGCTGGCGGCGCGGGTGCTGCCGGTGGCGTTCCTGCCGGTGTCGAAGGCGGAGGCTGTGTCGCAGTTGGCTCCGGAGGTACTGTCACGGGCGGTGCCGGTGCGGGCGCCGGCGGTTGTACCAGCACCGTACCCGGAACCGGCGAACTGCCAGGCGGCGCGACGACCGTCGGCGTGCCAGGCACGCGCTGGGGCACTGGCGCGGGCGCCGGAGCGGGGGCGACCACCGGCGGCGGCGCTTCGGGCTGTGCGGCGATCAGCGGCGGCGGCCCGCCCACGCCAAGGTTCTGTTGGGAGCCGATGTAAATCGGCTTCAAATCGTTCTCGTTGATCTCGTGGGTCCTGACGATATGCGGCGTCAGCAGCATCACGATGTCGGTCTGATCGAACTGCCCGGTGTTGCTCGAGAACAGCTGCTTCAGAATCGGCATGTGAATCGCGCCGGGGAAGCCCGAGACGCCCACCTGCTCGGAGTCCTGCAGCAGTCCCGCCAGCAGGTTTGATTCGCCGTCGCGCAGACGCAGGCGCGTGGTGACCTCGCGATTGCCGAATGACGGAATCAGTTGCCCGGCGACGAGGACGTCCGCCTTCCGCGTGCTGCTGATCACGGTCAGGTCGAGGCGGATATCGCCTTCGAGCGTCACCGTCGGCGTCACGTCGACCTGCACGCCGACGTCCTGATAGTTGTACGAACTCAGCGGGTTCACGCCCGCGCCACCCGTCGCGATGGGCGTGTAGGCCGTGGAGATCACCGGGACCTTGTCGCCGAGCTTCAGCGTGAGCTTGGTCCCCTCGGCGCCGCGCAGCTGCGGCTTCGCGATCACCTTGGTTTTGGTGTCGGATTCCAGAAAGCGGACGATCGCCGTCGGAACCGCCAGGTAGAAGTCTGCGGTGCTGACGCCGCGCGAAATCGTGTTGAGGTTGAAGGGCGGCGGCGCCCTGACACCCGACGGCGGTGTACTGGTGCCCGTCGTGCCGGGCGCTGCCGGCGCACCTGGTGTTGACGTGGTCGTCGTTCCGCTGGGAGACACCTCGGGCGAGAAGATCGCGCCGATCGCGTACTCCGACAGGTTCAGGCCGTAGTTCTTCGTCCGGGAGCGATCGACCTCGAGAATCTCGACATCGATCACGATCTCGGCTCTCGGCTTGTCGTTCTGCTCGATGATTTTCTCGAGAATACCCACCACCGAACTGGTGGCCCGCACGGTAATCGTGTTGGCGGTCTTGTTGGCCACAATCGCCGGCTGTACCGAAATGCCCGGCAGCCGGATGATCGTGCTCAGCGTCTGGGTAATCTCGGTCGCGTCGGCGTGCGAGAGATAGAACGTTCGCACCACCTGCTCGTCGTACTGCGCGTGTTTCGTCGTCGTGTCCTGAAACACGAAGATCGACCGATCGCTGATGACCTTGTACGACAGCTGGTTCATCGTCATGATCTGGTTCAGCGCCTGCTCGAGCGTCAGGCCGTCGAGGTTGACCGTCGTGAGCCGATCGGTGACTTCGCGGTCGTAGGTGATGTTGATGCCGGTGTAGTTCGACAGGAACGTCAGGATGTCTTTGAGCGGCGTGTTGTTGAAATGAATGTTCAGCGGATCGCGCGACGCCGGGTTCAGCATCGGCTCGGCGGAGGCGGCGCGGGCGCGCTCCCGCATCGCGACAATCGGCGGCTTCGGACGCGACGCTTCGATGCGATCCCGAATCGTCCGGTCGAGTTCCGCCACCTTGGCGGTGGCCACCCGGTTGCTCGGATCGTATTCGCTCGCGAGCTTGTACTCCCCGAGCGCCGCCTCGAGTTGATCCTTCGCTTCGAATTCTTTCGCTTTCTCGAGGTGCGCGCGCGACGCGGTGATCAGGGCGCGCGACATCGCGATCCTGTAGTTGGCGTTGTCGGGGGCCGCCTGCACGGCTTTCCGGTAGGCGGCGACCGCTTCGTCCAGGTTCCCGGCGCGCATCTGCGCCTCGCCCTGGCGGAAGGCCTGCGTCGCCGCGCAGCCGCCGGCGGTGATCGCGAGCGCCAGCAGCATCCCGAGCGCGTTCAAGCGTTTCGTCATCTGTTTAGCCACCCGTAAACCGAATCGTCTGACGGCCACGTCCGTCGACGTACGCCATCTCGATCGATTCGGCGCCAATTTTGATGATGCGGTAGCGACCGTCGATCGTAGCCCCTTCCGGTCCGTACGACACATGTCCCACGGTGTCGCTGAGTATCGCGATCTTTTGCCCGTTCCGCTCCAGGGTCCCGATGAACTTCAACGGAATCGGCGGCACCGGCGGTGGCGGCGGCGGACCGGTCGGCACCGGAGCGACCGGCGGCGGAAGCCGCGGCGCCGGCGGCGGTGGCGGCGGAGCCTTCGGCTTGAACCGGAACAGATTGCGATCGCCGCCACCCGGCTTCGGCCGCGCGCCATCCAGCGCCTCGAGGCGCACGTCAGGCGCCGCCGGACGCTGCGGCGTGGCCTGCCCGCTCCGGCCCGCAGAGCTCGCAGCGGCGCCTGCCTCGTTAGACGTCTGCGCGGGCGTGGCAGACGTAGCCGTCCAGGCGCGATAGCCGACGACGGCGAGGACGGCTAGCAGCAGCCCCAGCAACCACACCTGGCGCCGCTCAGTTGCCATTGGATCCCAATCGGAAATACGTCGACAGTTCGAGCGTGAGTGTCAGCGGCTTGCCCGGATCGTTCTGCGACAGCGTCACGTCGTCGATGATGACGAACTCCGATGCGCTCTCCACGTCGTAGATGAACTGTCGGATGCTCTCCCACTCGCCCGACAGCACCATCCGGATCTGCAGGCGGCCGACGCGCGAGTTCTTGGGCAGCGACCGGTCGACGTCGGTGCGGCGCTCGGCGAATTTCACGTTGGCCCGGCGCGCGAGGTTGGGCAGCGCCGTATAGGTTTGACGGCGCGCGTGCGACTCGTCGGACGGCAGCACCTTGTCGTAGAACGTCGACAGCTCCTGATCGGCGCGCGTCTTCCCCGTGACGAGCGCTTTGGCCGAGGCGAAGTCGCGTTCAGCGGCGCGCAGCGACGCGGCTGCCACATTCGCGCGTTCCGCCGCCCCCCGCGACTTCACGCCGCGCGGATAGACAACCAGCGCATAGGCCACGACGTTGACGACGACTCCGGCGAGCAGCGCCAGGATCGCGGCGCGCCGTTCGGCGAAGACGCGCTGCCAGAACGTCACGGCTTTGCCGCGCCTTTCGCCGCGTCCGCCGCCGGCGGCGCGTAGGTCGTCTCGATCGCCGCCGCCAGCAACCCGTCCTCGTTGATGCGTTCTTCCTTCGACTCGGTGTGGCTGAACGCGCCGGTGGCCTCGAGGTTCTCCATGAACTTGTCGACGTCCTCGATGGTGCGGCCGACCACGTTGATGGTGAGGATGCTGCCGGTCCGGCGATCTACTTTCGGACGGACGGCGATGAGACGCACGTCGTCGGGCAGCGTCGCCTCGAAGCGGTTGAACAGCTCCGTCCAGGAGAACGTCCGCCGATCGATCAGGTCGTTGGCCTGGCGAGCTTCCGTGGAGGCGAACTCGATCTGGCGGGGATCCACGGTGGCGCGCAGGCGCGAGGCCTGCTGCCGGAGGTCGGCGGCGCGCGCCTCGTCCCGCGACGCCTGCATTGCGAGCTCGGTATCGCTTCGCGAGTAGCCGATGACGCTGGAGATGTTGAACAGCGTGGCGGCCACGACGACCACCGCCACCAGGAGCAGCCAGAGACCTACCGCGCGCTCGTTGTAGAACGGCCGCGTCGCGAGGTTGGTGCGGATCACGCCGTCACCCCTTCACGGTCGCGAAGAAGAAGGCCGACGAGCGGCGCCAGGCTGTCGAGCAGCGCCGGGGCCGCCGCGATGCGATCGGTGAGCGCCGCCGCCGCCCGCGGGTCGACGGTTTCCACGCGCGCCGACAGCCGATCCTCGAGGCTGCGACGCACCTGTTCGACCTCGCCGAGACGGGACGAGCCGCTGGCCGCACCCGACAGCACGACGCGGCTGAAGCCCGCGCCCTGCAACCGGTCCTCGTAATACATCGCCGTCTGGTGCACGAGATCCGCCAGCGTGCCCTCGGTGTCGTTGGCGCGGTTGCGGAAGAAGATCACGTGCGGACCGCGCAGCAGCGCGATCGAGGCTGAATCGGCCGCCACGTTCACCAGCAGCCAATCGTCCGCCGGCGGCGCGCTGCCGGCCAGCAGGACGTTGACGACGTTGAAGGTCGCGAGATCGACGAGGCCGGCATGCGCACCCGCTTCCACGCACAACGCTTCGTACTCGTGGATGACGTCGCGGCGCGCCAGCGAGACGAGAAACTCCTGTCCGTCGGGGTGACGCAGGGCGGGCACGTAGCTGACCTGGGCTTCCTCAATCGGGAACGGCGCCGACTTTCTGACCTGCCAGCGCACCAGCTGGTCGAGATCGGTCGAGCGAGCGGGCACCTGCTCGAAACGGACCAGAGAGACCTTGGCAATGGCGTCCGGCACCACGAGGCCGATCCGCCGCGGACGGCCGACTTTTTCGAGCACGCGATTGAGGGCCGTCATCACCGCCGCCCGATCGTGGGTATTGGACGCCGTCAGCGACGGGACGAGCGCACCGTCCGGCAGGAGTTCGGTCGCATGCTGCGACACCACGGGCTGGCCGCCCCGCCGTTCGAGGCTCGCCGCCGCGACGCGTCCCGCCGCGATTTCCACCGCGACCGGAGGCGCCGTGCCCTCCCGCAATGACGTGAAGAGATTCATTCGACGAACGTCACCTTGTTCACCTCTCGCAAGGTGGTGACTCCGGCGAGTACCTGCTCCACCGCCGACTCGCGCAGGAAGCGCATCCCTTCCTCGCGCGCCGCCTTTTTGATCTCCGACGTCGGCCGCTTCTCGAGAATCATCTCGCGGATGTGATCGCTGAGGTCGAGGAGCTCGCAGATCGCCGTGCGACCCTTGTAGCCGGTGCCGCCGCACTCGATGCAGCCCAGGCCTTCGTAGAACACGTGCGTCTGTTCGAGCGACGGATCGAGCGCCGATTCTTCCAGCAGCAGGCGCGACACCTTCGCGGGCCGCTTGCAGTGGTGGCAGATGTTGCGCACCAGCCGCTGCGCGAGGACGCAATTGAGCGCGGAGACGAACTGATACGCCTCGACCCCCATGTTGAGGAAGCGCCCCAGAACGTCGAGGACGTTGTTCGCGTGAACCGTCGTAAACACCAGGTGACCGGTGAGCGCCGAGTTGATGGCGATTTGCGCCGTCTCGTTGTCGCGGATCTCCCCCACCATGATCTTGTCGGGATCGTGGCGCAGGATGGACCGCAGCCCGCGGGCGAAGGTCAGGCCCTTCTTCTCGTTGATCGGAATCTGCGTGATCCCTTTCAACTGATACTCGACCGGGTCCTCGATCGTGATGATCTTGTCCTCGACCGACTTGATCTCCGAGAGCGCCGCGTAGAGGGTGGTCGTCTTGCCGCTGCCGGTGGGCCCGGTCACGAGCACCATGCCGTAGGGCTCGGCGATGTACTTGCGGAAGCGTTTCAGTTCGGCCTCGGGGAATCCCAGGATGTCGAGGCGCAGCTCCGTGAACTGTTCGCTGATCGATTCCTTGTCGAGGATTCGAATGACCGCGTCCTCGCCGTGGACGCTCGGCATGATCGAGACGCGGAAGTCGATGGTCTTGCCCGGCATCCGCAGCTTGAAGCGGCCGTCCTGCGGCACGCGCTTCTCGGCGATGTCGAGTTCGGCCATCACCTTGATACGCGAGATGATCGAGCTGTGAAACTGTTTGGCGATCGGCCGCATCGCCGGCTGCAGCACGCCGTCGATCCGGTACTTCACGTGCACCGCGTCGTCCTGCGTCTCGATGTGGATGTCGCTGGCGCGCCGCTGGATGGCGGTGTAGATGGTGGAGTCGACGAGCCGGATGACCGGGCTGATGTCGCTGGTCAGCCGCTCGACCGTCAGGCTCTCCTCGCCGTTGTCCTCCTCTTTCAGCAACTGCAGGTGGAAGCTTTCGGTGGCCTCCTCGAGCACGCGCTGCGAGCTCTCGCTCTTCTTCAGGATCGACTCGATGGCGAACCGCGGACCGACGGCAACCTTGATCGGCGTGGCGAGGAGCACGCCGAGCTCGTCGATCATCGGCAGATCGGTCGGGTCCGAGACGACGATCTCGAGCGCCTTCCCGACGCGCCGGTACGGTACGAACCCGTACCGCAGCATGAGGTCCGCGGGAATCGACCTGAACAGATCCTGGTCGATGCGGAAGGTATCCATGTCGACAAACTCGAGCCGGTAGCGATCCGCCAACCGGCGCGCCTGGTCGAGCTCGGCGTGACGGTCGACCTCGCTGATCGGACCGGACGTCCCCGGCTCGGCGTGGAGGTCGGCGGGCACCGTAGGGTTGGTCGCCATGGGCCTACTGCGAGAGCACCGAGCTCAATTGGAAGAGCGGCATGTAGAGCGCCAGCAGCAGGCCGGCGATCACGATGCCCATGATGACGAGCAGCACCGGTTCGACGAGCGTAATGAACCGCTCCATCGTCGTCGCGATTTCCTCGTCGTAGAAATCGGCGACCGTGTTGAGCATGTCCTGCAGCGCGCCGGTCGACTCGCCGACTTCCGCCATCTTGACGGCCACTTCAGGAAAGGCCCGCCGCGCTTCGAGCGCCGCGGCGAACGACTCGCCTTCGCGGACGCGCGCGCTCACGATGTCGAGCTGCCGCGCCATGAATTGATTGCCGACTGACTTGGCCGCGATGTCCAGCGCGTTGACCAGCGGCAAGCCGCCGCCCAGCAGGGTGGCGAGCGTCCGCGCCATCTGGGAGGTGGCAAACTTGCGCGC
>Ga0268265_10004145_pt1 | contig 10168 bp, 8 predicted proteins | sample KBSSwiS52_FD_190355 | JGI IMG/M metagenome (GOLD analysis project Ga0268265, IMG submission 190355) | Switchgrass rhizosphere microbial communities from Kellogg Biological Station, Michigan, USA - KBS Switchgrass S5-2 (SPAdes) (version 2) | ecosystem: Host-associated > Plants > Roots >...
GGCAACTACATCTCCAACTTCACCGGCACGGTGTCGGGGACCAGCGTAGCGCTGGAATCGCTGGAAACCACCTTCCATCAGGATCTCAACGACGACGGGGTGATCGGCGTCGTCACGACGGTGATCGAGGCGTTCGGAACGACCAGCCTGACGAAAATCGCCGATACTTTCTATCTTAACGCCGGCGGATCGGGCCCGGTGCTGAAAGTCGGCGGCTCGCCTGTTGCAGCAGGTCAGTACGGCGCTTGGGCCCCGATCGGCGCGGAGCAGACGGCAAGCGGATACAACGTTGCGTGGAAAGCCGCGGGCGCCGATCAGTACGCAGTCTGGCGCACTGACAGCGACGGCAACTACATCTCCAACTTCACCGGCACGGTGTCGGGGACCAGCGTAGCGCTGGAATCGCTGGAAACCACCTTCCAGCAGGATCTCAACGGCGACGGGTTCATGGGCGTTCCCGCTGGTGCAGTTGTAGCAACGGCAGCGATCACACCACTTTCAAGTCGTGCATCGCAAGCGGCCTGGGGAATGGCTGGCAATGATAGCTTTGTATTCCACTGGGGTATCGATGAGGTTGCTTTGGTGAATACGGAACCTGCGGAAATTGTCGCGCCTCATGGATTTTCTTTGCCTATCAGCAAACAGCTGGTCGCTCTTTTGAGCGAAACCCTGATCGATCGATCACAGGCCATGTTTCAGTTGGGGAACGATTTTCATGACAGCGTGACCGGTCCGGGAGATCACGACACCACAGCCGCGATGAATGTGCATATGGCCGACTTGAACGCGAGCAACTTCATCATCCATTAGCCAACAGTACAAAGGGATGCGAACTGTGAGTTGGTAAAAGATTTGCCGTTTGCCTTCGAGCCATTTTCGTTCCGGAGGCGGCGTCTCCACGACCTCCAGGGCCCCGGAAGAATGCCAGTTTGTCGCGCTGCGGTTGTCCGGGTCAGCCGGGATCAGCCGTTCAATGAACGTTATGGATTCTCGCCTGTACACAGCGCAACTTCAAACGCACTTCACGCTTTGGGTGATACGAAAGTGTAGCACCTTACAACCCGGCGCGGACCCATCTGGAGTGACATCGCGTCTAACGAGATTCCAGAGCGCATACGAACGGAGTGCCTAGTGATGCATGATCTCTCGGTTTCATGAGAACCTGAAGGCGAGGATTGTCGTATCCTGATGAATTGGCCGGCGTCCAGGTTTGTCCTACCGCCACATAGTCGCGGTCCATGTCCAGGTTCAACTGCTTGAGGACGCCGTCCGGAAGTCTGCGGGGTCCGTCCGGCTCCGCGAGCAACCATGCGGCTTTCAAATCGCGGCAAGGCACTTTTCGCAGCGAGAGAACAGCGAGCGCCTCGCTGCCCGGATATCCGCCGATCAGCCAGGGCTGGCCGATTGCCTTTGCGCGCATTGCGAACAAGGAGGCGGCGGAGGTGCCGGTCAAATCGATGATGGGTGTGCCTGCGGTGAAACCGGCGGCGTTGGAAATCCGCTGCAAGTCCTGGAAATACGCCCCGTAGTTCGGCCCCAACAGCAAGGTGCTGCCTCGGACCGAAACGGCTTCACGGTTCAGCAGCAGCGGAATGGGCTGACGATAGGGCGTTTCTGAATGTGCATAGAGCGACATGAATCCGATTAGCTGGCTCAATGCGGCAACCGGCAATAGGTGCAGCGGGGATCCGCTTCTCGGGGCGATCGACTTCAACCAGGGAAGGGCCGCCAGCGCCCAGAAGAAGGCGACCATGCCTCCCAGGATCCAATAATTGACTCCGCTGCCGATCGCGAACACATAAGGCATCGCCAGCAGGCAAATGCTGCAGGACGCGGCTGTGCCAAAGCTGCTCCACGACATTTCGCGTCTGAGAACGACGACCCACGCCACGAAAGAAGCCAGCGGGATGGCCAGCATCACTTTAGGGTCGACCGCGATCTGCGAGATGGGAATCGGGGACGCCCCCAGAGCAACCGCAAGCTCCACGAGGAAAATCACGGTTGGCAAGACGAGCGCAATCGCTTGGACGATCGGACGTTTCGAAGCCGCCATGGCGGTGGCGAAGGCGGATATGACAATCAGTGCGATAAACACCCGGTAGTCGCGCACGCTCAGGGTAAAGTCGTCCAAGCGCAGGATTCGGTCATGGTAAGGGCTTTGGAGCGATTGCATGATGAGCAGGCCATCGCTCAAGCGCTGATAGAAGGTCTTCAGCGACCCATCGACGCCGATCGCGAATCCGACGATCAGAAGGAGCGTGACTGCGATAGTGATAGTCACGCCTTTGAGGTCCAGCTTCCGAATCGCGAGCAGAAAGGCGCCGGTCAGTGCCGCCAACGCAACGGCTGAGGTTGGTTTCGAGAGAAATGCTATCGTGCCGCCAACGGCGATCGAACACCAGCCAAGGTACCAACTGATGCGCGGGGTCCGTTTGTCGGAATTACCGACCAGCATCATGCCAATAGACGCAACGAGCAACGCGTGAAGCGTCATACTGTTGTAGTTCGGCGTCAAGGATTCGCTGAAAAAATTGACGGCCGTCGAACCGATGATGATCGAAACCGCAACTCGCTCGAATCGTGCGCCTGTGGCTTGATCTTGCTCTCGGGACACCAATAGGAATGCGAGCGTCGAGACCAATAGCAGCGTCAAGCAGACGCTGGATTGCCTCAATCGCTCGAGATTCTCGCTTACCAATTCGAATAGTTGATGATAGAAGAAGCCGAACTGGGTAACGGATGCGGAGTAAATTCCCGGATTCGCAATGAAATTCAGGTGGTAGCCTTCGTCGGAAAAATCGATGCCGCGGCCCGCCAGCATCAGTATCCAGCCGAGGATTGCGGCCGTCGTGACGAGGCCCAGCGCAATCGTCAGAACGTAAACAAGGCGCGGTGCCGATACGTCTTGGCCTCGATTGCACGCGAACGCATCCCGACCAGTTTCGACTGAAACGTTCGTGGTTGGCTTTGCGGATTGAGGATCATGCATTAGGATTGTGTCGCCGCGCTGGCAAGTGGATTGCGCCAAATGTATATGTTAGGCTGCTCGAATAATCCATATCGCAAGGCAAGTCTGCTGTGTGCGACGATCGGCAAATCCCGCTCTCGAAAGTGACTGTCACGAGTTCGGAGTCCACCTATGTTCTACAAGCCCTGCGGTCAGGAAAATTGTCTGGAGACGGCGTGTTCACAAAGCGTTGTCACGACTTGCTGGAGGCGCGTTTACCTGGTGTGAAGGCGCTTCTGACGCATTCCGGCACGGGCGCGCTAGAAATGGCGGCGCTGCTGTGTCGTCTCGAGCCGGGCGATGAAGTGATCATGCCGTCCTACACGTTCAGCTCGACCGCAAATTGCGTCGCGTTGCGTGGCGCCGTGCCGGTTTTTGCGGACATTGATCCGGCGACCGTGAACCTGGATCCGGACAGTGTTCGATGTGCCATTACGCCGCGGAGCCGTGCGATCTTCGTGGTTCATTACGCGGGTGTCCCCTGCGACATGGATGCGATCAATGCGATTGCGGCAACACACGGCCTGATTGTTGTGGAGGATGCCGCTCAGGCGCTTGGCTCGGCATACAAGGGCCGGCCAGCGGGCACGTTGGGTTCGATGGCGGCATTCTCGTTCCATGAAAGCAAGAATGTCATATCGGGCGAGGGCGGAGCCTTCGTGGTGACCGACCCGGGGCACTATCAGGCGGCCGAAATCATCCGCGAGAAGGGTACGAACCGATCACGCTTCTTCCGCGGCGAGGTGGACAAGTACACTTGGGTCGATCTTGGTTCATCCTATCTTCCGAGCGAAATCGTCGCCGCGATGCTGCTAGCGCAACTCGAACGTATCGACGCGATCAACGCCGATCGCTTGGCGACATGGGATTTTTATCATCAGTCATTTGCCGGGCTGGAGGCTGCGGGTTTTGTTCGCCGTCCCGTCGTGCCGGACGATGTCGTCCATAACGGACACATCTACTACCTGCTTCTTAACAGTGCGCAGGATCGTGGGGCGTTCATCGAAGCGATGCGGTCCGCTGGCGTTTCGACGCCGTTCCATTACGTGCCGCTCCATTCGAGCCCGGCTGGACGAAGATTGGGGCGGGCAGGCGGCCTTCCTGTCACGGACGACATTGCGGAGCGTCTCGTGCGTATCCCGCTGTTCTACGGTATCGACAAGACTGCCACCCGCGTTGCCGAGACGGTCAAGAACTTTTTCGTTACCTAAAGCATGATGCCGAAAAGCGGGCTCCTGATCCGGGGGGGCGCGCCGATTTTCGGCTGAGATCATGCTCGAACAAAAGATAGATGGAATGACGAATTGAAGAGAAGTCATCACATTGGTCGCTACCGATCGGGCTTGGCGATCTTCGGGCGTTCCGCTTCCAGGATGATATGCGTGTACGGGATCGTCATCAGGTCATGCAGGATCGTTGGCTTGACGATTTCAAAGTGCTTCTGCGCTAATGCGATGTACTGGTCGGCTGTGCGAACATGCCGTCCGCGATCAAGTTTCAACAGAAGCTTCGCGATGGGATTTTGGCGCTCCACGTAAACACCATCAAGCGTGACAAGTCTGGCACCAGGCCGAAGGATCTTCGCTGCGCCGGCAAACAGCGTATCCGCTTCGTGATCGTCAAGATGGTGCACGACTCCGGTCGCGACGGCCAGGTCGAAGTCGCCGATGCCTTCGACGGCTTCCGGCGCGACAGCTTGGACGCGAAACGTTCCGCGGTCTCGATAGCGGAGCTTTGCGGCTTTGATGTATTTTGGCTCCGTATCAAAGCCATGGTAATCCACATCATGCGGAATGTCGGCAAGCAGATCGGCCGGGCCGCAGCCGATGTCGAGAATGCGGTGCCCCGGCTTGACTCTCACGAAATCAGACACATACCGGTTCTCGGGGCGGCTGCCGCCGACGATTTGCCGGAACAGGCTATAGATCCCGGCGCTTGAGAGTAGGCTTCTGGGATCGAGTATCATGGAACGGTCCTTTGGTGGCGTGGCTTAGCGATTCCTGCGGGCTAGAAGTGCCTGGTCTTGAGGATAGTGAACCGGAGCATCAGGGCTAGCGTTCCAGAATGGCTATTCCGAACCCCGTCCGTCCGTAACCATTTCCATTATAGAGCATGTAGCGGCTGCCGGCGTGGTCGAAGACGTAAGGATAGCAAACCATTTCGGAATCCCAGCCATGATCCGAGACGTCGAGACCGGACCCATTCTCAAGCCGTTTCCAGTCAATGCCGTCCGCTGATTCAGCGTAGCGGATGCGATAGGTTGGCTGAGTGGAGGTGGCACGCGAGCAGAACCACATCTTGTAGCCGTCGCTATCCTTTATGACTCGCGGAACGCCCAGTGCATATTCATGCTCATCGGCGAAATCGATCGCGATCTTGCCGTCTCGCTTCCACTGGATACCATCCGAGGATTCGGCGTATTCGAGATTGTAATAGTGCTTCGGCCCATCCGGCGTGTTCTCCCAACGAGCGCAGGACGTGAACCAGGCGCGAAAGCAATCGTCATGGATAACTTCGGGCGTCGCGACAAAATGTGGGCGCTCGCGCGTCCGGTCGATAACGGGGCCGCGGAACAGGCGCACGAAGCTGTTTTTACTCTCGTCCCATTCGCAGAGGCCGATCGAGTTGCGGATTTTTACCGTAACACCAAGATTGATGCCGGTGTAATAGAGCAGCTTGCGGCCATTGACGTTGACGATCGCGTTTGGCAGCGCGCCGCTGTCGTCGAAGCAACCGAGCTCGCCGGGTTCGAGAACCGGGCGCGGATGCAGTTTCTCGACCTTCAGCGGGTTGCGCAGGTCGATTTCCAGGTAGGCGCCGTGACCGCGATTGGCGCGGTCCCGCGGCGAGAAATAAATGCGGAAGGCATCGCCGCCGAGGGGCTCGGCGATCGGTATCATCGCATGAGTATGCATCCAATCACTGTGCCCATCGGCAGCAAAGATATGGCCAAGTTTTCGCCAGTGCATCGCTTACCTTAAATCTTTCTGATCCGACTGCTGGGCACGCGCGAACGCTCGGTTGCGGGCCCGACATAGACGCCTTCCGGCTCGGCGTCGGCGAGGATCAATGCGCCGGCACCTACGAGGCACCGGCTTCCCACCTTCACATGATCGCGAAATGTCGCGTTCACGCCGACAAAACAACCTTCGCCGATCTCGACCCCGCCAGAAACCACGATGTGGGAAGCAAGGAAACAGTTATCGCGGATTGTCGCGTGGTGCCCAACGTGGTTGCCGCTCCAAAGCGTGACGTTGTTGCCGATCTTTACGAACGGCTGAATCGTGTTGTCTTCCAGAACGAAGCAATTGTCGCCGATATGTCCGTCGTTCAGAATGGTCGCGCGCGAGCTAAGGTAGCTCGCAAGGCCGTAGCCCTTTGCTTTCGCCTGCGCATATTTTTCGGCGCGCAATGCATTCAAGCGGGAGTAGCCGAGTGCGATAAACAGATCGAAGTCGTTCGGTGGATACCTGTCCAGAATGTCTTCAAACGGCACCAGCGGCAGGCCGCAGAACTCATCTTGCTTTATGTAGCTTGCATTGAGCGTGAATGCGGCCACGGCTCGGTCGGTGTCGGTCACGAAATAGTGGTGCGCAACCTCGCCGAGATCACCGAATCCAAAGATTACGAGTGGCTTCGTCATTTGGATATGAGCTCCCCGGAAAGCGATCGCGCGATCCCGTCGGAGTCATGGCGAACGCGGTAGACCTCGCGGACAATGGTGTATGGACGTCGTTTCGTTTCAGAAAAGACCTTTGCTAGGTAGATCCCGATGATCCCGACGAAAGAAATAATTAGTCCGCCAATCAGCCAGATCGATGCCATCACAGATGTCCATCCGCTAAGGGGGGTCGAACTGAAGAGCCTCAGGACTATGATATAGGCGCTACCGATGCTGGCCAACAGGGAGATGGTCGCCCCGACATAAAAAATCGCATACAGCGGGATGTTGCTGAAAGAGGTGACTGAGTTCACCAGCAATTCGACCTTGAGCTTCAGCGAATAGGTCGACTCGGCCCGGCTGTGCTTGACAACCGGGATGGCAGTCTGGGCGAAGCCCGTGATCTGCCAAAGGCCCGCCATGAAGACTTCGCGTTCGTCGTGCTGCAGCAACGCGTCCACATAGCGTCGCGTCATCAGCCTTGCCACGACGATATTTTCCGGCAAGGCGAGGCCCGTCAGGGAATTGAAAATTCGATAGAACCACGTGCCCGTCCAGCGCTCAACCCTGTCACCCTTCCGGCTGATCTGAACGCCATAGACGACATCGCATCGATGCTCCTGGAGCTTGGCGGCGAAATTATCGAGCCACTCGGGATCCTCTTCCAGATCGCTGTCCATCAGGAAAATTTGCTGGCCACGCGAATATTGAAGGCCCGTCATCATCGCCTTGTGGTGACCGAAGTTGCGCGACAGGTCGACCACAACGATTCGCGGGATATCGTGCGCCAGATCGATCGCCATGCCGAGGCTCTCATCCGGGGAACCATCATTGACGAGCACGATCTCGTAGTCGTGCCCGACCAGGCGTTCCGCTGCGGCAGCCGATCGCCTGCAGAACTCTTGGATGTATTTCTCGGAGCGATAGAGCGTCGAGACGATCGACAGCGCGACACGCTGATGCGTTTGGTGCGGCTCCGCTGGAGGCATCGTTATTCTACCTGACCTTGCGCCCAACCACGATACAACTTGATCCGAAATGGGCCATTCTCCCAGCTGAAATTGTCCTGAGCTCGCGGTCGAATATACGCTTCAATACCTGACCTGCGGTGCCTTTCTTAGCCGTATGATCGGCCTCAGCCTTTGCGGCCTGATCAATTGCTTTCAGGCCCATGAGGCTGGGGATCGTTCTCAGCAGGAATATTACCGGGACAAGGACTGAGAAGAAATAGGTGCCGTGCAGAGGTTCCAGCTCGGCACGACGCATTGTGGCTGATAGACCGGATACGGTGTAGCGGCGATAGTGGCCGGAATAGACGTCCTGATAGGACCAGAGGAAATTATATGTTGGGACCGCAATATAGGTTAGCCCGCCCGGCTTGAGCGCACGGCTGACCCGCCGAAGCGCGCCTTCGTCGTCCTCGATATGTTCAAGCACGTCGAACATACCCCCGGCATCCAGCGATCCATCGGGAACCTGCAGGTCCTGGAACGCTGCGCGAATGACCGGCAGTCCACGATGTTTCGCCACTGTGGCGCCGGCAGGCGAGGGCTCGATGACAATGGCATCGAATCCCGCCTGGATCAGGCCCTGGCTCACGAAGCCGTTTCCGCCGCCGATATCGATAATTGGTCCGCTCGGGGGATACTGACGCACAACGGCCGATATGACCGCGTTGCGATGATTGAACCAGAACGAGCGCGCTTCGATATCCGCCAGGATGTTTAACCCTTTGTCCGGATAGGATATCGTCTCATCCTGTTTGAGATGCGCCCAGTAACCGTTCTCCAGCTTGGTCAAGCCGGCGATCGATCCGCACAGGTCGTCGAGGTCGCTCGCGTTGCTCAATGTGAGGGCCTCGCCGCTTCGGCCTTCATAAAATCGATAGCCTTGTCGCCCGCGTTCAGAAGGAGATCCACGATGGAAACTTCATGGACAAAGTCGCCGTGCAACTGTCCATAGGATGGATAGCCGCTGTAGTCCATCCATTCGACGGTCACACCGGCGCGGTCGAATTCGGTCAAGTCCAAATACGTCTTTGCCGCAGGTCCGCTGAGATACGAGGTCGCGCCAAGCGCCTTGCAGATCCCGACGAGACGTTCCGTCCTGCAACCGGCGATGTTCAGCGCCTCCGCCAGCACAAATTCGGTGTTGAATCCCAGAATTTTCGTTATGGCCTTGATAAACATGAGATTTAATGGCGTGAGATGATCCAGACCGTCGGCAGCCTCGAAAAGAGACTTCAGGGCGGGGCCGTAGCGGTCGAAAGCGGCTGCGCGCGCATAAGCCTGCTCGATTGAGCGCCAGTGCTTTTCAGCGAAACGGCCCGCCAGCCTTATGTCGCGAATGGCGGTTTGAATGCCTTCCGGCTTGGAAACCGGCACGCTCAGCCAGCGCATGCCCTGATGCGTTTTGATGAGATTTCGATTGTGCCAATGGTTCTTGCGAAACTGGACGTCGTCGTACACGACAAACACGTCGACAGAGCCGATAATGTCAAAATAGCCTTTCCACGGCAAATAGCATGATTGTAGTATCGCAATCTTACGTTTGCATTTGTCAGTTCTGTTTGGCAACTGGCGGCCCTTTTTCACTAGTCGACACGATGCTCCGGGATTGCTACGCCCTCTTGGATCGGCAAGCCCTTCAGAGCGTGGTGTCTCTCATGCGCGTCATCGTAACCGGCGGAGCGGGATTTATCGGCTCGGCCGTGGTCCGCCGCCTTGTTTCAGAAAACGCCCAGGTCCTCAACATAGACAAGCTGACCTATGCTGCAACCCTGTGGAACGTGGCCGATGTTGAGCGCTCGCCGAACTATCAGTTCCTAAGCGCGGATATTACCGACGCTTCGGCGATCGCCAGCGCATTCAGCGCGTTCAGGCCAACAGCCGTCATTCACGTCGCGGCCGAGAGCCATGTCGACCGGTCGATCGATGGGCCGGCTGCATTTTTGACGACGAACATCATAGGCACATTCGTGATGCTTCAGAGCGCACTCGAATATGTATCGTCGCGGCGCGCAGACGAACCGGAATTCCGCTTCGTCCTCATCTCGACTGACGAGGTTTATGGAAGCCTCGGCGCAAGCGGTCGCTTCTCCGAGGAGTCGGCCTATGCTCCGAACTCGCCATACTCGGCTAGCAAGGCTGCGGCCGATCACCTTGCGCGCGCATGGTTTCAGACATACGGCCTGCCGGTTCTGATCACTAATTGCTCCAACAACTACGGGCCGTATCAGCATGCGGAAAAGCTGATACCGACCGTCATCCGCGCCGCGCTGGCAGGAGATGCAATTCCGGTCTACGGCGCCGGCGCGAATGTCCGCGATTGGCTCCATGTCGACGATCACGTTGAAGGCATTCTGGCGGCGCTGCAGCGTGGAAGGCCGGGAGAGAAATACAATTTCGGTGGCGATGCCGAAGTGTCCAATCTGGACCTTGTCGGGCTGATCTGCGAATTGCTGGATCGCCGTATGGGCAGGCCAGATGGAATGTCCTATG
>Ga0268265_10004148_pt1 | contig 10160 bp, 9 predicted proteins | sample KBSSwiS52_FD_190355 | JGI IMG/M metagenome (GOLD analysis project Ga0268265, IMG submission 190355) | Switchgrass rhizosphere microbial communities from Kellogg Biological Station, Michigan, USA - KBS Switchgrass S5-2 (SPAdes) (version 2) | ecosystem: Host-associated > Plants > Roots >...
GGCCACGGCGGCCTTGGCGATGACCGGCACGCCCTCGCGCCGACCGCCTGTGGAGGCGCCGGCGGTGCGCGGATCGGCGCCGGGAAGCTGTACGGCGTGGGTGGCGTCGATGGTGACGGGCACGCCCAGCCGCTGCATCTCGCCGATGCCCAGCATGTCGACCACCAGGTTGTTGTAGCCGAAGGACGACCCGCGCTCGCACAGCACCAGGAGGTCGCGGCCGGCGACCTCGCGGACCTTTGAGACGATGTTGGCGGCGTCCCAGGGCGCGAGGAACTGGCCCTTCTTGACGTGCAGCCAGCCGCCGGCCCGGTCGACGGCCTGAGCGGCGGCCACCACCAGGTCGGTCTGGCGGCAGAGGAAGGCCGGAATCTGGACGATGTCGGCTACGGCGGCGGCGGGCCCGGCCTGGGACGCCTCATGAATGTCGGTGGCGATCGGCACGCCCACCTGTTCCTTGACCGCGGCCAACATCTCCAGGCCGGCGGCGAGACCCGGGCCGCGATAGCTCCTGATCGATGAACGGTTGGCCTTGTCGAAGCTGGCCTTGAACACATAGGGCAGCGACAGCGCCTCGGCGGCGGTCTTGAGCGCGCGGGCGGTCTTGAGCGCCAGGTCGAGGTCCTCGAGCACGTTCAAGCCGGCGATCACCACCAGGGGCGCGCCCTCGCCGATCGCAAGGTTCCAGCGGGGAAGCTCCAGGGCGGCCATCGGCGCGATCCTCATGGGGAACGATGGCCCTAAGTGACGGGTGGCGCGCGGCTTCACAAGGGCCAAGCGGGTGAGATCCGCCGCCACCGCCGCCTGCGAATCCGCAGGCCCGGGCGCCACCTGGGGGCGGCGGACTCACGGGGGAGCCGCATTCGTGGTAGAGTTGACGCTCCTGTCAGGGAAACGTCGATGAGCCTCGCCGATGAGAGGACCCTGGCGGCGCTGAGATCGCGCGGCGGTCTGCGTCGCCTCCCTGAGCTGGCCGGCGCGCCAGCCGCCTTTCGCCGCGTCCTGCGGACCCTGGCGCAGAGCTGGCTGTCCGGCACCATCACCTTCGCCCTGCCCTCCGGCCGCGAGGTGCGGCTCGCCGGCGACCACGAGGGCCCGGACGCGCGCATGGTGATCCACGATTTCCGCTGCATGCGCCGGGTGATCACCGCCGCCGACGTGGGCTTCGCGGAGGGCTACATGGCCGGCGAGTGGGACTCGCCGGACCTGTCGGCCCTGCTGGTCGCGTTCAGCCTGAACTGGGACCGGCTGGCCCTGGCGATCAACGGCCACCCGCTGGTGCGGGCGATCCATACCGCCGGCCACCTGCTGCGGGCCAACACCCGCAAGGGCGCGCGGCGCAACATCCACGCCCACTACGACCTGGGCAACGCCTTCTACGCCCAGTGGCTGGACCGCACGATGACCTATTCCTCGGCGCGCTACGAGGCGCCGGGCCAGCCGCTGGACCAGGCCCAGACCCACAAGTACCGCACGCTCGCGCAAAGCCTGGACCTGAAGCCCGGGATGCAGGTGCTGGAGATCGGTTGCGGCTGGGGCGGGTTCGCCGAGTTCGCGGCCAGGGAAGCAGGCGCCCACGTCACCGGCATCACCATCAGCGAGGAACAGCACGCCTTCGCCCGCCGCCGGATGTTCCGCCAGGGGCTGTCGGAAGCCGTCGACATCCGGCTGATCGACTACCGCGACGTGGAGGGCGCGTTCGACCGGGTGGTCTCCATCGAGATGTTCGAGGCGGTGGGCGAGCGCTACTGGCCGACCTATTTCGGCAAGATCCGCGAGGTGCTGGAGCCGGACGGACGGGCGGGCCTGCAGATCATCACCATCAAGGACGACCTGTTCGACCAGTACCGATCGCGCACCGATTTCATCCAGAAGTACATCTTCCCCGGGGGGATGCTGCCCAGCCCCGCGCGGCTGAAGGCGGCGACGGCGACGGCGGGCCTGGCGTGGCGCGAGGCGGCCTGGTTCGGGCAGCACTACGCCGACACGCTGGCCGAATGGGCGGTGCGGTTCGAGAGGGCCTGGGACGGGATCAGGGACCTGGGCTTCGACGAGCGGTTCCGGCGCCTGTGGCGGTTCTACCTCAGCTATTGCGAGGCGGGTTTCCGCGGCGAGCGGACCGACGTGGTGCAACTCACCCTGGCGCGGGCGTAAGGCGGCGAGGCCGCAAGATTATTTGTCCACGGACCACACGGACCACACGGACACGCCGCAGACGCGGCGATGTCGCGGACATCTTTTCGACCGGCCGCCGGCCGGTCGGTCAAACCTGCGCCCTCGCGGACCATTCTCCCGTCCGTGTGGTCCGTGTGGTCCGTGGACAAAACTCTTGGAGCGGCGGGGACACGCACTGAAGTGCATGTTCCCTTGGGGTGGGCGCAGGTGCGCCGTGCTCGTTCGTGAGGGTCGTGGGCGAAATTCTGGTCGCCTTGGCGGAGGCGGGACCTCTTCACCATCCGGCGCTGGCGTGGGGAAGCTCGGGCCCTTAAACAAGCGCCCCATGACTGTTGCGCAGAGCGTCCTGGACGCAATCGGAAACACGCCGCTGATCCGTCTTCGCCGCGCGAGCGAGGCCACCGGATGCGAGATCCTCGCCAAGGCGGAGTTCATGAATCCCGGCCAGTCGGTGAAGGACCGCGCCGCGCTCTACATCGTGCGCGACGCGGAGAAGAAGGGGCTGTTGCGGCCGGGCGGGCGGATCGTCGAGGGCACGGCGGGCAACACCGGGATCGGCCTGGCCATGGTGGCCAAGGCGCTGGGCTATTCCTGCACGGTGGTGATCCCGCGCACCCAGAGCCAGGAGAAGAAGGACGCCATCCGGCTCTATGGCGCGGAGCTGGTGGAGGTGGACGTCCACCCCTACTCCGACCCCCGCAACTACGTGCGCTATTCGGGCCAGCTGGCGGCCGAGCTGGCGGAGAAGGAGCCGGCCGGCGCGCTGTGGGCCAACCAGTTCGACAACGTCGCCAACCGCCAGGCGCACGTGGAGACCACCGGCCCGGAGATCTGGGCGCAGACGGACGGCCGGGTGGACGGCTTCATCTGCGCGGTGGGCTCGGGCGGCACGCTGGCTGGCGTCGGCGAGGCGCTGCGCGAGCGCAATCCCAAGGTGGCGATCGGCCTGGCCGACCCCTACGGCGCAGCGCTCTACAGCTACTACGCCACCGGCGAGCTGAAGGCGGAGGGCAACTCGATCAGCGAGGGCATCGGCCAGGGGCGGATCACCGCCAACCTGGAGGGCCTGAGCATCGACCTTCCCTACCGGATCGACGACGAGGAGATGATGCTGGCCATCTTCGACATGGTCGAGCACGAGGGCCTGGTGATGGGCGGGTCCACCGGCATCAACGTGGCCGGCGCCATCCGCATGGCCAAGGACCTTGGGCCGGGCCACACCATCGTGACGATCCTGTGCGACCACGGCTCGCGCTACCAGAGCAAGATCTTCAACCCGGCGTTCCTGCGGGAGAAGGGCCTGCCGACGCCGTCGTGGATCCCGGGATGACGGGGCCGCTGGTCAGCACGGAGGCGCTGGCCGCCCGGCTGGGCGCCGGGACCGCGAGCGTGGTGGACGCGACCTGGTTCATGCCGGGGGACCCGCGCACGGGGGCCGAGGAATACCGCAAGGCGCACATTCCGGGGGCCGTGTTCTTCGACATCGACGCGATCGCCGACCGGGCGACCACCCTGCCCCACATGCTGCCGACGCCGGAGGCCTTCGCCGAAGCGGCGGGACGGCTGGGCTTGTCTCGGGAGCGGTTCATCGCGGTCTACGACGCCCAGGGAATCTTTTCCGCGCCCCGGGTGTGGTGGACGCTGCGGGTGATGGGGTTCGAACAGGTGGCGGTGCTGGACGGCGGCCTGAGGAAGTGGCTGGCGGAGGGGCGGCCGGTGGAGGCCGGCGAGGCCAGGCCCGCGCCCACCGTGGTGACGCCGATGTTCGATGCGGACCTCGTGCGGGACATCGCGGCGGTGCGCGCGGCGGCCGGAGACGGCGGCGACGCCCAGATCGTCGACGCACGGCCGGGCGCACGGTTCCGAGGCGAGGCGCCGGAACCGCGGCCGGGCCTGAAGAGCGGCCACATGCCGGGCGCCTGCAGCCTGCCGTACGCTGACGTGGTGGCGGCGGACGGGACTCTGAGGCCGGCGGCGGAGCTGGCGCAGGCCGTGGCCGCGGCGGGGATCGACTTGGCGCGCCCGGTAATCACCACCTGCGGCTCGGGCGTGAGCGCCGCGGTGCTGGCGCTGGCCCTGGCGCGGCTGGGCTGCGAACGGACGGCGGTCTACGACGGGTCCTGGGCGGAATGGGGCGGTCGCGAGGATACGCCGGTGGCGGTGGGCTAGCGCCGTCGTGGGGACACGCACTGAAGTGCATGTCCCCTTTCACCGCATCGGCGGGGCGTAGAGCAGGCCGGGCTTGGGGGCGTTCCAAAGGGCGTTGAGGCCGCGGTCGAGGTTGAGGGGCGATTCCGCGCCCAGATCGCGGCGGAAGATCTCGTGGTAGGCGCCCACCTGGCGGATGGCCTGGAAGGCCCAGTCGTCGGAGAGCCCGAGCAGCGGCCCCAGGTCGCCCTCGACGCCCAGGAGGCGGCGTGTCTCGGGATCGACGGCGGTGTGGCGGGCCTGTTCCACCGTGCGGGAGGTGAGGCCCTTCTCCTCGCCGAGGACCAGGGCGTAGACGGTCCAGCGGACGATGTCGGCCCAGACCGGATCGCCCTGGCGCACCACGGGCCCCAGCGGCTCCTTGGAGATCACATCGGGCAGGATCTCGTGGGCGGCGGGGTTGTCGAGCACCGAGCGCGAGGCGGCCAGCGCCGAGATGTCGGCGGTGTAGGCGTCGCAGCCGTCGTTCTGGTAGAGCCGGCGCGCCTCGTCCTCCGAAGCGACGTGCACGGCGGTCATCTTCAGGCCGCGGGCGCGGAAGTGGTCTCCGAGGTTGGCCTCGCTGGCCGTGCCGGCCAGGACGCAGATGCGCGCACCAGTCAGCTCGTCGACGCTGGAGAGTTTGAGCGCGCGCGGGGCGAGGAAGCCCTGGCCGTCGAAATAGGTGATCGCCGGAAAGTCGAGACCGAGGCCGGCGTCGCGGCTGAAGGTCCAGGAAGTGTTGCGCGACAGGACGTCGATGCGGCCATCCTGGAGCGTGGAAAACCGGTCCAGGGCGGTGACGGGCACGAACCGGACCTTGCCGGCGTCGCCCAGGGTGGCGGCGGCGAGCGCGCGGCAGAAGTCGGCGTCGAACCCGCGCATCCGCCCGTTCACGTCGGGAAAGGCGAACCCCGGCAGGCCCGGATGGATCCCGCAAACCAGTTCGCCGCGGGCGCGCACCGCATCCAGGGTCGGACTCTTGGCGGGGACGAGCTTCAGGGTCGTGGGCCCCGGCGGCTTGCCGGCCGGCGCGGAGGCCGGCTTCGGCGGCGGGGCGTCGCACGCGGCCAGCGATGCGCAAAGGCCCAGAACAACGCCCAGGCGACCGATCATCCCAGCCCTCCTTGATCCGCCGCGCCAGCGGAGGTCTAAGTGCGGGCTCACTGTCGCCTCCGAGGCTCGTCCGCCGCAAGCCGCATGGCCGAAGAAACCCGATTGATCCGCGCCGGGCGCGCGCCGCAGACCCTGGCCAAGACCGTGGGCCCGCCGATCCAGCGGGGCTCCACCGTGCTGTTGCCGGACGCGGCCTCGCTCTACGACGACGACAACCAACTGACCTATGGCCGCCAGGGGCTGGCCGCGCAGTCGACCCTGGCCGACGCCCTGGCGACGCTGGAAGGCGCCTGCGGGGTGGCGCTCTATCCCTCGGGCGTGGCGGCGCTCAGCGGGGCGATGCTGGCGCTGGTGCGGGCCGGGGACGCGGTGTGGGTGGTGGACACCATCTACAAGCCCACCCGGCGGTTCTGCGACCGGGTGCTGGCGCGGCTGGGCGTGGAGGTGAGCTATTACGACCCGCGCCAGCCGGCGGAAGCGCTGATGGCCGCGGCGCCGGCCAACCTGAAGCTGGTGGTGATGGAGGTCCCCGGCTCGCTCAGCATGGAGATGCAGGACGTCGCGGCCCTGGCGGCGGCGGCGCGGGCCCGCGGCGCGCTGAGCCTCATCGATAACACTTGGGCCGCCGGTTGCCTCTTCAAGCCGCTGGAGCACGGCGTCGACGTGAGCGTGCAGGCGCTGACCAAATACGTGGGCGGCCATTCCGACGTGTTCATGGGCTCGGCGGCGGCGGCGGACGAGGCGATCGCGCGCCAGTTGGCCGAGGGCGTGCTGCACATGGGCTGGGCGGTCTCCGGCGACGACGCCTACATGATGCTGCGCGGCCTGCGCACCCTGCCCGTGCGGCTGGCGCGGCAGGGCGAGAGCGGGGTGAAGGTGGCGGCCTGGCTGGGTGGCCGCCCGCAGGTGGGCCAGGTGCTGCACCCCGCCCTGCCCGGCGCGCCGGGCCACGAGATCTGGGCCCGCGACTTCAGCGGCGCGAGCGGCCTCTTCTCGTTCACGCTGAAGCCGGCGCCGGCCGCGGCCACGGCGGCGTTCCTCGACGCGCTGACCCTGTTCGGCCTGGGCTTCTCCTGGGGCGGCTTCGAGAGCCTGGCCATCGACTGCGACCCGCAGCTCAAGTGCCGCACCCACCGCCACGACTACGGCGGCGCGCTGATCCGGCTGCACATCGGCCTGGAAGACCCCGACGACCTGACCGAAGACCTGGCGCAGGCGCTGGCGGCGTACGACGCGGCGGCGGGGTAGCCGCGCGGGGTCAGAACCAGGCGCGAATGGCGTGGCCGCGCTCACCCCAGAAGACGAACCATCGCCCGGCCGCGCGCACGATCGCGAGCTGATCCTCGAACGGTATGGGCTCCCGCTCCTTCTTCGCCAGTCCCAAACGAGCGAGGAGGCCGCGTTTCGGCGGCCGCGCTACGGGCGCCGGTCCCGTGGCCGCCATCGCATCCGCCGCGGCCAGAAGCGCCTGACCATATCCGACCGCCGCCTCGGGAAATTTGTGATCCCAGGCCTTTTCCATCAGGTCCTTCTCGAGGACCTGATCGCACGCGCCCAGGAAGGCGCCCCGAAAGCTGCTCTCGTCGACCCCGTCGTACAGACCGCCATGGCTGTAGTCGGGCACGCCGTCGCACTTCACCAGAGGCAGCGCGTAGTATCCGTGGAAATCCTCCAGGACCGCCGCGACTTCCTCCGGCGTGCGGGCCTTGCGGGTCTCGATGATCCAGGCGTCAGCGGCGCTGTCGTAGCCCACGCGAGGCGCGCCGAGCCGCTCATAGGCCGGAATGCTTATCTCGGCGAACCGCGCAACATCCGCGTCCGTCGCTTCATCGTCCCCGAACGAGCGTTCCAGCAAGCGCCGCCACTCCGCCTCGTGGCCAGGCCGCGCGCACCCTTCGACGACAAGATCCAGACCCATTGCGGCATTGTGGCTGAGCTGCTTGCACGAGACCAGACCCCTGGCGCGCCCGGCAGGACTCGAACCTGCAACCGTCCGCTTAGAAGGCGGATGCTCTATCCGGTTGAGCTACGGGCGCGTGTCGCGGGAAGCCTAGGCCCGCTAAAGCTTCGCGGGCTGGAGCGCAACCGAACATACGGCGGGCGGGCGACTCGTCAAAGCCGGGGCTGCTCATCGGCGAGGCGCGACAGCATGCGGCAACGAAGACCCGTGGGTTCGAACGACAGGGTGGCCTCGCCGTCCAGCTCCCGCGCCAGGCTGTGCTCGATGAGGCGGGAGCCGAACCCGCGCCGCTGCGGGGCGACGACCGGAGGGCCGCCGTGCTCGACCCACTCCAGCTCCAGCGAACGCGCCTCGTCCGGTCCTGAGACATGCCAGCGGACGTCGACGCGGCCGTCCGTGTTGGAGAGCGCGCCATATTTGACGGCGTTGGTGGTGAGCTCGTGCAGCGCGAGCGCCAGCGACAGCGCCCGGTTCGGGGTGAGCCACAGGTCCGGTCCGTCCTGGGCGATCCGGCCGGACGCGTCGTTCGCGTGCGGCGACGTGGTCCGCGACACCAGCTCCCTCAGCGAGGCGCCGCCCCAGTTCTCCCGGGTCAGGATCTCATAGGCCCAGGCCAGCGCCATCAGCCGGTCCTCGAACTCGTGGGCCGGCCCGGTCAGCTCGGCCGACGCCAGGGTCTGGCGCGCCACCGACTGAACCGTCGCCAGCATGTTCTTCACGCGGTGGTTCAGCTCCTGCACGAGCAACTGCTGGCGCGCCTCGGAGCGCTTGCGCTGCTCGACCTCCCCGCGCAGGGCCACGGCGGCCAGCTTCTGCTCGGTGACGTCGACGTTCACGCCGCTCACGCGGGTGGGCGCGCCGCCGGCGTCGCGTTCGGTCACGGCGCAGTCGATCCGCAGCCAGTGGCGGGCGTCGTCCGCGCCCACGACCTCGATCTCGAAGGACACCAGGCCTGCGTCCACCAGCCGCTGCATGGCGCGCCGGAAGGTGAGCCGGCCGGTTTCGGCCGCCAGACGCCGCCAGTCGTGGAAGACCTCGTCCTCGGTCCAGGCCGGCGGCAGGCAGACGAGGTCGCGGGCGGCGGCGAGATCCAGCCAGCGAAGCGGTCCGCCCTTGCGCCACTCCCAGCTCGCGGCATGGGCGGCGGTGTGGGCCAGCCGAAGGCTGAGGTTCGTGGCCAGCAGCCGCCGCTCCTTGCGCCGCAGCGTCCGGTCGCTGAGCTCGCGATCCGTCACATCCTTGATCAGGAAGGCGAAGCCGGGCGACAGCGGCAGGCTGCGCACCTTGATCCATTCGTCGGCCGAACGCGGGCGGGGCGTCACGAACTCGACGGACTCCTCTTCCAGCAGCGCGCTTCGGAAATGGAGCTGGAGAAGCTGGGAGTCGCTCTCGGCCAGGACGGCGTCCATGTCGCGGCCCAGCGCAGCCTGCGCGTCGCATCCCAGAAGTTGGGCCGCATATGCGGTGCAGGCGACGATGCGGCCGTCCTCCACGGCGACCACGCCTTCGTCCTCGCGACCGCGCAACAGCGCGCGCCCAATGCGTTCATCAAGGGGTGGAACGCTCGTGTTCCCGGTACGCGGCATGAATCGCCTCCCACCGTACACGCCCACCCCAAGTCGACTGAATCATGGCCGACGTTAATCGTCAGCTTATGTACCCAGCGGTTCGACCCCAGGTTCGCTCACGGCGTCAGCGGGCGGGGCGCCGGAAAAGCGCGAGCAAAAACCGGCTGAGGCGCCGTCGAGGGGCGCCGTCGCCCACGGCGTTTCCAGTCGTCTCGGAATCCGGCGGCGTAGAAAGCAGCCAGCGCGCGAACAACAGGGCGCACAAGACGCCCAGGAATGCGCCGATCAAGGCGCCAAGCAGACCAAAAATCTCGACGAGATTCATGTTCGCCCCCCGGCGACCTTAAGCTTACGAGGCATTTAGCATACACCAATTCCCAAAGTGTCGCCGCGTCCTCAACAAACGAACGTTGCAGGGCGTCGTTCGGTCGCGGCGCCCGCGACAAGCAAAGCCAGCAAAAACGGCGCCACCTGACCGATAGAGCGCCGCCGCCGCAGACAACCAGAATTTGTCTCAGGCGCGCCGCTATGCTGCCCCAATGCTCCACCTATGACCGAGGGCTGCAGCGAGAGCTGCGCCTGGAGAGATGCGATGGAAGCGGCGACCGAAGTCCCGATTAAAGACGCGATCCCGGCGATGGCGGCGCCCGCGCTCCGGCGCAGGAGGGTCGCCACCGCGTATTGAGACGCGACGACGAGCGCCGGCCTCCCCCACATCGTCAGAGTTCAGTTCGCGTGACCGCTTCCGGCAAGATCATATTCGTGAACCGGTTCTTCCATCCGGATCATTCGGCGACGTCGCAGATCCTGTCGGACCTGGCGTTCGACCTGGCGCGCAAGAACCAGGTCGTCGTGATCACCAGCCGGCTCATCTACGACGACCCGGCGCGACGACTTCCGGCCGCGGAGGTGGTCAACGGGGTGCGAACGCACCGCGTGGCGACCACCGGGTTCGGGCGGTCCAGCCTGATGGGCCGGCTCATCGACCTCGTCTCGTTCTACGTCTCCGCCTGCTGGGCGCTCCTGAGCATCGCACGTCCGGGCGACCTGGTGATCGCCAAGACCGATCCGCCGCTGCTGTCGGTCTTCGCCGGCCCTGCCGCCGCCCTGAAGCGCGCGCGCCTGATCAACTGGCTGCAGGACGTCTATCCCAA
>Ga0268265_10004154_pt1 | contig 10148 bp, 10 predicted proteins | sample KBSSwiS52_FD_190355 | JGI IMG/M metagenome (GOLD analysis project Ga0268265, IMG submission 190355) | Switchgrass rhizosphere microbial communities from Kellogg Biological Station, Michigan, USA - KBS Switchgrass S5-2 (SPAdes) (version 2) | ecosystem: Host-associated > Plants > Roots >...
GGGGGATTGTAACCTCACCGGAAAGGACCTCAAGGACACCAAGGACTGCAAGGACATCAAGGACGCCGGAGTCTTTGTCCTTCGTCCTTGAGGTCCTTGGTGTCCTTGAGGTCCTTTCTCTGCGCTATCTTTACCCACGCCCCCATGCGCCCCCCCACCCTCGCCTTCCTCTGCCTGGCCCTCGCCCTTCTCGGGCTGGCCGCGGCGACCTTCAAGCTGCGGCTCTCTCCGCTTCCGGTGGGAGATGAGACCACGCACGTGCTCATGGCCCAGAGCCTGTGGGAGGACGGCGACCTCCTCTTCGGCCAACTCGACCTGCGGCGCGCCTACCGGACGTGGAATGAAGGGCCCGCGGGGCTGACCGTCCTCACGCTCGATGGCGGCCGGACCGTGCGCTACGCCGAGCCGATCGCCTGGGCGCTCGCCGCCGCTCCGGCCTGGGCGCTCTTCGGCGCGGCCGGGCTGCCCATGCTCAACATGGCGCTCTTCCTGGGCATGCTCAGCGCGGCGGCCGGGCTTTTTCACGATTCCAATCCTCTCTTCCTGGGCGGCTTCTTCTTCGCCTCGGCCTCGTTCGGCTACGTGTTCCGGGGCTCCCCCGAGGTCTTCCTGATGGCCTGCGTCTTTTTCGCGCTCCTCCTCTGGCGGCGCGCCCGGGAGCAGCCGGATCCCTTGTGGAGCCTCCTGGGAGCCGGCGCGCTCCTCGCCGCGGCCAGCCTCCACCAGCCGGCGCTCGCCCTCCTCGGGGCTGCGCTGGCGGCGGACCTGGCCTTCGCGGGACGCGCCGAAAGATGGAAGAGGGCGGTCCTCCTGCTCGGGGCCGGCGCTCTCGCGTTCGGCCTGCTCGGGCTCGTGCAGTGGCGGATGACCGGCGTCTGGCGCCCTGCGGACCCGCCGGAGGGAGTCCAGCGCCGCTCCTTCGAGGCCGATTTCCCGATCGAAACCCCGCAGGACGTCTGGCAGGGCTATGGAAAAGATCAGGGCTCCCCGGCGGACGGCTTCCGCCTGCTGGCGCGGAACGTCGGATCCTTCCTCGTGGGCCGACACACGGGGCTGATCCCCTACTTCCCGTTCGGCGTGCTCGCGCTCGCGCTGCTCGCCCGGGACCGCTCGCGCGGGCTGCTCCTCGCCGCGATGGGCGCCATCGTCCTCCTCGGCCTGGTGCTCCAACCACACCGCTGGCACGGCGGACCGGAGGCGTTGGGCAACGCCCGCCTCGCCGTGCTCTACCCGGCGCTGCTGTTCCTCCCCGGACGCCTGCCAGCGCGCTGGAGCCTCATCCCGGCCTATACCGCGGCCGGGCTGTGGACGGCGGTGGCGGTGGCCGGCGCGATCGTCCCTCCGCCTCCCCACACCGGGGAGATCCCGACCTTCCAGGCGCTGCCGCTGGAGCTGACCCTCCTGGGAGAGGGCGTGCAGCTTCCGGGCTACGCGGTGCGCAACTGGGGCCAGGGGCTGTGGATCGTGCCGCGGGCCACGTTCTGGGTGGATGAGGGGCAGCCCGACGGCGTCTGGGTGCGCGGCGCCTCGACCTCGGAGATCGTGGTGATCTCGCCGAAGCCGCTGCGGCAGGTCCGCTTCCGCGCCCGCTCCTTCGCCGAGGAGAACGAGCTGGTCGCGGCGAGCGGCGCGGAGCGGGTGCTGGTCCGGTTCGACAGCGAGGGCAAGCGCAGCGGCGCGCCGGTCACCCTGGCGCTGGAGCCGGCCGCGTCCGGGCTCGGCTTCCTTCCCTCGGGAGATCGGGTCTACCGCTTCACCTTGAGCGTCAGCGATGGCATCATCCCCGCGCGTCGCCTGCCCGGGAACCCGGACCCGCGTTATTTGGGAGTTTTCCTCGACTTCAACGGAAAAGAGCCATGACCGAGCCCGATCCCAACCGCGTCGAAGACGTCCTGGAGCGCCTGCGCGCCGGCGTGCGCCAGCGGCAGGCCGAGGTCGCGACGATCTCCGGCTCGGAGCTGGCGCGGCACAAGCTGGCGGAGCTCGCCGCCCGCGAGTACGTGCAGGAGCCGATCGCGGTCTCGCCCCGCCCGGTGCTGGGGCGCTGGATCGTGCTCTCGCGCAAGGCGATCTTCCACCTGTTCCTCAAGTGGTTCACGCGGCCGGTGATGGAGCAGCAGAACTCCTACAACCAGACCGTGAGCCGCCTGATCCAGGACCTGATGCAGTCCAACGAAGCGCTCGCGCAGCGGGTGCGCGAGCTGGAGGCTCGGCTGCTCGATCTGGAGAAAAAGGAGTAGATGGGCAAGCGCATCTGCATCTGCGTGAACCGGGTCCCGTTCGCCTACGGCGGCGCCGAGATGCTGGTCGAGTCCCTGCGCGACGAGCTGGTGGCGCGGGACCATGAAGTCGAGGTCGTCGGCCTCCCCTTCGCCTGGGGCACGCGCACGCAGCTCCTCAAGAGCGCCATGGCCTGGCGGCTGATCGATCTCACCTCGGCGGGAGGCAAGCGGATCGATCTCGTCATCGCTACGCGCTTTCCCTCTTACGTGGTGAAGCATCCGAACAAAGTGGTCTGGCTCATCCACCAGATGCGCCAGGTCTATGATCTCCTCGGGACGACCTACAGCGACTTCCGGGAGGACGATCCACGCGACCGCTCGGTGATCGACATGGTGCGGGCCATGGACCGGCGGACGCTCTCCGAGGCGCGTGGAATCTTTACGATCTCGGGCAACGTGGCGGCGCGGCTGAAGCGCTTCAACGATCTCCCGGCGCAGGTGCTCTATCCGCCGCCGCGGCTCGACCGGCTCTACCGTCCGGGCGAGCTGGGCGATTACATCTTTTCGGTGGGCCGGCTCGACCAGCTGAAGCGCTTCGACCTGCTGGTGAAGGCGATGAAGCACACCGAGACGCCGGTCCGCTGCCGCATCGCGGGCACCGGTCCGGAGCGCGAGAGCCTGGAAGCGCTGATCGATCGTCTCGGGGTGAGGGAGAAGGTCGAGCTTCTCGGCTGGGTGGAGGACCGCGAGGCCGTCGAGCTCTACGCCAACAGCCTGGCCGTCTTCTACGCCCCCTACGACGAGGACTACGGTTACGTGACCGTCGAAGGCTTCAAGTGCGCGAAGCCGGTGATCACGGCCGCGGACTCCGGCGGAGTCCTGGAGTTCGTGGAGGACGGCCGGAACGGCTTCGTTTGTCCCCCCGACGCGCCGCGCGAGATCGCGGCGAGGATCGACGCGCTCTACCGAGATCGCGAGCTCGCCCGCAAGCTGGGCGAGGCCGGCATGAAGAAGGTCGCGGGGATCGGGTGGGACGAGGTCGTGGCGCGGCTGGTGGGGGAGTGAATCCTCTCCGCGTCCTGATCGTCGGCGAAGACCCGCTCGCGCGCGGCGGGCTGGGCATCCTCCTTTCCGGCGAGCCGGGGATCGAGGTCGTGGGGCAGGTCTCTCCGCGCGAGGCGGCCGGAGCGATGGAATCCTTCTTCCCCCAGGTGGTGATCTGGGACCTGGGCGTGAGCGCGCGCGGAGTCGAAAGGATCGTGCAGGGAGCGGAAGTCCTCGCGCTGGTCCCCGACGCGGAACTCGCTCCGGAAGCCTTGAGAGCTGGCGCCCGCGGCATTCTTTTGAGAGAGATCGGAGTCCGCCGGTTGGCCGCGGCAATTCAGGCCGTGGCCGCGGGGTTGACCGTCCTCGAAAGCACCTTCGATCTGCTGCGGCAGCCCGCCGCCTCTCCCGAGCTGGCCGAGCCGCTCACTCCCCGTGAGGTCGAGGTGCTGCAGCTCCTGGCCGAGGGGCTGTCCAATCGCGTGATCGGGGAGCGGCTCGGCATCAGCGAGCACACGGCCAAGTTTCACGTCAACGCCATCCTCGGCAAGCTCGGCGCGCAGGGCCGCACCGATGCCGTGATGCGCGCCGCCCGGCTGGGGCTCATCCTGCTCTGACCTGCCCGATCGGTCAGGTCGCGGACTGGCGGGTCGGCGGATGTGGCGCCCGTCTCCCGCGGCTACGCTGCCGGGCATGAGCGACACACAGAATCCAGCCCTCGATCTCTCCAATGCCCTCGCTTCCGCGGTCGACAAGGCCGGCGCCTCGGTCGTCCAGGTCTCGGCCCGCCACGGCATCGGCTCCAGCGGCGTCGTCTGGTCCCCGGACGGCGTGCTCGTCGCGGCGGATCACAACGTCGAGCGGGACGAGGGGATCACCGTCGGTCTCCCCGACGGCTCCACCGTTCCCGCCACGCTCGTGGGACGCGATCCCGGCACCGACCTCGCCGTCCTGCGGGTGGAGGCGACCGGCCTCGCGACTCCGGACTGGTCCGACCTGGCCGGCCTGCGCGTCGGCAACCTCGTGCTCGGCCTGCTTCGGCCCGGGCAGTCGATCCGCGCCACGCTCGGCATCGTCAGCGCGCTGGGCGATGAGGCCTGGCGCACGCACTCGGGCGGCCGGATCGACCGCTATGTCCAGACCGACCTCGACATCCTCAAGGGCTTCTCGGGCGGCCTGCTGGTCGATGCCGCGGGCCACGCGCTCGGGCTCAACAATGCCGGGCTGTGGCGGAAGCATGCGATCGCCATCCCGCATGCCACGCTCGCCCGCGTGGTGGGATCGCTCCTGGAGCACGGGCGCATCCGCCGCGGCTATCTCGGGATCGGCCTCGCGCCGGTCCGCCTGCCGGGACCCATTGCCGAGGCGACGGGCCAGGCGGTCGGCCTCCTCGTCATGGGCGTGCAGCCGGGCAGCACGGCCGAGCAGGGCGGACTGCTCCTCGGCGACATCCTGGTCTCGCTGGACGGCGAAGGGGTCGCGGACCTCGGCCAGCTCCAGGCCGTGCTCGGCGAGGACCGCATCGGCACCGAGGTGACCGCGAAGATCGTGCGCGGGGGCGAAGTGCGCGAGCTGCGGCTGACGGTGGGAGCGAAGTAGCTACTCCCGGATCGGCACGACCTCGATCTCCTGCCGGAGCTTGACGATGCTCTTCTCGGGGTAGATGCCGGCGCGGAGCTGGACTCCGGGGTAGATCTGCGTGCCCCGGCCCACCACGACGCCCGGGTGGACGACGCAGTTGCAGCCGGTCAGGACGCCATCGCCCAGGACCGCGCTCAGCTTGCGGCGTCCGCTCGGGATCGAGTGGCTGCCGGAGGGGATTCGGATCTCTCTGCCGTCATGGCGGAAGTTCGAGAGGATCGTGCCCGCGCCCAGGTTCACGTGCGAGCCCAGGATCGAGTCGCCGATGTAGTTGAGATGCGGCGCCTTGGCGTGCGGCAGCAGGATCGCCCGCTTGATCTCCGTGCTCGCGCCGACCACGCAGCCGTCCCCGATCCAGACTCCGCCGCGGATGTAGGCGCCGGGACGGATCTCCACGTCCCGCCCGATGTAGACCGGACCTTCGATCGTGGCGCCCGGGCCGATCTTCGCGCCGGGGCCGATCACGATGCGGTCGCCCGCCAAGTGGACGTCGGGCGAGATCCGGATGCGGATGTCGTCCGAGGGGAGCGCGGCGAGGGTCTCGTCGAGGGGATCTCCGAGCAGCATCCAGGGGGCGGCCGGATCGATCAGGTCGGCGAACGGTTCGGGCAGCTCGGCGAAGAGCGGCGGCATGATCATGACCGTGGCGGCTGTCGATGTCGGCATGATGGTGGTCGAAGTATAGTCCCGGTCGGGTGCCTGGAAAGAGCCGCTTTCGACCGCTTCCCCTCTCCTTCTACCGCCGGCCGGCCGACGAGGTCGCCCGGGATCTCCTCGGCCGCTGGCTGGTCCGCGAGCTGGACGGCGAGCGCCTGGTGCTCCGCGTGGTCGAAGCGGAGGCCTACCTGGGCGCTACGGACCGCGCCAGCCATGCCTGGGGAGGCCGGCGCACGGCGCGCAACGAGAGCCTCTACCTGCCCGGGGGCTATGCCTACGTCTACTTCATCTACGGCATGCACTGGTGCCTGAACGCCGTGACCGGGGAGAAGGACACGGGCGGCGCCGTGCTGATCCGCGCCGGCGAGCCGGTCGAAGGCGAGGAGCGGATGCAAGCCAATCGCGGCCGGCCGCGCGATCTCGCCACCGGCCCCGGCAAACTCTGCCAGGCGCTCGGGATCGACCGGGCCCTGGACGGCCACCTCCTGGACCGGCCGCCGCTGACGATCGCCCGCGGCGAGCCGGTGGGGGAGGCGGAGATCGTGGCGGGGCCGCGGGTCGGCGTCGATTACGCGGGCGAGGCGGCGGCGTGGCCGTTGCGGTTCGCGGTGCGGGGGAACCCGCATGTTTCGCGGCCCCGGTTGTGAGGGCCTACTTCTTCTTCGCCGCCGCCAGCTTGATGTGGCCGTCCTTCTTGAGCTTCCAGAAGACCAGCAGCGCGTCGAGCTGGGGGATGGGAGTGATCTTCAGGATCGACTGGATGTCGTAGCTGCCGTTGATGCGGGTCAGCATGAAGCCTTCATGGGGAGTGAGCTTCACGCTGGTGAGCTGGTCCAGGCTCACGGCCAGCGCGGGCACGGCCGCGAGCGTCACTCCGGCGGCCTCGATCGCCTGGCGGACTTCCTTTTCGGCCTGCGCCAGGGCGTCCTGGATGTCGGGGTTGTCCGGCTCCAGGCTGCGGGCGGCGCGCAGGTGGCGCAGGGCGAGGTCGAAGTCCTGGTCCAGCAGGTATTTCTTGCCGGCCTCCAGGAGCGTCTCGCCGGTCAGCGGGCCGTTCGGCGCCTGGAAGCTCCCGGACTGAGGGTTCCAGCGCGGCTTGATGACCTTGAGCCGCCCCTTCAGGTACTGCTCGTAGAGCACCTTGCAGACGCGGAACTCGCTGGAATGGGTCTGCAGGCGGATCTCCTCGACGGTGCGCTCGTCGTTGACCAGGTCGAGGATCTGCTGCGTCCCCGGGTCCACGTCCTTCAAGTCCCACTCGTAGATCTGCACCGGGATCGCATCCTGGGTGGGGACGAGCTGGCGGATGCGCCGGAACTCGTCCACCCGCTGCACCCCTTCCATGAGGATGGCGGTGATGTCGAGCACCATGGGCACCATGGCGTTGGCCGCGGGCAGGATGTCGTCGAGGAAGCGGAAATCCCCCTCGGGCCAGGAGAAGATGTCGTAGATGCTCTCCTCGCTCTTGAGCTTGAGCATCTTGTGCAGGTCGGGCTCCTTGAGGATCTCCTTGGTCACCAGGATCTTGCCCAGCAGCATGCCGGTGGCCTCCTGGAGCTCCATGGCCTTGGCGAGCGCGGTCTCGCTGATCAGGCCGTGGCTGACCAGGAAGTGGCCGAGGTACTCCTCGGGCCGCGTGGACGCCGTGGCCACCACCTGGCCGTCGCGGAAGAAGACCTTCTTCTCGACCTTGTCCGTCTTGATTTCGAGCGTACCGGTCTTGCGGCTCTGGGAGAGCCACTGGAGCAGCTCCTCGAGCTGCATGGTACGCAGGTTCCCGACGATGCCCATGATGATGAGGACGATGACGGCGCCGATTATAGAGCGCTGCGAATCTTTCGCGCCGTCATCTGCGGGCGGGAGTCGTCCCCCTCTGTCCCTGGTAGTGGCTGCTGGAGCCCGGCTCGCCGTAGGCGACGTCCGGCTCGGATTCCATCGAGATGAAGATGAGCTGGGCGATCCTCCGGCCCGCCTCGAGCACGAACGGCGAGGGGCCGAGGTTCTGGAGCTCCAGGGTGATCTCGCCCTCGAAGCCGGGATCGCACCAGCCGGCCAGGGAGTGGTTGATCCAGAGCCGGCCGAGGGTCGACTTGAGCTTGAGGTCGCAGGCCACGTCCCGCGGGATGCGCACGTACTCCATGGTCGAGGCGAGCACGACCTCGCCCGGAAAGAGCTTGACGTGCGGCGCGCGGAACTCCTCGGGATCGCGCGTGGGGCAGATCCAGTGGTCGGAGACCCGCACGTCGTAGCTCGCGGAGTTGACCTGGCTCTCCTCGAACGGGGTGACGCCGCCGTTGCGGCCCCACTCCCGGATCCATCGGTCCGGCTTGATCATGGGGAGGCTCCTAGATGAACCTTACGGGGGTCGTGACCTGCTCCCGATGGATCGTGTCCACGAAGCGGATGATCTTGCGCGACAGCGACATGAACAGGGTGGTCGTGCGCGAGCCGCCGCCGAAGAAGCGGACGCCGCGCAGCAGCTCGCCGTCGGTCACGCCGGTGGAGCTGAAGAGGATCTCCTCGCCCGGCGCGAGGTCCTCGGTCTTGTAGATCCGGTTCACGTCGTGGAAGCCGAGCTCCTTCAAGCGCGCGGCCTGCTCGTCGTTCGTGGCCTTGAGCCGCGCCTGGATCTCGCCGCCCAGGCAGCGCATGGCCGCGGCGGTGATCACCCCCTCGGGCGCGCCGCCGATCCCCATCACCGCGTGCACGCCGGTGCCTCGCACCGCGGCCGAGATGCCGGCCGAGAGGTCGCCATCCCCGATCAGGCGGATACGCGCGCCCGCCGTGCGGATGTCCTCGACGAGCTGCTGGTGACGGTCGCGGTCGAGCACCACGACCGTCAGGTCGGCCACCTGGCGGCCGAAGGCGGCGGCGATGTTGCGCAGGTTCTCGGCCACCGGAGCGTCGATGTGGATGGTGCCCCGGGCGGTCGGACCCACGACGATCTTGTCCATGTAGACGTCCGGGGCGTAGAGCAGGCCGCCGCGCTCGGAGGCGGCGAGGACGGCGATGGCGTCGGGCGCGCCCGTGGCGCAGAGGTTCGTCCCTTCCAGCGGATCGACGGCGATGTCCACGGCCGTGGCGCCGTCCTGGCCGCGCAGGCTGCCGACCGCCTCGCCGACGTAGAGCATCGGCGCCTTGTCGCGCTCGCCCTCGCCGATCACGATGCGGCCGTCCATGGGCAGGTGGTCCATCTCGATCCGCATGGCCTCGACCGCGACCTGGTCGGAGTGGCGGCGGTCGCCGCGGCCCATGGTGCGCGCCGCGGCGATGGCCGCCTGCTCGGTGACGCGGAGGAACTCCTGCTCCAGCAGGTGGTCGAGCGACATCAGCGCGCCGCTCCCACCGGCGCGGACTCTGCCGGGGTGGGCTTCGCCGGCTTCTCGGCCCGTTCCGGGGCGTTGAACGACGGGATGCCCGTGACCGCCTCGCCGATGATCAGGCCGTGGATGTCGTGCGTCCCCTCGTAGGTGTAGACCGACTCGATGTTCAGCATGTGGCGGATGACCGGGTAGTCGTCCACGATGCCGTTGGCCCCCAGGATCTCGCGGGCGAGCTTCGCGCACTCGCGCGCCACCCAGACGTTGTTGCGCTTACCCATCGAGATGTGGAAGTGCTTGAGCCGGCCGGCCTCCTTGAGGCGGCCGATCTGGATCGACAGGAGCTGCCCCTTGGAGATCTCGGTGATCATCCAGGCGAGCTTCTCCTGCACGAGCTGGTGGCTGGCGATGGGCTGGCCGTTGAACTGGATGCGCTCCTTCGCGTAGTGGAGAGCGGTGTGGTACGTCTCCATCGCGGACCCGATGCCTCCCCAGGCGATGCCGTAGCGCGCCTGGTTCAGGCACATCAGGGCGTTCTTGAGGCCCGTGGTCTTGGGGAGGATGGCATCCGCCGGGATGCGGCAGTCGTGGAAGCCGAGCTCCGAGGTGGTCGAGGCGCGGAGCGAGAACTTGCCGTGCTGGTCCGACGAGGTGAACCCGGGGGTACCCTTCTCGACCAGAAAGCCGCGCACTCCATCCTCGGTCTTGGCCCAGACCACGGCCACGTCGGCGAGCGTGCCGTTGGTGATCCACTGCTTGGAGCCGTTGAGCACCCACTCGTTGCCGGCCTTCTTCGCGGTGGTGCGCATGCCGCCGGGGTTCGAGCCGAAGTCGGGCTCGGTCAGGCCGAAGCAGCCGATGGCCTCGCCGGTGGCGAGCCGGGGGATCCACTTGTCCTTCTGCTCCTGGGACCCGAAATCATAGATCGGGTACATGACGAGCGAGCTCTGGACGGAGACGAAGCTGCGCAGGCCGGAGTCGCCGCGCTCCAGCTCCTGCATGATGAGGCCGTAGGCGACGCCGCCGAGGCCGGGGAGACCATACTCGGAGATGCTCGCGCCGAACAGGTTGAGGGCGCCCATCTCGGGGACCAGCTCGAGGGGGGTGCGGCCGTCGCGGTGGCACTCCTCGATGATCGGCTTGACCTTGTCGTCCACGAACGCGCGGATCGTGTCGCGCACCATCCGCTCCTCTTCGGTGAGGAGCGTATCGACATCCAGAAAATCGACGCCTGGGAAGCGGCTCAAGGGGGGTCCTCCTATGG
>Ga0268265_10004162_pt1 | contig 10139 bp, 8 predicted proteins | sample KBSSwiS52_FD_190355 | JGI IMG/M metagenome (GOLD analysis project Ga0268265, IMG submission 190355) | Switchgrass rhizosphere microbial communities from Kellogg Biological Station, Michigan, USA - KBS Switchgrass S5-2 (SPAdes) (version 2) | ecosystem: Host-associated > Plants > Roots >...
GTTGCCGCACGCAAAGTAGTCTTCGGGAGTGAACACTCTGCACATATCCGAGCACCTCCTCCTGCTGAGGCGACGCGCGGGCACGAAAACAACAAGCGCCCGCCCCCCTCCGCGCGGCGCGGACGAGGGGCGGGGCGCACGAAGGGTTGCGGCAAGGATCAGGTTTCGACGGTCAGCACGGTGCGGCGGAGCTTGGCGGTGTAGGTTCCGGCCGAGGAGCTGAAGATCGCGACGCGCACCTGGATGACGTGCGTACCCGCCGACACGACCGGCACCACGTTGCGGACCGCGGCCACGAAGCCGTCGTTCGAACCGCAGAGGAGGGAGCCTCCCGAACCGGCTCCGGTGCCGGGTGCCGGAGTGCCGTCGACCAGGATCTCGACGGCGAGCGCGGTACCGGCCGTGTCGACCAGGCAGTCCGCGTTGAAGGCGATGAGGACGGGCTGGTTCCCCGCGACCGTGAAGTTCAGCGAGGTGTTGCCCGCGTCATTGATCGGAATGATCGTCGTGCTCCCGAACGTCGAGGTCACGTTGGTGGCAAACGTCTGGCGGACCGCGGAGGTGAGCAGGTCCGCATAGGCATTCCCGGCGGCGAGCCCCAGAAGCGCGGCACCCAGAAGGATGAGGAGAGCAAGGTTCTTTTTCACGACAGTCTCCTTCTTGGCGCTCCCGCCGAGTCCATCCTGGCGGGAGTGCGCGCCATCATAGTTCGACGCATGCAAGAACGTCAATATAAGACTTTCGTGCCGGGCTCGGCCGGTCCGGAGGCGTCTACTCCGGCGGCGCGGCCGGGTTCGGCGGCTCCGGGTCCGGCGACGAGTTCTCGGGGATCTTCAAGCTGAGGTAGGTGCCGGAGCTGATCCCCATCAGGCCGAGCAGCGTCTCGCTGAACTGGGGCATCGCCAGGTCGCGGTAGACGTGGCCGACGAAGATGAACCCCAGGACCACGGTCCAGGCTAGGGCCTGGAAGCGATGGAAGTTGACGCCGCTGTTGTCGCTCAGGACGTCCAGGAGAAAGCCCTCCGACTGGTTGGTGAGCTTGCGGTACATGGAAAGCTTCTCCATGCGCAAGGCCTCCTTGTCCGCCATCTGCTGCGCCAGGGCCGGATCTCCGCTCGTCCGCATCGTGGTTTCGAGCGCGGTGACCTGGCTGTCGAGCGACTGGACCTCGGACCACAGGGCTGTGGCGCGCGCGGAGTCCTGGGCATTGCTGACCCGGCTGCTCTTGCTCGCGTCGATGAACGCCGAGCCCGCGGCCGTGCCCGCGCTGATACCCAGAAGGATCAGGGTCGTGCCGGTGATCGAGGTGCTGAAGTCGCCGGTGACCATGCCGATCAGGAGATAGGACGCGAGGATCAGGAAGAACCACCAGGCCGCCTGCGAACGGGCGAGGCTGTACGGCGAACGCGCTCCGGCCGGCGCCGTCACGGGATCGCGCAGCAGGTCGCTGCGCTTGGCGAGCAGCATGAAGCCGACCGCGAAAACACCAAAGATCACCAGCCAGAAGGAGAACCAGCCGCGCGGAATGACGCGGAGGTACACGTAAGCCGCCTTGGAGACGGGTATGGCAAACTGGTTGTCGACTCCGACGCTCACCTCGACCTTGCGGTCGGTAAGCCGCGGCCGGCCGAGAAGGTAGGTCCAGATGTCGCGCGAGGCTTCGGTGCGGTTCAGGGGGAACATCAGGACGTCGCTCGCCGGGTCGCTCGGCGGAGCTGCCATCACGTCCGAGAGGGGCCGGCGGTCGAGGTAGAGGACGATGTTCCTCTGCGCGCCGTCCTTTTCGAGGCACTGCTCCCGCGTGAGGAGCTTGTTCAGGTCCTTGACCTTCACGGCGATGGTGTCGCGCAGCTTGACGACCGGAAGGTTTTCCTTGGTCTCGCCGGAAGCCCGGTGAGGCGTGCGCTCCGCGGCCGAGGCTCCGGAGGCCGCTGCCGTCCCGGTCTTCTCCTCGAACGGAGGGACCGGCCAGACCTTCATCACCTGAACGGTCTTGAGGTCGAGCGACGCGCACGGGTCGGTAGCTACCGCTGCAGGTACGGTGGCTACCCCTCCGGGCGCCGGGTTGGCGGGCGTTTCCTGCCAGGCCGAGGCGGCTCCGGCCAGGACCAGCATCGAGGTGAAGACCAGGATGACGCGATGTCGTCTCATGCGAGCTCTCTCCGGGAGGTCCGCTTTTCGTTGCTTGCCCGTAGCATAGACGAGACCGCGGAGCGCGGATAGATGGTATAGCGTTGGCGAGCCATGAAATCTCCAACGCTCCTCGCCACTCTCCTGGCCCTGCTCTGCCTCCATCCCGTCCTGGCGGAGGATCCCTTTCCCGGTCTGAAGACCCATGAGATCAAGGGCTATCTGACCGCGGTGATCCACTACGACCCGCAGATCACCCAGCCCGTCGGCAAGCGCCTCACCGGCGAGGACGAGCCGCTGGTCGTCCGCGTCTTCCGGACCCGGCTCGATCGGGCGAAGGATGAGTGGTACTTCGTGGACTATGAGGAGGGGCCGAGCGTCGATCCTTACTTCGTCATCACGCGGGAGGGGAGCGAGGAGCCCGCCGGCACGATTCCCGGAGTGCACCTATATCTGCCGGGGAACGGCTCGATCTATACCTCCGGGCATGCGAACACCATGTTCGACGAGCACCGGAAGTACACGGTCAGGAGCGGACAGCTCGTCGAGACGAAGCAGCCGTTCCTCTCTGTGGGGATTGAAGGCAAGGCGAAGAAGGACCTGACGATCTACAGCACCCCGGCGCAGAAGGAGGCCGTGGCCGCCATTCCAAAAGGCGCGCCGATGACCGTCCTTCTCGCCGATGACGCCGATCACTATCTGATCAAGACTGCTTTCGGTCTGGTAGGCTGGGTGACGATCCCCGCCGATTCGCAGGAGGCCATGGTGATCGAGGGGCTGTTCTTCGCAGGGGATTGAGAGGCGAGGTATTTAATACGACGATCCGCTCAGGCGTTGAGGGCATCCTGCCTCAGCTCCTCGGGGGTCAGCTGGAAGGGAGAGACCTGATACTGGCGCAAGGCGAGGAGGAATTCGACGCGCGTCATGCCCGCGAGCTGTGCCGCCCTTCCGGACGACAGCTTCCCCAACTCGAACAGCTTCACTGCGCCAAGCATCTTCAAATCCCGGCCGAAGGATTCCACGTCCGTCTTGAGGCTGATCAACGTCTCTTCGGGTATGTCCAGTCGAACTGCGCTCATCGCTTTACCCTCCTCGGGGCTGGCTCGTAGTCTACTACGGCCGCAGCGAGCAGCGAGGCCGGTCGCTTTCATGCGATGATTTTCCCGTGCAACGCGCTGAACCGGAACCGGCCTACTCCGCCTGCCTCAATTGCGGCGAGAAACTGCTGGGGGAGTTCTGCTGGCGGTGTGGCCAGGAGGCGGTCGATCTGCGCCGGCCGATGCGCGACCTGGCGTCGGACCTCCTCGACAACGTCCTCAACCTGGATTCCAAGCTGTTGCGGACGATCGGGTCGCTGCTCTTCCGGCCCGGCCGGTTGACCCGGGAGTACCTGGCCGGGCGCCGCGCTCCGTACGTGCGGCCGCTCAAGGTCTACCTGCTCGCGGCGCTCGTCTGCTTCGGCATCCTGGCGATCTGGCCGCAGGGAGTCGTGCGGGTGGTGGTGAAGCCGTCGGAGCCGGGGAGCGCGGCGAGCCAACGCCGGGAGTCTGCGTCCGAGAGAGAGCAGACCTATCAAAAGGCGCTCGCGGACTCGCAGAGATTCGCGGATGCCTTCACCTCAAACCTGCCGCGCGCGTTCTTCCTGCTCCTCCCGGCCTTCGCCCTATTGCTCGAGCTGCTCTACCTGCGGCGCGGGATCCTCTACCTGGACCACCTGGTCTTCGCGCTCCATTTCCATGCCTTCGCCCTCCTGGTGATGGCCGTGGCGATCCTGATCAATACCAGGATGTCTCCCCGTGTGGCCGTGCCGATCGGCGTGGCGGCCTGGCTGTGGATCTTCGTCTACCTGTTCCTGGCGATGCGAGCGGTCTACAGGGACTCCTGGTGGAAGGCGGGGCTCCGGTTCGCGGCCCTCCTGATGCTTTACGGAGCGGCCTTCGGCCTTGCCGTCTACGGACTGATGAGGTTCACGATCTACCGGCTGGGGAGCTGAAGCGGGATGCCCCGGAGGCGGGTTGGGACCGCCCCCGGGGCTATGTTGAAAGGGGATCGGTTCCCCTGAAGCCTACGATCAAACCGCGGCGGGCTCGATCGGTTCCTGGGTTTCGCGCGGCTCGGCCGGCCTTCCTCCAAAGATCCTCTTCACCAGTGTGCCTATGCGGGAGAAGATGCGGGCCTCGACCACGTCGTCGAACAAGCTATATGCGACAGGCGTGCCAATCAGGGTGAGCAGGAGGGCCAGCGTCTGGCCGCCCATGATCACCGAGCCGATCGCCCGGTTCGTGGCCGCGCCCGTGCCCGAGGAGGCCACCAGCGGCACCATGCCGGCCACGAAGGCGAGCGTGGTCATCAGGATCGGCCGCAGCCGGTCCTTGTTCGCCTGCCGGATCGCCTCGGCGCGGGGCAGGCCGTGCCGCCGCAGCGCCAGGGTGTGATCGATCTGCAGGATGCTGTTCTTCTTCACGATTCCGAACAGCACCAGGATGCCCAGCATCGAGTAGATGTTCACCGACTGGTCGAGCACCACCAGCGAGAACAGGGCGAACGGCACGGTCATGGGCAGCGCGAGCAGGATCGTCACCGGGTGCAGCCAGCTTTCGAACTGCGCCGCCAGGATCAGGTACATGAAGATGATCGAGAGCAGGAAGGCGAGCATGAAGTTCTGCATCGCCCGGCCCTGCTCGCGCGAGCGGCCGGTGAAGCCGTAGGAGTAGGAGGCCGGCATGTCGAGCGCTTTCGCCTCGCTGGTGAGCGCGTCGAGCACGGTCTGCGAGGACGAGCCCGGCAGCATATTGGCGTAGAGCAGCACCTGGCGCCGGCGCGCGATGCGGTTGACCAGCGACGGGCCTTCGCCCTCTTCCAGCCGCACCACGTCGCGCACGGAGATACTACCGCGAACACTGCCGCGCATCGACGGCACCTCGGCCTGCTCGATGCCCTGGCGGTCACGGCGGTCGCTCTCCTCGGCCCGCACATGGACCTCGTACTGTTCGCCGCCTTCCATGTAGCTGGTGATCTCCTGGCCGCCCACGAGAACGTTGAGCGTCGAGGCGATGTCCTGGACGTTGACCCCGAGGTCGGCGGCCTTGGCGCGGTCGATCCGCACGCCGAGCTCGGGCTTGCCCACGATCAGGTTCGTGTCGGCGTCGACCACGCCCGGCATGGACTTGAGCTTCGCCATGAGCTTCTGCGAGTAGCCGGTGAGCTGATCCAGATCCGGACCGCCGATCCAGAACATGATCTCCGCGTTGATGCCGCCGCCGAAGACGTTGACCGGCGACACGTGGTTGCGCAGGTTGAGAGCCGCGTACTGCGGCAGGATGTCCTTGCGGATGCGGTCCATGATCTGGAACTGGTTCATCTCCCGCTCGTGGACGTCCTTGAGACCGACGTAGATCACCGCGAGGTTCTTGGTGCGCTGCTGGTCGTCGCCGATCGTCAGGAGCGTGCGGTCCACGCCCGGGATCTGCCGGATGCGCGCGGCGATCGAGTTGCCGATCTTTTCGGTCGTCGCGAGGCTCGCCCCTTCCGGCACGCGCACCTGGCCCTCGAACTGCGATTCGTCGTCCTGCGGCAGGAAGGTCTTGTCCACCATCTTGAAGAGCGGGACCATGGAGAGGAACACCGCGAGCATGATCAGCACCACGACCCAGCGATGGGCGAGGGAGTGGTCGAGCAGCCAGAGGTAGGCGCGCTCGACTTTCGAGTACGCGCCCTCGAAAAGGTTTCCCAGGAACCGCCCGATGCGGCTGAAGAACCGCCCGATGGCCGGGAAGAAGCCCTGCCGCTCCCCGCGGCGCTCGCGCTCCTCGCTCGCTTCGCGCAGCCAGCGCGAGGACATCATCGGCGTCAGCGTGAAGCTCACCAGGAGCGACACGGCGACGGCCGCCGCCATGGTGATGCCGAAGGAGTTCATGAACCGGCCGACGATGCCGCCCATGAAGGCCACCGGCAGGAACACGGCGATCAGCGAGAGCGTCGTGGCCAGCACCGCGAGCGCAATCTCGGCCGTGCCCTGGAGCGCGGCTTCGCGGCGCGTGAGCTTCTTCTGCTCGAGCAGCCGGAAGATGTTTTCGAGCACCACGACCGCGTCGTCGATCACGATTCCGACCACCAGCGCGAGGGCGAGCAGCGTGATGATGTTGAGCGTGAAGCCCATGTACCTCATGGTCGCGAAGGTGGTGATGAGCGAGGTCGGGATCGCCACCGCCGAGATGATCGTCGGCCGGAACTGGCGCAGGAAGATGAGCACGATCAGCGAGGCGAAGAGCGCGCCCAGGGCCAGGTGCTCCTTGACCGCTCCGACCGCGGCTTCGATGTAGCCCGACTGATCGCGGACGATGATCACGTTCCAGCCTTTGGGGAGCTGGGCGCGGAGCTGCTCGATGCGCTCCTTGACGCGGTCGATGACATCGATCGTGTTGGTGCCCGACTGCTTGCGCACCTGGAGCACCACCGCGGGCTCGCCGCTGACCCGGGCGATCGTCTCGGGCTCGGCCGCGCTGTCGTCGACCCGGGCCACGTCCCGGACCTTGACGGCATAGCCGTTGCGCGAGGCGAGCGCGATGTCGCCGAACTCCGCCGGCGTGGTGACGCGGCCGTAGGTGCGCAGCGTCAGGTCGCGTAACCCCTGCTCGATCTGGCCGCCGGGGATCTGGACGTTCTGGGCCTGGAGCGCGCGCACGAGGTCGGCCACGGTCAGGCCCTGGGCCGCGAGCTTCTCCGTGTCGGCCACGACGTTGATCTGCCGCGGCAGGCCGCCGATGATGCGCACCTGGCCCACGCCGAGCGTGGATTCGAGCTGGCGCTTCATGACCTTGTCCGCGAATTCGGTGATCTCGCGGGTCGGGGCCGTACCCGAAAGGGCGATCGAAAGCACCGGCGCGGAGTCCGCGTCGATCTTTTCGATGATCGGCGGATCGGCCGAGCGCGGCAGCTCGGCGAGGACCGAGTTGACCTTGTCGCGGACTTCCTGGGCAGCCACGTCGCCGTCCTTCTCCAGGGCGAACTGCACGACGACGATCGAGATCCCCTCGGACGAGGTCGAGGTGAGCTGATCGATGCCGCTGATCGTGTTGACGGCCTCCTCGATCTTCTCGGTGACCTCGGTCTCCATCTCCTCGGGGCCGGAGCCGATCAGGCGCGTGGTCACGGTGATGGTGGGGAAGTCCACCTTGGGGAAGCGGTCGACTCCCAGGCTCAGGTAGGAGAACCAGCCCACCACGACGAGGGAGAGGATGAGCACCGTCGCGAAGACCGGGCGCTCGATGCAGATCTGTGCGAGACGTTTCATTTCAAGCCCTCCTCTCCTTTCAACCTTCCACGACGGGGCCGAGATCGATCTCCACCCGGGCGAAGAGGCCTGGCGAGAGCTTGCCGTCGGTATTGGAAAACTCGGTCTCGACGGCGACCGTGCGGGTCGCGGAATCGACGACGCCGCCGATCACGGTGACCTTGCCGGTGAACGTCTGTCCGGGGTAGGGATCGACCGTGGCCCGTACGGCCTGGCCCCGCTTGACCCGGGCGAGATAGCGCTCCGGGAGCTGGAAGCGGAGCTTGAGCGGCGAGGTCTGAACGATCACGTAGGCCACCGAGCTGTCGCCCAGGCGCTCGCCCGCGTCGGCGCGGCGCTCGGCCACCACGCCGGTGATCGGGGAGCTGAGGACGGCGTCGGACAGGCGCTGGCGGGCGAGGTCGCGGGCCGCTTCGGCCGCGGCGACTCCGGCCTGCGCCGCGTCATAGGCGCTCTGCGAGCGGTCGTAGGCGGCGCGCGCCACCGAGCCCTTGGCGATCAGCTCCTCCTTGCGCTTGAAGTCGCGCCGGGCGTCGGCCTCGGCGGCCTTGGCCCGCGCCACGTCGGCGTCGGCGCGCTTGAGCTCCAGCGACAGGTACTGGGTCTCGAGCGTCAGCAGCGGCTGGCCCTTGCGGACGCGCTGGCCCTCGTCGGCGAAAACCTTGCCGACGCGGCCGGGCATGCGCACGGCCACCTCCGAGGTGACCGGGGCCACGAGCTCGCCCGTGGCGGTCACGGTGCCCTCGGCGCCTTCGCTTCCATCCTTGGAAGCCTCGGGAGTCGCCTCGGGCCTGGCCACGGCGGCGACGTCCTTGACGTCCGCCGGGAGCTGCGGCGTGGCCGTGGCCACGGGCTTGGCGGCCGCCGCCTCGGCGTCGTCAGGGGAGGATTTGCCGCAGCCGCCCCCGGCGATACCGGCGATCAGAAAAAGAGACAGCAACAGAACCCCTATGCGATTCATCGGACATCCTCCGGGAGAAGGGTCTTTTTCAAAAGGCCGGCGGCGGACCACACCCGCAGCTCGGCGACGTCGCGGTCGAGCTCGCCGGTGGCCACGGCGCGCCGGGCCTCGGCCAGCGACGTCTCGGCGGCCTCCGCCTCGAGCGCGGTGATCTCCTGCGCGCGGTAGAGCTCGGACGCCTGTTCATACTCGGCCTCGGACGCGGCGAGCTGCTCGCGGGCGAGGCGCAGGTTCGCGCCGGTGGTCTGGAGATCGAGGAGGGCCAGCCGCACCTCCTCGCGGACCGCTTGGCGGACCTCCTGGACCCGCAGCTCGGCCTGGCGCCGGCGCTCCTGCGCCTGGGCCGTCCGGGCCTTGACCTCGCCGCCCTGGTAGAGCGGCACGTTCACGTTCAGGCGGAAAAATCCGTACTCATCGGTGGGGAAGGAGGAGCGCTGGTTGACCCAGCCGCCCTCGGCCGAGACGACCGGCAGGACCGCGCCCTTCTGCTTCAGCACCTCCAGGCGGGCAATCTCCAGCGCGGTTTCGGCCTGGGCCACCTCGGGACGGATGCGCTCCGCCTCGGTGATCAGGGCCTGCTCCGGCGGCAGCTCCGGGAAGAGCTGCCCCGGCTCGGAGACCTGGATCGGGCCCGTCCCGTCCAGGGAGAGTACGAGGCGCAGCCGGCTCTCCGCCGCGTCGCGGAGCTGGCGGGCCGACGCGATCCGCCGCTCGGCCGCCTTGATGTCGCTCTCGGCGCGGAGGACCTCGACGCGCGTGATCTCGCCCGCCTCGTAGAGGTCCTGGGCCTGCTTCTGGCGGTTGCGGGCGAGCTCGAGGTTCTTCTGCTCGACGGCCAGGAGGGATTCCCCCTCCAGCACGCCCAGGTACTCGGCCACGGTGCCGGTGAGGACCTGGTCCTCGACGTCCACCACGCCCTGGCGGGCGGTCTCGACGCCGAGCCGGGCCTGCTGCAACGCCCGTTTCTCGCGGAAGCCGGCGTAGATCGGCTGCGTGAAGGCCAGCCGGTAGTTCCAGTCGGTCGAGGGGAGGATGACGCGGCTGTCGGAGCCCGAGCCGAACGACACCTCCTCGCTGTTCTGGGTCGTGCTCCCCTGGAGGCTGACCTTGGGCAGGACGGCCGCCAGGATCGAGCGCCTCTGGAGGTCGGTCGCGGTGACTTCCGCGCGGGACCTCAGCAGGGAGAGGTTGGAGTCGAGCGCCCGCCGGACCGCGTCGGACAGGGTAAGAGTCTGTGCCGGCGGGGTCTGTCCCCAGGCCGGAAGGGCCACGAGGGCCAGGATCAAGGGAAGGGATCGGATTCTCAAGATGTCGCTCCTCACTCAGTTCGCTCTTGCCGCGGAGGGGGCGCGCATACCCGCGGCCAGGAACCTCGTCAACTGGTCCAGGATCTCGTCAGGGTCGCCGGTGTGGCACGTCCCTTTGGAGTAGCGCTCCAGCACGTAGCTGCACGAGACCGTGTGGCCCATGGCGCCCCCCAGGAAGTGGAAGCGCCACATCAGCTCGCCCTCGGAGAGATGCGGAAGGATCTTGCGGAAGGCGGCCATGAAGCGGTCGATGGTCTCGCGGATCTCCTCGGTGATGATCGTCCGCACCTCCTCGCTCGGCTCGGACCACGCGCGGCCCATCAGCCGCGCGAAGCCGCGCACGCCCTCGGGCTTCTCGGAGACCAGCCGCAGGAGCGGCTCCAGGAAGGCGGTCAGGATCTGCTCGACGGCGTCCTCGGCCTCCAGGTCCACCAGCTCCAGCCGGCGG